>Ga0209902_100228_pt1 | contig 87630 bp, 89 predicted proteins | sample FECB27metaG_FD_188304 | JGI IMG/M metagenome (GOLD analysis project Ga0209902, IMG submission 188304) | Cyanobacterial communities from the Joint Genome Institute, California, USA - FECB-27 (SPAdes) (version 2) | ecosystem: Environmental > Aquatic > Thermal springs > Hot (42-90C) > Microbial mats... | reverse complement strand
TTCATCGTGTCGAGCCGTCACGCCCGCAAGAAGAAGAACTGAGGTCCGTCATGGCGCGTTCGCTTTGGAAAGGTCCGTTTGTCGACGGATACCTTCTGAAAAAGGCCGAGGTTGCCCGTTCGGCGGCCCGGTCAGAGGTCATCAAGATCTGGAGCCGTCGCTCCACGATCCTGCCGCAGTTCGTCGGTCTGACGTTCGGCGTCTACAACGGCCACAAGCATGTGCCGGTGTCCGTGTCCGAGGAAATGGTGGGCCACAAGTTCGGCGAGTTCTCGCCGACGCGCACCTTCCACGGCCATGCCGCCGACAAGAAGGCGAAGAGGAAGTAAGCCATGGGAAAGACATCATTCCCCCGTGCGCTGCCTGACAACGAAGCCGTTGCGATCGCTCGCAACCTTCGCGTCAGCCCGCAGAAGCTCAACCTCCTCGCCCAGCTCATCCGCGGCAAGAAGGTCTCGACCGCTCTTGCCGACCTCGAGTTCTCGCGCAAGCGGATCTCGCTGGACGTGCGCAAGTGCCTGCAGAGCGCGATCGCCAACGCCGAGAACAATCATGATCTCGACGTCGACGATCTCGTCGTGGCGCAGGCCTTCGTCGGCAAGGCGCTGGTGATGAAGCGTTTCCATGCCCGCGCCCGCGGTCGTGGCGCCCGCATCCTGAAGCCCTTCGCAAACATCACGATCGTGGTGCGCGAAGTCGCCGCGGCCAAGGCCTGAGGAGAGAACGATGGGTCAGAAAATCAATCCGATCGGGCTCCGCCTCGGCATCAACCGCACCTGGGATTCGCGCTGGTTCGCGCAGAAGGGCGAGTACGGCAAGCTGCTGCATGAGGACATGGCGATCCGCGCCATGCTCATGAAGATGCTCAAGCAGGCCGCGATCTCGAAGATAATCATCGAGCGCCCGCACAAGAAATGTCGCGTCACCATCCACTCGGCGCGTCCGGGCGTGGTGATCGGCAAGAAGGGCGCCGACATCGAGAAGCTGCGCAAGTCGGTGATGAAGCTGACCAAGGCCGATGTGACCATCAACATCGTCGAGGTCCGCAAGCCCGAGATCGACGCCACGCTGGTCGCCGATTCGATCGCGCAGCAGCTTGAGCGCCGCGTCGCCTTCCGTCGCGCCATGAAGCGGGCCGTTCAGTCGGCCATGCGTCTGGGCGCCGAGGGCATCCGCATCAACTGCTCGGGCCGTCTCGGCGGCGCCGAAATCGCGCGCCTCGAATGGTATCGCGAAGGCCGCGTGCCGCTTCACACGCTGCGTGCGGACGTCGATTACGGCGTCGGCACCGCCTTCACCACCTATGGAACGTGCGGCATCAAGGTCTGGATCTTCAAGGGCGAGATCCTCGAGCACGACCCGATGGCCCAGGACAAGCGCATGGCAGACGAAGGCGGCCGCTCCGGCGGTGGTCATCGTCGCGAGCATGCATAAGGCTGATCGAGAAAAGCCATGTTGCAACCAAAGAAGACCAAGTTCCGCAAGCAGTTCAAGGGGCGCATTTCCGGCGTCGCCAAGGGCGGCACGGACCTCAATTTCGGCCAGTTCGGCCTGAAGGCTCAGGAGCCCGAGCGCGTCACCGCCCGTCAGATCGAGGCGGCCCGCCGCGCGATCACGCGTGCGATGAAGCGCGCCGGCCGCGTCTGGATCCGGATCTTCCCGGACGTGCCGGTGTCGAAGAAGCCGACCGAAGTCCGCATGGGCAAGGGCAAGGGCGCGCCTGAGTTCTGGGCAGCCAAGGTCAAGCCGGGCCGGATCATGTTCGAGATCGACGGCGTGCCCGAGGACACTGCCCGCGAGGCGATGCGCCTGGGCGCAGCCAAGCTGCCGATCAAGACGCGCTTCATCCAGCGCATCGCAGAGTAAGGGAGGACGATATGAAAGCCGCACAACGCCTCTCCGACCTCAAGGCCATGAGCGTGGACCTGCTGCAGGACGAGCTCCTGAAGCTGAAGAAGGAGCAGTTCAACCTGCGTTTCCAGCGCGCCACCGGGCAGCTCGAGAACACCGCGCGGGTCACCGAGGTCCGCAAGGACATCGCCCGCATCAAGACGCTGCAGCGGTCCAAGACCGTCGCCGCGGCCGCCTGAGGAGAACGATCATGCCGAAGCGCGTGCTGCAGGGCGTCGTCGTCAGCGACAAGCAGAACAAAACCATTGTGGTGAAGGTCGAGCGGCGCTATACGCACCCTCTCCTCAAGAAGACGGTTCGCCGCACCAAGAACTACCATGCCCATGACGAGGGCCAGGCGTTCAAGGTCGGGGATCAGGTCTGGATCGAGGAGTCGAAGCCCATTTCCAAGCTGAAAAGCTGGATTGTGCTCGACAACGCTCCAAAAGCGTAAGATATGCGGGCTCCGCCCGGTCTCTTCGACCGGGCGACCAGAGTTCGTGGACCAACCATGAATTGAGGCCAGGGGGCGATCGACCCCCGTCAGTCGTAGTCCGGTCGGCGCTGATGCCGTGCCGGAAACCGCGCTGATATTCAGTATGGAAGGATCAAGGCCATGATCCAGGTGCAGACGAATCTCGAGGTCGCGGATAATTCCGGCGCCCGTCGCGTGATGTGCATCAAGGTTCTCGGCGGATCGAAGCGGCGCTATGCCCGCATCGGCGACATCATCGTCGTCTCGATCAAGGAAGCCATTCCCCGCGGCCGCGTGAAGAAGGGCGACGTCATGAAGGCGGTCGTCGTTCGCACCGCCAAGGACGTCAAGCGCGCCGATGGTTCGGTGATCCGGTTCGACCGCAATGCGGCCGTTCTGATCAACAACCAGAAGGAGCCTGTCGGCACCCGCATCTTCGGACCGGTTCCGCGCGAATTGCGCGCCAAGAACCACATGAAGATCATCTCGCTTGCGCCAGAGGTGCTGTAATGGCTGCGAAAATCAAGAAGGGCGACAAGGTCGTCGTGTTGGCCGGCCGTGACAAGGGCAAGGCCGGCGAAGTTCTCCAGGTTATGCCCAAGGACGGCCGCGCCGTCGTTCGCGGCGTCAACATGGTGAAGAAGCACACCAAGCAGTCGCAGACGTCCGAGGGTGGCATCATCTCGAAAGAGGCCACCATCAACCTGTCGAACATCGCCGTGGCCGATCCCAAGGACGGCAAGGCGACGCGCGTCGGCTTCAAGGTTCTGGACGATGGCCGCAAGGTTCGTTTCGCCAAGCGCTCGGGGGATCTGATCGATGGCTGAGAATCAGCAGGCGGCTCTCACGCCGCGCATGAAGAAGCATTACGAGGACGTCGTTCGTCCGGCGATGATTGCCGAGTTCGGCTACAAGAACGTCATGGAAGTGCCGACCATCGAGAAGGTCGTCATCAACATGGGCGTTGGCGAAGCGACTGCCGACCGCAAGAAGGTCGACAGCGCGGCGGGCGACCTCGCCCTGATCGCCGGCCAGAAGCCGGTCATCACCAAGTCCCGTCTCGCCATCGCCGGCTTCAAGCTGCGCGAGAACATGGCGGTCGGCTGCAAGGTCACGCTGCGCAAGACCAGGATGTTCGAGTTCGTCGACCGGCTCGTGACCATCGCCTTGCCGCGCGTGCGCGACTTCCGGGGCCTCAACCCCAAGTCGTTCGACGGGTACGGCAATTTCGCGCTCGGCATCAAGGAGCACATCGTGTTCCCTGAGATCAACTACGACAAGGTCGACGCCGTGTGGGGCATGGACGTGATCGTCTGCACGACTGCGAAGTCGGACGACGAAGCGCGCGCCTTGCTCAAGCACTTCAACTTCCCGTTCCGGCAGTGAGCCTAACCGCTCATACGCGGAAACCAGGAGAGATCGATGGCTAAGAAAAGCTCCGTCGAGAACAACAACGCCCGTAAGCGGCTGGTGAAGAAATTCGCCGGCAAGCGCGCGCGGCTTCTCGCGATCGCCAATGACGAAAGCCAGTCCATGGACGAGCGTTTCCTCGCTCGCCTCAAGCTGGCCGAACTGCCGCGCAACTCGGCTCCGACCCGGGTGCGCAACCGCTGCGAAGTCACGGGCCGTCCGCGCGCCGTGTACCGCAAGCTGAAGATGTCGCGCATTGCTCTGCGCGAGCTCGGCAACAAGGGGCTGGTTCCCGGCCTCGTCAAGTCGAGCTGGTGAGGAGGACGCATCGTGATCATTGATCCGCTTGGAGATATGCTGACCCGCATCCGCAATGCGCAGATGCGGCGCAAGTCGCGCGTTTCGACGCCCGGTTCGAAGCTCAGGGCCCGCGTGCTCGACGTGCTTCAGTCCGAGGGCTACATCCGCGGCTATACCCAGACCGAGTTCGGCAACGGCCGGACCGAGTTCGACATCGAGCTGAAGTACCACGAGGGGCTGCCGGTCATCCGGTCGATCTCGCGCGTGTCGAAGCCCGGCCGCCGCGTCTATTCTTCGGTGGAGACGATGCCGCGCGTGGCCGATGGCCTTGGCGTGACCATCATCTCGACCCCGAAGGGTGTGATGCCCGATCACCTTGCCCGCGAACAGAACGTGGGCGGCGAAGTGCTCTGCAAGGTCTTCTAAAGACCTTTCGCACGCCGCTCATTTTCAGGAGAAATCCAATGTCTCGTATCGGCAAGAAGCCTGTTCCGGTCCCCGCTGGCGTCACCGCCAACGTTGCCGGCCAGCTCGTCAAGATCAAGGGCTCGAAGGGCGAGCTCTCCTTCACCGTTCCCGATGACGTGTCGGTCGCGCTGGAGAACGGCTCGATCGCGGTCCAGCCGCGTTCGCAGAGCAAGCGGGCCCGTTCGCTCTGGGGCACCTCGCGCGCCCGCATCGCCAATCTCGTCGTCGGCACCACGACCGGCTTCGAGAAGAAGCTCGAAATCAACGGCGTCGGCTACAAGGCCGCCGTCAACGGCAAGGTGCTCAAGCTGTCGCTCGGCTACAGCCACGACATCGACTACGCGATCCCCGAGGGTGTCGCGATCGTCACGCCCAAGCCCACCGAAATCGTCATCACCGGCATCGACAAGCAGGTGGTCGGCCAGACCGCTGCCGAGATCCGCGACTATCGCGGCCCCGAGCCCTACAAGGGCAAGGGCGTCAAGTACGCCGGCGAATTCATCTTCCGCAAGGAAGGCAAGAAGAAGTAAGGACGCCAGCCATGAGCAAGCAGACAGTTGCGACTGCGCGCCGCAAGGCCCGCGTCCGTCGTTCCATCAAGGCGGTCGCCAATGGCCGCGCCCGCCTGTCGGTGCATCGCACCGGCAAGCAGATCTACGCCCAGGTCATCGACGACGTGAAGGGGGTCACCCTCGCTTCGGCTTCGTCGCTGGACAAGGACGTCCGCGCCGACATCAAGTCGGGCGCGAATGTCGCGGCGGCCGCCACGATCGGCAAGCTCGTCGCCGAGCGCGCCGTCAAGGCGGGCGTGAAGGACGTGGTCTTCGACCGCGGCTCTTACATGTATCACGGCCGGGTCAAGGCGCTGGCGGAAGCCGCGCGCGAAGCCGGGCTGAACTTCTGAGTTCTTGAGACCGCGCTGCGGGGAGCCGGATGTCCGGTTCTCCGCAGCGCATTTTACGTCGTCCCATACGGGACGCTCGAGCGAGCGGCGAGGCCCCGAAGGCCGCGACCGCGCAAGTAAGAGGGAAGACCATGGCGAGAGAGCCGAGAGACCGTCAGGATCGCGAAGAGCGCGATTCGGAATTCGTGGACCGCCTGGTCCACATCAACCGCGTCGCCAAGGTGGTGAAGGGTGGCCGTCGCTTCGGCTTCGCCGCCCTCGTCGTCGTCGGCGACCAGAAGGGCCGCGTTGGCTTCGGCCACGGCAAGGCCCGCGAAGTGCCGGAAGCGATCCGCAAGGCGACGGAAGCCGCCAAGCGCGGTCTCGTCCGCATCCCGCTGCGCGAAGGCCGTACGCTCCATCATGACGTCCAGGGCCGTCATGGCGCCGGCAAGGTCGTGCTGCGCGCGGCTCCTGCCGGCACCGGCATCATCGCCGGCGGCCCGATGCGCGCCGTCTTCGAGGCGGTCGGCATGCAGGACGTGGTGTCGAAGTCGCTCGGCTCGTCGAACCCCTACAACCTCGTCCGCGCGACGTTCGACGCGCTGAAGAACGAGGATTCGCCGCGTGGCGTTGCGGCGCGCCGCAACCTCAAGGTCTCGGCCCTTCAGACGCGTCGCCGCGATGCCGGCACCGATGCCGCGGCCGAAGCGTGAGGGTGGGATCATGGCAAAAGCTGAAAACACCACCGTCGTCGTCGAACAGACCGGTTCGCCGATCCGCCGCGAGGCATCCCAGCGCCAGACCCTGATCGGTCTCGGCCTGAACAAGATCCGCCGGCAGTCGACCCTGGTCGATACCCCGGCCGTGCGAGGCATGATCGACAAGGTCAGGCATCTCGTGCGCGTCGTCGAAGCGAAGTGAGGGGATCATCCGATGAAACTCACCGAAATTCGTGACAACGAAGGCGCGCACAAGTCGCGCATCCGTGTCGGCCGGGGCATCGGCTCCGGCAAGGGCAAGACCGGCGGCCGTGGCGTCAAGGGTCAGAAGGCCCGCGCCGGCGTCGCCGTGAAGGGCTTCGAAGGCGGCCAGATGCCGCTCTATCGTCGCCTGCCCAAGCGTGGCTTCCACAACCTCTTCGCCAAGGACCTGAACGAGGTCAATCTCGGTCGGATCCAGCAGGCGGTCGAGGCCGGCAAGCTCGACGCCAAGGGCGCGGTCACCATCGAGGCGCTGGTCGCCGCGGGCGTGATCACCCGTCAGGCCAAGGACGGCGTCAAGATCCTGGGCGTCGGCGAACTCAAGGCGAAGCTCGCCTTCGAGGTGGCCGGGGCCTCCAAGTCGGCCGTCGAGGCGATCGAGAAGGCCGGCGGTTCGATCAAGATTCTGGCAACCGCTTCACAGGCGTGAGCCGGACGACTAGATGAGTAGTGCGAACGGCGGCCGGGCCCGAAGCCCAGGCCGCCGTTCGACTGTCTGACGGACCGTCGACCGCCTCTCCGCATCGCGGCGGGCGGGAAGCGGCTCCGGACTCGCTAATTCTACGACCCAGGGACCAGACGCATGGCATCGGCGGCTGAACAGCTTGCTTCAAACCTGAACTTCGGCGCGTTCGCGAAGGCGGACGAGCTGAAGAAGCGGATCTGGTTCACACTGGGCGCGCTGATCATCTATCGGCTCGGAACCTATATTCCGCTGCCGGGCATGAACCCCGATGCCGTAGCAGATCTGTTCAAGCAGACCCAGTCTGGTGTGCTCGGGCTTTTCAACATGTTCTCGGGCGGCGCCGTCGGGCGTCTGGCGATCTTCGCGCTCGCGATCATGCCCTACATTTCGGCCTCGATCATCATCCAGCTTCTCTCCAGCGTGGTTCCGACCTTCGAGCAGTTGAAGAAGGAAGGCGAGCAGGGCCGCAAGGTTCTGAACCAGTACACGCGCTACCTGACGCTGTTCCTGGCGCTGTTCCAGGCCTATGGCATCGGCGTCGGCCTGCAGGGCTCGGGCAATCTCGTGCTGGAGCCGGGGCCGTTCTTCCTGCTCTCGACGACGATCACGCTGGTCGGCGGCACGATGTTCCTGCTCTGGCTCGGTGAGCAGATCACCAGCCGCGGCATCGGCAACGGCGTCTCGATGATCATCTTCTCGGGCATCATCGCCGAATTCCCGGCCCAGCTCGCGCAGACGCTCGAGCTCGGCCGGCAGGGCGCGATCTCGACCGGCCTGCTGCTGCTGATCCTCGTCATGGCGATCTGCGTCATCGCCTTCGTGGTCTTCATGGAGCGGGCCCAGCGCCGGCTTCTGATCAACTATCCCAAGCGGCAGGTCGGCAACCGCATGTATGAGGGCCAGACCTCGTTCCTGCCGCTGAAGCTCAACACGGCGGGCGTGATTCCGCCGATCTTCGCCTCCTCGCTGCTGCTGCTGCCGACGACGATCGCGAGTTTCTCGCAGGCTTCGGGGGGTACCGGCTTCCTGTCGGTGGTGGCGACCTATCTCGCCCATGGCCGGCCGCTGTTCATGTTGCTCTATGCGGCGCTGATCATCTTCTTCTGCTTCTTCTACACCGCGATCGTGTTCAATCCGGTCGAGACGGCCGACAACCTCAAGAAGCATGGCGGCTTCATGCCGGGCATCCGCCCCGGCGAGCGCACCGCCGAGCACATCGACCGGGTGCTGACCCGCATCACCGTGCTCGGCGCCGGCTATTTGACTATCGTCTGCCTTATCCCCGAGTTCATGATCACCTATGCCCAGATACCGATCATCCTGCTGGGCGGCACCTCGCTGCTCATCGTGGTGACGACGACGATGGACACCGTGGCGCAAGTTCACGGACATCTGCTGGCCCATCAATATGAGGGGCTGGTCAAGAAAGCGAAACTGCGAGGGGCGAAGCGCTGATGCGACTGATCTTTCTGGGACCTCCGGGGGCGGGGAAGGGCACTCAGGCAGCGCGCATCGTCGCGAAGCATGGCATTCCGCAGCTCTCGACCGGCGACATGCTGCGCGCTGCGGTGGCGGCCGGCACGCCAGTGGGCGTCAAGGCCAAGGCGGTGATGGATGCGGGCGGGCTGGTCTCGGACGAGATCGTCATCGGCATCGTCGCCGACCGCATCGAGGAGCCCGATGCGAAGAAGGGCTTCATCCTCGACGGGTTTCCGCGCACGCTGGCGCAAGCCGAGGCGCTCGACGCCATGCTTGCCTCCAAGGGCCTGAAGCTCGACAAGGTGCTGGAGCTCAAGGTCGACCAGAGCAAGCTCGTGGAGCGTATCGTCAAGCGCGCCGACGAGGCGAAGGCCGCCGGCCAGCCGGTACGCAAGGACGACGATCCGGAGGTCTTCAAGACACGGCTCGAGGCCTATAACCGCGACACCGCGGTGGTTGCGCCCTATTACGCCAGGCGCGGGCAGGTGATCGATATCGACGGCATGCAGCCGATCGATTCGGTGACGGCGGCGATCGAGACGGCGCTGGCGGGCTGATGCGGCGGCGCTCCTGCATTGTTGCAGTCGCGCTGGTTTTCTCGATCTCGCTCGGTTGTCAGGTTGCCGCCCACGCGGAAACGATCGAGGCCGCTCCAGGATCGTGGTTTCGCGGAAGGCGTTCCAGGCCCCCGTCAACGAGCAGCCGTTCTGTGGCCTTCGGGAGAAGACGCCCCAGCAACGCGCTGCGGACGCTGCGCTCGTGGCGACTGTCGATGCCGGCCCCGGGCGCGCCGCGGCAGTCCAGCGGCTGCTGGATCTGGGTCTGCAGGCGCTTGCCGCCGGCGATTTCGGTCAGGCGGCCCGGCGCTACAATCAGGCCTATCTGCTTCAACCGGACGCGGCGAAATCTATCACGGTTTTGCGGCCGTAGCGGAGGGACGCTTCAAGGATGCGGCTTTTGCCGAGGAGCTGTTCCAGATCGCGTTGAAGCTGAAGCCGGGCGATGCTGCAATCCAGGCCGACTATGCGCGGTTCCTGCTTATCCAGAAGCGGGCAGACGAGGCGGTCCCGCTGCTCGAGGCGGCCGTTCGCGATCCACGCGCCCAAGCGCAGCACTGGAGCAACCTCGGTTTCGCCTATGCCCAGACGGGCCGCCTGAACGAGGCGTGCGAAGCGCTGCGCGTGGCCGAAAGGAAGGGGCCGCCGGCGGAATTGCGCTCCGATCTCGGCATACTGAGGCAGAGCGCGGCCTGCTAAGCGCGCACCGCGCAAGGATCCGTGGGTTGGCGTAAGGGCGAGCCTCCCGGCAGGTCCCCCGTCACCTGATCCAGACCTTTCTCAAGGACTCTTTGAGACTCGACCGCGTTTGTGGTTCCATACAGAACCAGCGCCTTCCGCGCTTCTGCAAGAACGACGAGACGGCCGAACGGAAGGACATTCCGGCCGCGAGCCTAGGCGCAAAAGGGGAGGCGATCGCGGTGGCGTTCCTGGATGTTTTGCCGACGATGCTGCTGATCGCGCTGGCGTTGGTCATGCTCGGTCTCGGGCTGTCCTTGCGCCTCGACGATTTCACGCGCGTGCTCGGACATCGAGCCGCCCTGGCTCTGGCGCTCGTGCTTCAACTTGTGGTGCTGCCGGTGATCTGCCTGGGCATCGTCAAGCTGTTTGGCCTGTCGCCGGCCTACGCGGTCGGCCTGCTGTTGCTCGCCGCAACGCCGGGGGGCGTCTCGGCCAACCTGTTCAGCCATCTCTTCGGCGGCAATGTCGCGATGAACGTGTCGCTGACCGCGATCACGACCGTGCTATCGATCGTCAGCATGCCGCTGGTCGCCAATCTCGCGATCGACCATTTCGCGCCGTCGGGGCCGGGCGCCTTGCCGGTGGTGCCGCTGCAGTTCGGCAAGGTGCTGCAGGTCGTCGCGATCGTGCTGATCCCGGTCGCCATCGGCATGGCGGTTGCGGCGCGCTGGTCGGCCTTTGCGGCGCGCGCGGAAAGGCCGTTCAAGCTCTTCAGCATCGCGGTGCTGGCCAGCTTCGCGGTTGTCGCCATCGTGCAGGAGCGCCACTCGCTGATCGCGAGCCTGGCATCGCTGGGGCCGGCGGTCGTCCTTTTCAATGTGATCAGCCTGGCGTCCGGCTATTATCTGGCGCGCGCGGCTGGGCACGAACGGCCGATCGCGACCGCGATCAGCTACGAGATCGGCATTCATAACTCGACTCTGGCGCTCTACATCGCCCTGTCGGTTCTCGGCAGCGTCGCGATCGGCCTGCCGGCCGCGCTCTACTCGATCTCGATGTATATCACCGGCGTGCTCTTCGGCGTGCTGGTGCTGCGGCGTCGCGGTTCTCCGCAGGGAGCCTGACACGGCGCGCCGTCGTCGACCGACACAGGGTTGACTCCGCGCGCGCAACTGACTATGCGACGCCTCATCCGGTTTCATGTGAGCGATGCCGTTGCCTTCGCAAGAAGGAACGACGTCGCATTCTCGCGTGGTCCCGGCTCAACGCACCGCAAGGGCCGGCCTCCACCGGCGCGGGGCATCTTTCACCGCCGCAGCCGCCATCGGGCGATGCGGCCGACATGGAGAGAAGAGACCATGGCCCGCATCGCAGGCGTTAACATTCCCACCGGCAAGCGCGTCGTCATCGGCCTGCAGTACATCCACGGCATCGGCGCAACCAAGGCCCAGGAAATCTGCGGCAAGGTCGGCATCGCCGCCGAGCGCCGCGTCAACCAACTGACCGACGCCGAAGTTCTCCAGATCCGCGAAGCGATCGACCGCGACTACCTCGTCGAGGGCGACCTGCGCCGCGAGGTCTCGATGAACATCAAGCGCCTGATGGACCTCGGCTGCTATCGCGGCCTGCGTCATCGCCGTGGCCTCCCGGTTCGCGGTCAGCGCACGCACACCAATGCGCGCACCCGCAAGGGTAAGCCGAAGGCGATCGCCGGCAAGAAGAAGTGATTTAACGGGCAGAGGGTGGTGGGCAGTCGTTCTCGATTGTCCACTGCCGATTTTCGGCTGCCCTTCTACTCCCCAGCGCCTGGCATTACGGGCGCGCCTGAAGGATCGAAGTCAAAATGGCTAAAGAAGCACAGCGCGTTAAGCGCCGCGAACGCAAGAACATCGTCTCCGGCGTCGCCCATGTGAACGCCTCATTCAACAACACCATGATCACCATCACCGACGCGCAGGGCAACACGATCTCGTGGTCGTCGGCCGGCACGATGGGTTTCAAGGGTTCGCGGAAATCGACCCCCTATGCGGCTCAGGTCGCAGCCGAGGACGCCGCCCGCAAGGCAGCCGAGCATGGCATGCGTACGCTCGAAGTCGAGGTCACCGGCCCGGGTTCGGGACGTGAATCGGCTCTGCGCGCACTCCAGGCCGCCGGCTTCACCGTGACCTCGATCCGCGACGTGACGCCGATCCCGCATAACGGCTGCCGCCCGCGCAAGCGCCGCCGCGTCTGACCCGCAAGCGATATCGAGGCGTCCGCACCGGCGGGCGCCTGTCCGGGGCGGCCCGCCGCCGCCATTGAATTTGAAGCACCAGGAGTGCGGCCGTGATCAGCAAGAATTGGCAGGATCTGTCAAAGCCCAACAAGCTCGAAATCAAGGTCGGCGACGACCCCAAGCGTCAGGCGACCGTCGTCGCGCGCCCGCTGGAGCGCGGTTTCGGCATGACGCTCGGCAACGCGCTGCGCCGCGTGCTGCTCTCCTCGCTTCAGGGCGCGGCCGTCACCGCCGTCCAGATCGATGGCGTGCTGCATGAATTCTCCTCGATCCCCGGCGTGCGCGAGGACGTCACCGACATCGTCCTCAACATCAAGGCGATCGCGGTCAAGATGCAGGGCGACGGCCCCAAGCGCATGACCCTGCGCAAGACCGGCCCGGGCACCGTCACCGCCGGCGACATCAACACCATTGGCGACGTCTCGATCCTGAATCCCGACCTCGTGCTCTGCACGCTGGACGAGGGCTCCGAGATCCGCATGGAGTTCACCGTCAACACCGGCAAGGGCTATGTCCCCTCCGAGCAGAACCGCCCGGAAGACGCGCCGATCGGCCTGATCCCGGTCGACAGCCTGTATTCGCCGGTCAAGAAGGTGTCCTACCGCGTCGAGAACACCCGCGAGGGCCAGAATCTCGACCGCGACATGCTCACGCTCCAGATCGAGACCAACGGCTCGGTGTCGCCTGAAGACGCGCTGGCGCTTGCCGCCCGCATCCTGCAGGACCAGCTCGCGGTGTTCATCACCTTCGAGGAGCCGCGCAAGGAAGAGGCCGTCTCGACCGCGCCGCAGCTTCCCTTCAACCCGGCGCTGCTCAAGAAGGTCGACGAACTCGAGCTTTCGGTGCGTTCGGCGAACTGCCTGAAGAACGACAACATCGTCTATATCGGCGACCTGATCCAGAAGTCGGAGGGCGAGATGCTGCGCACCCCGAACTTCGGCCGCAAGTCGCTGAACGAGATCAAGGAAGTGCTCGCCACCATGGGCCTCCACCTCGGCATGGACGTGACCGGCTGGCCGCCGGAGAACATCGAAGAGCTCGCGAAGCGCTTCGAGGAGCACTATTGAGAAAACGGCAATAGGCAGTCGGCAATAGGCAGTCGTCAGCACTGCAACCCGACTGCCTACTGCCGATTGCCTACTGCCTAAAACAAATCAGACGCTCCGTACCGTGGCACGGCGGGGCGTAATCAACGAAGGAGCCAAACAATGCGTCACGGTTTTCGCGGTCGTCGTTTCAACCGCTCGGTCGAGCATCGCAAGGCGATGTTCGCCAACATGTCCCAGGCCCTGATCAAGCACGAGCAGATCACCACCACGCTGCCGAAGGCCAAGGATCTGCGGCCGGTCGTCGAGAAGCTGATCACGCTCGCCAAGCGCGGCGACCTGCATGCCCGCCGCCAGGCGATCGCGCAGATCAAGGACGTCGTGCTCGTCGGCAAGCTCTTCGCGGTGCTCGGCCCGCGCTACAAGGAGCGCAATGGCGGATATCTGCGCATCATGAAAGCGGGCTTCCGCTTCGGCGACAACGCCCCGCTGGCCGTGATCGAGTTCGTGGATCGCGACGTCGAGGCCAAGGGCAAGGATTCAGGCCCGGTCTTCACCGCGGAAGACGAGGCGGCCTGAGTTTCGGCTCGGCGTAAGGTTGTTTTCAAGGGCGGTCTTCGGGCCGCCCTTTCTTATCGCTGTTGTCAGACGGCATTGGCCGCCGCTGCATTCGCGGCTAGGCTGGCCGCCAAGCTTGCGGCAAAGATCGCGGCTGGGAGGACAACAGGATGAGAATTTCACTGATCGCGGCAACTGCCGCCGCTCTCGCTGTGAGCGCGTCAGCTCCCGCCGCCGCCCAGGACAAATACCCCTCCAAGCCGATCACCATGATCGTGCCCTTCGCCGCCGGCGGCTCTTCGGACGTCATCGCGCGGCTCGTCGGCTCCGAGATGGAACGCGTGCTCGGCCAGCGCATCGTAATGGAGAACATGGGCGGTGCGGGCGGCGCGACTGCGTTGACGCGGGCCTCGCGGGCGGAGCCCGACGGCTACACCATCGTCATCGGCAACAGCGGCACCAATGCGGCCTCCTATTCGATCTATCCCGACCTGAAATACACCAACGCCGATTTCGTGCCGATCGGCCTCGTCGCCAAGACCTCGCCGATGATCGCGCTCAAGCTCGATTTCCCGGCGAAGACGCTGATGGAGTTCGTCGCCTACGCCAAGGCCAATCCGGGCAAGGTCAGTCTGGGCCATGCCGGTGTCGGCTCGTCGAACTATCTGATCTGCCGGAATTTTATCAAGGCTGCGGGTGTCGATGTCGCGCTGGTCAGCTATCGCGGGGCGGGGCCGGCGCTGAACGACCTGATGGGCGGGCAGATCGACGGGGTCTGCGATGCCGCGACCTCGCTGTCGGGCGCGGTCCAGGGGGCCAAGGTCAAGGCGCTGGTCGTCGCCACGCCGGCGCGGCTGCCGAGCCTGCCCGATGTGCCGACCTCGGCGGAAGCCGGGCTGCCGGCTTTCCAGGCACAGGGCTGGAACGCGCTGTTTGGCCCCAAGAACCTGCCGGAGGCGATCATCGCGCGGTTGAATGAGGCTTTGCGAACAGCGCTTTCCAGCGACAACCTCAAGAACCGATTCAAGGAGCTGTCTTCGGTTCCGCCCGGCCCGGACGAACTCGCGCCAGCCTTCGTCGCTGCCATGGTGCCGGGCGAGATCGAGCGCTACAAGCTGCTGCTTCAGGAGAAGTAGGCGTTCCGCACGAGACTGCTATCACGCACGCTGGCGCGACAGCTCGCCGGCCAGATCGAGCAGCGCCTCGACGGGCTGGTCCTGCAGGTCGTGCTCCGGCGTGACGCCGTAGAGCCCGAAGATGAAGGCGGTGGTTTCGTCGCGCTCCGCCAGACCCATCGACCAGTGCGAGAAGCCGCGTGCGCTCAGCGGCTGCTCGGCCAGCAGGCGGATATCGGTATGGCGCGGGTCGGTCACGATCCTGCCATAGGTTTCGGCGACGTCGATCTGGGAGCCCTCCAGCACTTGCGCGAACGCGCCGGGCGTCGCCAGCAGGAAGCCCGTAATATGATTTGTGACGTTGAGCCGGCGTGCTGTGGCGATTATGCGCCCGAGCTCATCGGCGCGATGACCCTCGACGAGGCGGCTGCTGCTGGCATAGACAAGTCTGATCAGGCTCATGGCCCGCTCCTATGGCTGTGCATGTCTGAAGGGTCCGGATGGACGGGCCAAGCTCCGCAACGGGAGCTTCCGACAGTGCCGGCTCAGGAATCGAGCCGATGGGTCAGCTATGAACGAACGCAAATCCGGCAATTTTGTTTCAGATCGAGGCTTTTCATGACCGATCGATACTCCTGCATGTCCGCCGGTGGGCTCGCTTGCCTGCCAGCCATGCTACTGGCGGTCCTGCTGGCGGGCCCTGCGCTTGGCCAGGCGAAGCAGGCGCCGGAGTCGCGCCAGCAGATCTCGCTCTCCTTTGCGCCGGTGGTGAAGCAGACCGCCGGCGCAGTGGTGAACGTCTATGGCGCGCGCGTCGAGAAGCAGCCGCGCAACCCCTTCATGGAGGATCCGTTCTTCCGCCGCTTCTTCGGCGATCGCGGTTTTGGCGTGCCGCAGGAGCGGGTGCAGCGTTCGCTGGGTTCGGGCGTGGTCGTCGATGCGAGCGGGCTCGTCGTCACCAACAACCACGTCATCGAGGGCATGAGCGAGGTCAAGATCGCCTTCGCCGACAAGCGCGAGATGGAGGCGACGATCCTGCTGCGCGACCCGCGCACCGACCTCGCCATACTCAAGCTCAAGGGCGCCAAGGATCTCAGCCCGATCGAACTGGGCGATTCCGACAGGGTCGAGATCGGCGATCTCGTGCTCGCCATCGGCAACCCCTTCGGCGTCGGCCAGACGGTGACGCAAGGCATCATCTCGGCGCTGGCGCGCACGCAGGTCGGCGTCGGCGACGCCCAGTCCTTCATCCAGACGGATGCGGCGATCAACCCCGGCAATTCCGGCGGCGCGCTGGTCGACATGCAGGGCCGGGTCATCGGCATCAACACCGCGATCTTCTCGCGTTCGGGCGGCAGCCACGGCATCGGCTTCGCCATCCCCGCCGCAATGGTCAAGGTCGTGGTCGAGAGCGCCAAAGCCGGCGCGACCACCGTGCGCCGCCCCTGGTTCGGTGCGAGGCTGCAGGTGCTCACGGCCGATGTCGCCGACGGTCTCGGTCTCGACCGGCCGGCGGGCTCGGTCGTCGCCAGCGTTGTCGAGAAGGGGCCTGCTTCGGAAGCGGGCCTGCGCCGTTCGGACGTGATCCTTGCGGTCGATGGCGTCGCTGTCGATGACCCCGAGGCGTTCGGCTATCGCTTCGCCACCCGGCCGCTTGGCGGCATGGCCTCGCTCAGCGTGCTGCGCGCCGGCAAGCGCATCGTCGTGCCGGTCAAGCTCGGACCCGCGCCCGAGACGCGCCCGCGCGATCCGATCCTGCTCTCCAGCCGCTCGCCGCTGGCCGGGATCACGGCGCTGAACCTGTCGCCGGCGGTGGCCGAAGAACTCTCGATCGACACGGTCAACGAGGGCGTCGTCGTCGCCGAGGTCGAGGAGGGCAGCACGGCCGCCCGCGTCGGCTTCCAGAAGGGCGACATCGTCCAGGCGGTCAATGGCGAGCGCATCGCGACGACGCGCGAACTCGACGCGGCGCTGAAGGAGCGCAAGCGCCAGTGGGAGGTGACGATCTCGCGCGCCGGCCAGAGCGTGACCTCGGTCTTCCCGGGGTGAGCGACCTCTTCTCCGCGTCGGGGCTCGACAAGTCCGGCCCGCGCCCGCTCGCCGACCGCCTGCGGCCGACGACGCTGGCGGAGGTCGCGGGCCAGGAGCACCTGACGGGCGAGGGCGGCGCGCTGACCCGGCTTCTGGCCTCGGGCTCGCTCGGCAGCCTGATCTTCTGGGGGCCGCCGGGGACCGGCAAGACGACGGTCGCGCGGCTCCTGGCGGGGCAGGTCGATCTCGGATTCGAGCAGATTTCTGCGATCTTCTCCGGCATCGCCGACCTGAAGAAGGTCTTCGAGCAGGCGAGGGGGCACCGGCTCGGCGGCAAGGGCACCTTGCTCTTCGTCGACGAGATCCATCGTTTCAACCGCGCCCAGCTCGACGCCTTCCTGCCCGTGATGGAGGACGGGACGATCACGCTGGTCGGGGCCACGACCGAGAACCCGTCCTTCGCGCTCAATGCGGCGCTGCTCTCGCGGGCCCGCGTGCTGACATTCAAGGCGCTGGACGAAGGCTCGCTGCTGTTCCTGCTCGGCCGGGCCGAACTGCTGGAAAACCGCGAGCTGCCGCTGACACCGGAAGCCCGTCTCGCGCTCGCCCGCTTCGCCGATGGCGACGGCCGCGCCGCCCTGACGCTGGCCGAGGAGCTGTGGCGCGCCGCCAAGCCCGGCGAGGTCTTCGACGAGGCGGGGCTTGGCGAGGTGATCCAGCGCCGCGCGCCGATCTACGACAAGGCGCAGGACGGCCACTACAACCTGATCTCGGCCCTGCACAAGACGATCCGCGGCTCCGACCCCGATGCGGCGCTCTACTATTTCGCCCGCATGCTGGACGCCGGCGAGGATCCGCGCTTCCTGGCGCGGCGGCTGGTCAGGATGGCGGTCGAGGATATCGGGCTCGCCGACCCGCAGGCTCTGGTGCATGCGCGGGCGGCGGCGGAGACCTATGAGCAGCTCGGCACGCCCGAAGGCGAGCTCGCGCTCGCCAACACGGTGATCTATCTCGCCACCGCGCCGAAATCGAACGCGGCCTACAACGCCTACAAGGCGGCGCGCAGCGTGGCGAAGGAGCGCGGCTCGCTGACTCCGCCCAAGACGATCCTGAACGCGCCGACCAAGCTTATGAAGGACGAAGGCTACGGCGCGGGCTATGCCTACGACCACGACGCGCCCGACGCCTTCTCCGGACAGGACTACTGGCCCGACGCGCTCGGCCGGCAGGTGTTCTACGACCCGCCGGAGCGCGGCTTCGAACGCGAAATCAGAAAGCGGCTGGAGTATTGGGCGAAGCTGCGCGAGGAGCGGGGGGAGTAGGGTTCTTCCTTCTCGCAAATGGTCGCTCGGTAGATGACGGTAAGGCACGGGGAACCCCTCCCCCTTGTGGGGAGGGGCAGGGGTGGGGGGCGATCGACCGGGTGAGCGCTCACCACGCGGAGCCACCCCCATCCCCATACCCTTCCCCACAAGGGGGAAGGGTATGGGGATGGCCGATCAGCGTGGATGGTTCTCGCATCGACCCCCGAGGGGAGAAGGAAGATGCGCGATTTCGTTTGTGCGTCACGCCCCCGCACTCTATTCCCAACCCATGACCTCCACCCTTCTCGTCTTTCTCGGCGCCGGCATCGGCGGCGTGCTGCGGCACGGCGTCAATCTCGTTTCGCTGAAATCCTTCGGCCCCGGCTATCCTGTCGGCACGATGGCCATCAACATCGTCGGCTCCGGGCTGATGGGGCTGGTGGCCGGCTGGTTTGCGTTCAAGGCCAGCGAGGGCTGGCCGCAGGATCTGCGGCTGTTCCTGACGACCGGCGTCCTCGGCGGCTTCACAACCTTCTCGGCCTTCTCGCTCGACGCCATCCTGCTCTGGGAGCGCGGCGAGGGTTTGCTGGCGGCCACTTATGTCGGAGGCTCGGTCGCGCTGTCTCTGGCCGCGCTCGTCGGTGGACTTGCGATCATGCGGGGGCTGACATGAGGACCGGCGGCAAGGGGGCAGGCGGCCCGAAGGGCACGCGCGCGCCGCGCGGCGGCCGGCCTCCGGCATCGGGCGCGCCCAAGGGCAAGCGCCCGAGCCATGATGCGCGCCGCTCGGCCCGCGCTTCTGCGAGGCCACGCCCCGAGCGCGAGGAGGCCGTGATCAACACGGAGCCGACGCGCGATCCCAAGCCGCACCATCCCGCGCCGAGGCCGGCCGGGCCGCGCAAGCCTGCTTCCGAGCGCAAGCCTGCTCCCGAGCGCAAACCCGCGCCCGCGCGCAAGCCGCCTGTCACCGAAGCGCCGACGCGCGCCGAGATCAAGGCCGAGACGGCGCAGGTGCTGGCCACCGGCGTGCAGCAACTCGTTGTCACGGCCGACGAAAACGAGATGCGGATCGACCGCTTTCTCGAAAACAGGTTTCCGCAGCTTTCCTTCAGCCATATCCAGCGCATCGTCCGGAAGGGCGAATTGCGCGTCAATGGCAAGCGCGCCGACAGCAAGGACCGGCTCGAAGAGGGCCAGAGCGTGCGCATCCCGCCGCTGAAGCTCGATCCGCAAGAGCAGCGCCCGCGCTCGCTCAAGGCCGATGACGACACGCTCGGCTTCCTGCGCTCGATCACGCTCTACGAGGACGACGACGTCATCGTGCTGAACAAGCCAGCGGGGCTCGCCGTGCAGGGCGGCTCGGGCACGACGCGCCATGTCGATGGCATGCTCGACGTGCTGACCGACAAGAGCGGCCAGAAGCCGCGCCTCGTCCACCGGCTCGACAAGGACACGGCAGGCTGCCTCGTCATCGCGAAGTCGCGCTTCGCCGCCGCGACGCTGGCCAAGACCTTCCGCTCGCGCTCGGCGCGAAAGGTCTACTGGGCCCTGGTCGCCGGCGTGCCGCGCGTGCGGCAGGGCCGGGTCTCGACCTATCTGGCCCGCGAGGAGGCCCATGACGGCGACCAGCGCATGGCGGTGGCCCAGCATGGCGACGACGGCGCGATGCATGCCGTGACCTATTACGCCGTGGTCGAGACCGCAGCTCAAAAACTCGGCTGGCTCTCGCTCAAGCCGGTGACGGGGCGCACGCACCAACTCCGCGCGCATGCCGCCCATATCGGTCATCCCATCGTGGGCGACCCGAAATACTTCAACATCAAGAACTGGGAAATGCCCGGCGGCATCCAGAACAAGCTGCATCTGCTGGCGCGTCGCATCGTGCTGCCGCATCCGCGCGGCAAGGGCACGATCGACGTCAGCGCACCGCTGCCGCCGCATATGCGCCAGTCCTGGAATCTGCTCGGTTTCGAGGATGCGCATTACGACCCGATCATGGACGCGCCGGACGAGTAGGAACGAAACGCGACATCGCATGACCAAGCGTAAGAGAACAGTTGCGGAACAAACTGAACTATGTTCTAATTTTGTTCCTATCACTCTCACGCAGGTGCTCCGATGTTACGTCTCGCTTCCGTGCTTGCCGGCCTGACCCTTTCGCTTCTTGCCATTCAGCCAGCCGCCGCCCAGACGGCTCAGCCGCGTCCCGCGGCAGCAGCAGCCGGAGCTGCGGCCGACGCCAACGACCCCATTCCGCGCGCCGCCCGCGCAAAGGCCCGGCAGGAATGCCTGTCCGACAATGTCGCGCTCTCGGGCGACGATCTGCGGGGAGCTATGCGAGTGTGCATGCAGGCGAAGTTTCCCGGCATCCAGCTCTATGCCCGCGACGGGCTGACGCGCGACGGCAAGCCGACGGCCGCGACCGCGCGCGCCGCCTGCAAGACAGAGATCGACGCGCGCGGTCTCGATGGCTCGGCCCGTACGGCGGCGCTCGTCGCCTGCTTCAACGGGAAACGGCCCGATCTCGCGGCGCTGGCCGAATGCCGCAAGGATGGCCGGGCGAAGGGGCTCGACGGCGAGGCGCTGCGCAGCGCGGTCAATGACTGCGTCCGCAGCCGGCAGTCCTGAAATCGATATAAGGCGCGCCGCGCATGAGCGGGGCGCGCCGGTCTCGATGGCGATCCGCGTCGATCCGCGCTACTGCGCCGGCATGGAACTCGTCATCTTCGACCTCGACGGCACGCTGATCGATTCAGAGGCGATCATCCTTGGCGCGCAGGTCGAGGCGTTCGCGCAATGCGGGCTGGTTCATCCCGGCCGCGAGGCGGGCTTGGGCGTCGTCGGACTGACCCTCGATATCGCGCTGATGCAGTTGGCAGGGCGCCAGCAGCCCGACGACCGGTTGACGGCGACCTACAAGGACGTCTTCAACGCGATGCGCCATCGCGCAGAGACCGATCCTGCGCTGGACGAGCCGCTCTATCCCGGCGTCGCGGCGATGCTGGCTTCACTCAAGGCGCGGCCGGGTCTCAAGCTCGGCATCGCCACCGGCAAGTCGCGGCGCGGGGCCGACTACATCGTCGAGCGCCATGGCTGGGAGGGGTTTTTCGCCACGATCCAGACCGCCGACGATGCGCCCTCCAAGCCCGATCCCGGCATGATCCTGCGGGCCATGGCCGAGACCGGAGCCGCACCTGAACGCACCGCGATGGTCGGCGATTCCTCGTTCGACATCGAGATGGCGGTTGCCGCCGGGGTCGTTCCAGTCGCGGTGTCCTGGGGGTTCCAGCCGGTGGCGCGGCTTCAGGCGCTGGGTGCGCGCTTCACGATCTCGCAGGCATCGGACCTGCCGGCGCTGATCGACGGAATGGCGCAGGGCATGGCTGGCTGAGTTTGAGAAGCGTCCCGCGACGAGATGCTTTCCAAAATCCTACAGTCATCTTTGCGCAACCATCTCGGCTCAGACCCGTTTAACCTGAATATCCGTTCAGACATCGGCATTAACCTCCTGCTGGGAAGCGGCTCCCATAGTGTTCCTGCAACAGGGACATACCGGCACATAACAAAGCCGGACAGGGGTTGAATTATGATTGGTCATGAACTTCGTGAATTCGTCGATCGTGTGCTGGATCAGCGCATGATCGACGAAGAAGACGTCAAACTGCTTCAGCGTGATGTCATCGTCGATGGTAGCGTCAACCGGGATGTGATCGACGTTCTGATTGCGCTTGACCGCGCCGTCAGCGACAGCTGCAGCGCCTTCGCCGACTATCTCGTCGCGCTGGTCGTCGATTATGCCGTCTGGGAGAACCGCCCGACCGGCGTGATCGACCGCGACAAGGCGCATTGGCTGGTCCCGACCCTTTCGGCCGGAGACGGCCCGACGGTGACCGCCCAGCGCATCGCCTTCGAGATCGTCCGGGAGGCCGAACGCTGCGACGAGGCGCTGCTGGGTTTCGCCCTGCGCAAGGGCACGTCCAAGCCGCGCGGCTTCGACGCCGGCCGTGTCCTGTTGGCCAGCTGAGCGCACAACAAGGGTCGCGATCGGGCATGTGCCGGATCGCCGAGGTGGCATCCGGCTTTTCGGACCGTCCAGCGACTTGCCAGCGGCCAAACTTTTGCATCAATGGACGCAGGCTGCGGCGTCGCATAAACCCCGGCTGTGACAGTGCCTTTTGGCCGCCGGGAGACGCAGCCGATGTTCTCGAAGATCCTGATCGCGAACCGCGGCGAGATCGCCTGCCGCGTCATCAAGACGGCGCGCCGCATGGGCATCGCGACGGTTGCGGTCTATTCCGACGCCGATCGCGATGCGCTGCATGTCGAGATGGCCGATGAGGCGGTGCATATCGGGCCGCCCGCCGCCGCCCAGTCCTATCTCGTCATCGAGAAGATCATCGACGCGTCCAAGGCGACGGGCGCACAGGCCGTTCATCCGGGCTACGGCTTCCTCTCCGAGCGCGAGGCCTTCGCCCAGGCGCTGAAGGACAACGGCATCGTCTTCATCGGCCCCAACCCCGGCGCCATCGCCGCGATGGGGGACAAGATCGAATCGAAGAAGGCGGCGGCCGCCGCGAACGTCTCCACGGTGCCGGGACATCTGGGCATCATCGAGACGCCCGAGCATGCGGTCACGATCGCAGACGGGATCGGCTATCCCGTGATGATCAAGGCTTCGGCCGGCGGCGGCGGCAAGGGCATGCGCATCGCCCATTCGGCGGGCGAGGTGGCGGAAGGGTTTGCGCGCGCAAAATCGGAAGCGGCGTCCTCCTTCGGCGACGACCGCGTCTTCGTCGAAAAGTTCATCGTCGATCCGCGCCATATCGAGATCCAGGTGCTCGGCGACAAGCATGGCAACGTGATCTATCTCGGCGAGCGCGAATGCTCGATCCAGCGCCGCAACCAGAAGGTGGTCGAGGAAGCGCCGTCGCCGCTACTCGACGAGGCGACGCGCCAGAAGATGGGCGAGCAGGCCGTCGCGCTCGCCAAGGCCGTCAACTACGACAGCGCCGGCACGGTCGAGTTCGTCGCCGGGCAGGACAAGTCGTTCTATTTTCTCGAGATGAACACCCGGCTCCAGGTCGAGCATCCGGTCACCGAGATGATCACCGGCGTCGATCTGGTCGAGGAGATGATCCGGGTCGCCTATGGCGAAAGACTCCGGATGTCTCAGGCCGATGTGAAACTGAACGGCTGGGCGGTCGAATCTCGCGTCTATGCCGAGGATCCGACGCGTAACTTCCTGCCGTCGACCGGGCGCCTCGTGACCTACCGCCCCCCTGCCGAAGGGCCCGATGGCGAGGCGACCGTCCGCAACGACACCGGCGTCTTCGAGGGCGGCGAGATCTCGATCTACTACGACCCGATGATCGCCAAGCTCGTCACCCATGCGCCGACGCGCAGGGCCGCGATCGAGGCTCAAGGCAGGGCGCTCGACGCCTTCGCCATTGACGGCATCCGGCACAACATCCCCTTCGTCTCGGCGCTGATGCATCATCCGCGCTGGATCGAGGGCAATCTCTCGACCGGCTTCATCGCCGAGGAATTTCCGGAAGGCTTTTTGCTGCCGCAGCCGGCGGGCGAGGTCGCGCTCAGGATGGCTGCGATCGCGATCGCCTGCGACCACCGGCTCAACCAGCGCAAGCGCAACGTCTCGACGCAGATGCAGGGCTGGCGCAAGGTCGCCTTCGACCGCACGCGCATCGTCACGCTGGGCGGCGAACGCTTCGAGGGCGAGGTCGCCGAGAGCGTGACGGAGCAGGGCGGTTCGATCGCGATCGCGTTCGGCCAGCGCGCGCTGACGCTCGCCAGCGACTGGACGCCGGGCGAGCCGGTCTGGCGCGGCACGATCGACGGTCTGGCCGTGGCGGCGCAGGTGCGCGCGATCCTGAACGGCGTGGCGCTCGGCCATGCCGGCGCCTATGCCGATGCGCATGTCTACACAGCCCGCGAGGCGCAGCTTGCCGCGCTGATGCCGGTCAAGGTCGCGGCCGACACCGGCAAGTTCCTGCTCTGCCCGATGCCGGGGCTGGTCAAGGCCGTTTCCGTCGCGGTCGGCCAGGAGGTCAAGGCCGGCGAGGCGCTCTGCATGGTCGAGGCGATGAAGATGGAAAACGTCCTGCGCGTCGAGAAGGACGTCACCATCGCCAAGATCCTGGCCAAGGAAGGCGATTCGCTCGCGGTCGATGCCGTGATCATGGAGTTCGCCTGAAGCGCCGGATTGGAACGCTGCATTCTTCCACTCTTTCGCTCCGTCATCCCGGACAAGCCGCGTAGCGGCGCAGCTCCGGGATCCATCGTAAGGCACGACGGCGCTGTATGATGGATCCCGGGGCAAGCCCGGGATGACGTCGAGGGTGACTGCTGCTCAGGCTTCAAAACGGCTCGTCCGCCTTGCCATTGCCGCCCGCCGAACCGACAATCCCGACAACGATAACGAGGAACGCGCTGGCATGCTGACGATCTGGGGGCGCATCAGCTCCATCAATGTACAAAAGGCGGTCTGGGCCGCCGGCGAAGTCGGGCAGGTGTTCGAGCGGATCGATGTCGGCGGGGCGTTCGGCGGCAATCGCGAGCCGGCCTATCTCGCCAAGAACCCGAACGGCCAGATTCCGGTGCTGGAGGACGGCGAGGTCTGCATCTGGGAATCCAACAGCATCGTGCGCTACCTCGCGGCGCGCTACGGCGCGGGCTGGATCTGGGAGGAAGACCCGGCGCTGCGGGCCGAGGCCGACCGCTGGATGGACTGGATGATCGCCGAATTGCAGCCGGCCCTGACGCCGGCGTTCTGGGGGCTGATCCGCAAGGACACGGTCCGCGCCGGCCCGGCCGAGATCGAAGCCTCGATCGCCAAGACCGAGGCCAAGCTCGACATTCTGGAGGCGCATCTCGTGGGCCGCGCCTATCTTGCCGGCGAGCGTTTCGGCATGGCCGACCTCACGGTCGCGCCCGGTGCGCATCGCTGGCTCAACATGCCGGTGACACGGGCCGCGCGGCCCAATCTGCAGCGCTGGTACGAGGCCTGTGCCGGCAGGCCCGCGGCCGTTCCCGCTCTGCTGCTCCCGGTGGTGTGATCGCTTGCACCATGACCTTGCGTCGCCCTGCCTTGATCCAGCCGCGAAAGCGCGGTTCAACAGAGCTATGAGCCCGAGCAAAGCCACCCTGTTCACCTTTGTCGCGTTGGCGGCAACGCCGCTCGCCGCACAGACGCCGAGTCCGACGATGGCGGCCGACCGGGCACAGCTCGTCGCCTGCCTGCGCCAGAGCGCCACGGTGGCGACATCCTGCATCGGTCTCGTCGCGGTCGCCTGCGTGCGCGCCGCCAGCACCGACCGGCGCATCGCCGAGCACGCCTGCGCGCGGCGTGAGGAGGCGGTCTGGCGCGAGCGTCTCGGCCAGGCGACGCAGGCCGTTACCCGCGCCATGGATGCCGGCCAGCGCAGCAAGCTCGCCTCGCTGCAACTGGCCTGGGAGGGCTATGTCGCGCAGAAATGCGCCTTCTACGGCGCAAGCCAGCGCGAGGGGCTCCAGCTTGGCCGGCAGGCCGGCTGCGAACTGCGCGAGGTCGCCACCCGCGCGCTGGAGCTGGAGCGCGCCCAGCCGCAGGCGACGCCGTCCCGGCCGCAGCAGCAGCCGCGCATTTTTCGCGGGGAGTGAACTCCACCGTCATCCTGGGCGACCGAAGGTCGTCCCGGGATCCATCACAGAGCAAGAACGGCGCCCTATGATGGATCCCGGAGCTGCGCCGCTGCGCGGCTTGTCCAGGATGACGCGGTGTTTCCACGCGAACTCTCAGGCCAAGAGACAGACTCAGCGCGGAAACCAGCCATGTTCTTCGTCCTCTCCAAGATCGTCTGGTTCGTCGTCTCGCCGGTGAACCTCGCCATCCTGCTGGCGCTGGCTGCAGCCATTCTTGCCTTCACGCGGTTTGCGCGGATCGCGCGCTGGCTCGGGTTGGTGGCGCTGGCGGGTCTTGCGATCATGGCCTTCAGCCCGCTGCCCCGGCTGATCATGTGGCCGCTGGAAAACCGCTTTCCGCAACAGGATGCGGCGAAGGGGCCGGTCGCAGGCGTGATCCTGCTCGGCGGCGCGATCGGGGTCGCGCGCGGCGACGTGGTGATGACCAGCGCCGGCGCGCGGATGACCAAGACGGTCGAGCTGGCGCGATTGCACCCGGAGGCGCGGATCGTCTTTGCAGGCGGCGCGGCCAATCTGATTTCGCCCGTGACGAAGACCGAGGCCGATGGTGCGCGTCTGATGTTCGAGGGGCTCGGCCTCAGCCCCCAACGGCTCATCTTCGAGGACAGGTCGCGCAACACCCGCGAGAACGCGCTCTTCACCAAGGCGCTTGTCGATCCGAAACCCGGCGAGCGCTGGCTGCTGGTGACCTCGGCCTGGCACATGCCGCGCGCCATGGGCGTCTTCCGCAAGGCGGGCTTCGCCGTCGAGGCGTTTCCGGTCGACTACCTGACGGAAGAAGAGCTCTCGGAATTCGTGCGCGTCTCGGGGCGCGCGCCGCGGGGCCTGGGCATCGCCGATGACGGCTTCAAGGAATGGGCCGGGCTGCTGGCCTACTGGCTTGTCGGCTATACCGACGCGCTGTTTCCGGGGCCGTAGCGTCAGCGGGGCCTGATCGACTGCGGCTTGTCTGCGGGAAGCCTGGCGCGGTACATCAGCCGCCAGGCCCCGTCGCCCATCGCAAAATCCTTGCATTTCAGATCGCGCAGGATCGTCTTGCCGCGCGTGATCAGCAGCCCGTCCGTCTCGTTTCGGGACTGCGTGCCCACGAGTGCGTAGATCGTATAGGTGAAGCCGCCCCGCGAGAAGCGGACATAGTCGCCGCGCTCACTGGAATCGATCCCGGCGACGAATGCCATGCTCGGGTGGCTGGACTTTTCTGGATGAGCGAGTTCGACATCCCCGCGACGCCCGAAGCGATAGGTCATCATGCCCGTCGTGGCGTCGAGGTCTGGCGTGGCGCAGAGCGAGACGATCTTGCCGCCCAGCGCGCAGGAAAAGATCGCCGTCTCGGACGACTGGCACAGGCTCGGGCGGTCGTCGGCGGCGCTGGCGGACGACGCCATGACCATCGCCGCTGCGAGCAGGGCAGGGCGGCGGCGTCTCGATTGCAGTGGCATTGCCTGCTCCGTCACGAACTTATTCGTCTGCCGGCAACCTGAGCCGATACACGCCGCGAAAATCGTCGGGATCGACCGGGCGGCCCTTGCGGGTGATGACGATCCGGCCTTCCTTCATCAGCCGGACCGCGATCTTGCGCGCCGGCTGCATCAGCGGGCCCCAGCCGTCAGGGTGGTCGCCGCCCACCGCGCGCGCGGCCTCCGAGGGGCAGATCGTCCTGCCCGGGCCGCGTGCTGCGGTGAGCGACAGGATGGCTGCTTCCAGCGCCTCGAGATCGGCGCTCATGGCGCACCCGGATGGCGGAAGACGCGGGCGGCGTCGGAGGCGAATTGCCGGCGATACATCGCCACCAGCACGGCGATCGTGAACAGCAGGAAGGTCGCAGGTCCGAGGAACCAGCCCATATAGGCGAGCGCGAAGAAGAAGGCGCGCTGGCCGCGGTTGAAGTGCCGGCCGGCCGCGATATTCATCTCGGCCATCTCGTGGATGGCGCGCGCCGCGTCGTCCGGGTCGTGCTCCCTGGACGGCGGCATCGCGCCGATCAGGATGACGCAGTAGTTGAACAGGCGGTAGCTCCAGGCGAATTTGAAGAAGGCGTAGCCGAAGATCACGGCGAGCCCGATCACCTTGATCTCCCAGCCGGCGCGCGTCGTCACCGTGCCGAAGGGCAGGTCCTCGAACAGCGCCACGACCCGGTCTGTCGATTGCAGCAGCGTCAACGCGCCGCCGATGGCGATCAGCGAGGTCGAGGCGAAGAAGGCGGTGCCGTTCTGGAGGCCGTTCATCACCTGCGTATCGACGATGCGGTTGTCGCGCGCCATCGCCTCGCGCACCCAGCGGGCGCGGCGCAGGTTCATCTTCATGTTCAGGCTTCTGGTGGCGTGCGGCCCCATCTCGACGGCGTAATGATAGCCGAGCCAGGCCGCCACGAAGACGGCGAACGCGATCACGTCGAGCGAGGAGAAGCCGATCATTCACGTCCCTTGCCGCCCGATGCCACAGCGTGGCGGGACGCATTCGATGATGCGGAACAGCTTGCGGGAACGCCGCCGACGCGGCAAGTGTCACGGCGCAACGGGGACGAGGCGCATGCCGCAGATCATCACCAAAGGTTACAAGGCGCTGCTCGCAGAGGCCGAAGCCAAGGTCGAGACGCTTTCGATCGAGGATGCGCGCGCGCTGCACGGCCGCGACGACGTCGTCTTCGTCGATCTGCGCGATCCGCGCGAACTGGAGCGGGAAGGGCGCATGCCCGGCGCGTTCCACTGCCCGCGCGGCATGCTGGAGTTCTGGATCGACCCCGAGAGTCCCTATGCCAAGCCGGTCTTCAGCCAAGACAAGCGCTTCGTCTTCTTCTGCGCCGGCGGCTGGCGTTCGGCGCTCGCGGCGCAGGCCGCGCAGGAGATGGGGCTCGCCCCCGTCGCACATGTCGCAGGCGGCTTCGGCGCGTGGAAGAAGGCCGGCGCGCCCTTCGACGCGGCGGAGCCGAAAGAGCCGGGCTCGAAGGTCTAAGCGCGCTCTTGTCCCATATCCTCATCGTTCTGGCCGTGATCGGCTTCCTGTTCCGCAAGCCGCTGGGGCGGATGTTCGCCAAGCAGTTTCCCGATCGCGCCAAGCGCCATCGCGTCGTCGGCACGATCATCCTGGCGTTCGCGCTGGTGATCGCGGTGAGATTGGCCGCGCTGTTCTGGAAGTGAGGACTGCTGCTCTAGCCGAGCAACCTTCGACGCTGATCGCCGAAGCTCTTCCCCTCCCCCTCGTGGGGAGGGGATAGGGGGGGGGGGCGATCGACCTGGTGAGCGCTCACCAAGCGGGACGCCCCCCATCCCCATACCCTTCCCCACGAGGGGGAAGAGAGGAGTTCTGTTCGGCGAGCAATTCGCCCGAACAGAACAAGCAACACTACTTCGGCGCAAACGCCCTCGGCCGCACGCCCTTCACCGGCCCCGGCGGCAGCGGCTCGTCGCCCGTGACGAGCGCCTTCGCATCCAGAATCGGTTTGCTCAGAAAGCGAGTCACATTCGCGATGTAGGCCTCTGGCAGCGCCCAGTGTTTCGCGGCTGAGATCACCGTTTCCATATAGCCGGGTTTTGGCTTCCCGACCGTTCCGGAGCGCCCGACATAGACCAATGCGCGCTTGGCCCCGATGGCTAAGATCACCGGCTGGGTGATCTTGACGTAGAGCCCGCTGGCGATGTCTTCGAACTTGTCGAGCGTGCGGATGTCGCCCAGCGAACAGTCCCAGAGCACGCCATGGACCTCATCGCGCGGATCGCGGATCACCGAGGCGTAGCCGTCGGTGGTGACGATGAAGCGGTGGCGCGGCAGGCGTGCCGGGCCGAGCGCTTTCGAGTTCGGGCAGCGCTCGCCCATCCCGACCGGGTCCATGTTGAGGCCGTAGGCGAAGTAGAGGGGCATCGCCTATTTCGTCTTCTCGAACAGCTCCCGGCCGATCAGCATGCGCCTGATCTCGCTCGTGCCCGCGCCGATCTCGTAGAGCTTGGCGTCGCGCAGCAGCCGCCCTGTCGGGTAGTCGTTGATGTAGCCGTTTCCGCCGAGAAGCTGGATCGCGTCGAGCGCGATCTGCGTCGCCTTCTCGGCCGAGATCAGGATTGCGCCGGCGGCGTCCTCTCGCGTTGTCTCGCCGCGGTCGCAGGCCTTTGCGACGGCGTACACATAGGCCTTGCAGGCGTTCATCATCACATACATGTCGGCGAGCTTGCCCTGCACGAGCTGGAACTGACCGATCGACTGGCCGAACTGCTTGCGCTCGTGGACATAGGGCATGACCACGTCGAGCGCCGCCTGCATGATGCCGAGCGGCCCCGCCGAGAGCACCACGCGCTCGTAGTCGAGGCCCGACATCAGCACGTTGACGCCGCGCCCGACGCTGCCGAGCACGTTCTCCTCGGGCACCTCGCAGTTCTCGAAGACGAGTTCGCAGGTGTCGGAGCCGCGCATGCCGAGCTTGTCGAGTTTTTGGGCGGTCGAGAAGCCCTTCATGCCCTTCTCGATCAGGAAGGCCGAAATGCCGCGCGAGCCGGCTTCCGGATCGGTCTTGGCGTAAACCACCAGCGTCTCGGCGATGGGGCCGTTGGTGATCCACATCTTGTTGCCGGTCAGGACGTAACGGTCGCCCTTCTTCACCGCCTTGGTCTTCATTGACACGACGTCGGAGCCAGCGCCGGGTTCCGACATGGCCAGCGCGCCGACATGCTCGCCGGAGATCAGTTTTGGCAGGTATTTCGCCTTCTGGGCGGCGGTGCCGTTGCGGGCGATCTGGTTGATGCAGAGGTTGGAATGCGCGCCATAGCTCAAGCCGACGGAGGCCGACGCCCGCGAGACCTCCTCGATCGCGACGACATGCTCGAGATAGCCCAGGCCCGAGCCGCCATCCTCCTCCTTCACGGTGATGCCGTGCAGCCCGAGCGCGCCCATCTGCGGCCAGAGATCGCGCGGGAACTGGTTCGTCGCGTCGATCTCCTGCGCGCGCGAGGCGATCTTTTCCTGCGCGAAGCTTTGGACCGTGTCGCGGATGGCGTCGGCGGTCTCGCCGAGGTCGAAATTGAACGGGCGCGGCGCGTTGGCGAGCATGGTTGGGTTCTCCCGGATGCTGTTCAGGCTGGAGCCGACGCTCCTTGCCTCGCGTTATAGCGCGGTCGCGGGCTTTGTCAGCGCGAGCGTCTGCAAGCCGGGTTTGCTATGCCCCGCGGATCGCGGCCCTGACGCCATCGATGACGAATTGCACGGCGAGCGCCGCCAGGATGACGCCGAGCAGGCGGGTCAGCACGACATTGCCGGTGACGCCGAGCAGTTTTGCGATCGGCGTCGCCGCGAAGAAGACCAGCAGACAGCTCGCCACGGTCAAGAAGCAGATGGCGGCGAGGCCGCTCAGCAACAGCGGGTCGCCATCGGCGCGGCCCGCTAGCAGCATCATCGCGGTCAGTGCGCCGGGGCCGGCCATCAGCGGAATGGCGAGCGGGAAGGCGGCGACGTTGCGGATGTGGTCCAGCGTGATCGCGGTCTCGACCGTCTGCGCCTTGCGCTCGTTCCTCCGTTCGAACACCATCTCAAAGGCGATCCAGAACAGCAAAAGCCCGCCGGCGATGCGGAAGGCCGGCAGCGAGACGCCGAGCGCTTTCAGCACCACGTCTCCGGCGACCCCGAAGAAGGCCATGATGCCAAAGGCGATGATGCAGGCGCGCACCGCGACCTGCCGGCGCTCGCCGTCCGACATGCCGCGCGTCAGCGACAGGAAGATCGGCGCCAGCCCCGGTGGATCGACCGTGACCATCAGCGTGACGAGGGCGGAGGTGAGGAAATCCAGCGTCATGGCGGCGAGTTAGGCACGCCATATCGCGCCCGTCACCCGGCAATTGCGGCGGGATTGCCGCGTAGGCTCCGGAATCGATTCAGAAAACCGCGCTAACGCATTGATATAAAGTCATAAATTTTCATGTTGAGATCGGGCTGTTTTGCTGGCTTCCATGAGCGGAATCGGATAGCCAGAAGCCTGAAATCACACAGAAATCGGGACCTTTCCCCTTGGCCGAAGACGACAAAGACAAGCGCCCCGACGAGCCGCATTTCGGCGGCGACATCAAGCCGATCGCGATCACCGACGAGATGAAGCGCAGCTATCTCGATTACGCCATGAGCGTGATCGTGAGCCGCGCTCTGCCGGATGTCCGCGACGGTCTCAAGCCCGTCCACCGGCGCATCCTGTTCTCGATGCACGAGAACAAGAATACGCCAGATCGGCCGTATACGAAATGCGCCCGCATCGTCGGCGACACGATGGGCCGCTATCATCCGCACGGCAATCTCGCGGTCTATGACGCGCTGGTGCGCATGGCGCAGGACTTCTCGCTGCGGCTGCCGCTGATCGACGGGCAGGGCAATTTCGGCTCGATGGACGGAGATTCGCCGGCGGCCGACCGTTATACCGAGGCGAGGCTCGAAAAGGCGGCGATGGCGCTGCTGGAAGACCTCGACCTCGACACCGTCGCCTTCCAGCCGAACTACGACGGCAAGGAGAGCGAGCCGACGGTGCTGCCGGCGCGCTTCCCCAATCTGCTGGTCAACGGCGCGGGCGGCATCGCGGTGGGCATGGCCACCAATATTCCGCCGCATAATCTCGGCGAGGTCATCGACGCCTGCATCGCGCTGATCGACAATCCCGAGATCACCATCGACGAGTTGATCGAGATCGTGCCCGGCCCGGACTTCCCAACCGGCGCCTCGATCATGGGCCGCAGCGGCATCCATTCGGCCTATCACACCGGGCGCGGCTCGATCGTGATGCGCTCGAAGACGCATATCGAGGAGCTTCGCAAGGAGCGCGAGGCGATCATCGTCACCGAGGTGCCCTACCAGGTGAACAAGGCCTCGATGGTCGAGAAGATCGCCGATATGGTGCGCGAGAAGCGCATCGAGGGCATTTCCGATCTGCGCGACGAATCCAGCCGCGAGGGCGTGCGCGTCGTCATCGAAATCAAACGCGATGCGCTGTCGGACGTCGTGCTGAACCAGCTCTACCGCTTTACCCAGCTCCAGACCTCGTTCGGCGCGAACATGGTCGCGCTGACCGGCGGCCGGCCGGAGGTTCTGAACCTCAAGGACTTCATCTCGGCCTTCGTCGAGTTCCGCGAGGAGGTCGTCTCAAGGCGCACGCGCTTCCTGCTCAACAAGGCCCGCGAGCGCGCCCATGTGCTGTGCGGTCTCGCCACGGCCGTCGCCAATATCGACGAAGTCATCCGCCTGATCCGGACCGCGCCGAACCCGGCCTCGGCCCATGCCTCGCTGATGGAGCGCAACTGGCCGGCCGAGGACATCGCCCCGCTGATCGCGCTGGTCGACGATCCGCGCCATCCGATCAACGCCGACGGCACCTACAAGCTCTCGGACGCGCAGGCGCGGGCGATCCTCGAACTGCGCCTTGCCCGCCTCACGGCGCTCGGCCGCGAGGAAATCGGCGAGGAGTTGTCGAAGCTCGCCGCCGAGATCGCCGATTATCTCGACATCCTGCGCTCGCGCGTGCGCATCCAGGATATCATCAAGACGGAGTTGGCCGAGGTGAAGGCCGCCTTCGCCACGCCGCGCCGGACCATCATCCAGGATTGGGGTTCCGACCTCGACGACGAGGACCTGATCGCCCGCGAGGACATGGTCGTGACCGTGTCGCATGCCGGTTACATCAAGCGCGTGCCGCTCTCGACCTATCGGGCGCAGAAGCGCGGCGGCAAGGGCCGCTCGGGCATGGCGACCCGAGACGAGGATTTCGTCACGCGGCTCTTCGTCGCCAACACGCATACCCCGATCATCTTCTTCTCCTCGCTGGGGCAGGCCTACAAGGAGAAGGTCTGGCGGCTGCCGCTGGCGGCCCCGAACGCGCGCGGCAAGGCGCTGGTCAACATGCTGCCGCTCGATCCCAAGGAAGGCATCACGACCGTGATGCCGCTGCCGGAGGACGAGGAGAGCTGGGACACGCTCGACGTGATGTTCGCCACCAAATCCGGCAATGTCCGCCGCAACAAGCTGTCGGACTTCGTCAACGTCAACCGCGCCGGCAAGATCGCGATGAAGCTGGACGAGGGCGATTCGATCGTCGATGTGCAGATCTGCTCCGAGCATGACGACGTGCTGCTGACCACCGCTGCGGGCCAGTGCATCCGCTTCGAGGTGCCGCAGGTGCGCGTCTTCAAGGGCCGCGATTCGACCGGCGTGCGCGGCATCAACCTGGCGGAGGGCGACAGCGTGATCTCGCTGGCGATCCTCAAGCATCTCGATGCGACGCCCGAGGAACGCACGACCTATCTGAAGGACGCAGCCGCCGCCCGCCGCGCCATCAGCGGCGAGGCCGAGGAAGCCGAGACCGTCCAGGCCGCGAGCGAGCCGGAGGAGAGCGCCGGCGAGGTCGAACTCGGCGACAAGCGCGTCCAGATGCAGCTCGCCGAGCAGTTCATCCTGACGGTGTCGGAAAACGGCTACGGCAAGCGCACGTCTTCGTTCGAGTACCGGGTCACCGGGCGCGGCGGCAAGGGCATCGTCGCCATGGTCGTCAACGATCGCAATGGCCGCCTGATCGCCTCCTTCCCTGTGGAGGAGCGCGACGAGATCATGCTGATCTCCGATGGCGGGCAGACCATCCGCATGCCCGTGGAAGGCGACAAGCCGATCCGCATCGCCGGCCGCTCGACGCAAGGTGTCACCATCTTCGACACGGCCGAAGGCGAGAAGGTCGTCTCGGTCGAGCGCATCGGCGACGATGGCGAGGATGAGCCGGCGGTCGAGGGCGAGGCCGAAGCCGGGGAGGGCGGCGGCGCGTAAACCGCCGGCTGCCTGTCAGCGCGAGAGCTGGATCGGGAAGGTCAGCGCGCCGGTGTTTCGCCGGGCGCTGTCGGCATCGAGTTCGAGCGTCGGCGCGTCGAGCGGGCCGCGCAGCACGAAGGGCACCTTCGGTGAACCGCCCGGCGGCGAGAGCAGGGCGGCGATGTCGAGCCAGCGGCCGGGCAGGGAGGCCTGTCCCGAAAGCGCAAGGCGGAAGGCGGCTCCCGACATCTGCGAATCGAACAGCGTCGCGACGCCGTTCGCGACGTTTGCCTGCAGCGCCGCAGTTTCGAACGCCGTCTTGCCCTGCCGCCAGTCGCGCAGCGCCAGGCCCGGGTTCCGCTCGATCCGGCGCAGCAGATCGGCGAAGGCGACGCCGCCGATCTCGCCCTGTCGCAGCACGAGCCCGGCCTTGCCGTTGAACGAGGCCAGCATGTCCTCCCAGCTGCCGCCGACGCCCTCCAGCGCCAGCTGCAGGTTACCGGTTCCGCTCAGGCGGCCGAGATCGGGCATGTCGGAAGCCGCCTGGCCGAGATTGATCCGGTCGAGCCCGGCCTGAAGCCTGAGTTCGACGCCGCCCGGCGCGATGACGGCGAGCACGCGCCCCTTGGCCGCGCCGCCATAGACAGCGCCGCGCAGCAGCGCGGCCTCGAACCTCCCCTTGCGAACGAGGAGTTGCGTCGCGAGGTCGGTCAGCCTTGCGCCCTGGAAGCGCGCCGCATCGACCGAAACCCGCAGGTCGATGTCGTGGCTGGTCCAGGCCTCGAAATCGAGTGGTGTCGTATCGCGTTGGCCGAAGGCCGAGGGCATCAGGCCAAGCCGCGCGGCCGCGCGGCCGAGATCGAGCGTCGCGCCGGCGAGTGTGCCCGACAGCGCCCAGCGCGGGCCGAGATCGGCGAGCTTGATCGCGCCGTCGAGCCGCTCACCGTCGATGCTGGCCACGACCTGGCTGAGCGAGGCCTCGCGTGACTTGAGCAGCGCGTCAGCCGAGAGGTTCAGCGTGCCGATGGCGCCTGCGAGCCGGGGCGTCTCGCCAAACCATTCGAGCAGGGCTGGCAGGCTGCGCGTCGTCAGGGTCAGCTGGCCGTTGACGACCGGTTCGGTGAGCCCGGAACGCAGGCCGTCGAAGCGCAGCGAAAGCAGGGGCGAGGTTGCGTTCAGGCTGAGCCGCGCCCGGTCGCCGGCCATCGGCCAGAGCAGGGCGATATCGGTTCTCACGCCGCGCCAGTTGAGCGAGCCATCGATGACCAGCGGATCCTGCGCCGCGCGGTCGCCGGCGACGAGATTGACGTCGCGCAGGATGGTGCGGATCGCTCCTTGCGACCGGACGAAGACCGAGCCCGAGCTGATCACGATCTTGCTCTGGCTGAGCAGGGGCTCGAGCAGGGAGAGCGGGCCTGAGAACCAGTCCCCGAGCGTATCGCCTTCGCCGCCGGCGGCGATGTCGATCTGCGGGGTGACGAGATCGATTCGGTCGAAGGCGATCTCGCCGGAGACCAGCGACAGCAGGCGCAGCCGCGCCCTCAGCCGCAGCGCCTTGCCGGCGAGCGGGCCCTCCTTCTGTGCAAAAGCGACGTTGGAGAGGCTGATCCGGGGCAGCGGCAGCAGGGCGATCTCGGCCTTCTCGAGCCCGGTCACCACCAGGCCGGTGCGGCGCTCGATCGCCGCGATGACATGTGTCTCGACCCGGCCGACGGCAACGCCCCAGGATTGCAGCCCCAGCAGCGCCAGAGCGATGGCGAGACATCCGAGAAGGATTTTGGCGCGTCGTGTCATGGGCCCAGAAGAGCAGCGAAGCAGGCGTCGCGCCGGCTTCGAAAAGGCGTGTCCGGTGTATGACGATGCTGGCGGGTTGTCGAGTTACGCCAGGTTTCCGGTCAGGGCAGGGTTCCGGTCAGGGCTTGGCGCCCGCGCGGGCCAGGATGACCGCCGGATAGAGCCCGGCCAGCACGATCAGCAACCCGGCCAGCGCGCCGTCCTCGAAGGAGCCGCGCGAGGCATGCCCGTAGACGATCGTAGCCAGAGTCTCGACATTGAGCGGCCGTAGCAGCAGCGTGGCCGGCAGTTCCTTCATGCAATCGACGAAGACGAGCAGGGCGGCGGCCGCGATCGCGGGTCTGGCCAGCGGCCAATGCAGGCGGCGCAGAACTTCCGGCGCGCCTGCGCCGAGCGCTCGCGCCGCATCGTCGACGCGCGGCGAAATCCGCGACAGGCCGCTTTCGATGCCGCCGATCGCGATGGGGAGGAAGCGCACGACATAGGCGATCACCAGCGCCGCGCCCGAGCCGATCAGCAGCAGGCCGGGATTGAGCCCGAACCACGCGACCATCGCATTGGCGAAAGCATTGTCGAAGGCGGCGAGCGGTCCAAGCAGGCCGAGCGCCAGCACCGCGCCGGGCAAGGCATAGCCGAGGCAGGCCGCGCGCAGGGCGGCCGGCAGCCAAGGCTCGCGGCCCTGGCGCGCACCGGCCGCGATGGCTAAGCCCAGCGCCACGACGATGGCGGCCGCCAGCCCCGAGAGCAGCATGGTGTGGCCGAGATGGATCAGCAGAGCGCCATCGATCTGCGTCAGAAGACCCCGGCGGATCACCTCCGAAGCCAGAAAGCCGATCGGCAGGACGGCGCCGAGCAGGACGGGTATGGCGCAGGCCAGAATGGCGAGTGCGGCCGGCCGGCCGCCGAGCCGCGCGCGGCCGACCGCGCGCGGCTGGCGCACCGACAGGGCGAAGCGGCGCTGGCCGCGCAGCCGCTGCTCGATCAGGATCAGCGCGACGACGAAGAGCAGCATGATGCAGGCGATCTGGGCCGCGCCGGCCAGCGAGCCGCGGTTGAGCCAGGTGGTATAGATCGACAGCGTCAGTGTCCGCACGCCGAGATGTTCGCTGGCCCCGATATCGTTGAGCGCTTCCAGCAGCGCGAGCGTCAGGCCGGCCGCAAGCGCCGGCCGCGCCAGAGGCAGGCCGATGCGCCAGAAGAGCTGGCGGGGCGTCGCGCCGAGCGTACGGCCGGATTCGACGATGGCCGCGCTCTGCAGCCCAAACAGCGCCCGGACGCTGAGATAGACGTAAGGGTAGAGCACGACCGCCATCACGAAGATCGCGCCCGCGAGATTGCGCGGATCGGGAAACCAGTAGTCCCGCAGACTGCGCCAGCCGGTCAGCGCCCGCAGAGCGGTTTGCAGCGGACCCTGGAAGCCGAGAAAATCGACGTAGATATAGGCCGTGATGTAGGTCGGCATCGCCAGCGGCAGCACGAGCGCCCATTCGAACAGGCGGCGGCCGGGAAACTCATACTGCGTCACCAGCCAGGCCGTGCCGACGCCGATCACGGCGCAGGCGAGGCCGATTCCTGCGAGCAGGGCGACCGTGCCGCCCAGCGCCTGCGGGATGACGTTTGCAGCCAGATGCGGCCAGATCGACGCCGCCTGCCAGGAGAGGGCGGTCGCGGCCAGGGCCAGCAGCGGCAGAGCGACGAGGCACGCTCCCAGCAGCACCACCCAGACGAAACCGTTCGACGGCCGCCACTTGCGTGGCGACCGTCGCGGGTGAGAGGCGGGCAGGCTCAGGCTCAATTGTCGAAGCCGACCTTGTCGACGAGATCGGCCGCGGCCTTGCGGTTTTTGGCGACGTCGCCGAGCGGCGTGGAGTCGGGCGTGATCGCGCCGAGCAGCTTGACGGCGGCGCTTTCCTTCACGTCCGGGTTGACCGGGAACTCGAAATTGCCGTCGGCATAGAGGGTCTGGGCCTTCTCGCCGAGCATGTATTCGATCAGCTTGACGGCCTGGGCCTTGTTTGGCGCGTTCTTGGCGATGGCCGCTGCCGAGACGTTCACATGCGTGCCGCTATTGGCGAAGGTGGTCTTGAGCGGCTTGATTGCCTCGTACCAGCTCTTCTGTTCGTTGGCCGCCTTGCTCATCAGTCCGAGGTAATAGGTGTTGATGATGGCGATGTCGCACTGCCCGGAGAGGATGTCGCGCGCCACTTCGCGGTCGCCGCCGCCGGGCTTGCGGGCCGTGTTGGCCTTCAGCGCCTTGAGATAGGTTTCCGTCTTCTCGGCGCCGTTGCGGGCGAGATAAGCTGCGAAGAAGGCGTTGTTGTAGGGGTGCTGGCCGGCGCGGATGCAGAACTTGCCCTTCCACTTGGGGTCGGCAAGGTCCTCATAGGTGATCGCGTCCTGCTTTACCCGGTCCTTCGAGACGATGACGATGCGGGCGCGCTGGGTCAGGGTGACCCAGTTGTTGCCGGCGCCGCGCAGCGCGGCAGGCACGGCCTTGTCGACGATGGCCGACTGGACCGGCTGGGTGATCCCCGCTTGGGCGAGCGCGTCGATCTGGCCGACATCGACCAGCAGCATCACGTCGGCGGGGCTGTTGGCGCCCTCGGCCGCGACGCGCTCGTGCAGGCCGTCCTTCAGGAACACGGCGTTGACCTTGACGCCGGTATCCTTGGTGAAGGCCTCCAGAACCGGGTTGAGCAGGCCGGGCTCGCGGGTGGTGTAGAGATTGACGCTCTGGGCCAGCACCGGCCCGGCAAACAGGCACGATGCGACAGCGAGGGCGGAGAGGGAGGTCGTCGGCTTCATGGTTCGCTCCTTCGGAATCAGGCCAAGGCAGGCGGCGCGATGAGCCGGAGCGGTAGAGCGGCCAATCCCGAGCGTCAATGAAAAAGACTGTTAAATCAGATAGTTATAAGTATTCTAAGCTGTATCGAGATTAGAACTCATCAAAATTACAGCGTCGTCCGAGGCCATTGAAGGGGCCTTCCACGCCCCCTCCATTTGTAAATAAGGCTGTCCGTATGCCGGCTCAGCGCGAGATCGGGATGATGCGGACCGTGCCGCGCGACGCCGGATCGAGCGTGCCGCGCAGTGCGGTCGCGTCGTTGGCGACGGTGTCGTCCTGGACGCTCGCCTCGCGCAGGCGCATCTGGCGGCGCAGGCTGTTGGCCTGCGCTTCCTTCCGGGAGATGCCGACCAGCGCATCGATTTCCCGGCGCTGCCCCGTGCTGAGGTCGGCGGAGCTGCGGAAATCGCGGAAGTCCTGCGCCCTGTAGGGCCAGCGCTGCGAGCCGGCGAAGGTTCGCACCTTGCCGTCGAGCACGACGCTGTCGCCGGGACGCAGCGTGAAGTCGCGCAGCAGCGAGACGCGGCGCTCGCCGGTCTGGACGATCGCCGGGCGGCAGGCCGGATCGGCGGATTTCTCGTGGCCATAGGCGACGGGCAGGGCCCTGTAGCGCTTGCCGTCGGCGGCCTGCGCGTCGTCGATGGTGTCGGCGCCTGCGGCGACGCGGAAGACCTTGACCGGGATGCCGGGGTTCATCGCCTGGCAGAGCGCCTCATGGCCCTTCATCTCGGCCTGCGAGCGCAGATAGCCGATCGGCGCATGGAAGCCGTCGCAGAGGCGCACGCAGATGGTGCGCGCCACGTCGGCCGCACCCGACACGGTGTCGAGCCGGGCAGCGACCTGCTGGTTCTTCTTCGGCCGGGACGGCGCCGCCGCAGCCGTGCTGCGCGGCTTGAACGGATTGAGTTCGAGCGGCGGCTGGGCCAGGCGGCCATCCGGGCGCTGCTGGAAGACGTTCTGATACCAGCGCCTTTCGGCCGGGGCATAGGCCCTTGTCGAGCTGTAGGCGACGGGCGGCGGGGCGGTGTAGCGTACGCCGTTGCGCGGAGCCTGATCGGTGAAGAAGGCCCGGATGCCGGCATCGTTCTCGGCCTGGACGACCGAGACTGTCAGCACCACGCCGCCAGCGCCAAGCGCCAGACCCAAAAGTCCGAGCGCGGCGACGCGCATCGCGCCAGCCGGTCTGCCTGTCCTGTCTTGGGTCGAAGTGTCGCCGGCGGGCGCGCGAGCGTCCGCCTTCTGGTCGTCACGGACACGCAACATCGCGTCAACTCCACTGCACGCTTGTTCACTCGTCCGCCGCCAGATTTCTCTAGTTTACTTTTCGTTAAGGTTCAACGGCGCAAGCGGCCTATCCCGCCGGAATGGCGAGGATGCTTAACGCGCCGGCGCGACGAAAAAGCCCGCCGCAACGGGCTGTTGCGGCGGGCTTCTCGTCTACGGCGGAGATGCCTGTGGACTACAGATCGGGCTTGTGAACCGCGCTCGGCACAGCGACGGGTGCGGCCGGGCCGAGGATCTCGACCGGCTCTCGCCGGTTGCGGCCCGAGAGCCAGCTGTCGACCTTGTCGAGATAGAAATACACGACTGGCGTGATGTAGAGCGTCAGCAGCTGCGAGACGAGCAGGCCGCCGACGACGGCGATGCCGAGCGGCTGGCGCAGCTCCGCGCCCGCGCCATGGCCGATCGCGATCGGCAGAACGCCGAACACGGCGGCAAAGCTCGTCATCATGATCGGCCGGAAGCGGACGAGCGCCGCCTCGCGGATGGCCGACAGCGCGTCATCGCCCATCTTGCGGCGCTCGATCGCGAAATCGACCATCATGATGGCGTTCTTCTTGACGATGCCGACCAGCATCAGGATGCCGATGATCGCGATCACCGACAGGTCCATGTTGAAATATTGCAGCGCGAGCAAGGCTCCCAGTCCCGCCGAGGGCAGGCCCGACAGGATCGTGATCGGGTGGATGAAGCTTTCGTAGAGGATGCCGAGGATGATGTAGATCACAAGAATCGCGGCGACGATCAGCAGGCCCTGGCCCTTCAGCGCGTCCTGGAAGAGCTGCGCCGAGCCCGCGAAGCTGCTGTTGATCGTGGCCGGCAGGTTGACGTCGCGCTCGGCTGCGCGAATGGCGTTGACGGCGTCTCCCAGCGAAATGCCGGGCGCGGTGTTGAACGAGATCGTCACGGCTGGCTGCTGGGCAATGCGGTTGACGGCCAGCGGCCCGACGCTCGGCTTGATCGTCGCGACCGATTCCAAAGGCACGTTCAGCCCGTTGGCGGCCTTGAGCAGCAGGCGCGACAGCACGGCCGGGTCCTGCTGATACTGGCGGTCAGCCTCCATGATGACCTGGTAGTCGGTCGCGGGCGTGAAGATGGTCGCGATCTGGCGCGAGCCGAAGGCGTTGCCGAGCGCCTGCCTGATCTGGTCGCTGGAAATGCCGAGGCTGGCGGCGCGCTCGCGGTCGATCTCGATGGACAGCTGCGGGTTGCGCAATTGCAGGTCGATATTGGCGTCGCGCAGCTGCGGAATCTGCGACAGCCGCTGCTGCATGATCGGCGCATAGGAGAAGAGCTGGTTCAGGTCCGGCCCCTGCAACTGGTAGAGATATTGCGCGCGCGAGGCGCGGCCGGCATTGAGGTTGATGTTCTGGACCTGCTGGAACACGGCCGTCATGCCCGGCACTTCGGAGGTGGCGCGCCTGAGCCGCGCGATCACGACATCGGCCTTGTCGCGCTGGTCCTTCGGCTTCAGGGCGATGAACATGAAGCCGTTGTTGACCGCGTTGAAGCCGCCGATGTTGGAGGTCAGGTAGTCAACAGCCGGGTCGGCGCGCACGATCTCGGCGACGCGCTGCTGGCGCGAGGCCATCGCCTCGAACGAGGTGTCGGGCGGGCCCTCGGTCGAGCCGCGCAGCAGACCGGTGTCCTCGATCGGGAAGAAACCCTTGGGCACGTTCGAGTAGAGATGGGCCGAGTACCAGACGGTGCCAAGCGTCAGCAGCAGCATCAGGAGGCGGGCCTTCAGCGTCCAGTCCAGCGTGACGCGATAGGCCGTCAGCATGCCCTGAAAACCGGCCTCGAAGACGCGCTCGACGATGTTGGGCTTCCTGTGGTGGTCGTGCGCCTTGAGGAAGCGGGCGCAGAGCATCGGGGTCAGCGTCAGCGAGACGAAACCAGAGACGATGATCGCCGCCGAGATGGTGCCGGCGAAGGTGACGAAGACCTTGCCGACGACGCCGCCCATAAAGAAGACCGGGATGAAGACGGCGACCAGCGAGATGGTGATCGAGACGATGGTGAAGCCGATCTCGCGCGAGCCGTCGAGCGCCGCCTGGAACGGCTTCTTGCCCATCTCGATATGCCGGATGATGTTTTCCAGCATGACGATGGCGTCGTCGACGACGAAGCCGACTGCAAGCGTCAGGGCCAGGAGCGAAATGTTGTCGAGCGAATAGCCGAGCGCATACATCGCGGCAAACGTGCCGACGAGCGAGATCGGCAACGCCAGCGTCGGGATCACGGTCGCCGCCAGGCTCTTCAGGAACAGGAAGATCACCATGATGACCAGCACGATGGCGAGTACGAGCGAGAACTCGACATCCTCGACCGCCTCGCGGATCGGAATCGAGCGGTCGTTGAGGATGTGCAGGTCGATGGCGGCGGGAAGCTGCGCGCGATAGGCGTCGATGCGGTTGCGGATGCTGTCGACGACCTCGACCGTGTTGGCGTCGGACTGGCGGTAGACCGCTAGGATGATCGAGCGCTGGCCGTTGTACCAACTCGCGGTCTGGTCGTTCTCGACCGAGTCGTAGACGGTCGCGAGGTCCTCCAGCCGGATCGGCACGCCGTTCTTCTGCGCGATGATGAGGTTGCCGTATTCCGAGGCGCGTTCGAGCTGGCCGGTGGCGCCCAGCGTCAGGCGCTGGTTCTCGCCGTTGAGCGAGCCGACGGGCGCGTTGGAGTTGGCGGCGGCGACCGCGTTGCGGACATCCTGCAAAGCGAGCCCGCGCGAGGAGACCGCGTCGGGATTGATCTTGATGCGCACGGCGTATTTCTGCGCGCCGAAGATATTGACCTGGGCGACGCCGTTGAGCTGCGAGATCTGCTGCTGCAGGATGTTCTCGCCGAATTCATGGACCTCGTAGAGCGGCTTGGTGGCCGAGGTCAGCACCATGAACAGGATCGGCGTGTCGGCCGGGTTCACCTTCCTGAAGCTGGGCGGGGAGGGCAGTTCCGGCGGCAGCCGCCGCGCGGTCGCGCTCAGGGCCGCCTGCACGTCGAGCGCCGCCCCGTCGATGTTGCGGTTGAGGTCGAACTGCAGCGTGATCGAGGTCGAGCCTTGCTGCGAGACCGAGGACATCGAAGTGATGCCCGAGATCGAGGCGAATTCGCGCTCCAGCGGGGCGGCGACCGAAGAGGCCATCGTCTCAGGCGACGCGCCCGGCAGGCGGGCGCTGACATTGATGGTCGGGAAATCGACGCGCGGCAGCGCCGCCACGGGCAGTTGCTTGAAGGCAAACAGCCCGAAGATCAGGAAGGTGGCCATGATCAGCGTGGTCATGACCGGGCGGCGGATGCAGATCTCCGGCAAACTCATCAGGTCGAGCTCCCCCGCTGCGAGGTCAGGTTGCCGGGCGGCTTGCCGCCACTGCCGCCCCGATTGCGCTCGACCGTGCGGGCGCCGTCGGTCAGGAGCAGCGCGCCATCGACGACGACGGCCTCGCCGCCTTTGAGGCCCGATGTGAGGACGACGCGGCCGTCGATGCTGCGATCGACCACGACGGGCCGCGTGCGGGCGATGCCGTCCTCGATGACGAAGACGAAGGCCCCGCTCTGGCCGTTCTGGACGGCCTCTCGGGGCACGGTCATGGCGTCCGGCTCGACCCGCAGCGTGATCCGCACCTGGCAGAGCGCGCCGGGCCAGAGCGTCTCCTTCGCGTTGTCGAAGATGGCGCGCATCTGGATGGTGCCGGTCGTGGCGTCGATCAGGTTGTCGATGACGGCAATCTTGCCCTCGGCCGCCTCGGTGACGCCCTGCTGGGTGGCGCGCACGGTGGCGGCGCCTGACGCCATCGCGTTCCTGATTTCGGGCAGATGGCGCTGCGGCAAGGCGAAGGAGACGTAGATCGGGTCGATCTGGTTGATCGTCACAAGGACGGCCGAGTTGTCGCCGGTCTTGGCGATATTGCCCTCCTTGAGCCCGGCCACGCCGATGCGGCCGGAAACCGGCGCCAGCACGGTGTAGTAGGTTAGCTGGACCTTCAGCGCCTCCACCGCAGCCTCGCCGCCGCGGATGGCGGCCCGCAGCGTGGCTACCGCTGTTCGCGCCGTTTCCAGACGCTGGTCCGTCGCGAAGTCGCGCCGGGCGAGTTCCTCGGCGCGCCGCAGATCCGACTCGGCGGCGGCCAGCGATGCCTTGTCGCGCGCAACGCCCGCCTCCGACTGCTTCACCAGCGCCTCGACCAACCGCGAATCAAGCCGAAACAGCACATCTCCCTTGGTGACGTAGCCGCCATCCTTAAAGCCGACCTCGATGATCTGGGTGTCGACCCGCGAGCGGACCGAAACGGTCGAGAGCGACTGAACGGTCCCGATCGCCTCCAGCCTGACCGGCATCGGGCGGCGCTCGGCGATGGCGGTGACAATCGTGGCTGGCGGCCTCTGGGGGGCCGCGTTGCGCGGGCCGCCAGCCCCGGTGGCCGGCCTGGCCTCGGCGACCGTATAGGGCGGGATGACCTTGCCGTAGGGAATCTTGTCGAGCGGGGCGGGCACGGGCCGGCCCGTATAGTGAAGCACCGCGCCGGTGGCGACGACGCCGACCGCTGCCAGGACGAAAACACGCCCGAACGTCAGAACCGCCATGCCGAATAGCCTTGCGCCAGAGGGGGACCTGGCTCGTCTGTACCAAATGGAACGGTCGTCCCCAAACCGCTCCACCTGCAAGCATTTAGCATGCCGAGACGCGTTTTTGGGCGCAAGCGCAAAACACGGTTTACCCGCCGATGTCGCGCGGATGTGACAGGTTTCCTCTGGGGCGTGCCGCAGGGGAAACGCGCGCCTGACGAGAAGGCCTAGATGATGGTGGCGACGACGCCGACCCACATCAGGAACAGGCAGACGAGACCTGCCGCGAAGACCAGCGCGCGGGTCTGCAGCCGGTTCGACCCGGTATGGACCAGCGTATGGGCGACGCGGGTCGCGACGTAGGCCCAGGCCAGCGCCGTCATGATGTAGCCGGTGGCGCCGACCTCCATCGCCAGCATGATCAGCGCGAAGAACAGGACGGGCGTCTCGAACTGGTTTGAAAAATTCGCCGCAGCCAGCCTTGCGCGGTCTGGATAGGCTTCCGTCGAGACCGCGACGTCGGCCATCCGGACCTCCTTGCCGACCAGCGCACTGCGCCGGCGCAGGAACATGATGACCAGCACCACGAAGGTCCACAGGATCTGGGCGAGCGCCGGGTAGATCAGCTTGATGGTCATGGTCGCCTCTTTGCGAAGTCTTGTTTCAGGACCGGGTCGGGTAGTTCGGGCTCTCGCGCACAATCGTCACGTCGTGGACATGGCTCTCGCGCAGGCCCGCGCTGGTGATGCGGATGAAGCGGGCCTTGGCCTGATAGTCGGCGAGGTCCTTGCCGCCGACATAGCCCATCGCGGCGCGCAAGCCCCCGGCGAGCTGGTGCAGCACGCTGGAGACCGGCCCCTTATAGGCGACCTGGCCCTCGATGCCCTCGGGCACCAGCTTCAGCGCGTCCTTGATGTCCTGCTGGAAATAGCGGTCGGCCGAACCGCGCGCCATCGCGCCGACGGACCCCATGCCGCGATAGGATTTGTAGGAGCGGCCCTGGTAGAGAAAAGTCTCGCCCGGCGTCTCGTCGGTGCCCGCCAGAAGCGAGCCGACCATCGCGCAGGAAGCCCCTGCCGCCAGGGCCTTGGCGAGATCGCCTGAGTATTTGATTCCGCCGTCGGCGATGACCGGGATGCCATGTCGCTGCGCGGCCGAGGCCGCGTCCATCACGGCGGTGAGCTGTGGCACGCCGACGCCCGCGACGATGCGGGTGGTGCAGATCGAGCCTGGCCCGATACCGACCTTGATCGCGTCGGCGCCGGCATCGATCAGCGCCTGCGCGCCGCCGGCGGTGGCGACGTTGCCGGCGATGACCTGCACGGCGTTGGACAGCTTCTTCACCCGCGTCACGGCTTCCAGCACCTTGGCGGAATGGCCATGGGCGGTATCGACCACGATGATGTCGACGCCTGCGTCGATCAGCAGTTCCGAGCGCTCGAAGCCGAGATCGCCGGTGGTCGTGGCAGCCGCGACCAGCAGCCGGCCATGCGAATCCTTGGCGGCTGTCGGGTGGGCGACCTGCTTTTCCATGTCCTTGACGGTGATCAGGCCGATGCAGCGGTAGTGGTCGTCGACGACGAGCAGCTTCTCGATGCGGAACTGGTGCAGCAGGCGGCGCGCCTCGTCCTGGCTGACGCCCTCGCGGACGGTGATCAGGCGGTCCTTCGTCATCAGCTCGGAGACCGGCTGGTCGGGGTTGGCCGCGAAACGCACGTCGCGGTTGGTCAGGATGCCGACGAGCTTGCCCTTGTGACCCTGCGGTCCGCGCTCGACCACCGGAATGCCCGAGATCGAATTGTGCTTCATGATCGCGAGCGCATCGGCCAGCGTCTCGTCGGGGAAGATCGTAATCGGGTTGGCGATCATGCCCGATTCGAATTTCTTGACGAGGCGGACCTGGGCGGCCTGCTGGTCGGCCTCGAGATTGCGGTGGATCACGCCCAGACCGCCGGCCTGCGCCATCGCGATCGCCATCCGCGCCTCGGTCACCGTGTCCATGGCCGAGGCGATGATCGGCATGTTGAGGGTGATGGTCTTGGTCAGCTTCGTCGTGATGTCGACATCGGCGGGCATGACCTCGGAGGGGCCGGGCTCCAGGAGCACGTCGTCGAAGGTGAGACCGTCGCGGATGTCAGTGAGGTTCGCCATCGTCAACTCCGATGCCGGATAGGCCGGCGCTTGCGGGGTGGGCGATCAGCGCCCGCCACCGGGTTGACGAGGCCCGTTATCACGCGTGTGACAGGGCCGCTAGAGTGCGCTGCGAAAAACCTGTGCGGCGCCAAGTCCCGCGCCGACCGACGCCGGCGCGGGAGGCGTGATTCACTGCTGCTGGGCCGGTCGCTGGCGTCCAGCTTCGGGTGCCGGCGCGCGCCCGATCGGCATGACCCCGATGCAGCCCATCTCCATCATCATGGCGCCCTTTGCGTTGGCCATCTGCTGGCAGGCTTTCTGGCGGTCGCAGTTCATGGTGCGCAGCAGGTCGCCGGGACCGGGCGTGACGTTGCGCATGGCGCAACCAATCTCCCAGCTCTGCCTGGGCTCCTGAGCGAGCGCCGGCGTGCCGAAGAGCAGGCCGCCTGCTCCGAAAGCCAGTGCGAATCGCGCCGCGAGCGCAAGACCGCGGCGGCCCGCGCGTTGGACCGAAGTTCCGATCATAGATCATCTCCTGGGCTGGCGCCTCAGCGCCCGCTGCTGGTTTTTCGAAGGCTCAAGGTCATCCTGAGTCGATGGTCAGATAGGGTCGGCAAGGCTCGATAACCGTTGCGTTGGGTGCATGCCTGTTGTGTCATTCCTCGTATTGTGTGCGGGGTTCGCATGGCCCGTTCATGCGTTGGAAACTCCTGGCGCGGGCCGCTACGCGTGCGCGGGGGCTCGCCAGCGCGGTTTTGCCTCGCTAAGTCTGCCGGCCTGTCGTCGCGAAAGTCTCCCGCCTTGCAGCGCGCCAAACTCCTGCCCCTGATCGTTGCCTGTGCGCTGTTCATGGAGAACACCGACTCGACCGTGATCGCGACCTCGCTGCCGGTGATCGCGCAGTCGCTGGGCGAGGACCCGATCGCGCTGAAGCTGGCGCTGACCTCCTATCTCGTGAGTCTGGCGATCTTCATTCCGATCTCGGGCTGGATGGCCGACCGCTATGGTGCGCGCACGATCTTCCGGGCCGCACTCTGCGTCTTCATGCTCGGCTCGGTTCTGTGTGCGATGTCCAATTCGCTCGGGGCTTTCGTCGGCGCGCGCTTCGTGCAGGGCATGGGCGGGGCGATGATGGTGCCAGTTGGCCGGCTCGTCATCCTGCGCAGCGTCGAGAAATCGCAACTCGTCTCGGCCTTGGCCTATCTCACCGTGCCGGCGCTGGTAGGGCCTGTGGTCGGCCCGCCGCTCGGGGGCTTCATCACCACCTATTTCGACTGGCGCTGGATCTTCTTCATCAACATCCCGATCGGCATCGTCGGCCTCGTACTGGCGACTTTGTTCTTCGAGGATGTGCGAGAGGAGGATGTCGCTCCGCTCGACATTCGCGGCTTCCTGCTCTCGGCTTTCGGCTTCGCCAGCCTGATGCTGGGGCTGGCCACTGGCGGGCGTCATCTCGTGCCGGAGGCGGCGTCCTATGGCGCGGTTGCGGCTGGAATCGCGGCGCTCGTGGCCTATTGGCTGCATTCGCGCCGGGTCGCCCATCCGGTGCTGAACCTGGCGCTGCTGCGCATCCCGACCTACCGCATCGGCGTCATTGGCGGCTCGGTCTTCCGCACCGGCATTGGCGCGATCCCGTTCCTGCTGCCGCTGATGCTGCAGCTCGGCTTCGGGCTCGACGCGCTGCAATCGGGGCTGATCACCTTCGCCTCGGCGGCGGGCGCGCTGATCATGAAGACGCTGGCCAAGCGCATCCTGTCCTATGGCGGCTTCCGCCGCGTGCTGACCTTCAACGCGGTGATCGGTGCGGCCTTTCTGGCGGCTTCGGGGCTGTTCACGCCGACGACGCCGCATTGGCTGATGCTGGCGGTGCTGCTGATCGGCGGTTGCTTTCGCTCGCTCCAGTTCACCGGCATCAATGCATTGAGCTATGCCGACGTGTCGAACAGGGAGATGTCGGGCGCGACCTCGCTCTCCAGCGTGGCGCAGCAATTGTCGCTTAGCCTCGGCGTCACCATCGGAGCCTTCGCGCTGGAGAGCGCCAACCTGCTCAATGGCGGCAAGGTGCTGGGCGCGAATGATTTCTGGCCGGCCTTCGTGCTGGTCGGGCTGATCTCGGCCTCGTCCGTGATCTGGATGGCGCGGCTCGCGCCCGATGCCGGGGCGGAGGTGTCGGGTCACCGGCCGCTCAACGCCCCCAAGGCGACGGCGGCGGCGATCGCGGACCAGAAGCCGCTGGATTGAGGCAATTGCGTCCTGCGCGCGGCAGGCTCACCATGGGTCATGGCCGCCGCGTCCCAACCCTCCGCACCTCTCGCTTATGATCTCTGCGTCCGCGGCGACGGACTGCGGCTGAGGCATGCCGAGGTCGCTGTCACGGTTAGCGACGAAGGCATCGGCTACGATTTCGATGGGCACGAAGGTCTGCGCTCCTTCGGTGAGTTCGAGAGCATCCGCATCCAGGCCCTGCATGGCGGCAAGAACGCGCCATGGGAATCGATGATGGAGCTGAGGTTCCGGCATGGCCTGCCGCTGAGCGTCTACTCGACCTCGCCCTGGGGCACGAACGATCCGGACCGCGATGTCGGTTACGTCGCATTCGCGGAGGATCTGCATCGCCGCATCCCGGAGGCGGAGCGCGGCCGCATCCGCTTCCTGCGCGGTGTGTCGGAAAGCCGCCACCAGGTCATGATCGGCGCGTTCGTGCTCTTCTTACTCACGTTCGGAGGCGTGGGATTGTTCATCCTGTCGACCGCCCTGTCGCGAGGCGCGTCCGGGCTGGAGGTGATCGGCGCGCTTGCCGGAATCGTCATGTTCGGCGCGTGGATCGTGCAGTCGATCCGGAAGGCCAAGCCCGGAACCTACGATCCGGATCGGCTGCCGCGGGACATTTTTCCGCAGTGAAGCGGGGACTGATCGCGATCAATCGACCGCGATCGATCCCGTCGTCCCGACATCGCGATTGGCGACGGTGCGTTGCGGCACTTTGGCGGGTGGCGCCATCCTTAGCGGCGTGCCGCCGGCGGCCTTGGGCGCGCGCGATCCGGCCGAGGTCGCGGGCGGCCTGGGGCCGGCGACCTTCGGCTCCCCGCCGCGCCATTTGCGCGCGCCGATGTCGAAGCGGCCCTCGCGCCAGGCGGCGAATTCGGCCTCCGTGCCGTAAAAGGCGTTGCGGTCGACGTCGCCGGTGATGCCCGGCACCTTGCCCGTGGTGGTGAACTGCCAGAACTCCCATTTCTCGCGCTCGTAGCGATGTTTGAGCGGGGCCGCCGTCGAGCGCAGCCAGTAGGGATGGTCGTTGAACTGCCCTTCCAGCACGTCCTCATGGAAGGTGATGTCGGTGTAGATGATCGGCTTCTTGCCGGTGTGCTCAGCCAAGCCGCGCAGCATCTCGCGGATTTTCGCGAGCGCCTTGTCCCTGGGGATCTTCTTGCCGCATTTGGCAGATTCGCCGTTCCACTCGACATCGAGCACCGGCGGCAGCGCGTCTGGATCGCGCGGGATGTTCTTCTTGAACCAGCGGACCTGATCTTTCGCCGGCCGGCACCAGTAGACGAAATGATAGGCCCCGCGCGGCACACCCGCATTCTTGGCGTCGGCCCAGTTGCGGCGGAAATTCGGGTCGAGATGGTCTCCGCCTTCGGTCGCCTTGATGAAGGCGAAGCGCGTGCCGGCGTCCTTGACCTTGCTCCAGTCGATCTGCGCCTGCCAGCGCGAGACGTCGATGCCCTGGATCGTCATGCGCCGCGCATTGCGCACGCCGGCATGGGGTTCGCTGTCGCCCTTCTTCGGGTAGAGCGCGGCGGCCGGCTCGGCCAGAAGCGCGAGCAGGCCCATGGCGGCAAGCGCGCGCATGAAGGCTGAGATGGCTTTGCGTCGCGCCGGCATGCGATCCTCCCTGTGCTTTCGAAGTGCGGGCGGCGCGGTTAAAAGCCGGTTAGACTTCGCTCGAATGCGACAGGGTTGTTTCAACATTGGTTAACCGGGGAGCGCTTGCGTGAAAGAGACCCGGCGGGCTGCTTTACGCAAAGCGCTGGCCTATGGCGTCCATGTCTTCACCGCGCTGGGGGCAGCGCTCGGCCTGCTGGCGCTGCAGGCCGTGATCGCCGGCGATCTGGCGCTGGCCTTCATCTGGCTGGGAGCCGCGCTGGCGGTCGATGCGCTCGACGGGCCGCTGGCGCGCCGGCTCGACGTGGCCAGGCTGGCCAGGCGCTATGACGGCGCGCAGCTCGATCTCGTGGTCGACTTCATCACCTACGTCTTCGTGCCGGCCGCGATGCTGCTCCGGGCCGACGTGATGGGCCAGCCCTGGGGGCTGATCGCCGCGCTGGTGGTGACGCTGACCAGCGCGCTCTACTTCGCCGACACCGGCATGAAGACCGACGACTGGTGGTTTCGCGGCTTCCCGGCCGTGTGGAACATCGTGCTCTTCTACATCGTCGCCTTCGCGCCGCCGGTCTGGCTCGCGCTGGCGGTGATCAGCGTCGCGACAGTGCTGATGTTCGTGCCTGTGCTGTTCGTGCATCCGGTGAGGGTGCGACGCTGGCGAGGCGCGACCTTCGCCGTCCTTGCCGCGTGGGGCGTCGCGGCCGTCTTCTCTGTCTGGCAGGGGATGCAGCCGGGCTGGGCGGTTAAGACGTTGCTGCTGGCCTGCGCCGCCTACTTCGTGCTGCTCGGGCTGTGGCGTGCGCCGATGCTGCGCGAGGCGAACCGAACTCGCGACTGAACTCGCGAGCTACTCTGCCTCGGTTTCCGTCGACTCAAAAGACGAAGCCACCGGCGCGATTCCGCCCGGAATGGTCGCGACCGGGGCTTGCGCGGGAGGCCGTTCCGGACCCGGCGAGGGCTGGGGCGGCACGCCGCGTCGGGTCGTCCAGCGGCGCGTGCCGATGTCGTATTCGCCGTTGCGCCAGCCGACGAACTCCGCCTCGCCGCCGAAGAAGGCGTTGCGGTCGACATCGCCCTTGATGCCCGGCACGCGGCCGGTCGTGGTGAACTGCCAGAACTCCCAGGGCCGGTCGACATAGCGCGTCTCGGGCACGGCGGCTGTCGAGCGGATCCAGTAGGGATAGTCGTCGAACTGGCCTTCGAGCACGTCCTTGTGGAAGGTGATGTCGGTGTAGATGATCGGCTTCTTGCCGGTGAGCTGCTCGAGCTCGGTCAGCATGAGCCGGATCTTCTCCAGCGCCAGCTCGCGATCGACCTTCTTCGGGCAGGTCTTGGAATGGCCGTTCCACTCGACGTCGAGCACCGGCGGCAGCGCGTCGGGGTCGTTGGGGATGTGCTGCTTGAACCAGACGGCCTGCTCATGCGCCGGACGGCACCAGTAGACGAAATGGTAGGCCCCGCGTGCAACGCCGGCGCGGCGCGCGCCCTCCCAGTTGCGCAGGAAGGCGGGGTCGATGTGGTCGCCGCCCTCGGTCGCCTTCATGAAGACGAAGCGCGTTCCCGCGCCTTTCACGGCGGTCCAGTCGATCTCGCCCTGCCAGCGCGAGATATCGATGCCGTGGATCGGATAGTTGTGCGCGGCGGCCACGCCCGGGTGAGGGCGGTTGTCGCCCTTGGCGGGGTAATGGCTCTCCATCGCGACGCAGCCGCCGAGAACCGCGAAAGCGGCGGCGAGAAGGAGCGGGACGGGCTTGAGATTTGTCATGCGGCGGGTCGTCATCTCTACGACAATTGCGGAGAAAACTTGACGGCCGGTTTACGTTATCCGATTTCGGAGATGCTCGGCTAGCGCAGGCCGAGCAGAATTGTCGCCGTGCCGAGGAAGGCGAAGAACCCGACCACATCGGTCACGGTGGTTACGAATGTTCCCGATGAGACGGCAGGGTCGATCTCGGCGCGGTCGAGCAGGAAGGGGATGGCGACGCCCGCCAATGCGCCTGCGACCAGCGTGATCACCATCGCCAGCGCGATGACGAGGCCAAGGCCCGTATTGCCGAACCAGATGCCTGCGACCACGCCGGTGATCAGCGCGAAGGCTGCGCCGTTGATGAGCGCGACGATCAGCTCGCGCGTAAAGAAGCGGCGGATGTTCCAGGAGCCGAGCTCCTGAGTGGCGAGCGCGCGGACCGCGACCGTCATGGTCTGCGTCGCGGCGTTGCCGCCCTGGCTCGCGACGATCGGGGCGAGGATGGCGAGCGCCACGAGCTGGGTGAGCTGAGCCTCGAACAGGCTCATCACCAGAGCGGCGAGGAAGGCGGTCACCAGATTGACGAAGAGCCAGCGGAATCGGCTCTTGGCGATCTGCGGCACCGAATCCGACAGCTCCTCGTCGGCATCGACGCCGCCGAGTTGCTTGACGTCGTCGTCGGCGGCAGACTCGATCACATCGACGATATCGTCGATCGTCAGCACGCCGACGAGCCGGCCAGCCTCGTCGATCACGGGCGTCGCGATCAGATTGTAGCGCTGGAACAGCCGGGCGACGTCCTCGATATCGTCGGTCGCGTTGACGGCGCGGCTGTCCTCGTCGACCAGCGTGGCGATCGCGACCGGGCGCTGCGTCCGCAGCAGGCGGTCGAGCGGCACCGAGCCGACGAAATGATGCGCCGGGTCGGCGACGAGCACCTCGAAGAAGCGCTCCGGCAGGTTCTCGGTCTGGCGCAGATGGTCGATGGTCTGGCCGACCGTCCAGAACGCCGGCACGGCGAGGATTTCGCTCTGCATGCGCCGGCCGGCGCTGTCCTCGGGATAGTCGAGGCCCTGTTGCAGCACGATCCGCTCGGCGGCAGTGAGCTTGGCCAGCACCTCCTGCTTGTCGGCCTCGTCCATGTCCTCGAGGATGTAGACGGCGTCGTCGGTGTCGAGTTCGCGTACACCCTCGGCGACGGTCTGCGCCGAGAGTTCTTCGAGAATCTCCTCGCGGACGGCGTCGTCGACTTCGGTCAGGGCGGTGAAGTCGAAATCGGCCCCCAGAAGCGAGATCAGGCGCGGGCGCTCGTCAGTGTCGAGCGCCTCCAGCAGCGCGCCGAGATCGGCCTCGTGCATGTCCTCGACGACGCTGCGCAGCGTCGTCAGGTCCGACAGCAGCAGGGCGTGCGAGACCTTCTCGACCAGCTCGTGGTCGAATGCGCCATCCTCGTCGCGGATCGGACGCTCCAGAACCTCGTCGTGAGCCTTCTCGGTGTCGGCCATCGCTTGCGCTCCGCGATTCGAGAAAGGGGCCAGCCCTTGTGTCAGCGGCGCGCGCGTCTTGCAACGCAACATGACAGGCGTTGTGCTGGAAACGAAAACGGCGATCCTCGCGGATCGCCGTTTTCACGGGCTTTCGCCCCAAACTGGTGCGGTCAAGAGGACTCGAACCTCCACGGGTCTCCCCGCTACCACCTCAAGGTAGTGCGTCTACCAATTCCGCCATGACCGCAGCGGCTCGTCGGGGCCGCGCTGAAGCGGCGTGTCCCTGAGCGGCGCGGGTCTAGCAAATCGAATCCGCCGCCACAAGAGCGTTCGCCGACAAAGTGTCTCGTCAGGCCGCGTCGGCGACGGTCTGCAGCGAGTAGACCGTCGGCCGCATCAGCATCTGGGTGATCTCGACCGAGATCTTGGATCCGCTGACGACGACATTGCCCTTGGCGAAGGGATGGTTGTTGGCGAGGATTTCGACCTCGTCGCTGTCGGACGCGTTAAGCTCGATGATGGCGCCGCGGCCCATGCGCAACAGCTTGTAGATCGGCATCCGAGTCTGGCCCAGAACCACGGTCAATTCGACAGGAACGAGATCGAGATCGGCCTTCAAGTCCTGCCTCCGGCACACCAACTTTGCAATTCGACCAACGAAACTTGTCTGCCGACCGGATTTGGGCGCATGAGAACCGCGCCGCATCGGGTGAAAAGAGCATCGACCCAACATGGTTAAGCGCAAGTGAAGAGCCGCGCCGAGTTGTCGGTTTTGTTTCCGCCCGAGCCGGGTTCCGCACCGGTCGAATGGGCGGTGGCCGAGGGGCTGACCGGCTATGAGGAGGCCGTTGCCGAAATGGAGGCGCGCGCCGCGCTGATCGCGGAGGGACAGGCAGCCGAGCGCGTCTGGCTGGTCGAGCATCCGCCGCTCTACACCGCCGGCACTTCAGCGAAGGATGCCGATCTCGTCGCGCCGGGCCGGTTTCCGGTGCATCAGGCGGGCAGGGGCGGACAGTACACCTATCACGGGCCGGGCCAGCGCGTGGCCTATGTCATGCTCGATCTCAAGCGCCGCGAGCCCGATCTGCGGCGCTTCGTGGCGGCGCTGGAGGCCTGGCTGATCGGCACGCTCGACGCGATGAACGTGCGCGGCGAACGCCGCGAGGACCGCGTCGGCGTCTGGGTCCGGCGGCCCGAGAAGGCGCCGGGCGCAGAGGACAAGATCGCCGCCATCGGCATCCGCGTGCGGCGCTGGGTCTCGTTTCACGGCGTCTCGCTGAATGTCGAGCCCGACCTCTCGCATTTCGACGGCATCGTGCCTTGCGGCGTCAGCGACCAGGGGGTGACGTCGCTGGTCGATCTTGGCTTGCCGGTGACGATGGCGGAGGTCGATTGCGTGCTGCGGGCGCAGTTCGAGCGCATCTTTGGGCCTACCGTGTTGGCGTGACCCCGTGTTGGCATGGGCGGCCATGCCGTTCATAAGCAGCGTAGAAACGACGACTGCCCAAGGAGCGCGACGTGCCGGTCATCGAGAGCAAGGTCGATCTGGATTCGGCCGAGACGAAAGGCAATGCGCAGGCTTGGGGCCAGCTTCGCGCCGAACTGGAGGCGCGCCGCGCCACGGCCGCGCTCGGCGGCAATGCGAAGTCCCGCGAGCGCCATACGGCGCGCGGCAAGCTGCTGCCGCGGGAGCGGGTGCTACGCCTGCTCGATCCGGGCTCGGCCTTTCTGGAGATCGGCTCGCTCGCCGCCTTCGGCATGTATGAGGGCGATGTCCATGGCGCAGGGATGATCGCCGGCATCGGCCGGGTCGCGGGCCGCGAATGCATGGTCGTCTGCAACGACGCCACCATCAAGGGCGGCACCTATTACCCGATGACGGTGAAGAAGCATCTGCGCGCGCAGGAGATCGCGGCCGAGAACCGGCTGCCCTGCATCTATCTCGTCGATTCCGGCGGGGCGAACCTGCCGTACCAGACCGATGTCTTTCCCGACCGCGAGCATTTCGGCCGGATCTTCTACAATCAGGCCACTCTCTCGGCCGCCGGCGTTCCGCAGGTCGCAGTCGTGATGGGGTCCTGCACGGCAGGCGGGGCCTACGTTCCGGCGATGTCCGACGAGACCATCATCGTGAAGAACCAGGGCACGATCTTCCTCGGCGGCCCGCCGCTGGTGAAGGCCGCGACCGGCGAGGTCGTGACGGCGGAAGATCTCGGCGGCGCGGATGTGCATGCCAGGCTGTCGGGCGTTGCCGACCACTATGCCGGCGACGACACCCATGCGCTGGCGATCGCGCGGCGCATCGCCGGCAACCTCAACAGCGTCAAGCGCCCCGACATCGACATCGCGGAAGCGGTCGAGCCGCTCTACCCGGTCGAGGAGTTGGAAGCCGTCGTCCCGACCGACCTGAAAAAGCAATACGACATCCGCGAGGTCATCGCCCGGCTGGTCGACGGCTCGGATTTCGACGAGTTCAAGCGGCTCTACGGCCAGACGCTGATTACGGGCTTCGCCCGCATCCATGGGATCCCGGTCGGCATCGTCGCCAATAACGGCATTCTCTTCTCGGAGAGCGCGCTGAAGGGGGCGCATTTCATCGAACTGTGCTGCCAGCGCCGGATTCCGCTGCTCTTTCTGCAGAACATCACCGGATTCATGGTCGGCCGCGATTTCGAGACGCGCGGCATAGCCAAGGATGGAGCCAAGCTCGTGACCGCCGTTGCCTCGGCGCGCGTGCCCAAGATCACCGTGCTGGTCGGCGGCTCGTTCGGGGCGGGCAATTACGGCATGTGCGGCCGGGCCTATTCGCCGCGCTTTCTGTTCACCTGGCCCAATTCGCGAATCTCGGTGATGGGCGGCGAACAGGCCGCCAGCGTGCTCGCCACCGTCCGTCGCGACAATATCGAGGCCGAGGGCAAGAGCTGGTCAGGCGATGAGGAAGAGGCGTTCAAGGCGCCGATCCGCTCGCGATACGAGGAGGAGGGTTCGCCCTACCATGCCACCGCCCGGCTCTGGGACGACGGCATCATCCTGCCCTCGGAGACGCGCCGCGTGCTGGCGCTGGCATTTTCGGCCTGCCTCAATGCGCCGGTGCCGGAGACGAAATTCGGCGTCTTCCGCATGTAGGCGGCGGAAACGCCGTTATTTCCTGCCTCCTCATTCACCAGCACTTAACCAAGATCGCGTCTGATCGACGCGTCTGAGTTTAGGGTCTTCGCTAAGTCTGCGGCGAACCCGGTGGTTGCGTGAGTGGCGTCGCATGGGTTTCTCGATACGCAGGGCCGGGCGCATCCGCGCCTGCTCGCATGGCCAAAGGCGGCGCGCGCTCTGCGTCAGGTTGCTGCTCACATCTGTCGCGCTCGGGCTGTTCGCGCTGGCCGGATGGCCGGAGCAGGCGGCCGAGCCGGTCGCCTTGGCGGCCAGGACCGAGCCGGCGGCCTCGCATCGCATAACCGATAAGCCGGCCCCGGCTCGCTACAGCGCCCTGCTGGATGCCCGCGTCACTATCGGCGCGACGCCGCTGACCTTCGCGGAGCAGGCCCCCCTGAGCGCGGCTCTCAAGCCCGCGATCGCGGACCCGATGCAGACCGCAAGCCTGCCGTCCTCGACGCAGATCTCGCGCCATGCCCAGGATGGCGAGACCGCACTGTCCGCACAATCCGCGCCGCCGCCGCTGATCACCTCACGGCTGATCGATGCGCCGCTGCCGGCGCCGCGCCCTGCCGATCTGAAAATCCCCACTCCGACCGAACCGAAAAGCGCCGCCGCCACTGAGAAAGCGCGACTTGCCGCCACGCCCGCGACCCGTCGCGGCAAGTCGGCCCCGGTCGCCGCGGCCGCGCCCGAGGACAATCGCAACTTCATCCAGAAGCTGTTTGGCGTCTCGCCGCGCGAGGCTGGCACGCAACTGGCCTATGCCGCGCCGCAGGATGGGGAACTCGACCGCGGCGCGGGGATTGTGCCGGGCCTCCGGCTCACGCCCCGGCCGGCGACGCCGCCGTCCAGCATGAGCGCCGGCACGGCCGTCTACGACATCAAGGCGCAGGTGGTGCATCTGCCCAATGGCGAGCGGCTGGAGGCCCATTCCGGCTTCGGCGAGAAGATGGACGACATCCGCTTCTCGCATGTCCGGATGAACGGCGTGACGCCGCCCCACACCTACAAACTCGTCGAGCGCGAGGCGCTGTTCCATGGCGTCCGCGCCATCCGGCTGCACCCCGTCGGCGGCAGCGGCGCGATCTTCGGCCGTGCCGGGCTGCTGGCCCACAGCTACCTGCTCGGCCCCAGCGGCCAGTCCAATGGCTGCGTCTCGATCAAGGACTATGACCGCTTCCTGCAGGCCTATCTGCGGGGCGAGATCAAGCGGCTGGTGGTGGTGGCGAGTCTCTGAGCGCGGCGGAGTTTGATTGTGCGCTTGCCGCGCCTCAATCCAGAATCCGCGCCAGCACCTTTTCCAGCAGGTCGAGCCGGTAGGGCTTCTTGAGCAGTTCGGTGCGTGGCTCCGAGGCGAAGCCTTCAATACGATCCCGGCCGGTGGCGAAGACGACGCCGATGCCGGGATTCAGGTCGCGCAGGCGGCGGGCGAGGTCGAGGCCTGAGATATCGGGCAGCCCGATATCGGTCAGCAGGATATCGATCTCCTGCCGGGCCGCGATCGCCAGCGCCTGCTCGCCGCTATCGGCCTCGACCACGGCGTAGCCGAGTTCCTCGACCAGATCGACCGTGTCCATCCGGATGATGGCCTCGTCCTCGCAGACCAGCACGGTCAGGCGGCGCTTGGGTTTTGAAGCGGGCAGGGGAGTTTGCGTCTCCGGCGGCCGCGCCGTTTCCGCATCCGGCCGCTTGCCGGTCTGGGCGAGGACCTGCCGCACCTTCCGCGCCAGCGCCTCGTGGCTGTAGGGCTTCGAGATCAGGTTAACGCCCTCGTCGAGCCGTCCGCCATGGACGATCGAGTTCTCGGTGTAGCCGGAGGTGAACAGCACGCCGAGATCGGGCAGGCGCTCCTTGGCCTTGCGCGCCAGCTCAGGGCTCGTCAGCGTGCCCGGCATGACCACATCGGTGAAGAGCAGGTCGATGGCGACGCCGCTTTCGATCACGGCCAGCGCGCTTTGTGCATCAGGCGCCTTCAGCACGCGGTAGCCGAGTTCGCTCAGTAGCGCGATCACCGTCTCGCGCACGCCCTCGTCGTCCTCGACCACGAGGATTGTCTCGCTGCCGCCGCTGACCGGGCCGGATTCGCTCTCGACCAGCACGTCCTCGGCCTGTGTGGAGCGCGGCAGATAGAGTTTCACCGTCGTGCCCTGGCCGGGCTCGCTGTAGATCTTCACATGGCCGCCGGACTGCTTGACGAAGCCGTAGACCATCGAGAGACCGAGGCCCGTGCCCTTGCCTTCGGGCTTGGTCGAGAAGAACGGCTCGAAGACCTGCTCCAGCACCTGCGCACTCATGCCGGAGCCGGTGTCGGTGACCGCGACCATGACGTATTGCCCGGCCTCGACGTCGGCATGGCTGCGGACATAGGCGTCGTCGAGGAAGGCGTTGCCGGCCTCGATGGTGAGGCGGCCTTGGGAATCCATCGCGTCGCGCGCGTTGATCGCCAGATTGAGCAGGGCGTTCTCGAGATTGGTCGGGTCGGCAAGCGTGTTCCAGAGCCCGCCGGCGATTACGGTTTCGATCTCGACGGCCTCGCCGAGCGTGCGCCGCAGCAGGTCGTCCATGCCCCGGATCAGACGGGCGATGTTGACGACCTTGGGCTCCAGCGGCTGACGCCGGCCGAAGGCGAGAAGCTGCGAGGCGAGCTTGGAGCCGCGCCCGACGCCGGCCATGGCGTTGGCGACGCGCTTCTCGGCCTTTTCGTTGCCGGCGATCTCGCGCATCAGCAATTGCAGGTTGCCGCTGATCACCTGCAGCAGGTTGTTGAAATCATGGGCGACGCCGCCGGTGAGGTTGCCGATCGCCTCCATCTTCTGGCTGTGGCGCAGCGCATCCTGCGCCTTGGCGAGTTCGGTGGTGCGCAGTTCGACGCGCTCCTCCAGCGTCGCGGCGAGGTCGGCGAGCGCCGCCTCGGCCGTCTTCTGATCATCGATATCGGTGTTGGTGCCGATCCAGCGGGTGACGGCATCCGTCTCGTCGCGGACGGGAACGGCGCGCGCGATGTGCCAGCGAAAGGCGCCGTCACGGCGGCGCAGCCTGAACTCGGTCTGGTAGGGGGCCTCGTCGCGCCGGGCATTTTCCCAGGCGGCCGCGGCGCTGGCCACATCCTCGGGATGCACCATGGCGGCCCAGCCTTCGCCGTCGAGCGCGCCTGCCGCCATCCCGCTATAGGCGTAGACCTGCTCGTTGAACCAGTCGAGCAGCCCGTCGGGACGTGCGGTCCAGGCGTGGTTGGGCATGGACTGCGAGAGGCTGCGGAAGCGCGCCTCGCTCTCGCGCAGCGCGGCCTCGGCCTTCTTGCGCCCGGTGATGTCGAGGAACAGCACCGAGAAGCGCTCCGGCCCGAGCCGGCGGGCGCGCGCCTCGAACCATTTGTCCCTGAGTGAGGGCACGTTGATCTCGTAGCGCGCCGGCTCGCCGGTCTCGACGACGCTGGCGTAGGTTGTGATCAGTTCGGGCGGCAGGTTCGGAATCACCTCGCTGACGCGCCTGCCGAGCGCGTCCTCGATTTTCACGTCGGTGCGCGCCTCGAAGGCAGGGTTCATCTCGACGAAGGTGAAATCGACCATGACGCCTGCTGCGTCGCGCACGGCTTCGCCGATGAAGAAGCCCTCCTGCATCTGTTCGAACAGGTTGCGCCAGCGCGCCTCGCTGGCGCGCAGGGCCTCCTCGGCGCGTTTGCGCTGCGTGACGTCGAAGCAGACGCCGACGAAACGCCGCCTGCTGCCGTCGGGCGTCGAGACGGCCTCGCCCTGGCGGGCGATCCAGCGGATCTCGCCGGTTTGCGGATCCAGCCGACGATACTCGGTGTAGACCAGCGGATTGGCCTCGCCCAGCCGGTTGGAGCCCGACAGCGCGCGGTCTTCTGGGTGGAGCATCGAGATCAGCAGCGCGTCGGTGATCTCGATCTCCGGCGGAAGCCCCCAGATCCGGCGATAGGTCTCCGAAACATCGAGCTTGCCGCTTTCGGGATACCATTCGAAGACGCCGACGCTGCCGGCCTCCTGCGCGATCTTGAGCCGTTGCTCGGCGCGCAGGCGCTCGGTGATCTCGATGACGATGGCGTATACGCCGGCCGGCATTCCGCTCTCGTCGCGGATCGGCATGTAGTCGAGGTCGAGCCAGCAATCCTCGGGGACTCCGCGCCTGTTCAGGGTCAGACGCTGCTCGCGCAGCGACAGCGTGCCGCCGACAAGGCAGGTGTCGAGCACGCGGCGATTGAGGTCGGCCGCCTCGGGCCAGCCTTCGAGAACCTTCGCGCCGAGCAGGCCGGGATGGCGGCCGCCGGCGAAACCGGCATAGGCGTCGTTGTAGATCAGGATGCCGTCCGGCCCCCAGAGCATGACCACCGGATAGGGCGTGCTGAGAGCCAGCGCGACCGTGCTGCGCAGGGTCTGCGGCCAGGTCTGGATCGGCCCCAGCGCGGTCGCCGACCAGTCGAAGCGGCGGATCAGCGCGCCTGTTTCGCCGCCATGGGGGAGGAGGGTGTCGATGTCGGTCACGTCCAGGGCCGTCATGGGAGAACGAATTGGGAAAGCGAAACGCACGATATTCGTTTGAAGGGATTGCGCATCATTCGCAAGCGCCAGTCTCGTTTTCGACCGATTTCAAGAGATGCCGTTCTCCAGATGGCCGATTCGGTTCTGCGCGGCACCGTCATTTGCTGTGTTTGCTGTCGATGACCGCATTCTCGCCGCGACATCATCACGGAATGACCATGCGATGTCCGGCTTGCGACCCCATTGAACCTGTGAACTGCGGCATTCGTCCATCACCCATGACAGGAGATGTTCATGCGCAGGATTTCCACTCTCACGATCGGTGCTGCCTTCGCGGCGCTCGGGGCCGTCGGCCTGCAGGCCCCGGCCATGGCCCAGACGCCGGCTCCCGCGCCGAGCGAAGCGCCGCGCCCGGCGACCCCGCCCGCGATCACCTCGGTGAACGTGGTCGATCTCGACGAACTGCCCGAGGCGACCAAGACCCAGGTCAACCAGGCGCTGGCATCGCGCACGGCCGATGACCTGCAGAAACTGCGCAATGCGGTCGAGGCCGCGCCGGAGATCAGATCGGCGCTGGAGGCGAAGGGGTTGTCTTCGCGCGATGTGATCGTCGCCCAGGTCAGCCAGACCGGTACGCTGACGCTGGTGACGAAGAAGTCGAGCTAAGTGACATAAGTGACGGCGGTACGGCGCCAATGCGCCGGACCCGCTCGTCGTCGACGATCCGACGTCACCCCAGCGTGAACGCCTCATGGACCGCGCTTTGGACGCCGCCGCCCATCACCGGGCCGCCGCCGGCGACATAGATCGCATCGCCCACCAGCGCCGCGCCGAGCCCATGGCGCGGCGTCGGCATCGGGGCGTATTGCTCCCAGGAATCGGCAGCCGGGTCGTAAGCCTCCATCTGGCCGAAGACCCGGTTGGTGCCTTCCCCACCCATGACGAAGACCTTGCCGCGATAGAGCACCGCGCCATGGCCCGAGCGGGCGGTCGGCAGCGGGTTGCGCGGCGTCCAGGCGTCCTTGGCCGGGTCGTAGGCGTGGTGCAGGTTCGAGTTGGTGTGGAAGGAATCGACCCGCCCGCCGATGACGTGGATCAGGTTGCCGATGGGCAGCGTGCCGGTGTGGTCGCGCGCCGTCGGCATCGGCTTGCGCTCGCTCCAGCGGTCGGCCTTCGGATCGTAGACGAGATGCCAGTCGACCGAGCGCTTCGTGTCGAAGCTGTCGCCGATCGCGCCGCCGATGGCGTGCAGCACGCCGCCGAGGCCGACGATCGCGGCCGAGCCGACCGCGCGGGGCAGGGGCGCGATCTCGGCCCATCTGTCAGCCTTCGGGTCCCAGACGAAACAGCGCGGATGGGGTTTGCGATTCTGCTCGGTGAAGCCGCCGATGGCGTAAAGCCGACCGTCGAGGAAGGCAACGCCGACATGGTTTGCGCCCAGCGGCAGCGGGGCTGCGTCGATCCAGCGGTCTTCCTTCGGCCGATAGACATGGTGATAGGGCCGGTCGACGCGCTGCTCGGCATAGCCGCCGACGATGTGCATGCCATCAGAATCGGCTGCAGCCCAGGCCATCTCCGAGCGCGGCAGCGGCAGCAGCGCCTTCGCGCTCCAGCGGCCGGGACTGGCCGCCTTGGGGACGGGCGAGTCGAAGACGTTCTGGCTGTCGGCCAGCGCCGGTTTCGGGATGCGGCCGGGCTGGTTCAGGCGCTCATAGTGCCCGCCATGCTGTTCATGGCCGGCCTGCTGGGCCAAAGCCGGGCCGGCGGCGAGCGCGGCTGCTCCCGACGCGATCAGGTTTCTGCGGTTCAGGCTGGTCATGGCGTATCCTCCCTGCCTACAACTCTATGGCGGCCGGCTCCGCTGGCAAGCGGCGGTCTGCAATGCGCCGGCGGCTGTTCCGCATGCTGCATACGCTGCTATGGTCGGCCCGCATCTGAAACGGTTTAGCCGAAGAAACGACGAGGATACGCATGTCTGGGCACAACAAGGTCGCCATCATCACCGGGGCGGGGTCGGGCGTGGGGCGGGCGGTCGCGCTCGCCTTTCTGAGGGACGGCTACCGGACCGTGCTGGCCGGACGCCGCGAGGACGCGCTGGCGGAGACGATCCAGCTTTCGGGCGCTCCACCTAGCCAGGCGCTCGCCGTGCCGACCGACGTGACGGATCAGGCCTCGGTGCAGAAACTGTTCGCGAAGACCAAGGAGACGTTCGGCCGTCTCGATGTGCTGTTCAACAATGCCGGCGTCAATGCGCCTGGCGGCATCATGCTGGAGGATCTGACGCTGGCGCAGTGGCAGGCCGTGGTCGACACGAACCTGACCGGGCCGTTCCTGTGCACGCAGGAGGCCTTCAAGCTGATGAAGGACCAGACCCCGATGGGCGGCCGCATCATCAACAACGGCTCGATCTCGGCCTATGCCCCGCGCCCCAACTCGGTCGCCTACACCGCGACCAAGCACGCGATCTCGGGGCTGACCAAGACAGCCTCGCTCGACGGGCGCAAATACGACATCGCGGTCGGCCAGGTCGATATCGGCAACGCGCTGACCGAGATGGCGCGGCGGATGACGCAGGGCGTGCCGCAGGCGGACGGCTCTATCGCGATCGAACAGGTGATGGACGTCGACCATGTCGCGACCTCGGTGCTGCACATGGCGAGCCTGCCGATCGAGGCCAACGTGCTGTTCCTGACGGTGATGGCGAGCAAGATGCCGTTCGTCGGGCGCGGGTGAGGCGTCAGGCGGACACCCTCCGCCGTCATGGTCGGGCTTGTCCCGACCATCCACGTCTTGCGACGTTGAGGCTGGGCGTGAGAGGTAGACTGTCTGCGCCGGAGTATCCCGCTTGTCGTTCGTGAGTCTGCCCCCGACGCCGGAAGACGTGGATGGTCGGGGCAAGCCCGACCATGACGGGCAGAGCGATCGCCGCATCGCGACCAGCGCCTCCACCGCCCGCGCCTACACGCTCACAATCTGGGTGATCGCGGGCGGCATCCTGCTGCAGGCCACGGCCACCGTGGTCTGGGCGCTGTCGGTCGGGAACGACCAGCTCTTCAAGGATGGCGTCGACTGGGTCTACGACGTCGTTCTCTACGGCATTGCAGCGCTCGTCTTCGGCCGCGATGCGCGCGCCGAAAAGCTGGCCGCGCTCGCCATCGGCGCGGTGATGGCGGCAGCCGGACTGCACACGCTCTACGACCTGTGGAGCAAGATCCTCACTCCGCGCCCGATCGAATTGTGGACGCTCGGCTTCGCCGCCGTCAGCATGGTGGCGGTCGGGTTCTGCGTGGTGGCGGCGCTGTTTCGCTTCCGGCGCGAGAGCAACCCGGTCATCAAGGCGACATGGCTCTCGGCCCGCAACGACGCCGTCGCCACATTCGGCTTCGCCATCGTGGGACTGATCGCGCGCATCCTGCCGGTGCGCTGGCCGGAATATCTGTTCGACGTGGTCGTCGCGGGTCTTTGTTTTCAGGCGACATGGGCGATCTGGCGGGCCGTGCGCGCGCCGATCCCCGCTCCCGATCTGCGCAACAAGGCCGCGACAGCCGGGCCGCAGCGGCTATAAGTGCGGCAGCCCGTCTCAGGATCTGACCGCCCATGCCGATCGCCGCCACACTGCCCTCCATCCTGATCGCCAATCGCGGCGAGATCGCCTGCCGCGTCATCCGCACGGCGAAGCGGCTCGGCCTGCGCACGATCGCGGTTTTTTCCGACGCCGACGCCGAGGCGCTGTTCGTGCAGATGGCCGACGAGGCGTATCGGATCGGCCCCGCGCCGGCCCGCGAGAGCTATCTCGACGCCGACACGATTTTGAAGGTCGCGAAGGAGGCGGGCGCTGCCTGCATTCATCCAGGCTACGGCTTCCTCTCCGAAAACGCCGATTTCGCCGAGGCCTGTGAGGCGGCCGGCATCGTCTTCCTCGGCCCGCCGGCTTCCGCCATCCGGGCGATGGGCCTGAAGGACGCCGCCAAGGCGCTGGTCGAGAAGGCGAACGTGCCTGTCGTGCCGGGCTATCACGGGGCCGAGCAGGGGGCCGACTTCCTGCGCGCCGAGGCGCGGCGCATCGGCTATCCGGTGCTGATCAAGGCGGTCGCCGGCGGCGGCGGCAAGGGCATGAAGAAGGTCGACCGGCCCGAGGATTTCGACGACGCCTTGTCCAGCGCCCAGCGCGAAGGCAGGAACGCGTTTGGCGACGCCCGCGTGCTGGTCGAGAAATATGTGCTCTCGCCACGCCATGTCGAAATCCAGGTCTTTGGCGACAGCCATGGCAACGTCGTGCATCTCTACGAGCGCGACTGCTCGCTGCAGCGCCGCCACCAGAAGGTCATCGAGGAGGCGCCCGCGCCCGGCATGACCGAGGAGGTCCGCGCCGCGATGGGCAAGGCCGCGACGGAAGCCGCGAAGGCGGTCGGCTATGTCGGGGCCGGCACGGTCGAGTTCATCGCCGACGGGCGGAACGGGCTCAAGCCCGACGGCTTCTGGTTCATGGAGATGAACACGCGGCTCCAGGTCGAGCATCCGGTGACCGAGGCGATCACGGGGCTCGACCTCGTCGAGCTCCAGCTTCGTGTCGCGGCCGGCGAACCGCTCGGCTTCTCGCAATCGGACGTCACGGCCACCGGGCACGCCGTCGAGGCGCGACTCTATGCCGAGGACCCCGAAAAGGGTTTTCTCCCCTCGACCGGAAAACTCTGGGCGCTGCAGTTCCCCGAGGGCGAAGGCATCCGCATCGACACGGGCGTCGAGGCCGGCGACACGGTGACGCCGTTCTACGATCCGATGATCGCCAAGGTCATCGCCCATGCGCCGACGCGCAACGAGGCGCTCGACCGGCTGGCGAAGGCGCTGGGCGAAACGATCGTCGCCGGCCCGCGCACCAATCTCGCCTTTCTGAAAAAGTTGGCAGAGGCAGAGGGTTTTCGCGAAGGCCCGTTCGACACAGGCTTCATCGAGCGCAACATCTCCGCGCTCGGCGCGGAGCCGCAGCCGCTCGATGCGGCGGCGGTCGCGGCGGCGGCGCTCCAGCTCGAGGAGGAGCGCCAGCTTGCCGGCGTTCTGCGCGCCGCCGAGCGCGTCGATGGCGAGGCGTTTTCGCCCTGGCTGGTCGCTGACAATTTCGCGCTGATGCCGCAGCCGCTGCTGGGCCTGCCCCTGCTGGTCGACGGCGAGCGCGTCGAGGCGCGGATCGAATGGGACGAGGACAGCGCCCGTGTCAGCCTGCCCGGCCACGAGATCGGCGAGGGCGAGCACGAGATCACGCTGGCTCAAGGGGAGCGCGGCACATACCTTGCGCTGCATCGCGGCCGGCAGACGGCCGTATCGCTGTTCGACCCCTTCAGCGTCGATCTCGACGCGGCGTCGGGCTCCGGCGGCGTCGTCAAGGCCCCGATGCATGGCAAGCTGATCGCGTTGTTCGTCACCGCAGGCGAGGCGGTGGTGAAGGGCCAGCGGCTCGCCATTGTCGAGGCGATGAAGATGGAGCATGTGCTGACCGCGCCGCGTGACGGAACCGTGACCGAGGTCGCCGGAGAGCCGGGCGGGCAGGTGGCCGAGGGCGCGAAGGTCGTGGTGCTGGGCGAGTAGGACGCCAGTACCCGGCTGCCCTGTCAGATCGCGAAGGATGTCCCGCAGCCGCAGGAGGCCGTCGCGTTCGGATTGGTGATCTTGAAGGACTGGCCGACCAGATCGTCGACGAAGTCGATGGTGCAGCCTTCGAGCAGGTCGAGCGAGGTCTCGTCGATCAGCACGGTCGCGCCGCCGCGCTCGATCACGAGATCGCCCGGCGTGGTCTCGCGGTCGACGTCGAAAATGTACTGGAAGCCCGAACAGCCGCCACCCGAGACGCTGACGCGCAGCATCGAGCCCGGCGGCTCATGCGCCATCACGCTGACGATCCGGGTCGCGGCCTTGTCCGTCACGGAAATTCCGCGCGGATGACTGAGAATATCGATCGACATGGTGCGCTCCTTAGCAGGTGCGGCTTGCGCCCCGGCTACAGGCGAAGGTAATTGCGCCGCAGGCCTGCGGCAAGACGCGCGCCATCACAGGTCGGTCATGCCTTTTCGAGAGAGCTTCGACACATTGCAGGATCGCGAGCCGGGCGAGCGCTGGCGCGCCGTGTACGCCTGTCGCTCCAGCCTCAGCCGCGGGCGGCTCGTCGCCGAGCCGGGCTCGGCGACGCGCAACCAGTTCCAGCGCGACCGCGACCGCATCATCCACTCGACCGCGTTTCGCCGGCTGAAGCACAAGACCCAGGTCTTCGTCTCGCATGAGGGCGACCATTTCCGCACAAGGCTGACGCACACGATCGAGGTCGCGCAGATCGCCCGTGCGCTCGCCCGTGCATTGGGGCTCGACGAGGATCTGGCCGAGGCGCTGGCGCTGGCGCACGACCTTGGCCACACGCCCTTCGGCCATACCGGCGAGGATGCGCTGGCCGACTGCATGGCGGATTTCGGCGGTTTCGACCACAACGCCCAGACGCTGCGGATCGTGACGCGGCTGGAGCGGCGCTATGCCGGTTTCGACGGGCTCAATCTGAGCTGGGAGACGCTTGAAGGGCTGGTCAAGCACAATGGCCCGCTGCTCGATGCGCAGGGCAAGCCGACCGAGCGTTACGCGCAAGCCGGCATCCCGGCGGCGATCGTCGAGTATCAGGCGCGGCAGGACCTCTGGCTCGGCACCTATGCCTCGGCGGAAGCGCAGGCTGCCGCGCTCGCCGACGACATCGCCTATGACGCGCACGACATCGACGACGGGCTGCGCGCCGGACTGTTCGGCCTCGACGAACTGCGTGACCAGCCTTTCCTGGCCGGGCTGCTCGACGAGATCGATGCGCTGCATCCGGGGCTCGAGCCGCAGCGCGCCACCAACGAACTTGTCAGGCGCGTCATCACCCGCTTCGTCGAGGACGTCATTGCCGAATCGCAAGGCCGCATCGCGGTGCTGGCCCCGGCCGAGGCCGATGCGATCCGGCATGCATCCGCGCCGGTGGTGGCCTTTTCGGAGCCGATCGCGGCGGCGGACCGCGCAATCAAGGGCTTCCTTTATCCCAACATGTACCGGCACCCGCGCATCAGCCCGATCAGGGCCAAGGCGGCCGGCGTCGTGCGCGACCTGTTCGCCCGCTTCAGCGCCGATCCGTCCGCGATGCCGGGCGAATGGGCTGCCGGCTGCGAAAGCCTCGACGAATCTCGCCGGGCGCGCCGCATCGCCGACTATATCGCCGGCATGACCGATTGGTATGCGCTGGACGAACACCGTCGCCTGTTTGACGCCACCCCCTCGCTGCGATAGGGGCCGCACTTCGCCACGATTACCAGGCAAGTCAGGCTGCAATGAACCTGTTCGAGAGCTTTTCCGCCCGCGTCGCCGCCATTCTGGCGGGGCTGGCCGAGCGTGGCGCGCTGCCGGCGGGTCTCAACCTCTCCCGCGTCGTGGTCGAACCGACGCGCGATCCGGCTCATGGCGATCTTGCCTGCAATGCCGCGATGGTGCTGGCCAAGGAGGCCGGGACCAACCCGCGCGCACTGGCCGAATTGCTGCGCGCCGAACTCGTCAAGGATGAGGACATCGTCAAGGTCGAGATCGCCGGGCCGGGCTTCATCAACATCACCCTGAAGCCCTCGATCTTCACTGCGATCCTCAAGGATGCCGTGCAGCAAGGGCCGGATTTCGGCCGTGGCGCGCCAAAACCGCAGCCGGCGGTCAATGTCGAATATGTGTCGGCCAATCCGACCGGGCCGATGCATGTCGGCCATGGCCGGGGCGCCGTCTTCGGCGATGCGCTGGCCAATCTGCTCGCCTTCGCCGGCCATGCCGTGACGCGCGAATACTACATCAACGACGCCGGCGCGCAGGTCGATGTGCTCGCCCGTTCGGCGTTCCTGCGCTACCGGGAGGCGCTGGGCGAGACGATCACGATCCCCGAAGGCCTGTATCCCGGCGACTATCTGGTCTCGGTCGGAGAGACGCTCGCCAAGGCGCATGGTGAGGCTTTGCTGACGATGCCGGAGGCGCAGTGGCTGCCGCTGGTGCGCGGGGCGGCGATCGACGGCATGATGGCGATGATCCGCGACGATCTCGCCGCGCTCGGCGTCGTCCACGACGTGTTCTACTCGGAACGCTCGCTGCAGGGGCCCCCTGATGTGGTCGCCGAAACGATCGCCGACCTGCGCGCCCGCGACCTGATCTATCAGGGCCGGCTGCCGCCGCCAAAGGGCCAGAAGGACGAGGACTGGGAGGACCGCGAGCAGGCGCTGTTCCGGGCGACGCAGTTCGGCGACGACGTCGACCGGCCGCTGCTGAAGTCGGATGGCAGCTACACCTATTTCGCCAACGACATCGCCTATCACCGCTCGAAGTTCGTCCGCGGCTTCCCCGTCATGATCGATGTCTGGGGCGCCGACCATGGCGGCTACGTCAAGCGCATGCAGGCGGCGGTGAAGGCGGTGACGGGCGGTGCAGGCTCGCTCGACGTCAGGCTCTGCCAGCTCGTCAAGCTGCTGCGCCATGGCGAGCCGGTGAAGATGTCGAAGCGCTCGGGCGATTTCGTCACGCTGCGCGAAGTCATCGACGAGGTCGGCCGCGACGCGGTGCGCTTCATGATGATCTTCCGCAAGAACGACGCGACGCTGGATTTCGACCTCGCCAAGGTGGTCGAGCAGTCGAAGGACAATCCGGTCTTCTACGTCCAGTACGCCCATGCGCGCTGCGCCTCGATCTTCCGGCAGGCGAGGGAGGCCTTTCCCGATCTCGACCTGGGCCCTGAGAGCCTGGCGCAGGCGGGGCTCGAACGCCTCGACGACGAGGCCGAGATCGGCATCGTCAAGATGATCGCGGCCTATCCGAGGATGATCGAGGCGGCGGCGCTGGCCTGCGAGCCGCATCGCATCGCATTCTTCGTCCACGATCTGGCGAGCGCTTTCCATTCGCTCTGGAACAAGGGCAAAGACTCGCCGCAATTACGGTTCGTTAATCAAACTGATCGAAACTTGACCCTGGCGAGATTGGCGTTCGTTCATTGCGTTCGCAGCGTGCTCGCCTCCGGTCTGGCTGTCGCAGGCGTTGCGGCGCCGGAAGAGATGCGCTGACGGAGAGCTTTCCGCCAGCGCGCACGAGGTCAAAAAATTGACCGCGCAATGCGTTCGGCGTTCCATTGTGGCGTCGGCCCTGTGCTGGAATGGATCATGCCATGAGTGAGCCAGCTAGAAACCGTTTCGCCCTCGATCTTGAGGACCTCGAGCGCCAGCTTCGTGGCGCGGCGCAGCCGCAGCGCCCGGCCAATGCGGTCGATCCGCTGGTCGAGCTGACCCGCATCGTCGGGCAGGACGACCCGCTGAAGGATCTGTTCGCCCTGCGCGGCCGTGGTCCAGCTCCCGTACGGCAGGAGCCGAGCTTCGCCGTCGTCGAGCCGCAAGCCCAGAGCGCGCCGCAAGCCCAAAGCGCGCCGCCTGCCGAACTGCGCGGCGCCCTCGACGAATTCGAGGCGCTGCTGCGCCGCACCGACCCGCCGCGCGCCGCGCCTGTCGCGGACCCCGTTCCGCTGCCGGTTCAGCCCGCTGCTCCGGCTCCGCAGCCCAGGCCCGATTTCGACAACCTGGTCGCCGAAGCCTATGCCCGCCAGCCGGCGCCCCAGGTCGAGCAGCCGCGCGACCTCGACCAGCAGGCCGGCTACGCTCCCGAGGCGCGCTACGACGATTATGCCTATGAGCAGCAGGCTTCGGCCGCAGCCTATCAAAACGATGCGCCCGCAGTCGACAACGACATGCCCGAGCTCGAGCCCCAGCGTTCGCGCAAGGGGCTCTGGACGGCGGCCGCGCTTATCGCGGTCGGCGTCATCGGCGTCGGCGCGGCGATGCTGCTGCGCGGCGGCCCTGCCGGCACGAACGGCCAGCCGCCGGTGATTTCGGCCGATGCCGGACCGACCAAGGTCGCGCCCGCCAATCCGGGCGGGGCGGAGATTCCGAATCAGAACAAGCAGATCTACGAGCGCGCCGGCGAGACGCCGGCCAAGCAGGCGACGGTCGTCAGCCGGGAGGAGCAGCCGGTCGATGTGCAGCAGGCGGCCCGCTCGCTGCCGCCGCGCGTCGTCCTGGCCGGTCCGGGCACGGTCAATGCCGATGGCGGCAGCGGCGTTGGCAACGGCAATCCGCTGGCGCAGGCGCCGGCCGCGCCCGAGCGCGGCCTGAGCCCGGCCGAACCCATCCTGACCGCGTCTCCGCCGGTGCCGGGCCTGGGCGAGCCGCGCCGCGTCCGCACGGTCTCGATCCGCCCAGACGGCACGCCCGCGCCGGCTCCCACCGCCAACGCCGCCTATGCGAATGGCACGGCGCCCGCCGCAAACGGCCTTGCGCCGGCCCGTCCGCAGCCGACCGTGCCGGCGACGACCGCCAGCGCCGCACCACCCAAGCCGCGCCCGGTCGAGCCGCCGAAGACGCAGGAGCGCGCGGCGGCCCCGGCGACGACGCCTTCGACCCCGATCCGCGTCGCCAGCGCCGCGCCGACGTCCGCACCGGCCGCGACGCCGGCTCCCGCCACCGCGGCGATCCGCAGCGGAACCGGGGATTTCGCGGTCCAGCTCGCTGCGCCCGGCAGCGAATCGGAGGCGCGTGCGACTTTCGCCGCGCTCCAGCGCAAGTTCCCCGAGCAACTCGGCGGTCAGGCCCCGATCGTGCGCAAGACCGAGCTCGCCGGCGGCAAGACGGTCTATCGCCTGCGCGTCGGCCCCTATTCGCGCGACGATGCGACGGCGATTTGCAGCCAGCTGCAAAGCTCCGGCGGGCAGTGCTTCATCGCCAAGAACTGAGCTTCATCGCCAAGAACTGAGCTTCATAGCCAGGAATTGATCGGAGCCCGGTTCGATCATCAACCGGCGGCGCCCAGCGCCGCCGGTTTTTCGTGCCCGCGCCCTGTCCCGGGCGCATGCCCGCCTGCGTCGCGGATGGTTTCGGGGCTGGTTTGATGACTTGTAGCGTCGCGCCCAATGTCGCGCCGCGCTCTCTCAGGCGACCGGCCAAGAACAGCCATCCGGAGGAAGACCATGGACCGCCGTCACTTCGTCAAGGCGACGGGCGCAGGAGTCGCCGCGAGCGCCGCCATCGCCGCTCCGGCTCTCGCGCAGTCATTGCCCAAGGTGAGCTGGCGGCTGACGTCGTGCTATCCCAAGAGCCTCGATACGCTGTTCGGCATCTCGACGCAGGTGGCCAAACGCGTCGCCGAGGCGACCGACGGCCAATTCCAGATCCAGCCCTTCGCCGCCGGCGAGATCGTGCCGGCGCTCCAGGCGCTCGATTCGGTGCAGAACGGCACCGTCGAGTGCAGCCACACGCTGTCGAGCTTCTATATCGGCAAGGACCCTGCCTTCGCCTTCGAGACCTCGCTGCCCTTTGGCCTCAACACCCGCCAGAACAATGCCTGGCTCTATCAGGGCGGCGGGCTGGAGCTCTGCCGCGCCTTCATGAAGACGCACAATCTCCACACCATCCCGTCGGGCAACACCGGCGCTCAGATGGGCGGCTGGTTCCGCAAGGAGATCCGGAGCGTCGAGGATCTCAAGGGCCTGAAGTTCCGCATCGCGGGTCTTGGCGGTCGCATCCTCGCCAAGCTTGGCGTCGTGCCGCAGCAGATCGGCGGCGGCGACATCTATCCGGCGCTGGAGCGCGGCACGATCGACGCGGCAGAGTTCTCCGGCCCGCTCGACGACGAGAAGCTCGGTTTCCAGCGCGTGGCGAAATATTATTACTACCCCGGCTTCTGGGAAGGCTGCGCCAATGTCAGCTTCCTCGTGAATCTGGAGAAGTGGAACGGCCTGCCGCCAGCCTACAAGGCGATCCTCGAGGCGGCCTGCGCCGAGGCGAATGCGCTCTGCGTCGCCAAATACGACCACGGCAATCCCGATGCGCTGCTGCGGCTGGTGCAGGCCGGCGCGGAGCTTCGGCCTTTCCCGCAGGACGTGATGCAGGCCGCCTTCAAGGAGGCGATGGCGCTCTATGCCGAACTCGCCGCCAGCAACCTTGCCTTCAAGACCTTCTATGAATCATGGCTGCCCTACTGGAAGAAGGAGAACCTCTGGTTCCGGGTCGCCGAACTGCCCTTCGACGCCTTCAACGCCCAGATGTCGCAGCAGATGCGGTGAGGCGAGGGCGCGGCTTGCCCTGTGGGGCCAGCTTTGCAGGGTTGGAGGGCCTGCACTCGGTGCGAGACAGCGTCATCAAAGCCCGGGATCAAACCTCGAGAGCGACGAGTAGGCTGAACAGCGAGAGCAGTGTCGCCAAGGGGACCATTGCGGACCGTTCCGGCTCGCTTCGAGACATGGCGTTCAGGGCTATTCCTGTGAGGCAAAAGGCCGATACTGCCCAGGCGCCGATTGTTGCGACTCCGTCCGGCACGACGTGGATGACCGCAGCTTTGCTGAGCATCACCCCGGCCATCAGCGCGTAGAGAAGGAGCGATGCGAGACTGCCGATGCGCAAAAGCGGCGGCAAAACCCGATGCCCGCCGCCCCACGCAAACCGACCAAGCGGCGCACCGGCAGCAAGCGCTGCCTGAAAGAAGGCAAGAAGCAGCAGCAAGGCGCTGCAGGCCATGGCCGCGAAGGACGCTATCACGGTTTCCGTTCCACTTGTGAAACGGGACGACTGATAGAGGCGACCCAGCCGCGTGCAGGCGCTTTTGCGTCAAGCCAGTGAGCTTTTGCTGGCGATCTCTTCCGCAGCAACCCGCAACTCGGTTGCATCGATGCCCATGCCGCGGAGCGCTCTGGCTGCGACGCCATGCGGCATGGACGCTACGATAGCAACGATATGAGCGCCGAGCAGCGGTGCGTGCTGACGTGAACCCGCAAGTGTCTGCATAAGCTCCTGCCCGGAAGGCGCAGCTTGATATGCGCCAGGCTCAGAGCGCTTGGGAGCAGCATCGTTGCCGTTATCCGCCGGGGCGACCGCAATGCCGACCGAAAGCAGCGCGGCTTCATACTGATGTCCAATGGCCAGCTTCAATCGATCCGGGTCTGCGTTGATTGCCTGGAAGGCGCGACGCGCCGTGCCATCCTCCAGATCAAGAGCAGCGAGAAGAAAGTGCTCAGCGCCCGGTTGTCGCTGGCGGTCTTGCAATGCATGAGATTCCGCAGTTTCGCAGAGCTTCCTGATCGTGCTCATGTCGTGAAGCTTGGATTTTATGTTACTGAACACCGAATGACCTCTCAATCAAGTTTATGGCGGGGGTCGATGTCAGACAGTCGCTTATGGGCGGCCTGTTTGCTGATGCCCAATGCCTGGGCGATCCTGGACCATGACCAGCCCTGTTTCAGGGCGGCCCCAACCGCCTCTTCTTCCATCCTGTCCGCCAAGCGACGAAGAGCGACGACAGCCGAAAGGGCGTCCTCGGGGTCTTCAGGAATTCGGAAGGTATTGGGATCGATCATGCGTCAACTTTAGTTGACGCGTTTTCGGCCGTCAACTTTCATTGACGAGCTTCGCTGCCGAATCGGGCTACGCCGTGATGAGTCGATGTTCTAAGATCAGAGTCCGATTCCGTTCGATCGACGACAAGACGGTCGCCAGACCGATCTCACCTCACGACTGACAATCATGACCTCGCGCGCCTTCATCGCCGGCTGCCTCGGCACAAGCCTCAACTCCGACGAGCGCTCCTTCTTCAGGGAGGCGCGGCCCTGGGGCTTCATCCTGTTCAAGCGCAACACGCAATCGCCGGAGCAGGTCGCGGGCCTGACGGCGCAAATGCGCGAGGCCGTCGGATGGCATGCGCCGGTCCTGATCGACCAGGAGGGCGGCCGGGTCCAGCGCATGGGGCCGCCGCTTTGGCCGAAATATCCACCGGCGCGCGATTTCCTGCGAATCAACGATCCCGTGCAACAGCGTGAGATCGTTCGGCTTTCCGCCCGGCTGATGGCGCATGACCTGAAAGCGGTCGGCATCGATGTCGATTGCCTGCCCGTGCTCGACGTGCCGGTCGCGGGCAGCCATGACGTGATCGGCAACCGCGCCTATGCCCATGATCCCGACATGGTGGCACGCCTTGGCCGCGCCGCAGCCGAGGGGCTGCTCGCCGGCGGAGTGCTGCCGGTCATCAAGCACATGCCCGGTCATGGCCGGGCCATGGCCGACAGCCATCTCGCCTTGCCGGTGGTGGAGGCGTCGCTGGCCGAGCTTCGGGCCAATGATTTCCGTCCCTTCCGGCATCTCGCCGACATGCCGATGGCGATGACGGCCCATGTCGTCTTCACCGCCCTGGACAAAAGGAACCCCGCCACCGTCTCGCGCAGGATCGTGCGCGAGATCATGCGCGGCGAGCTTGGTTATGACGGGCTGATCATGACCGACGACATCTCGATGAAGGCGCTCTCGGGCGGCTTTGTCGAGAAGTCCCGCGGCGCGATCCGCGCCGGGGTCGATGTCGTGCTGCACTGCCATGGCGTCATGGAGGAGATGGTCGCCATCGCCGGCGCCGTGCCGGAGATGACCGGCGCGCGCGGCCGCCGGGCGGCAGCGGCGCTCGGCCGCATCCGGCACGAGCCCGAGCCGCTGGATGTGGACGGCGCCCGGGCGCGGGTCGCCAGCGCGCTTGCCTTAGTGGCGTGAACGGCGGAACCTGCGACGGGGTTGACGGAACCAAGGGGCTGGCCGCGCATGGCCGCTGAACTGCCATTCGAGGAGGACAGCGCGCTGCGGGACGGCGAGCTTTGGCTCGTCATCGACGTCGACGGCTATGAGGGCCCGCTCGATCTGTTGCTCGATCTCGCCCGGCGGCAGAAGGTCGATCTCGCCCGCATCTCGATCCTGGCGCTGGCCGAGCAATATCTCGTCTTCGTCGAGAAGGCGCGCTCGCTCAGGCTCGAACTCGCGGCCGATTATCTCGTCATGGCGGCGTGGCTCGCCTATCTGAAATCGCGGCTGCTTCTGCCGGAACCGCCCAAGGGCGAGGAGCCGAGCGCGGTCGACCTCGCCACCGCGCTCGCTTTACGCCTGCGCCGGCTTGAAGCGATCCGTACGGCTGCGGGCAAACTCTCAGCGCGCGAGCGGCTGGGGCAGGACGTGTTCGCGCGCGGCGCGCCGGAGGAGATCGTCGCAGGCCAGAGACCGGTCTGGGAGGCCGAACTCTACGACCTGCTGTCCGCCTACGCCCAGCAGCGCCAGAAGAAGGCGCAGGGGCACATCTCGGTCGGGCATCGGCTGGTCTGGTCGCTGGTCGAGGCGCGCGAGGCGCTGATCCGGCTCGTCGGCGAGGCCGGCGACTGGACTGCGATCGACCCCTATCTCACGCGCTACATGGCCTCGCATGGGCTGCCCGCCCGCGAGATGGCGGCGACCGTGCGCGCCTCGGCCCTCTCGGCGATGCTGGAGATGGTCCGCGAGGGCGTCATCGACCTGCGCCAGGACGATGCGTTCGCGCCTTTGCACGTCCGCCGCCGCTCGGCCCGCCCGCCTGTGCTGCCGCTATGAGCGCAGCCCTGGACCAGGATTTCGAGGACGACGACGGCGCGGAGGCCTTCGCCAGGGCGCTGCGCATCGTCGAGGCGCTGCTGTTTGCCTCCGCCGCGCCGTTGTCGGCCGACGTGCTGGCGCATGCGATTCCCGCCGGCATCGACGTCGCCCGCGTGATCGAGCGGCTGGTCGCGCTCTATGAGCCGCGCGGGGTCAATCTGCGCTCCGTGGCCGGCGGCTGGGCTTTTCGCACCGCGCCCGACCTCGGCTACCTGCTCGCGGCCGAAGCCGAGCCTCCGCGCAAGCTCTCGCGCGCCGCGCTCGAGGTTCTCTCGATCATCGCCTATCACCAGCCGGTAACGCGGGCCGAGATCGAGGAGATCCGGGGCGTCGCCACCGCGAAGGGCACGCTCGACATTTTGCTGGAGGCCGGCTGGGTGCGGCTTCGGGGCCGGCGGCGCTCGCCGGGGCGGCCGGTGACCTATGGCACCACCCCGGGCTTCCTCGACCATTTCGGGCTCGACCGCATCGACGACCTGCCGGGCCTCGACGAACTGAAGGGTTCGGGCTTCATCGAGGGGCAGTTGCCGAAGGGGCTGACCGTGCCGGTTCCCGACGACGATCCGGGCTTGCGTGGCGACGAGGACCCGCTCGGCGATCTCTTCACCCCGCTTGACGACGGCGACGCAGCCCCGCATGGGGCGGGGGAGTAATGCGGCATCAAAACACCCTCCGCCGTCATCCCGGACGTAGCGAAGCGGAGCTCCGGGATCCATCCTAGAGTGCCGACGCGCTTTACGATGGATCCCGGAGCAGCGCGGCTGCGCCGCTTGTCCGGGATGACGGGGGAGGGTGAGACAGAAGTTCGGAGCATCCCTTGGCTCGCAGCGAGAGCGTGGCGCGGTGGTTGAGCTGGGGCCGGCGCGGCACGGCCGGCGCGTCGATTCCGATGGCGCTCGGCTTCGAGGGCGTGACGCAGCGCTTCGGCGACGTCACCGCGCTTGAGGACGTCACGCTGCATGTCGAACCCGGCGAGATCGTCGCGCTGCTCGGCCAGTCCGGCTGCGGCAAGACGACGCTGCTCAGGCTTGCAGCCGGCGTCGAGCGGCCGAGCGCGGGCAGGGTTTTGCTCGAGGGCAGGGACGTCTCTTCGCCGGACTGCTTCGTCGAGCCGGAAGCGCGCGGCGTCGGCCTCGTCTTCCAGGATTATGCGCTGTTCCCGCACCTCACCGTGCGCGAGAACGTCCGCTTCGGCCTGCGCGGGCTCGACGAGGCGTCCGCGGACGCCACGGCGCGGCGCGCGATCGCCCGCGTCGGTCTCGCCGATCTGTGCGAGGCCTATCCGCATATGCTGTCTGGCGGCGAGCAGCAGCGCGTCGCATTGGCGCGGGCCGTCGCCCCGCGTCCCGGCGTGCTGCTGATGGACGAGCCCTTCTCCAATCTCGACCGGCGGCTGCGCGACGTGGTGCGCGACGAGACGGCCGCGTTGCTGCAGGAAACCGGCGCGACCTCGATCATCGTCACGCATGATCCCGAGGACGCCATGCGCATCGCCGACCGCATCGTCCTGATGCGCGCCGGCCGCGTCATCCAGATCGGCTCCGGCGAGGAGCTTTACCGCCGGCCGGCCAGCCTCTTCGCGGCGCGCTTCTTCTGCGACTTCACCGAGATCGCAGGCATTGTCGCGCGCGGTGCGGTCGATACGCCGGTTGGGCGCTTTCCAGCTGGCGGACTGCCAGAGGGCGCGGACGCCGTCGTCTGCATCCGCCCGCAGGCGATCACGCTCGTGCCGAAGGGCTTCTGCCTGCCGGGACGGCTGGTGACGCGCCGCTTCCTGGGCGAGGTCGATCATGTCCTGATCGCGGTGTCGGGGCTGGACAAGCCGCTCGTCGCGCGGGTTTCGCGGCCCGGAAGCCTGCGCGAAGGGGAAGATGTCGGGGTCGATATCGCGACGGACGAAGTTCTTGTGTTCCCTGCGGGGGACACATAGGTTCCGCCGCAAGCAGAAAGGGCAGGCGCTCAGCCGGTCCGGCACATCGTTTCAAGGGAGATCGCCATGGGTGGCGTCAGCATCTGGCACTGGATCGTCGTCGGCGTCGTCGTGATGCTGCTGTTCGGGCGCGGCAAGGTGTCCGAGCTCATGGGCGACGTCGCGAAGGGCATCAAGTCGTTCAAGAAGGGCATGGCCGATGACGAGACGCCGCCTTCGGCGCAGGCTCCTGTCGACCCCAAGGTGATCGACCAGGTGCAGGCGAGCAATGCGGCCGCCGCCGCGACTGCCGCCCAGGCCAAGGCCGAGCACAAGGCCTGATGGCCCGCCACCCGCCGCGAGGCGGGGGGCTCACCGGATTGATGAGGCGCGAGGCCTGTCCGGCCGGCTGAGGTTCAGCCCGGCGGCGGGCGCGCCGAGAGGACGAGCCATCGATGTTCGACATCGCCTGGAGCGAGCTGATGCTGATCGGGGCGGTCGCGCTGGTCGTGATCGGCCCCAAGGATCTGCCCAAGGCCATGCGCACCGTCGGACAGGCGGTGGGCAAGATCCGTCGTATGGCCGGCGAGTTCCAGGGCCAGTTCAACGACGCGATGCGCGAGGCCGAGTTGCACGACCTGAAGAAGCAGGTCGAGGATGTCGGCGGCTCGGTCTCGACCGCCATGAATTCGGACTACAAGCCGATCGAGATGCCGAAAGACGATTTCGGCATCACAGATCCGCCGACCTCGACCACGTCCGCCGGTCTCGACGACGCCGCGATGAAGGAGGCCGAGTCCAAGCTCGCCGCGCTGCCGGGGCCCGAGCCGCTGCCCGAGATCGTGTTCGATCCGGCTCCGGTCGCGACGCCTGAGCCGAGGCGTCGGCGCGCCGCCAGCGCAGATTCCACGCCGCCGGCCGTCGATACCGACCTTCCAGAGCCCAAAGCTCCGCGCAAGCGCAAGACCAGGGTCTCCGAACCCGACGATGGGAGCGCGGCATGAGCGTCGCCAATGTCCGTGACGGCGAGGACGAGATCGAGGCTTCCCGCGCGCCGCTGATCGACCATCTGATCGAACTGCGCTCGCGCCTGATCAAGGCGCTGATCGCGTTCCTGGTGATGTTCTTCGTCTGCTTCGCCTTTGCGACGCAGATCTACAACGTGCTGGTCCAGCCTTACGTCTGGGCGGCGGGGCCGGGCGTCAACGTCCAGCTCATCTACACCGCGCCGCTGGAATATCTCTTCACCCAGATCAAGATTGCCGCCTTCGGGGCCGGCTTCTTCGCCTTTCCGGTGATCGCGACGCAGATCTACAAATTCGTCGCGCCGGGGCTCTACAAGAACGAACGGCAGGCGTTCGCGCCCTATCTCGCGGCGACGCCGGTCTTCTTCGTCGCGGGCGCGGCGATGGTGTTCTTCTTCGCCATGCCGGTGCTGATGAAATTCTCCATCGGCATGCAGCAGGCGGCCAGCGAAGGCCAGGCCGGCATCCAGCTCCTGCCCAAGGTCAGCGAATATCTCTCGCTGATCATGACGCTGATCTTCGCCTTCGGCATCTCGTTCCAGTTGCCGGTGATCCTGACCCTGCTCGGGCAGGCCGGCATCATCGATTCGCAGTTCCTCAAGGACAAGCGCCGCTACGCCATCGTCTTCGTCTTCGTGGTGGCGGCCGTGCTGACCCCGCCCGACGTGATCTCGCAGCTCATGCTCGCCGTGCCGATGCTGCTGCTCTACGAGCTCTCGGTGCATTCGGTGCGCTATGTCGAGAAGAAGCGCGAGGCCAAGAAGGCGGCGGAAGAGGCGGCTGACAAGGCGGCTGGGCTCTGAGACGCCGGACTCTCGTGCCGTCATGCTCGGCCTTGTGCCGAGCATCCACGTCTTGACCACGGTTGGCGTAAAGCGAAGACGTGGATGGTCGGGACAAGCCCGACCATGACGGGGAGGGGACTACCGGCCGCTCTCGCGACGAAGACGGTTCCCCCGCGCGCGATCCCGGTCTAGAGCATCACGCGCTGCGCTGGTGCAGCGACGGCAGATGCGACGATGTACGATATCAGATGGATTCGCGAGAACGCCGCGGCGTTCGACAGGGGGCTTGAGCGCAGGGGCTTCACCGAGACCTCGTCGGCCGAGCTGCTGGGTCTCGACGACACACGCCGGGCCGCGATCGCCAAAGCCCAATCCTCGCAGGAACGCCGCAACGCCCTGTCGAAGGAGATCGGCAAGGCGATGGGCGCGAAGGATTCCGCGCTCGCCGAGAGCCTGAAGGCCGAGGTCGCGGCGCTGAAGGAGTTGCAGCCGGCTCTGGAGGCCGACGAAAAGGCCGCGAAGGAGGCGCTGGACACACAGCTCGCCGCGATCCCGAATACGCCCCATGACGACGTGCCGGACGGGGCCGACGAGCATGGCAATGTCGTGAAGTCCACCCATGGCGAGGCGCCGGAGAAATCAGGCGGCCGGCTGTTCGGCCAGAATTTCGCGCCAAAAGAGCATTTCGAGCTCGGCGAGGCGCTCGGCCAGATGGATTTCGAGACGGCGGCGAAGCTGTCGGGCTCGCGCTTCGTCGTGCTGAACTCCGGCGTGGCGCGGCTCTCCCGCGCGATCGGCCAGTTCATGCTCGACATGCACACCGAGGAGCACGGCTACACCGAGGTCAACCCGCCGCTGATGGTGCGGGATGACGCGATGTTCGGCACGGCGCAGTTGCCGAAGTTTAGGGATGACCAGTACGCGGTTACGCCGGGTGCACTAAGCCCTAGTTGGATCGCAGAAAGGATCAGAGCCGCTGCTGTTGTTGAATTCGAGAACGAGCAGCCATTTTCGCTGGCAAGGCTTGGTCAAATGTCCGCCATGCAGAAATTCGAAATGGCAGACGAATTGGCCAAGCGAATGCTGGTCGAAATTGTTGACGATCCAGGTGCGAGACGTTGGCTCATCCCCACCGCCGAAGTCCCGCTCACCAACCTCGTCCGCGAATCCATCCTCTCCGAGGATGAACTCCCGCGCCGCTACACCGCGCTCACCCCCTGCTTCCGGGCCGAGGCCGGCTCGGCCGGGCGCGATACGCGCGGCATGTTGCGGCAGCACCAGTTCGAGAAGGTCGAGCTGGTTTCGATCACCACGCCCGACAAGTCGCGCGAGGAGCATGAGCGCATGCTCGCCTGCGCCGAGGCCGTGCTGAAGAAGCTCGACCTGCATTATCGCGTGATGACGCTCTGCACCGGCGATATGGGCTTTGCGAGCCAGAAGACCTACGACATCGAGGTCTGGCTGCCCGGCCAGAAGACCTATCGCGAGATCTCCTCCTGCTCGGTCTGCGGCGACTTTCAGGCGCGGCGCATGAACGCGCGGTACAGGACGAAGGACGGCAAGGGCCCGTTCTTCGTCCACACGCTGAACGGTTCGGGCACGGCCGTCGGCCGCGCGCTGATCGCGGTGATGGAGAACTACCAGAACGCCGATGGCTCGATTTCGGTGCCGGAGGTTCTGGTGCCGTATATGCGCGGCGCGACGAGGATCGAGAAGGCGTGATGCTTTCCATTGATCCAGCGCGGCTCTTCCATTGTCCCCTTGCGGGAGAAGGTGGCTCGGCGAAGCCGAGACGGATGAGGGGTCGCACTGCCCGTCGGGCTTATCGGATAGCGCATCCCGACCCCTCACCCCAACCCTCTCCCGCAAGGGGAGAGGGGGTTCGTTGCGGCTCGCCGCTCCCGCATAGATTCTGACGAAAGCCTTCCACCCATGCGCATTCTCGTAACGAACGACGACGGCATCCATGCCGAGGGGCTTTCCGTGATGGAGGAGATCGCGGCGCAGCTCTCCGACGAGGTCTGGGTCGTCGCGCCCGAGACCGACCAGTCCGGCGTCGCCCATTCGCTGTCGCTGTCGAACCCCTTACGGCTGCGCCAGATCGGCGAGCGGCGCTATGCGGTCGCCGGCACGCCGACCGACTGCGTCATCATGGCGGCGCGCTCGATCATGATCGACAAGCGGCCCGATCTCGTGCTGTCGGGCGTCAATCGCGGCCAGAACGTCGCCGAGGACGTGACCTATTCCGGCACCATCGCCGCCGCCATGGAGGGCACGCTGCTCGGCATCCCCTCGATCGCGGTGAGCCAGGCCTATGGGCCGCAGGGCAGGGACCAGATCCACTGGGACTGCGCCCGCCACCATGCCGCCGGCATCATCCGCCGGTTGCTGGAGGAGGGCATTCCCAAGGACATCCTGTTCAACCTGAACTTTCCGAATGTCCCGCCTGCCGAGGTCGCCGGCGTGGCCGTGACGGCGCAGGGGCGGCGCGACCAGGAGCTGATGCGGCTGGAGCCGCGCTCGGACGGACGCGGCAACCCGTATTTCTGGATCGCCTTCCAGCGCAGCAAGTCCGAGCCCGCCAACGGCACCGACCTGCGGGCGCTCTCGCAGAACAAGATCTCGATCACGCCGATCGAACTCGACCTGACCCATGAGCCGACGCTGACGCGGTTCGCGCAGGTGTTTGCGTGATGAACTTGCCGGGTACCCCTCTCCCGTCATGGTCGGGCTTGTCCCGACCATCCACGTCTTCCGGCGTCGCTCGCTGTGAGCAAGACGTGGATGCTCGCCACAAGGGCGAGCATGACGGAGAGGGCGGCCCACGCACCATAGCTATCTGAACCATGACCGAACGCGGGGGCGGGGACATGACCGACGCAGCCGCCAGCGAGGGCGAGCGCACCGTCGCCTTCCTGCTGTCGCTGCGCGCTCAGGGCGTGCGCGATCTCGCGGTGCTGCGCGCCATGGAAAAGGTCGCGCGCGAGCGCTTCGCGCCGTCGCGCTTCGCCGATCTGGCGCGGCAGGACGTCTCGGTGCCGCTGCCATGCGGCCAGACCATGACCGCCCCCCACACCGTCGCCGCCATGCTCGGCGCGCTGGAGATGGCGCCCGGCGCGCGCGTGCTCGAGATCGGGGCGGGCTCGGGCTATGTCGCGGCGCTGCTGGCGGCGATGGGCGGGGAGGTCGTCTCGCTGGAGCGCTACCGCACGCTGGCGCTGGCCGCGCATGAGCGGCTCGCCGGCAGCGGCTTCGGCAAGCTCGTCGATCTGCGCCATGGCGACGGGCTGCAGGCCGACCGGACGCTTGGCCGCTTCGACCGCATCCTGATGAACGGCGTCGTCGACGAGGTTCCCGAGACGCTGCTGGCGCGGCTGTCGCCCGGCGGGCGGCTGGTCGGAGGGCTGCGGGTCGATGGCGTGTCCTTGCGCGTGATGCTGATCCGGCAGGGCGATGGCGGGATGTCCCAGGCTGTCGGTCCGGCCCTGCGCCTCGCGCCGCTGGCGGCAGGGCTGGCGCTGGCGCTTTGAGGCGCGGCCGGACATCGAACGACCCAAAAAGATGAAGAGCGATCGCGGACGCGAAACGGTTTCGTAACCTGAACGCGGCTTTAATGCTGGCTATCGAGTTGCGTTGTTCGCGAGTGCAAGTCATGCGTCGAGAAGTCATGCGTCGGGTAGTCATTCGTAGCCAGGTTTCCATTCGTCGCCAGTTTGGATCGGCAAAGCCCAGCGCTCCCTTGCGCCTGTCGGCGGCTTGCGTTCTGGCGCTCAGCGTCAGTGCCTGCTCATCGGACACGATGCGCTTCACGGACGCGCCGTTCTCCAGCCCCTTCAGGACGGCCCAGTCCGCCCCGGCGCGCGACCCCGCTACCACGGGCTCGATCGGCCGCGCGGCCAGCCCGGGTATCAGCCAGGGCGCGCCGCTGCCGGCGGCTCCGGCCGTCGCCTCGGTGCGCTCGCAGCCGCTGCCGCCGCCGCAATCGGCCGTTGCCCTTCGCAGCGCCGCCCCCATCGCCACGGGCGGCAGCGCATCGGGCTGGTCCGCCACGGGCGGCACGCCGATCGTCGTCGCGCAGGGCGAGACGCTCGACATGATTTCTTCTCGCTACGGCGTGCCCAAGGCCGCGCTGATCTCGTCCAACGGCCTGTCTGGCTCCAGCGTCGCGCCGGGCTCGCGCCTGACGATCCCGGTCTACAACGCAGCCGGGGCATCCGCCCCGGCCGCCGCGCCGCGCCAGATGGCGCAGAGCGCGCAGACCCAGAGCGATGCCCGTCCGGAGCCGGTGCGCTCAGCCCCGGTCGCTGCCGCCCGAACTGCGCCGGTTCCGCCCGTCGATCCCAAGGTAAAGGCTGCCGCCGACGCCCAGGCGATGCGCGACTCCCGCGCGCGCTTTGCCGCCGAGGCGAAGGCCAAGGCCGAAGCGAGGAAGACCGGGACCGCGCCGGTCGCGGCTGCAGCTCCCGCGCCGAAGGTCACCGAGGCCAGGAAACCGACCCCCGTCGCCGAGAAGGCCAAGCCCGTCGTCGTGGCGAGCGCGCCCGCCGAACCCAAGGCCGCGCCTGTCGCGAAGACCGTCGTCGCCGAGCCGAAGGTCGATGCCAGGCCCGACCCGAAGAGCACCGCCAGCATCGCCAAGACCGAGGAGCCGGCTGCCGAGAAGGCCGATTTCCGCTGGCCGGCCCGGGGCCGCGTCATCGCCGGCTTCAGCGGCAAGGGCGGCAATGAGGGCATCAACATCGCCGTGCCGGAAGGCACGCCGATCAAGGCGGCCGAGGGCGGCACCGTCGCCTATGCCGGCAACGAGCTGAAGGGCTACGGCAACCTCGTCCTGATCCGCCACCCCAACGGCTATGTCTCGGCCTATGCCCATAACGGCGCGCTGAACGTCAAGCGCGGCGATGCGATCAAGCGCGGCCAGGTCGTCGCCACCGCCGGCCAGACCGGCAACGTCTCTTCGCCCCAGCTCCATTTCGAACTGCGCAAAGGTTCGACCCCGGTCGATCCGACGCCCTATCTCAGCAACTGAGTTCTCCAGAGTTTACCCTTCGATCGGCAACCGCGAGACCCCGCCGATCGGAACAGGAGCGGGGCGGTCCCAGGAAAGGCCGCCCCGCTATTTTTTTGTCCGCACGGCAAAGGCCGGAGCGGACGAAAATTGTTTCGCGCCCTGTCCGGCTCGCCTCCGCGCCGCCCGAAAACCTGCCTCCGCCTTGCCCAGCGCGTGCTGATTTTTAGGCGTTGACAAGCAGATTGGGCCTCTTCAAATTCATAGGTATACAAATGAATTTCCCGGCTGACCCAGCGTCGCCGGCATGCGAAACCTATCAACGAGCGCGGGGCGTTTCGCCACCGGGCCAGAACGGGGAACCAGCGATGACGATCGACCGTCGGAATTTTCTGGCCGGCGCTTCCGCCGGCGTCACCCTCATCGCGGCTCCCTCGCTCGTCAGGGCGCAAGGCACCGGCCCGATCAAGGTGGGCGAGATCAACAGCTACACAGCGCAGCCCGCCTTCCTGAAGCCCTATCGCCAGGGCTGGGAGCTGGCGCTGGAGCAGATCAACGCCGCAGGCGGCGCGCTCGGCCGCAAGATCGAGACCGTGTTTCGCGACGATGGCGGCAAGCCAGAGGACGCGGTGCGCCATGCCGGCGACCTGATCAACGCCGAGAAGGTCGATCTGCTCTCGGGCGGCTTCCTCTCCAATGTCGGCCTCGCGATCGCTGATTTCGCGCTCCAGAACAAGAAGCTCTACGTCGCCTCCGAGCCGCTGTCCGACGCGCTCGTCTGGGGCAAGGGCAACCGCTACACTTTCCGCCTGCGCCCCTCGACCTACATGCAGGCGGCGATGCTGGTCGAGGAGGCCGCCAAGCTGCCCGCGAAGAAATGGGCCGTGGTCGCGCCGAACTACGAATACGGCCAGTCGGCGGTGAAGTGGTTCAAGGAACTGCTCAAGAAGGCCAAGCCGGATGTCGAGTTCGTCGCCGAGCAGTTCCCGGCGCTCGGCCGCATCGATGCCGGCGCGACCGTGCAGGCGCTGGAAGCCTCCAAGCCCGACGCGATCTTCAACGTGACCTTCGGCGCGGATTTGTCGAACTTCGTCCGGCAGGGCAATACGCGCGGGCTGTTCGAGGGCAGGGTGGTCGCTTCCATGCTGACCGGCGAGCCGGAGTATCTCGATCCGCTCGGCGCGGAAGCTCCGGTCGGCTGGATCGTCACCGGCTATCCGCAGGCCGAGATCAAGACGCCGGAACACGTCAAGTTCCGTGACGCCTATATGGCGAAGTTCAGCGACTATCCGCGGCTGGGCTCCGTCGTCGGCTTCGACACGATGAACTCGATCGCGGCCGCGCTGACCAAGGCCGGCTCGACCGACACCGAGAAGCTGGTCGATGCGCTCAAAGGCCTGAAATTCCCCTCCGCCTTCGGGGCGGCCGAGTACCGCGCCGTCGATCATCAGTCGACGCTCGGGGCCTATGTCGGCCGCACCGCGGTCAAGGACGGCAAGGGCGTGATGGTCGACTGGACCTATCGCGACGGCGCGAAATACCTGCCGAGCGACGAGGTGGTAAAGACGCTGCGCCCGGCTGGGTGAGGCTCGTTAAAGCGCTTCCCGGATTCCCCTCCCCCTTGTGGGGAGGGGTTAGGG
>Ga0209902_100226_pt1 | contig 90207 bp, 42 predicted proteins | sample FECB27metaG_FD_188304 | JGI IMG/M metagenome (GOLD analysis project Ga0209902, IMG submission 188304) | Cyanobacterial communities from the Joint Genome Institute, California, USA - FECB-27 (SPAdes) (version 2) | ecosystem: Environmental > Aquatic > Thermal springs > Hot (42-90C) > Microbial mats... | reverse complement strand
GCAAAGTCTACCGCTGGGCAAGCGGGAAGTAACGCTTGGGGAGTCGGAACCTCTACTCTTGTTGGTGAGACAGCGCTGCAGGAGGGTTTCCCTCCGTAGGCGACTGCGAACCCGAAGGGGGCAACCCTGCCAATCGCAAGTTACGACGTTGAGCCAAGAATCCCCATGCCTAAAGGCAAGGGGAGTGTCAATAAGACTCGCTCAAGCAACCACTCCAAAAATTTGAGATACGAATTCTGCTTGCGGTGACATACTGCCGACGTGGGGCTTCTGCCCAACTAGCTAAAATATTCCCTTGGGTATGGTAACGCCTTTGGCTTGCCCTTTGCAAATCATGTTCCTGGCTTCAAATCCAAAGAATCGTTTGAAAATAAGCGAAACGAAATTTTTAAGTATATTTTTCTATTGACAAAAACTACAATTGTTAATATAGAACGAATGCAGTCGATAGACGGTTGGGGTAGTTTAGCTAGTATCCTTTTCTCAAAAAATGTAACTCAATTACCCAATCAGGACTGCTAGATTGGAAATATGTGTTGTGCTGCTTCCAAAACTGACCAACGGATAGAGATTATCTTTATGAAGAGCAAGAATCAAGTCATCTTCGCCTTATTGTTGAGAAGCGCTATAGTCTTTTCACCTGTGCTAGTGTCCGTTGGTATTGCCAGTGCGCAAAGAACACCTTCTTCCCCACAGGCTGTGCTGTCTAATCAAAACCGGCAAGAACTCCCACGACTGACAGAAGAACATCGCGCCTTTCTTCGTACAACCATCTTGTTCAATGTCTGGCTAGCGATACTGACTTTAGTACCAGTCACAGTTATTGCTGCTTTATTGCTCCTGCGACGGGTTGCCATTCGTGAGATAGTTGATAGAGCAATGGAACGGCTACAGGGACTCGAAGAATTAGAAAAACAGCTAGTCACTGTTAAGCAAGAAGCACAAAAGCTCATCCAAGAAACTAAAAATATCACTTCTGACTTAGACAAGGAAGTAGAAGCACTTCAACAAAAAATCAAAATAGAACAAGAAAATTTATCTAGACTTCCAGTTGAAATATCTCAGTCAAGAACGCAATTTTTAGGAGAATTAGAAAAAGCAATAAACAACTCTAAACAAGAAGTAAAAACTTTAGAATCTGAATTTGCCTCTCAAGTTTCTGAGTTACAATTGCAAACCCAACAACAAAGAAATATAACTGTTGAGAATTTAGGAAAATTAGAAACAGAGGTTGCATCACAACTGTCGGAATTACAAGTGGGTGTTCAACAGCAAAAGGATATCGTCCTTGAGAATTTAGAAAAATCGAGTTCGGAGTTTGTCACCCACCTGTTTGAATTAGAGTCAGATACTGAGCAACAAAAGAATACTATCCTTGAAAGTTTGGAGCAATTGCGCTCCGAATTTACATCGCGACTGTCTCAATTACAGTCAGGTGTAGAACAACAAAAAGATGTGGCACTGGAAAATTTAGAAAAATCCAGTTCCGAGTTTACAGTTCAAGTTTCGGGATTGCAGTCAGATGCTGAGCAGCAAAAGAACAAAATTCTGGAAAATTTGGAGCAATTGCGCTCCGAATTTACATCGCGACTGTCTCAATTACAGTCAGGTGTAGAACAACAAAAAGATGTGGCACTGGAAAATTTAGAAAAATCCAGTTCCGAGTTTACAGTTCAAGTTTCAGGATTGCAGTCAGAGACGGAACAGCAAAAAGACAAGATTCTGGAAAGTTTGGAGCAATTGCGCTCCGAATTTACATCGCGACTGTCTCAATTACAGTCAGGTGTAGAACAACAAAAAGATGTGGCACTGGAAAATTTAGAAAAATCCAGTTCCGAGTTTACAGTTCAAGTTTCGGGATTGCAGTCACAGACGGAACAGCAAAAGAACAAAATTCTGGAAAGTTTGGAGCAATTGCGCTCCGAATTTACATCGCGACTGTCTCAATTACAGTCAGGTGTAGAACAACAAAAAGATGTGGTACTGGAAAACTTAGAAAAATCGAGTTCGGAGTTTACAGTTCAAGTTTCGGGATTGCAGTCTGATACTGATCAACAAAAAGACAAGATTCGTGAAAGCATGGAGCAATTGCGCTTAGAATTTGCATCTCTCCTCTCTCAATTACAAGTTGAAGCTCAACAACAAAAAGAAACAATTATAGAAAATTTGGAGAAATCTGGCACTGAGTTTGCATCTCAATTCTCGGAATTACAGCGGAATGCTCAACAAAGAAAAAATAATATCCTTGATAAACTAGGAAAATTAGAATCAGAATTTGTATCTCAAGTTTCTGAATTGCGCAGGGATGCTCAACAAAGAAAAAATATCATGGTTGAGCAACTGTCTGAAGTTACACCTCCTTCTAGCCCAGAATCTGCTACTCCTAAAGTGGAGGAAAAAATACAGGAGATAGCACAGCAAGCAGAGGTCAAAGAACATACAGAAATTCAGGAACCGACAGTTAATGATTATCTCAAACAAGGAGATGTTCTTTTCTCCCAAAAACAGTATGAAGATGCACTTGCTGCTTATAACCAAGCAGTGAAAATTCAGCCAAAAAATGCTGTTGCTTGGTTGAACCGAGGTATGGTTTTAGGACGGTTGAAACAGTACAAAGAGGCGATCGCCTCCTACGAACAAGCTTTGAAAATCAAGCCAGATTACCATCAAGCCTGGGTTGACTTGGGTGTCGCACTGGGATATATGCGAAGACACAAGGAAGCTTTTGCTTCTTTTAAGAAAGCGACACAAATTAAGCCTGATGATGGAGTTGCATGGTTCAATAGAGGTCTAGCTTTGCAAGAGTTGGAACGATACGAAGACGCAATAGTTTGTTTTGACAAAGCCATTAAACTCAAGCCAGACTCCTACAAAGCTTGGAATAACCGAGGTTACGCCTTAGTTAGGCTAGGACGCGATGACGAAGCGATTGAAAGCTTTGACAAAGCCTTGAGCATGAAACCAGACTACGCCAGTGCTTACTATAATAAAGCCGCCTGTTATGCACTGCAAAGACAGGTTGAGTTAGCGCTGGAAAATCTGCAACGGGCAGTTGAGATTAATCCTAATTATAAAGAAGAGGCGTCAACTGACATAGATTTCGATGAAATTGCTAGGGATAAGCATTTCCGGCAATTTGTTGCTGGGGTGAACATAACAGATAACCCTAATGTCAGGAGCATACAACAGACAAGTAAGAGAATTCGTGAAGCTTAAGCGTGTGAAGTATCAGGAAAGTTAATCAGAACTTAGGACTTATTGCTCTAAGTAGCTAAGCAATATGTCAGGAGAAGTCAATCTCCTGACATAATTGGCGTTGCTGATTTCAAGTATGAATCTAAGTGTAGAGACGTACCATGGTACGTCTCTACAAGGGTTTGGAATCACACGGCATCTTTTTCATACATCGATTCAGCAACGCCACATCATTGACTTGACAGTTGTCCTCAAAGCACAGGTTCGATACCTAACTTGTCTTTTGCATAATACACAATCTCTATGCCGCGATGGTCTGTACTCATCTTTTCAAAGTGCATCCCTAGCTTTTCCATAACCCGAATTGAGCGCTGATAAAGTAATATCTAGGCATATCTTGGCAAGTCTTCAAAAATGCCCATATAATTGAACGTATCCTACATTAGAGGCGAAACACATGGAGGACATTCAATCAGTGACTATCAGCATCGGGGATGCTGCAAAAGAACTAGGCGTTTCTGTGGACACAATTAGGAGATGGTCAGACCAAGGCAAAATTAGATATGAACGCGCACCTAGTGGACATAGACGTTTTTATTTAGCAGACATCAGACGAATTACACCGCGTGACTTGAAGCAACTAGATGACCGGATAACCATTAACTACGCTAGAGTTTCAAGTCATGACCAAAAAGAAGATTTAGTACGCCAAGTTCAAGTATTAGAGGCATTCAGCGCAACTAATGGATGGCAGTTTGAAACGATCCAAGATTTAGGAAGTGGTCTTAACTACCAGAAAAAAGGACTTCAAAAACTTCTTAAGCGCATCATGCAAGGTGATGTTGCAAGATTGGTGCTAACGCACAAAGACAGACTCCTGAGATTTGGTGCGGAGCTAGTCTTTGCAATGTGTGAGGAATTCGAGACAGAGGTGGTAATCATCAACAAGTCAAATGAGGAAGTGCCATTTGAACAAGAATTGGTGCAGGACATGATTGAACTCATCACGGTATTCTCAGCCCGTTTGTACGGTTCTAGAAGTAAGAAAAACAAGAAGTTGATTGATGGTATGACTCAAGTTGTTAATGAGGTGAAGTAAAATGGCAACTCTCACGTATGTTAAAGGATTACCGACTCCGGCAGATGAATTGAATAGTCTAGGACTCACTGAGTTTGAGATGTTCTTGGCTGCCCTGAGTCCGGTATTTCATAAAGCAGCATGTGAGACAGCCAACCATCTTCTCTCTGGTCAGTCATTCAATAAATCCGGCTGGAACACTCATTTACAAACAACTTACGGTATATCTAAGCGTCATGCAAATGGTGTGATAAGTCATGCCCAAGGTGCGGTTGACGCATCTAAGGAACATCGTAAACGTCATGTCAAGACGTTAGAAGGTAAGCTCAAGTCCATCAATTCTTGGATTACAAAATCGGAAAAGAAAATAACCGATTCAACTAAGTTTTACGCTAAAAAGAATTGGCAGAAGTCCAAGACTGGATGTCGATTTCCTTTGTCTTGTTCAGTTCAATATCGTGACACTAACTGGCAGAACCTGCGCTTTCAAATCCACAACAAAAAACGTCGCGCCTACCAGTTGACTAAGCAGATTGAGCATTTAAAAACTGCTGCAATCCAAACAGTTATTCCTAGAAACCAAGCATTTGTAGTTGGCTCCAAAGATGAATCTTTTGGAAACCAGGTTTGTCAGTGGAATGGAGACATCCTCAAGTTTCGTGTTCCTGCTTGCTTGGAATCAAGGTTTGGCAAGTACGTTCAAACCAAACTAGCCAACTTCGACCGCAACATAAACAGGTTGCCTGTTGACGGTTCAAAAACATGGCACTTCTACCGCAAGAATGGGAAATGGAACGTGGCAGTACAATTCACTCCAGCACCTGTTAAGCGCATTTCCAGACATTCCGCTTATGGCTGCATTGGGATTGACATGAATCCTGGTTCAATTGGCTGGGCATACGTTGACGGAGATGGCAACCTCAAAGCACATGGACAAATCCCGCTTCAAATGGGACTACCGTCTGGTAAGCAAGATGCTCAGATTGTCGAAGCCTGCTTGCAACTAGCAACACTGGCTGACACGTTTTCCTGTCCGGTCGTCTGTGAAGAACTGGACTTTTCAACCAAGAAAGAACAGCTTTCGGAACGTGGCAGGGAATACGCTCGAATGCTTTCCGGCTGGGCATATAGTCGTTTTTACGAACTGTTGGAAAGCATTTTGAGCAACAGAGGTATTTACCTCATACAGGTCAATCCTGCTTATACAAGCGTTATCGGCTTAGTCAAATATGCACGTCAATACGGACTGGCGAGCGATCAAGCTGCCGCTATGGCTATTGCCCGACGTGGTATGCGATTAACTGAAAATATTCCAGGCTCCATAACCGCCTATCTTGACGTGAAGTCAGGAAAGCACGTATGGTGCCTGTGGAACCAACTAAATACTCTAATCAAGAAATCTAGCATCAGGCGTCACAGCTTCTATGCTATCTCTAACTGGGAATTTTTGGTCAAGCAATGGTCGGAGCAATCCGTTCAGAGCAAGCCTCGGCGTTAAAGATGATTTCTTTGGAAGATAAACCGCTAACTTCCCTCTACATAGATTTGAGGATTATTGCCCAGATGTGCGTAGATTTTTACAAGCGGTGATGAGGTTGCCGGATTTTTCGCGCCTCCGATCAAACGGGAGTATAACCCGAGAAGTATTGCTATAATCCCTTGTTTCTGAATGAGCAATTACTGAAGAATTTATTCATTTCCCACTTTTCCCACTTTTCCCACTTTTCCCACTTTACCTACTTTATTTAACTTCCCACTTTTCCCACTTTACCTACTTTATTTAACTTCCCACTTTTCCTACTAGCATTGGTATCTTTTTTATAGTATTCATAGAGGATGGCAGTAAAAATTTTATCTTTGTACTGCATCTCCACCTTAGATGAGTTATCAGCATTATTTACTGCAAACTTTTATTTCTTTTCCACATTCTTTGAAAAGTTAAATCATAAATATAGCTTGGCTGACTTAAGAAAAACCATGGAAAGGCTGTATAAAATTTTATACAAGTATTAGTTGAGTATAAAATACGAAAAATCTCAAATTCCAGTAAGTTCCTAGTAGTGAGCAATGCGGCTAGGAGTAGAATTTCTGTTTGCTCAAGCTAGTTTAGACATAAAGATAAAAAATTGGTATAAAAAAGACAAAGTAAAGATAAAGTTTTGAGTTTGGTAAGAGTTTATATGTGTATGAATGTTACAGTAATAATATTGAAATTTGTTTTTAGCAAAAAAAATTACTAAAGAAGTTAAAAACACTTTTGATATGACAAAAACTTCTTTATTATTGACATTTTTATTGAAAAATTAGGTATTTTCATGATCAATGACACGAGTATGCTTACTATAGTAGATGTATTAAGAAGCAGGGCACTATATCAGCAAGATCAGAGAGCTTATACTTTTTTACAAGATGGAGAGAGAGAATCAAGTAGTCTAAGTTATGGAGAATTGGATCGAATTTCAAAGGCGATCGCAGCTCAACTCCAAAGCATGGGAGCAACCGGACAACGAGCTTTACTACTATATCCATCAGGTCTAGAATTCATAGCCGCCTTCTGCGGATGTTTGTATGCAGGAGTTGTTGCTGTTCCTGCTTACCCACCAAGAGCTAATCAGAAGATGTCTCGGCTAGAGGCGATTGTCGCAGATGCCGAAGCTCAAGTAATTCTCACCACTGAAGCTTTATTAACTAATATAAAAAGTCGGGTTGCCCAAAATCCAGAATTAGCTGCATTGCCCTGTTTGGCGACCGACAATATAGACGAAAATCAGGCAGAGTCATGGCAGGAAACCCCCTTGTACGGAAGTAATCTTGCTTTTCTACAGTACACTTCGGGTTCTACAGGAACACCGAAAGGAGTCATGGTGAGCCATGAAAATCTGCTGCATAATGAAAAAATTATCCAGAAGGCATTTGAGCATACTTCGCAATCTAGCGTCGTCGGGTGGTTACCCCTCTTTCATGACATGGGTCTGATTGGGAATATGTTACAGCCTTTGTATGTGGGTATACCGTGTATTCTCATGCCTCCAGAGGCTTTTCTGCAACGCCCGTTGCGTTGGCTCGAAGCTATTTCGCGATATAAAGCTACCACCAGCGGGGGACCCAATTTTGCTTACGATCTATGCGTAAGCAAGATTACTGAGGAACAGCGGGCGAGTCTTGACCTTAGTAGCTGGGTGGTGGCTTTCAGCGGAGCTGAACCAGTCCGTGCAGAGACTATGGCACGGTTTGCAGCAGCTTTTGCTGATTGTGGCTTTCGCCCTGAGGCATTTTACCCATGTTACGGCATGGCAGAAACAACTCTCATTGTTTCTGGTGGTCGTGTCAGCGCCCAGCCAGTCCTACAAAACGTTCAGAAACAAGCACTAGAGCAAAATCGGGTAGTTCCAACCTCAAGAAAGAACGATAATAGTCAAACAGTGGTAGGTTGTGGTCAATGCTTGCCAGAACTAGAAATTGTCATTGCCAATCCGCAGACAATGGAACGCTGTCAGCCGAATGAAGTTGGTGAAATTTGGGTATCTGGACCAAGTGTGACACAAGGCTATTGGAATCGAAAAGAGCAGACTGAGCAAATTTTTCGAGCGCAACTGCAAGACACTAAAGCCGGACCATTCCTGCGGACAGGGGACTTGGGATTTTTGCAAGCTGGGGAATTGTTTATCACCGGTAGACTCAAGGATGTAATTATCATCCGGGGGCGCAACTATTATCCTCAAGATATTGAACTCACCGTAGAACAAAGTCATCCAGCACTGCGTTCCAACTCTGGAGCCGCTTTTTCAGTCGATATTGCTGGAGAAGAAAAGCTAGTCGTTGCCCAAGAGGTAGAGCGGAGTTATCTCAGGAAGCTAAATGCTAACGAAGTGATTGCGTCGATTCGTCGAGCCGTAGCGGAACAGCACGATCTAGAAGTTTATGCAGTGCTGCTGCTAAAGACTGTTAGCCTTCCGAAAACTTCCAGTGGTAAAGTACAGCGCAGTGCTTGTCGGGCTAAGTTTCTAGCTGGAACTTTAGACATAGTGGCAGATTGGAGTCCGAATCCGAAATACAAAACAAATTTCCGGGATCTGGAAACGGAAGTAGAATCGCTGTGGCAACAACTGCAAACAGGCAAATTGCAACCACAGTCTGGGAACAACGATTCTGAAGAGCAAGCATTGAATCAACAGGTATCTCCAAATCAAGAAGCGATCGAAGCCTGGTTAATTTCAAAGATTTCAAAGCAACTTGCTTCTTCTGATGAGATAGATATTCGGCAACCCCTAGTCCAATATGGTCTAAGTTCGTTGGCAGCTGTAGGCCTTTCTGGGGAGTTACAGGAATGGCTAGGACGTGAGCTTTCTCCTACACTCTTGTACGATTACCCCACGATTGAAAGTTTAGCTCAGTATTTAGCGGGATTAGAAACTAGGGTTAATCAACAAAATGCTCACCCTACATCAACGACTGAAGACCAATCATCAACGACTGAAGAAGCGATCGCCATTATTGGAATGGGCTGTCGTTTCCCTGGAGCAAAAGACCCGCAAAGTTTCTGGCAACTGTTGCATGATGGAGTTGATGCTATCTCTGTTGTGAGTTCGTCACGTTGGGAGACGACCGCAGATATCAAGCAAATGCATACCCCATGGGGTGGATTTCTCGAACAAGTGGATCAGTTTGATGCACAGTTTTTCGGCATTGCACCAAGGGAAGCCGAACTGATGGACCCCCAACAACGCCTACTATTAGAAGTCAGTTGGGAGGCGCTGGAGAATGCCGGACAGACACAGCAGTTAGCAGGCAGTCAAACAGGGGTATTCATCGGCATCAGCAACTATGATTATTCTCGATTGGTGTTTAACCATACCCTCGCCACTGATCCATATTCCGGTACTGGTAACGCTTTGAGCATTGCTGCGAATCGTTTGTCCTATGTGCTGGATTTACGAGGACCAAGCTGGGCGGTGGATACAGCTTGCTCTTCATCGCTGGTAGCAGTTCATCAAGCTTGTCAAAGTTTGCAGCAAGGAGAATGCCATCTGGCTTTAGCTGGTGGAGTCAATCTCATCCTCAGCCCTGAAGTGACCATGACCTTTTCCAAGGCAGGAATGATATCGGTTGATGGTCGCTGTAAAACCTTCGACGCCAAAGCTAACGGTTATGTTCGAGGAGAAGGTTGCGGTGTAGTGGTTCTTAAGCGTATCTCTGACGCCGTTAGGGATGGAGATAATATCTTAGCTGTGATCAGAGGCTCGGCAGTTAACCAAGATGGTCGCAGCAATGGACTAACAGCGCCCAATCCACTTTCACAGCAGACAGTGATTAATCATGCTCTTAAAAATGCCAAAGTTCAGCCAGCCGAGATTAGTTATGTAGAAGCACACGGCACTGGAACCTCTCTTGGAGACCCAATCGAGGTGAATTCGCTCAAGAACGTGTTGATGCAAGGGCGATCGCCTGACCAGACCTGTTGGATTGGCTCGGTTAAGACTAACATAGGACATTTGGAAGCTGCGGCTGGAATTGCAAGCTTGATCAAGGTTGTATTGTCTTTGCAGCATAAGGAAATTCCTCCGCACTTGCATCTAGAGCAGATCAATCCGTATATTTCTATAGACGGAACGCCATTGTCAATTCCGACTACGCTGCAGAAATGGTCTACAGGAAACCAGCGTCGGTTGGCTGGAGTCAGTTCGTTTGGGTTTGGGGGTACCAATGCTCATCTAGTCCTAGAGGAGGCATCGACAACAGCGTCGGTAAAAGCTGAAGTAGAGCGTCCCAAACACATATTGACTCTTTCTGCAAAAAGTGAGAAAGCTCTGCAAGAACTGGCACAAAGATATGTAGAAACGTTAGATGCAACGTCTTCACTTGCAGATGTTTGTTACACAGCTAATACTAGGCGAAGCTCCGAATTTGACCACCGCCTTGCCATAGTTGCAGAATCTACCGTGCAGTTGCGAGAACAGCTAGATGCCTTCGCCGCCAAGAGGGATGGTGGACTGATAAGCAGACAGCTACGCAGTCAGAAGCCCCCTCGACTCGCATTTTTATTCACAGGTCAGGGTTCCCAATATGTAGGGATGGGACGAGAACTATACTTGACCCAGCCTACCTTCCGCGCCTCCCTTGATCGTTGCAATGAAATTCTGGGTCCCTATTTAGACAAGCCCCTGCTCAATGTTCTATATCCTGAAGCAGGAGAAACCTCACCAATCGATGCAACTGCCTACACCCAAGTCACCTTATTCGCCCTAGAATATGCGCTCTTCCAGTTATGGAAATCTTGGGGCATAGAACCGACTGTGGTCATGGGTCACAGTGTAGGAGAATATGTTGCTGCAACTGTTGCAGGAGTATTCAGCTTAGAAGATGGCTTAAAGCTCATTGCCGAAAGAGCACGTTTAATGCAAGCCCTGCCCCAAGATGGTGAGATGCTAGCGGTGTTTGCTGATGAGGCAACAGTCACAGCCGCCATACGACCCTATGCTCAACAGGTTTCAATTGCTGCTATTAACGGACCGCAGAGTATAGTTATTTCTGGAGGAAAGCAGGCAGTAGGAAGTGTTGCCGACCTTCTAGAAGCTCAAGAGGTGAAGACGAAAAAGCTGAACGTTTCCCACGCTTTCCACTCGCCTCTAATGGAGCCGATGCTAGCCGATTTTCAACGGATAGCTCGTGAAATCACTTATTCATTACCACGAATAGACTTAATTTCCAATCTCACTGGAAAACTGGCAACCGCACAGATAGCTACCCCTGAATATTGGTGTCATCATATCCGGCAGCCAGTAAGATTTGCTGAAAGCATGGAAACCCTTGCTCAACAAGGTTATGAAGTGTTTGTAGAGTGTGGACCAAAGCCGACTTTGTTGGGAATGGGTCGCCAATGCTTAAAAGAAGGAACGGCAGTTTGGCTACCTAGTCTCCGTCAAGGGCAATCAGAGTGGCAGGAAATACTCCAGAGTTTAGGAGAATTATATGTGCGGGGAGTAAGAGTAGACTGGTCAGGCTTTGACCAGGATTATTCCCGTCGCCTTCTGCAACTACCAACGTATCCGTTTCAGCGAAAGCGCTATTGGGTAGATATTGCTAAAAATGGGCATTTCAAAGCAGATAACTTATCCCAAGAAACGGTTCAGACCCCGATTATGAACCTGATAAGCCTTGGAGATACGCAACAGCTAGTCCAGCATTTAGAAAAGACAGAAGAACTTTCAGAAGATGAGTTGAAAGTACTGCCAAAACTGTTGAAATTATTAGTCAAGCAAAACCAACAGCAGGTTGTGGCAGCATCTATCAAAGATTGGTTCTATGAGATAGAGTGGCAGTCCCTAGCGCGTCAGGTGAGTACTCAAGAGAAGAACGGGTTCCAGAAAGTTGGTAGTTGGCTCATTTTTGCTGACTCTGAGGGTGTAGGAAAAACCCTAGCCGAACTTTTGCACTCACGTGGTCACACCTGTATTTTGGTCTATGCGGAAGATACTTATAAGACAGAAGAAGCAGGAACTTGGAGCATTAACCCTTCCAACCCAGCAGACTTTGAGCGCTTATTCCAAGAGGTTTTAGGAACTCTAAATCTGCCTTTACAAGGAGTTGTCCACCTATGGAGTTTAGAGGCAGAATTGGCTTCAAAGCTGACAATTTCTTCTCTAGAACAAACTCAAACTTTCGGTGTTGGTAGTCTGCTATACTTAATTAAGTGGCTGGGACACAATCTTCCCAATCACCAATCACCAATCACCAATCACCAATCTCTCCCTCGGTTGTGGTTAGTGACGCGGGGTGCAGTATCGGTTGGTTCAGAACTGCCTGGAATAGCTCAAGCTTCTCTATGGGGAATGGGCAAAGTGGTGGCGCTGGAACATCCCGAATTATGGGGAGGAATGCTTGATTTAGCGCCACATGCTGTAGATAAGTTACATACAACGCCTCAACATGACGAAGCGACAAAGCTGTTAGCAGAAATTGAGGATTCTTTTGGGGAAGACCATCTCGCTTTTCGCAATGGAAATCGGTATGTTGCCCGCTTAGTACGCAAGCAACTGCCAGAATCTAAAAAAGTGGTTCTCCGGTTGGATGGTACTTATCTAATTACTGGTGGTCTGGGTGCATTGGGACTTTCGGTTGCCCAGTGGATGGTGGAACGGGGTGCTAAACAACTGGTGCTCATTGGGCGTCGCATCGCTTCAAATGAGGCACAGGAAACTTTGAGGCAACTGGAACAAAAAGGAGCCAAGATTCTAGTTGTTCAGGCAGATGTGTCAGAACGGGAAGATGTGAGCAGGCTGCTAGAGGAGGTGAAAAACTCCATGCCTCTCCTGCGCGGTATCGTCCATGCTGCTGGGGTGTTGCAGGATGGAATGCTGCTGGGGCAAACTTGGGAAAGTTTTCATCGGGTGATGGCTCCCAAAGTGCAAGGAGCATGGAATTTGCACACCTTGACCCAGAATTTAGAGCTTGACTTTTTCGTCTGTTTCTCATCTGTATCGGCATTACTCGGCTCGCCCGGACAAGGGAACTATGCGGCGGCGAATCACTTCCTTGATGTGTTAGCTCATTATCGTCACGGACTCGGACTGCCTGCTTTAAGTGTAAATTGGGGACCGTGGACTGGTGGTGGTATGGCAGTAGAGGAATCCCAGACACGGTTGAGCCGGATGGGTATACAAGGATTGCAGCCAGAGCAAGCGATCGCTGCTTTGGAATCCTTGCTAGCAGCAAACTGTGTTCAGACAACCGTGGCTAATGTAGATTGGAGTTTGTTCAAAGAGCTTTATGAAGCTCGGGGTAAGCGGTCACTGTTAGAACTGCTTGCGGAACAACCACACGAAGCGCAACTTCCTCAGCAGTCGGTGCAACAATCAGAAATTTTACAACGGTTGCAAGCGGTAGCGCCAAGCGAACGCATATCCTTATTGATTGCTTACATTCAAGGTGAAGTTGCCAAAGTACTGGGGCTTGAGCCATCGAACTTGCCAGACCCGCAGCAAGGTTTTTTTGACATGGGTATGGACTCTCTGATGGCAGCTGAGTTTAAGAACCGTTTAGAAGTCAATTTTGAAACTTCTGTCCCAGTAACTTTAATGTTTGACTTTCCGACAATTAAAGACCTTGCCTGGTATATAGCCAAGGAGGTCATGGGTTGGGAATTACCTGCTACAGGTGAAACCGAGTTGCCCAAAGGAGAAGACGAATTAACCGAAGCTTTGTCAGAGGTAGAACAACTTTCTGAAGATGGAGTAGAAGCGTCTCTTGTGGAGGAACTCGCAAAACTAGAAACTTTTTTGAGGAAAAATTGAAATAAATGAGTAATTTTTCTGAAAGGGTAGACCAACTATCATCATCACAACGGATGCTTCTTGCCTTAAAAGAAGCGCGAGCCAAACTTGAGGCGCTTGAGAGTTCAAAGACAGAGCCAATCGCTATCATTGGCGATGGTTGCCGTTTTCCCGGGGGAGCTAATGACCCAGATGCGTTTTGGAGAATTCTGCGCGATGGCGTAGATGCGATCGCAGAAGTTCCTAATGACCGCTGGAATATTGATGCCTACTATGACCCAAACCCAGATAGCCCAGGGAAAATGTACACCCGTTGGGGTGGATTTTTGCAGCAGGTAGACCAGTTTGACCCCCAGTTCTTTGGGATTTCCCCTCGGGAAGCGGCAAGCATGGACCCCCAGCAGCGGTTACTGTTAGAAGTAGGCTGGGAAGCTTTGGAGAGGGCTGGAATTGCACCAAATCATCTAGCTGGTAGCCGCACTGGCGTTTTCGTGGGAATTGGGCAAAATGATTATTCACAATTGCAACTGAACTCTGGTGACCCTACACGCATCAACGCCTATGACGGCACAGGTAATGGCTTTTGCTTTGTAGCTGGTCGGTTGTCCTATGTTCTGGGGCTACAAGGTCCCAATATGGCAATAGATACGGCTTGCTCTTCTTCGTTAGTGGCGATCCATCAGGCGTGTCAGAGTTTGCGTACAGGAGAGTGTGATTTAGCACTCGCTGGCGGTGTACATCTGATTCTGTCACCAGAAGTCACCATTTTTCTATCCAAAACCCAAGCCCTGTCGCCAGATGGACGCTGCCACACCTTCGATGCCGCCGCCAATGGTTTTGCACGTGGCGAGGGATGCGGGGTTTTAGTTCTCAAGCGCCTCTCGGATGCTGTGGCAAATCGAGATAATATCCTAGCTGTAATTCGGGGTTCGGCAATTAACCACGATGGTCGCAGCAGTGGTTTGACGGTTCCCAATGGTTCAGCTCAGCAAGCGCTGATTCGCACCACTCTGGCAAATGCTAAGGTAGATCCTGCCTCTGTGAACTATGTGGAGGTTCATGGCACAGGAACGTCTTTGGGAGACCCGATTGAAGTCACAGCTTTAGGAGCCGTGTTGTGTGAGGGGCGATCAAAAGAAAATCCCTTGATAATTGGTTCAGTGAAGACCAACATTGGTCACTTGGAAGCAGCAGCAGGAGTAGCGGGTTTAATCAAGGTGATGCATTCTCTCCAACACAAGGAGATTCCACCTCATCTGCACTTTCAACAACCCAATCCCAACATCAACTGGGATAAACTACCAGTGGTGGTGCCAACGTCACTGATGCCTTGGTCTACTTCTGAGCAAGGACAAGGGCATACAGAGGAAAGCCGACGCCGCGCGGCAGTCAGTTCCTTTGGTATGAGCGGCACCAACGCCCATATTGTTTTGGAAGAGCCACCGATATTAGAGCCAACAGAAGCTGAAGTGGAACGCCCCCTGCATCTGCTCACCCTATCAGCTAAAACGGAAGAGGCGCTCAAGCAGTTAGCTGCTCGCTATGAAAATCACTTAGCTAGTCATCCACCCTTAGATATAAAAGATATCTGCTTTACTGCCAATACGGGTCGTTCTCAGTTAACCCATCGGTTGAGTGTAGTTGCCTCCTCATCCGCACAAGTGCGTGAAAAGCTCGTAGATTTCTTAGCCGGACAGGAACCCGCAGGGGTATCCAAGGGGCAGGGCAGCAGTTTGCCCAAGGTAGCCTTCCTATTCACAGGTCAGGGGTCTCAGTATATAGGTATGGGACGCCAACTCTACGAAACTCAACCCACTTTCCGCGCCTCCCTCGACCGCTGCGATGAAATTCTACGCCCCTATCTTAAAACACCTTTGCTATCAGTCCTTTATCCTGAAGCTGGGGAAACCTCACCTCTAAATGAGACTGCTTATACCCAACCCGCTCTATTCGCCTTAGAATATGCCTTGGCGCAGCTTTGGATATCTTGGGGTATCAAACCGACTGCTGTGATGGGTCATAGTGTAGGTGAATATGTCGCTGCTTGTGTGGCGGGAGTTTTTAGCCTGGAAGATGGGTTAAAGCTCATTAGTGAACGTGCCCGCTTGATGCAGAGCCTGCCGCAAGACGGAGAGATGGTGGCAGTATTTGCTGATATTGCAGCAATCCGTGCTATTACTGAAATCGATGAGCAAAAATTAGCAATTGCTGCTTTCAATGGACCTCGAAACACGGTGATTTCTGGCGAAGCACTCTCAGTCCAAGCAGTTTGTGCTGACCTAGAGGCAGCAGGAATAAAGACCAAAAAGTTACAAACCTCCCACGCCTTCCACTCACCGCTGATGGAGCCGATACTGGCTGAATTCCGTGAGGTGGCTGATAAGGTGACCTATGCGGCTCCTCAATTGACCATCATCTCCAACCTCACAGGAGTTCCACTGACACTAGAGGAGATATCGCCTGATTACTGGTGTCGCCATTTGCGCTCTAGCGTACAATTTGCCAAAAGTCTCAACACACTTCATGCGAGTGGATACGAGGTGTTTGTGGAGATAGGACCAAAACCAACATTGTTGGGGATGGGGCGTAACTGCTTAAGCGAAGAAGTGGGAGTGTGGTTGCCTTCTTTGCGTTCTGGACACGAAGATTGGCGGGTATTACTCCAAAGTTTCGGAGAACTATACGTGCGTGGAGCAGACGTAGATTGGTTTGCTTTTGACCGGGATTACCAGCGTCGGCGTGTGATATTGCCCACCTATCCCTTCCAACGACAGCGCTATTGGGTGGATATCCCCGAAAACGAGCATTCACAAGCAGGGAACTTATTCCAAGAAAAGATTCAAAGTCCGATCATGAAACTCTTGAGCCAAGGAGATACTCAAGAGCTAGTCCAAAATTTAGAAAAGGCAGGAAAACTTTCAGAAGATGAGTTAAAACTACTGCCAAAGCTATTGGAACTGTTAATCAAACAAGATCAACAGTTGTTAACAGCAGCATCCATCAAAGATTGGCTCTATGAGGTAGAGTGGCAGCAGCAGCCGCGTCATGTAGAGACCCGCCATCCGAGAGTTCTACAGAAGAACGGGATTCACAAAGCTGGTACTTGGCTAATTTTTGCTGACTTGGAAGGTGTGGGACAAACCCTAGCCAAACTTTTGCAATCACGGGGTCACACGTGTATTTTAGTTTATCCGGGGAATACCTGTAATATCAAAGATGTCGGAACTTGGACTATCAACCCTTCTAGGCCAGTAGATTTTGAATTTCTGTTCCAAAAAGCTTTAGGAATGGAGCGACCTTTACAGGGAATTGTCCACCTGTGGAGTTTAGAGGCGGAATTGGCTTCATATCTGACAATCTCCTCTTTAGAACAGGCTCAGACCTTCGGTGTTGGGAGCGTGCTGCATTTGCTGCAAGCCCTAATAAAGAAACTGGGGACACAGAAGAACGCGGAGAGTTTCGCCGCGTCTCCCCTACCTCAGTTGTGGTTAGTGACACGGGGAGCGGTGCCAGTTGATTCAGAGGTTCCTGGGGTGGCACAAGCTCCTCTATGGGGATTAGGCAAAGTAGTGGCGCTGGAACACCCGGAATTGTGGGGCGGAATGCTCGATTTAGCTCCGGAATACACTGGTGATGAAGCAACAGAGCTGTTAGTAGAAATAGAGAATTCTCTTGGGGAAGACCATCTTGCCTTTCGCAACGGCAATCGGTATGTTGGTCGTTTAGTGCCCAAGCAACTGTCAGAATCCAAGCAAATGGCGCTCCGTTCAGATGGCACTTACCTAATTACTGGGGGTTTGGGTGCTTTGGGACTTTTGGTAGCCCGGTGGATGGTGTCCCAAGGGGCGAGACAATTGGTACTTACTGGGCGCAGCGCTGTTTCAGATGAAGCGCAGTCAACCCTGAGCGAACTGGAACAACTTGGAGCCAAGATTTTAGTCCAAAAGGCAGATGTATCTAATCAAGGGGATATGGTAGGTGTGTTTGAGGCAATTCAGGCATCAATGCCACCCCTGCGAGGGATTGTTCATGCTGCTGGTGTTTCTGGTTACGAAGTTATCAAGGACATGCAGCCTGACACTCTTGAGTCTGTGCTACGCCCTAAGGTGATGGGAACATGGATTCTGCATCAACTGACACAGAAAATAGAACTAGACTTTTTCGTGAACTTCTCCTCAATTGCATCAGTGTGGGGGTCCAAGGGACAAGCGCACTATGCCGCAGCGAACCACTTCCTCGATGTGTTGGCTCATTATCGTCAAGGACTGGGATTAAAAGCCTTAAGTGTGAATTGGGGACCGTGGGCTGGCGGTGGTATGGCAGTAGAGGAATTCCAAACGTGGATGTCCCGAATGGGCGTGGAAGGATTACAGCCGGAGAATGCGATCGCTGCTTTAGGATACCTGATGGCAGCAGACTGTGTCCAGACAACCGTGGCTAATATCGATTGGAGTTTATTCAAAGAGGTATATGAAGCAAGAGGAAAACGGTCACTCCTAGAACAGGTTGAGGGGCAACCAGAGAAAGCACAACTTCCTCAGTCGTCAGTGCAACGGTCTAATATTTTACCACGATTATTGCAGGCTGAAAGTGGCGATCGCTTGGATCTCTTGGTAGCCTACCTGCAAAAGCAGATAATGAAGGTGTTGGGGTTTGACGAATCGTTAATTTTCAATCCGCACCAGGGCTTGCTGGAATTAGGTCTTGATTCTTTGATGGCTGTTCAACTCAAAAATGCGATCGCAACTGACCTTGAGGTGAATGTGTCTGTAGAAAAGTTCATCAGTGGCTCCAGCATTATGCAACTGGCAGAGCTATTACTTGAGGAATTAGCCATAGTCAGCACAATACCATCGGTACGCCCATTTTCCTCCTTAGAAGATGATTTTGAGGTAATCAAACTACCAATAGAAGTCTACTCTACCTCCTATGCATTTGCATCAGCAGCTACATCAAGCGAAGACACTTGGATAGAGGGTGAGCTATGAATTTAGTTGAGTTTTTGCAAGAACTTTCCGCAAAGAATGTAGAACTGTGGGTTGAGGGCGGCAAACTGCGCTATCGAGGTCCTCAAGATGTACTGACTCCAGCATTATTAAAAGACATTAAGCAATATAAGGAAAAAATTATACTGCTGCTGCAAAAGCGTGCCGACACTGCTCAAACCATTCCTCTGTCTCCTGTGGAACGGAATGGACATATACCGTTGTCATTTGCCCAACAACGTATGTGGTTTCTACAGCAGTTAGAACCTGAAAGTGGGTTTTACAACCTCCCGGCGGCTATGCGTTTTGAGGGTCAGATTAACCAAGCTGCCCTTGAGTACAGTATCAATCACATCATCACTCGCCACGAAACCTTACGCACCAACTTTCTTCAGGTAGATGGACAACCCTTTCAAGTCATCCACCCTGCCCGTTCCTTGACACTGACTATTGTGGATTTGCGTTCGCGTAGCGTGTCCGTACGCGCAGCGTCTCCGACAGGAGAAAGATGTTCGCTAGCTGAAAGTGAACTAGAAAGTTATTGCCAGCAACTAGCAATAAAAGAAACCCAACGCCCGTTTGACCTGGCAACTGATCCATTAGTGCGGGCTAGTTTGTTCAAGCTGACAGAGACAGAACACGTCCTGCTACTGGTGATGCACCACATTGTATCAGATGGGTGGTCAATGGGCATACTTATCCGGGAGGTAGCAGCAGTCTATCAAGCTGTGTGCAGTCAAAAGCCAATCTCGCTGCCAGAATTACCGATTCAGTACGCTGACTTTGCTCATTGGCAGCAGCAGTGGTTGCAGGGGGAGGTGCTGACAAAGCAGGTGGGATACTGGAAAGAACAACTCGCGGGTATTCCAGCTTTGTTGGAACTGCCCACCGACCGACCGCGACCAGCGATTCAAACTTACGGGGGAGCAACTGAGAAATTCACGCTCTCGAAAGAACTAAGCAAGGCGCTGAAGGACTTTAGTCAGCGACAGGGAGTGACGCTGTTCATGACGCTGTTAGCAGCGTTTCAAACATTACTATATCGCTACAGTGGTCAGACTGACATTTGTGTGGGTACACCAATTGGCAACCGCAATGGCACGTACTTGGAGGGGTTAATTGGGTTATTCCTCAACACTTTAGTGCTGCGTAGTAATTTGTCTGATAACCCCAGTTTTAGCGATTTACTGTCGCAAGTGCGGAAAGTAGCACTTGATGCTTACGCCCATCAAGACCTGCCGTTTGAGCAGTTGGTCGAGCAATTGCAGCCAGAGCGTTCTTTAAGCTATACACCACTGTTCCAAGTGATGTTTGTGCTTCTAATTGCACCGATGGAAGTGTTGCAGCTTCCCGACTTAACGCTGTCGACCTTGCCAATCGAAAGCTCTACAGCCAAGTTTGATTTGACTTTATCGCTAGAGAACACAAGCGCTGGATTGATGGGGGTTATCGAATACAATACAGACTTGTTTGACGCCGCCACCATTGCGCGGATGGTACGACATTATCAAACTGTACTAGAAGCAGTCGTTGCCAATCCCCGTCAGAAGCTATCAGAACTACCACTGCTGTGTGCTAGTGAACAACATCAGATATTGGTGGAATGGAACTCGACCCAAGCTGTTTACCCGAAACAATTGTGTCTGCATGAGTTATTTGAGCAACAGGTGCAGAAAACACCCGATGCAGTGGCAGTTGTGTTTGATTCTCAACAACTAACCTACAGTAACTTGAATGCCAAAGCCAACCAACTGGCACATCACCTTGTTTCATTGGGTGTCGGACCGGAAGTGTTAGTTGCCATTTGTGCAGAACGCTCAACTGATATGTTAGTGGGACTGCTGGCAATCCTGAAGGCAGGTGGCGCATATGTACCCCTCGACCCGATTTATCCACCAGAGCGATTGGCGTACATTTTGGAAGACTCCTGTGCCTGTGTACTGCTCACTCAACAGGCGGTGGCGGACAAACTGCCCGACTTCAGGGGGCGCGTTGTTTACTTAGACAAAGATTGGCCGAACTGGCAAAGTTCATCCAACCCCAACAGCAATGTCTGTGCCGAGAACCTAGCTTATGCCATCTACACAAGCGGCTCCACCGGACGACCCAAAGGAGTACAAATTTGCCATCGCGCCGTGGTGAATTTCTTAAGCTCAATGTCCGCTCAACCAGGGATAGTATCATCAGATGTGCTGGTGGCAGTGACAACCATCACCTTTGACATTGCCGCGTTGGAGTTGTTCCTACCATTGAGCACAGGCGCACGCCTCGTCCTCACCCCGGATCTGATTGCTGATGGTGGTCAAAGCACTGCAGCGTTGGCGACATCAAGCGCTACAATCATGCAAGGCACACCAGCCACCTGGCGAACCCTCATGCAAGTCGGCTTCGTTGGCAATCCACAATTGAAAATACTGTGTGGTGGTGAAGCTCTCGATCGCGAACTGGCAGGACAATTACTTGAGCGTGCAGGTAGCCTGTGGAATATGTACGGTCCGACTGAGACCACCATTTGGTCAGCCGTATCTCAAGTACAGGCAGGTTCAGAGGTGTCGATTGGTCAGGCGATCGCCAACACCCAATTTTACATCCTCGATACCAATTTACAACCAGTACCTATGGGTGTGCCAGGGGAATTGTACATTGGTGGTGATGGCTTGGCGCGTGGTTATCTCAACCGACCGGAGTTGACTGCAGAAAAATTCATTCCCAACCCGTTTGGCGATCCAGGCAGTCGCTTGTACAAAACTGGGGATTTAGTCCGCTACAAAACAGATGGCAACATCGAGTATATCGGACGCATTGACCACCAGGTGAAGGTGCGTGGCTTCCGCATTGAATTAGCCGAAATTGAGGCATTACTCAGCCAACACCCAACTGTGCAACAAGCCGTTGTCATTGCCAAAGAGATTGCAGGCGACAAGCGCTTAGTTGCCTACTTGATACCCCAGGCTGAGGCAACACCAGCGATGAGTGAGTTGCGCTCGTTCCTCAAACAGCAACTGCCTGAGTACATGGTGCCATCTTATTTTGTGGTGCTTAATGCCCTACCACTCACACCCAATGGCAAAGTTGACCGCAAAGCCCTGCCAGATCCGGATCAAACTCGACCAGAAGCCCAAACATACGTTGCACCCCGAAACGAGGTTGAGCGACTTTTGACTACTGTTTGGCAAGAGGTGCTGAATCTGGAAAAGGTGGGTGTCAACGACAATTTCTTTGAACTCGGCGGTCATTCGCTCCTGATCGTCCAAGTTCATAGCAAACTCAATCAAAAGTTACTTGGAATCAACAGAGATATCTCAGTAGTTGACTTGTTTAAATATCCAACTATAAGTACTTTGGCACAATATCTCGGACAAGAACAGGATGTGGCAGCACCTGCTAGGCAGAAAATCAATGACCGCGCCAGCAAGCAAATACAAGCTCTTAAACGACAACCATTTATTAAACAAAGGAAGAAGACTAATGGATAACTGGGAAACACACGATGGTTTGGATGCGATCGCGATCGCGATCATCGGCATGGCTGGTCGTTTTCCAGGAGCCAAGAATGTTAATGAGTTTTGGCAGAATCTGCGCGACGGTGTTGAGTCCATTTCATTAATTGGTGAACAAGAGGAGATACTATGAAAACTATTGAAGAGTTTTTGTCTTACCTCTGCACTTTAGATGTAAAGCTGTGGGTGGATGGTGTTAACGGAGTTCCGACCCAGGAGGCACGTCTGCGGTGTACTGCCCCCGAGGGAATACTGACACCGTCTCTGCGTGTTCAGTTGCAAGAGCGCAAAGCAGAAATCCTCGCGTTTCTGCAAAAGGCGAATCATAGCTCAAATTCCACTCTAGCTCAGATTCTGCCCGTTTCACGCTCTGGAAAGCTACCTCTGTCGTTTGCCCAACAACGTTTATGGTTTCTACAGCAGTTAGAACCCGAGAGTGGCTTTTACAACATTCATGTGCAAGTGCGCTTTGAAGGTCAGCTCAAAGTCGCTGCCCTTGAGTACAGTCTCAATCACATCATCAGCCGCCACGAAGTCCTACGCACCAACTTTGTAGCAGTAGATGGACAACCGATGCAAGTGATTGCCGACAGCGTGAAGATAACACTGGCACTCGTAGACTTGCAACACCTAGAGCCAATACAGCGAGAAAGCACCTGCCGACAATTGATCCTTAAAGAAGCAGCGCAACCGTTTGACCTGGCAACTGACCCATTAGTGCGGGCGAGTTTGTTCAAGCTGACAGAAACAGAACACGTCCTGCTGCTAATGATGCACCACATGGTTTCAGATTGGTGGTCAATGGGCGTATTGGTAAACGAGTTAGCAGCAATCTACAAAGCTGTGTATAATAGTGTACAAATTGCTTTGCCAGAATTACCGATTCAGTACGCTGACTTTGCTCATTGGCAGCAGCAGTGGTTGCAGGGGGAGGTGCTGAAAAAGCAGGTGGGATACTGGAAGGAACAACTCGCTCTTTCCCCAGCTTTGTTGGAACTGCCAACAGATCGACCGCGACCAGCGATTCAAACTTACGGGGGAGCAACTGAGAAATTCAAACTTTCCCAGGAGCTATGTGACGCGCTGGCTGCCTTGAGTCAGCGACAAGGAGTAACGCTGTTTATGACCCTGTTAGCAGCGTTTCAAACATTGCTGTATCGCTACACCAACCAGACTGACATCTGTGTGGGTACACCGATCGCTAACCGCAATCGCGCCGAAACAGAGGGGTTATTCGGGTTATTCCTCAACACTTTAGTGCTACGCAGCAATTTATCTGGCAATCCCAGTTTTCTTGATTTACTCTCACAAGTGCGGGAAGTTGCCCTTGGTGCTTATGCCCATCAAGACCTGCCGTTTGAGCAGTTAGTCGAGCAATTGCAGCCAGAGCGTTCTTTAAGCCACACACCGCTGTTCCAAGTGATGTTTGTGCTGCATAATACACCGATGGAAGTGTTGCAGCTTCCCAACTTAACGCTCTCTCCATTGGAACTTGAAAGCTCAACTGCCAAGTATGATTTGACCCTAACGTTAAAGAACACCGCCCAAGGATTCAGTGAGGACACAGCCGTTGGATTGAGCGGGTTTCTTGATTACAATACTGATTTGTTTGACGCCGCCACCATTGCGCGGATGGTACAACACTATCAAACTCTACTGGAAGCAGTTGTTGCCAATCCCCATCAAAAGGTATCAGAACTACCACTGCTGTGTGCTAATGAACGACATCAGATGCTGGTGGAGTGGAACAACACCTCAGCCGACTACCCCAAACAATTGTGTCTGCATCAGTTGTTTGAGCAACAGGTCGAGAAAACACCCCACGCTGTGGCAGCGGTGTTTGATTCGGAAGAACTAACCTACAGTCAGTTAAACGCCAAAGCCAACCAACTGGCACATCACCTAGTTGAATTGGGTGTGGGACCTGAAGTGTTGGTTGCCATTTGTGCAGAACGCTCAATACAGATGTTAGTGGGACTGCTGGCAATCCTGAAGGCGGGTGGTGCATATGTACCCCTCGACCCGATCTACCCACCGGAGCGATTGGCGTACATTTTAGAAGATTCGTGTGCGTCTGTGCTGCTCACACAACAACACCTAGTGGACAAACTGCCGGATGTACATGGGCGTGTTGTTTACTTAGACACAGATTTGCCTGTATCCCAAAGTTCATCCAACCCCAACAGCAATGTCTGTGCCGAGAATCTGGCTTATGCCATCTACACAAGTGGCTCCACCGGACGACCCAAAGGAGTACAAATTCGTCACCAGGCTGTGGTGAATTTCTTAAGCTCAATGTCCGCTCAACCGGGGATAGTATCATCAGATGTGCTGGTGGCAGTGACGACCATCACCTTTGACATTGCCGCGTTGGAGTTGTTCCTGCCGTTAAGCACAGGCGCACGCCTCGTCCTTACTCCCGATCTGATTGCCGATGGTGGTCAAAGCACTGCAGCCTTAGCGACATCAAGCGCCACAATCATGCAAGGCACACCTGCTACTTGGCGAACACTGATGCAAGTCGGCTTCGTTGGCAATCCACAATTGAAAATACTCTGTGGTGGTGAAGCTCTCTCGCGGGAACTTGCAACTCAATTACTTGAGCGTGCACGAACCTTATGGAATATGTACGGTCCGACTGAGACCACCATTTGGTCCGCCGTATCTCAAGTGCAGGCAGGTTCAGAGGTGTCGATTGGTCAGGCGATCGCCAACACCCAATTTTACATCCTCGATACCAATTTACAACCAGTACCAGTGGGTGTGGCAGGTGAATTGCACATTGGTGGTGATGGCTTGGCGCGGGGTTACCTCAACCGCCCAGAGTTGACCGCAGAAAAATTCATTCCCAACCCGTTTGGCGATCCAGGCAGTCGCTTGTACAAAACTGGAGATTTAGTCCGCTATCTTAGTAATGGCAACATCGAGTATATCGGACGCATTGACCACCAGGTGAAGGTGCGTGGCTTCCGCATTGAATTGCCCGAAATTGAGGCATTACTCAGCCAACACCCAACTGTGCAACAAGCCGTTGTCATTGCCAAAGAGATTGCAGGCGACAAGCGCTTAGTTGCCTACTTGGTACCCCAGACTGAGGCAACACCAGCGATGAGTGAGTTGCGCTCGTTCCTCAAACAGCAACTGCCTGAGTACATGGTGCCATCTTATTTTGTGGTGCTTGATCGGCTACCACTCACACCCAATGGCAAAGTTGACCGCAAAGCACTACCAGATCCGGAGCAAACTCGACTAGAGACCGAAGCATACGTTGCACCCCGAAACGAGATCGAGCGACTTTTGACTATTGTTTGGCAAGAGGTGCTGAATCTGGAGAAGGTGGGTGTCAACGACAATTTCTTTGAACTCGGCGGTCATTCACTTCTCGTCATCCAAGTTCATAGCAAGTTGAATAATAATAAGTTACTTGGAATCAACCGAGATATCTCAGTAGTTGACTTGTTTAAATATCCAACTATAAGTACTTTGGCACAATATCTCGGACAAGAACAGGATGTGGCAGCACCTGCTAGGCAGAAAATTAATGACCGTGCCAGCAAGCGCATAGAAGCTCTTAAACGACAACCACTTATTAAACAAAAGAAGAAAACCAATGGATAACTGGGAAACACACGATGGTTTGGATGCGATCGCCATCATCGGCATGGCGGGTCGTTTTCCAGGAGCGAAGAATATTAATGAGTTTTGGCAGAATCTGCGCGACGGTGTTGAGTCCATTTCATTTTTCACTGATGAGGAATTAGAGGCTTCAGGCATAGATCCAGCATTACTGAATCACCAAAACTACGTCAAAGCAAATGGTTGGTTGGAAGACGTAGAGATGTTTGACCCGTCATTCTTCGGGTTTACACCTAAAGAAGCTGAAATTATGGACCCCCAACACCGCCTGTTTTTGGAGTGTGCTTGGGAGGTTCTGGAAAATGCTGGTTATGACTCTGAAGCATACGATGGTCAGATTGGTGTTTATGCTGGTGCTGGTCTGAATGCCTACTTACTCTATAACCTAATCTCAAACCGCGACCAAATCGAATCAGTAGGCACCTATCAAACTTTTATTAGCAATGATAAAGATTTTGTACCTACGCGAGTTTCTTACAAGCTCAACCTAAAAGGACCGAGTCTTAATGTTAGCACTGCCTGCTCTACATCATTAGTGGCTGTGCAAATGGGATGCCAGAGCTTGCTGAATTACCAGTGTGATATGGTAATAGCTGGTGGCGTTTCCATCGGCATAACACAAAAAACAGGTTATTTGTATCAAGAAGGCATGATTCTTTCTCCCGATGGACACTGCCGAGCTTTTGATGCCCAATCTCGCGGAACTATTGGTGGCAACGGTGTAGGAACCGTCCTTCTGAAGCGTCTATCGGATGCCATTGCTGATGGAGACTACATCCATGCAGTAATAAAAGGTTCAGCTATTAACAACGACGGTTCGTTAAAAGTTGGTTACACTGCTCCTAGTGTGGAAGGTCAAGCAGCAGTGATTGCAGAGGCTCAAGCCATAGCTGGCATTGATGTCGAAACAATCACTTATATAGAAGCACACGGAACCGGAACAGTTCTGGGAGACCCGATTGAAATCGCCGCGCTAACACAAGCTTTTCGTGGCACAACCGACAAAAAGGGCTTTTGTGCGATCGGTGCAGTGAAAACAAATATTGGACATTTAGATACAGCTGCTGGTGTAGCGGGTCTAATCAAAACAGTCCTAGCGCTTAAACACAAGTTGTTGCCACCGAGCCTACATTTTGAAAAGCCCAATCCCAAGATTGATTTTGCTAATAGTCCCTTTTATGTCAACACAACTCTAAGCGAATGGAAAACCGACGGAACTAAACGCCGAGCTGGGGTCAGTTCTTTTGGCATTGGGGGTACTAATGCCCATGTCATCCTAGAAGAAGCGCCTACTATTGAGTCTTCTGGAAAATCTAGACCTTGGCAGTTGCTGGTTCTCTCAGCGAAAACTGACTCTGCACTTGATACTGCAACTGCAAATCTGGCGGAACACTTAAAGGAGCATCCTGAAATTAACCTCGCTGATGTTGCTTACACGCAAAGCATTGGTCGCCGTGCTTTCGAGCATCGACGGATCGTGGTTTGCCAAGATATTAACGAGGCGGCGAGCGTACTCAATCCCCTGGATCCAAAACAAGTTTTTACAAGCTTCATAGAACCCAAGGCGCGACCTGTGGTGTTTATGTTTTCAGGGCAGGGAGCGCAGTACGTTAATATGGCTCTAGAACTTTACCAGACAGAGCCGACATTTCGCGAGCAGGTGGATATTTGCTCAGAACTCCTCAAGCCCCACTTGGGACTAGATCTGCGCGATGTGCTGTTCCCAAGCGGAAAACTCACCGAAGTTGCTACACAGCAAATTACACAGACAGCGATCGCACAGCCAGCGCTCTTTGTGATTGAGTACGCCTTGGCTAAGTTATGGATGGAATGGGGAGTGCATCCTCAGGCGATGATTGGTCATAGCATCGGTGAATATGTTGCAGCGTGTTTGGCAAATGTTTTCTCCCTGGAAGATGCCCTAGCCTTAGTAAGTGCACGGGGACAGCTGATGCAACAACTGCCTTCAGGGGCAATGCTGTCGGTTCCCCTCCCAGAAAATAAGGTGCAAACTCTCCTGGGCAAGGAACTTTCCCTAGCTGCAGTCAACGGACCGAATTTTTGCGTAGTTTCCGGTATCACTGAGGCTGTAGAAGCATTAGAGAAGCACTTAGCACAACAAGGAGTGGAGTGCCGTCGTCTACATACCTCTCATGCCTTCCATTCAAAAATGATGGAACCGATACTTGAGACGTTCACTGATCGGGTCAAAAAAGTCACCTTAAACTCCCCAGAAATTGCATACGTCTCCAACGTTACGGGTACTTGGATTACTGCGGCAGAGGCAACAAATCCAGAGTATTGGGCTAACCATCTGCGTTCCGCAGTACGATTTGCTGATGGTGTGCAACAGTTCTTGAAGGAATCAGAGCAAATCCTGCTGGAGGTCGGTCCCGGACGGACATTAAGCACATTAGCCAGACAGCATCCAGATAAGGCAGCTCAGCAAGTTGTGCTTTCTTCGTTACGCCATCCGCAAGACCGCCAATCGGATGTTGCTTTCTTGCTCACGACATTAGGCAAACTCTGGCTTGCTGGCGTACAGGTGGATTGGTCGGGATTTTATGCTCACGAGCAGCGTCATCGCCTCCCGTTGCCAACTTATCCTTTTGAGCGCCAGCGTTACTGGATTGAACCGCGAACACAAGCAGATACTGTCAATACTGTCAAGACCAGTGTAGAGTCTTCAACATCTATACCAGACAAAAAGCCAAACATTGCTGACTGGTTTTACATTCCTTCCTGGAAACGCTCCCCCCTCAGCGCCCGTAAACGAGATGAGATGCCAGTTCAATCGAATACACTTGTGTTTATTGATGAGTGTGGCTTAGGTTCTCAACTGGTGAAAAAACTCGAACTTGAGGGACACAATGTCATTACGGTGAAGGTCGGGTCGGAGTTTATCAAGCTGAGGGACGATGTATATACCTTAAATCCCGGACAAGGTAATGACTACAATACCCTGCTCAATGAACTACGCACACTGGGCAAAACTCCACAAACAATTGTTCATCTATGGAATGTCACGCCAAACAGTGAAGCAGAATTAGGACTTGAATCGATTGACAAAGCTCAAGATTTAGGATTTAATAGTCTGCTGTTTCTAGCACAAGCCCTTGGGAAACAAACTATTAATGATAAGCTGCAAATCGCAGTTGTTTCCAACAATATGCAGGAAGTCACAGGCGTTGAGGTGCTGTGTCCGGAGAAAGCAACTCTACTTGGACCTGTTAAAGTCATAGCGCAAGAATACCCAAACATAGGCTGTTGCAGTATTGATGTTGTGATTCCTCCAAAAGGAAGTCGGCATGAGGAAGAACTCACAGAACAGCTGCTGGCGGAACTGACGACTCAATCTTCTGATCGGGTGATTGCTTACCGTGGTCTTCATCGTTGGGTACAAACTTTTGAACCAGTTCAGCTGGATAAGTCTAACGAAGCGACACCACGGTTAAGGAAAGGGGGAGTCTATCTGATTACGGGTGGAGTTGGAGGCATTGGACTTGTGCTAGCGGAATATTTGGCGAAAACTGCACAAGCCAAACTCATCCTGATCGGACGTTCAGCTTTGCCCCTAAAAGAGGAGTGGGAACAATGGCTTGCTAGTCATAAGCCTGAGGATAGCGTTAGCTTAAAAATCCGGAAAGTTCAAGAACTGGAAGAGCTAGGTGCTGAGGTTTTGGCGATCGCAGCAGATGTCAGCAATCAGCAACAAATGCAAGAAGCTATTGCTAAGGCAAAAGACCGATTTGGTGAGATTCATGGAGTGATCCATGCCGCAGGAGTTCCAGGAGGCGGCGTGATTCAAGGCAAAACGACCGATGGTGTAGAGAAAATCCTCGCACCCAAAGTGAAAGGCACACTAGTTCTCGATTCTATCTTTAAGGATACTCCGCTAGATTTCTTTATCCTTACATCATCAATTACTTCAATCATCGCAGGTGTGGGGCAGGTAGATTATGCTAGTGCAAATGCCTTTCTTGACGCCTTTACTCACTACAAAAATTCCAAACGTGGCACTTTCACCGTATGTACTAACTGGGATACTTGGCAAGAAGTGGGCATGGCAGTAAACGTAGTGCTACCACCCGAACTGCAAAAAATGCGTAATGAGATGCTTAAGCTAGCGATATTGCCCAGTGAGGGTGTAGATGCCTTTAGCCGCATTTTGGAAAGTAAATTGTCCCAAGTTGTGATATGTCCCAGAGATTTACACATTCGGGAAGCGTGGGAAAACGCTCCAAAAGATTTCTCGGAACCGCAATTCACAATCTCATCAAAAGCAACACATCCAAGACCTGAACTCAGTAATGCTTATGTTGCTCCTCGCAATGAACTGGAGGAAACTATTGCCAATATCTGGCAACAGTTACTTGGAATTGAGCAAGTGGGCATTTACGACAACTTCTTTGAATTAGGGGGACATTCCTTGCTAGCCACTCAACTCATTTCTAGGATGCGCGAAACCTTGCAAGTTGAGTTGCCCTTAAACAGCTTGTTTGAGGAGTCTAGTGTAGCAGGACTCGCGGAGCGCATTGAAACGATTCGTTCGATAGTACAACAAATACACGCTGCTCCCGATGATATGGCGAACAACCGAGAGGAGATAGAGTTATGAAAACTATCGAAGAATTTTTGTCTTATCTATCCAGTTTGGATATAAAGCTGTGGGTGGATGGCGTTAGCGGAGCGGCTCCGGAGGAGCTTCGCCTGCGGTGTAGCGCTCCTGAGGGAACACTGACACCGTCCCTGCGTACTCAATTGCAAGAGCGCAAAGCAGAAATCCTCGCGTTTCTGCAAAAGGTGAATCTTAGCTCAAGTTCCACTCAAGCTCCGATTCTCCCAGTTTCACGAGAAGAAAAGCTACCTCTGTCGTTTGCCCAACAACGCTTGTGGTTCTTACAGCAGTTAGAGGTTAATAGTGGCTTTTACAACATTGCGGCGGCTGTGCGTTTTGAAGGTCATCTCGACAACATCGCTGCCCTTGAGTACAGTCTCAATCACATCATCAGCCGCCATGAAGTTCTACGCACGAACTTTGTCGGAGTAGATGGGCAACCGATGCAAGTGATTGCCAGCAGCAAGACCATAACATTGGCAGTCGTTGACTTGCAATACTTAGAGCCAGCACAGCGAGAAAGCGCTTGCCGACAATTGAGAATTGAAGAAGTAGCGCAACCGTTTGACCTCGTAACTGACGCATTAGTGCGGGCGACTTTGTTCAAGCTTACAGAGACAGAACACGTCCTACTACTGGTGATGCACCACATGGTTTCAGATTGGTGGTCAATGGGCGTGCTGGTGAACGAGTTAGCAGCAGTCTACCAAGCTAAGTGCAATGATTTACCAATAGCGCTGAGCGAGTTACCGATTCAGTACGCTGACTTTGCTCATTGGCAGCAGCAATGGTTGCAACAAGAAGTGCTGACAAAACAGCTGGCATACTGGAAGGAACAACTCGCGGGTATTCCAGCTTTGTTGGAACTGCCCACCGACCGACCGCGACCAGCAATTCAAACTTACGGGGGGGCAATTGAGAAATTCTCACTCTCGAAAGAACTGAGCGAGGCGCTACCCGCCTTAAGCCAGAAACAAGGAGTGACGCTGTTCATGACGCTGTTGGCAGCATTCCAAACATTGCTGTATCGCTACAGTGGTCAGCCTGATATCTGCGTAGGCACACCGATCGCCAACCGTAATCGTGCCGAAACCGAAAAGTTAATCGGGTTATTCGCCAACACTTTAGTCCTACGTACCAATTTGTCTGGCAACCCCAGTTTTAGCGATTTACTGTCGCAAGTGCGGAAAGTAGCACTTGGTGCTTACGCTCATCAAGACGTGCCGTTTGAGCAGTTGGTCGAGCAATTGCAGCCAGAGCGTTCTTTAAGCTACACACCACTGTTCCAAGTGATGTTTACTCTGCAAGCGCCGCTATCAGAGTTGGAATTTCCCGGCTTAACGGGAAGTCTATTAGCAGCCGAAAGCTCCACAGCTAAGTTTGATTTAACTTTAGTTCTGGAGAACACAGGCGCTGGATTGATGGGGGTTATCGAATACAATACAGACTTGTTTGACAAAGCCACCATTGCGCGGATGGTAGGGCACTATCAAACTCTACTAGAAGCAGTTGTTGTCAATCCCCATCAGAAGGTATCAGAACTACCACTGCTAACTGCCACTGAACGACATCAGCTCTTACGGGAATGGAACTCGACCCAAGCAGACTACCCGAAACAATTGTGTCTGCATGAGTTGTTTGAGCAACAGGTGCAGAAGACGCCTGATGCTGTGGCAGTGGTGTTTGATTCTCAACAACTGACCTACAGTGAGTTAAACGCCAAAGCCAACCAACTGGCACATTACCTAGTTTCATTGGGTGTCGGACCAGAAGTGTTGGTCGCCATTTGTGCAGAACGCTCAATAGAGATGTTAGTGGGACTGCTAGCCATTCTCAAAGCGGGAGGTGCATATGTGCCCCTTGACCCGATCTACCCACCAGAGCGATTGGCGTACATCCTAGAAGACGCCTGTATCTGTGTGCTGCTCACACAACAGGCGCTCTTTGACAAACTGCCCGACGTACAAGGGCTTGTTGTCTACTTAGACTCAGATTGGCCTATATCCCAAAGTTCATCCAACCCCAACAGCAATGTCTGCGGTGAGAACTTGGCTTATGCCATTTACACCTCTGGCTCCACCGGACGACCTAAAGGAGTACAAATTCGCCACCGCGCCGTGGTGAATTTCTTAAGCGCAATGTCCGCTCAACCGGGAATGGTATCATCAGATGTGCTGGTGGCGGTGACAACGATCACCTTTGACATTGCCGCGTTGGAGTTGTTCCTACCATTGAGCACAGGCGCACGCCTCGTCCTTACCCCCGATCTGATTGCCGATGGTGGTCAAAGCACTGCAGCCTTAGCGACATCAAGCGCTACAGTCATGCAAGGCACACCAGCCACTTGGCGAGCGTTGATGCAAGCAGGCTTCCTTGGCAACCCGCAATTGAAAATACTCTGCGGTGGTGAAGCTCTCTCTCGCGAACTTGCAGCGCAACTGATTGAGCGTGCAGATAGCCTGTGGAATATGTACGGTCCGACTGAAACCACCATTTGGTCCGCCGTATCTCAAGTGCAAGCGGGTTCTGGCTCGGTGGCTATCGGAGGAGCGATCGCCAACACCCAATTTTACATCCTCGATACCAATAATCAACCAGTACCAGTGGGTGTGGCAGGTGAATTGCACATTGGTGGTGATGGCTTGGCGCGTGGCTATCTCAATCGAGCGGAGTTAACGGCAGAAAAATTCATTCCCAACCCCTTTAGCAGCCAGCCTGGTGAAAGGCTGTACAAAACTGGGGATTTAGTCCGCTACCTAACAGATGGCAACATCGAGTATCTCGGACGCATTGACTATCAAGTAAAGATGCGTGGCTTTCGCATAGAATTGGGCGAAATTGAGTCGCTGTTGAGTCAACACCCAACTGTGCAACAAGCCGTTGTCATTGCCAAAGAGATTGCAGGCGACAAGCGCTTGGTTGCCTACTTAGTACCCCAGAATGAGACAACACCAACGATAAGTGAGTTGCGCTCTTTCCTCAAACAGCAACTGCCCGAGTACATGGTGCCATCTTATTTTGTGCTACTTGATGGGCTACCACTTACACCCAATGGTAAAGTTGACCGCAAAGCACTACCAGACCCCTCCGGACAACCTGAAGCATCACACGACTTCGTTGCTCCCAGAACACCGATTGAAGAAATGCTAGCCAGCATTTGGGCTTCGCTGCTGCAAGTTGAGCGTGTGGGTATTCATGACAACTTTTTTGAATTAGGCGGGCATTCCTTACTGGCAACCCAACTGATGTCGCGCCTGCAAAAGACCTTCGCAGTGGAGTTACCATTGCGTAGCTTGTTTGAGTTACCGACTGTCGCTGCCTTAGCTGAGTCTATTGCCACAGCTGGGCAAACCGGACAATCTCAACAAACTCCCCCGATCGTCAGAGTACCACGGCAAGCTCAAATGCCAGTGTCGTTTGCTCAACAGCGCTTGTGGTTCCTACAGCAGTTCGAGTCCGAGAGCGGCTTTTACAACATTCCTGTGGCTGTGCGTTTTCAAGGTCAACTGAACATCACAGCGCTGGAGCAGAGCCTCAACCACATCATCAACCGCCACGAAGCCCTGCGAACCAACTTTATTCAGGTAGATGGGCAAGTGATGCAGGTGATTGCTAGCAGCATGACTCTCACACTGGCGGTAGCAGACTTGCAACAGCTAGATCCCACTGAGCGTGAAATCACTTGCCAGCAACTGGCAACAGCAGAAGCAGTGCGTCCGTTTGACCTAGCAGGCGATCTGTTAGTGCGGGCTAGTTTGTTCCAGCTTCAACCCACAGAACACGTCCTGCTACTGGTGATGCACCACATCGTTTCGGATGGGTGGTCCATGGGCGTGCTGGTGCGTGAGTTAGCAGAAGTTTACCAAGCTATCTGCAATGAGCTACCAATTGCGTTGCCTGAGTTGCCGATTCAGTATGCCGACTTTGCTCATTGGCAGCAGCAGTGGTTGCAGGAAGAGGTACTGGCACAGCAGGTAACATACTGGCAGCAACAACTTCAAGGCGCAACGGCTTTGTTGGAGCTGCCCACCGACCGACCACGACCTGCAATTCAAACTTACAAGGGGGCAACTGAAAGATTCTCACTCTCGGATGAATTGAGTGCGGCGATCGCTGCCTTGAGTCAGAAACAAGAAGTAACGCTGTTCATGACGCTTTTAGCAGCGTTCCAAACATTACTGTACCGCTACAGTGGACAGACTGATATCTGCGTGGGTACGCCGATAGCCAACCGGAATCGCAACGAAACCGAAGAGTTAATCGGTTTATTTGTCAACACCCTAGTGCTGCGTAGCAATTTGTCTGGCAATCCCAGTTTTAGCGATTTACTGTTGCAAGTGCGGGAAGTGGCGCTTGGTGCTTACGCTCATCAAGACCTACCCTTTGAGCAGTTAGTCGAGCAATTGCAGCCCGAGCGTTCTTTAAGCTATACACCACTGTTCCAAGTGATGTTTGTGCTGCAAAATGCGCCGATGCCTTCTTTGGAACTGGCTGATTTAACCTTGTCGCCCTTAGCAATTGAAAGCTCCACAGCTAAGTTTGATTTAACTCTGTTTCTGGAGAATACAAGCGCCGGATTGATGGGGGCGATCGAATACAACACTGACTTGTTTGATGCTGTCACTATCGCCCGGATGGTAAAACACTATCAAACTCTACTAGAAGCAGTCGTCGCCGCTCCACAGCAAAAGCTATCAGAACTACCACTGCTTGGCGCAAGTGAACTGCAGCAGTATTTGGTGGAATGGAACAACACGCAAGCCGACTACCCCAAACAGTTGTGTCTGCATTCGTTATTTGAGCAACAGGTGCTGTTGACACCGAATGCAGTGGCAGTAGTATTTGAAGAGCAACGCCTGAGCTACAGTGAATTAAACACACGCGCCAATCAACTAGCGCACTACTTACAGACATTAGGCGTGGGACCAGAAGTGTTAGTAGGTGTGTGTGTCGAGCGCTCAATAGAGATGCTTGTGGCTATCTTAGGCATACTCAAAGCGGGTGGGGCTTACGTGCCATTAGACCCAGCATACCCGAGTACACGTTTAGCATTCATGCTGTCCGATTCCCAGGCGTCGGTGCTCCTGACTCAAGCAAAGTTGGTGGACAACTTACCTGTGCACTCTTCACGTGTGGTGGTTTTGGACAGTGACTGGAACGAAATTGCTCAACACAGCCAGAACAATTGTGTCAGTGCGGTAACACCAGACAACTTAGCATACGTCATCTACACCAGTGGTTCTACAGGTAACCCCAAGGGAGTAGCGATTGAACATATTAGCCCAGTCACCTTAGTACATTGGGCACAAGAGGTGTTCACTCCACAACAGTGTGCTGGGGTTCTAGCTTCAACCTCAATCTGCTTTGACCTTTCAGTGTTCGAGTTGTTTGTACCTCTTAGTTGTGGTGGCAAGGTTATTTTAGCCCAAAATGCTTTGCATCTACCCACCTTGGCGGCATCTGGGGAAGTAACGTTAATCAATACCGTCCCGAGTGCGATCGCGGAATTACACAGAATTGACGGCATACCTCGTGGTGTGCAAACAGTCAACTTGGCTGGTGAAGCGCTGCAAAATCAACTTGTACAGAAGATATATGAACACGAAACCATTCAACAGGTGTTCAATCTCTACGGACCGTCGGAAGACACGACTTACTCGACATATGCCTTAGTCGAAAAAGGAGCAACTGGGGCACCCTCGATTGGTCGGGCTATAGCCAACACACAAGTGTATATACTGGATGCTCAGATGCAACCAGTACCAGTAGGTGTGGCGGGCGAGTTGTACATCTCTGGGGCGGGTTTAGCACGAGGCTACCTCAACCGTCCAGAATTGACAGCAGAAAAATTTGTTCCCAACCCGTTTGCGCCTGACAAATCGAGTCAACGCCTGTACAAAACTGGAGATTTAGTCCGCTACAAAGCGGATGGCAACATTGAGTACCTCGGTCGGATCGACCATCAGGTGAAGATCCGTGGTTTCCGCATTGAGCTAGGAGAAATTGAGGCGGTATTAACTCAACACCCAAACGTGCGACAAACTGCGGTCATCGCCACACAAGAGATGGTGGGCGCTACTAGATTGGTCGCATACTTAGTAGCAAATCAACAACCAGCACCACAGAGTAGCGAGTTACGCGCTTTTCTCAAACAAAAGCTGCCAGAATACATGATACCGAGTGCTTTCGTGGCACTTGATGCTCTACCACTGACACCCAACGGTAAACTCGACCGTAAAGCACTACCCAAACCATTTGAGCAAGGCGGCGAACTATCCCGCAGTTTTGTCGCCCCCAGAACGCCAACAGAAGAAATACTGGCAAACATTTGGGCATCGGTACTGGGAATCGAGTCAGTGGGCATCCATGACAACTTCTTTGAACTTGGCGGCGATTCGATTCTGAGTATTCAAATCATTGCCAAAGCCAGTAGTCGTGGGGTGCAACTGAGTGCCAAGCAGATGTTTGAGCATCAAACAATTGCTGAGTTGGCTACAGTCGTTACAGTGGGAGCAATTCAGGCAGAACAAGGTGTGGTGAGCGGGACATTGCCACTGACACCAATTCAACAGTGGTTCTTCTGTGAGAATTTTGCTTCCCCAGCACACTGGAACCAAGCGGTATTGCTGGAAATGCCACCGGGGAGCGAGCCAAATCGCCTACAGCAAGTGGTGCACTCAATGCTTGTACACCATGATGCGCTGCGCTTGCGTTTTGAGCGCACAGATTCTGGTTGGCAACAAATAAATGCTGTTGTGGATGAGACGGTGCCGTTTACAGTAGTAGATTTATCCGCACTCCCACAAGCACAACAACCTGCAGCAATAGAAGCAAAAGCAGCACAACTGCAAGCCAGCTTGAATTTGTCCACCGGACCAGTTGTGCAAGTGGCATGGTTCAATCTCGGCTCTGAGTTAAACTCTCGGTTGTTGTTTGTCATCCACCACCTCGCTGTGGATGGGGTGTCATGGCGGATTTTGTTGGAAGATTTGCAAGTTGCCTACAGCCAACTCAGTGCGGGTGGGGCGATACAACTGCCACCCAAGACCACATCGTTTAAAGATTGGGCGCAACTGCAGTTTTCCTATGTACAATCACAAGATTTGCAACACCACCGGGATTTTTGGCTCTTACAATCACTTGAGCAAGTAGGGAATATCCCAGTTGATTATCCAGGCGGTGCAAACACCGAAGCATCTGCACGTACAGTGTCGCTGTCGTTGTCAGTTGAAGAAACGCGTGCATTACTGCAAGAAGTGCCAAAAGCGTACAACACACAAATCAATGACGCGTTGCTCACAGCTTTGGTGCAGGTGTTAGCCGATTGGACGCAATCAAATCATGTGCTGTTCAACTTGGAAGGACACGGACGAGAAGATTTCTTGGATTCGGTGAATGTCTCACGCACTGTGGGATGGTTTACCACCATCTTTCCGGTGGTCGTACACAAAGCAACAGACCATCCAGGAGAGGCGTTAAAGTCAATTAAAGAGCAACTGCGTCGTATTCCGCAGCAAGGGATTAGCTATGGCTGGCTACGGTATCTACTAGAGGACGCAGATACTGTTGCCCAACTCCAAGCACAACCAAAAGCCCAGGTCGTATTCAACCATTTGGGTCAATTTGACGGCGTTGTACAGACAAGTGCACTTTTTAAGCTGGCAAGTGAATCAAGCGGTCCTAGCCGTAGCCCCCGAAATCACCGCAGCCATCTACTTGAGGTCAATAGCATCATCATCGGCTCTCAGTTGCGAATCGATTGGACTTACAGTGAGAATCTACACGATGAGAGCACAATTGAGCGTATAGCCGATGAGTTTTTGCAAGCGTTGCGCGCACTCATTACTCATTGTTTGGCTCCTGAGGCTTTTGGTTACACTCCTTCTGATTTTCCACTAGCACAACTGAACAACGTTGTACTTGAGCAATTGTTGAGCAATATTGTGCCCCCGCAAGGGATAAGCACAAGCAACTGGAAAAATATTGCCGATATCTATCCTTTATCCTCAGTGCAGCAGGGGATGCTGTTCCACACCCTTTATGCTTCAGAACCAGGGGTATATTGCCAGCAGTTTAGCTGTACTTTTGCAGGAAATCTGGATGTTGAGGCATTCGGTGCTGCATGGCAGCAAGTTATAGCGCGGCATGTGGTCTTGCGAACTGCTTTCACATGGGAACACTCAGAAGTGCCGTTACAGGTGGTGTATCGGCAGGTGAAACTACCATTAGAGATCCATTGTTGGATCGGGCTATCTGCGGATGAGCAGCAGCAACAACTGGCGACTTTCATAGAACAAGAGCAGCAGAGGGGCTTCCAGCTGTCTAGGGCACCACTGATGCGCCTTGTGCTGATTCAAATGTCGGAGGATGTCTACCAATTTGTGTGGAGTTACCATCACATACTTATAGATGGATGGTCACTGCCGTTGGTATTCCTTGAAGTGCTGCGCTTTTACGAAGCAAAGTCTTTGGGGCGAGATTTACAACTGCAACCGAGTCGTTCCTACCGGGAGTACATAGCCTGGTTACAGAAGCAGAACTTAGAAGTTGCCGAAGAATTTTGGCGACAAACACTACAGGGTGTGACGGCACCAACGCCGTTGGTCGTTGATAAAGCACAGCAAAAGTCTAGTTCGCAACAAAGTTATAGCGAGCAGGTTGTTTCGCTATCAAGTGCAGCAACAACAGCGCTAGTGTCTTTCGCAAGGAAATATCAACTGACGTTAAACACCTTAGTGCAAGCAGCTTGGGCAATACTACTCTGGCGATACAGTGGCGAAACCGACGTGGTTTTCGGCGTGACTGTCTCAGGTCGTTCCGGCACCATAACAGGTGTGGAGTCGATAGTTGGGCTATTTATTAATACCCTGCCGATGCGGGTAGGATTCAAAGGTTCGGACACAGTTCTACCAAAGCTTAAGCAAATACACAAGCAGCAGGTAAAAATTAATACTTACGAGTACACACCACTGGTACAGATTCAGCGTCACAGTGATGTGCCGCACGGGGTGCCATTGTTTGAAAGCATCGTGGTATTTGAGAATTATCCGGTAGATGGGGCTTTACAACAGAACTCCTTAAAGTTGGACATCAGTGATGTTCGTACCATAGAGCGAACTAACTATCCACTGACAGTCATTGCCCAGCCGGGTGTGCAATTGTCGCTGCGGTTCATCTACGATACTGAGCGTTTTGACACTGCTGCGATCGCCCACATGGCGGATCATTTTCAAACCCTGTTAGAAGGGATTATTGCCAATCCAGATCGACAGCTATCAGATATACCGCTACTGACTGCCACCGAACAAGATCAAATACTGGTGGAATGGAACAAAACCGAAGCCGCCTACCCGCAACAGTTGTGTCTGCACTCTTTATTTGAGCAACAGGTGCTGTTGACACCGGATGCAGTGGCAGTAGTATTTGAAGAGCAACGCCTGAGCTACAGTGAATTAAACACACGCGCCAATCAACTAGCGCACTACTTACAATCATTGGGTGTCAAACCAGAAGTGTTGGTCGGTGTGTGTGTAGAACGTTCAATAGAGATGGTAGTGGCATTGCTGGGGATACTCAAAGCGGGTGGGGCTTACGTACCATTAGACCCAGCATACCCGAGTACACGTTTAGCATTCATGCTGTCCGATTCCCAGGCGTCGGTGCTTTTGACAACTGGGCAATTGGTAGAGAAATTGCCCCTCCACCAAGCACGTGTGGTAGTTTTAGACACCGAGTGGAACGAAATTGCCGAACACAGCCCGGACAATTGTGTCAGTCAGGCGACACCTGAGAACTTAGCATATGTCATCTACACCAGTGGTTCTACAGGAAACCCCAAGGGAGTGGCGATTGAACATCAAAGCCCAGTCACCTTAGTGCATTGGGCACAAGAGGTGTTCACTCCACAACAGTGTGCTGGGGTTCTAGCTTCAACCTCAATCTGCTTTGACCTTTCAGTGTTCGAGTTGTTTGTACCTCTTAGTTGTGGTGGCAAGGTTATCTTAGCCCAAAATGCTTTGCATTTACCCACCTTGGCGGCATCTGGGGAAGTAACGTTAATCAATACCGTACCCTCTGCCATTGCGGAATTACACAGAATTGACGGCATACCGACGAGTGTGCAAACAGTCAACTTGGCTGGTGAAGCGCTGCAAAATCAACTTGTACAGAAGATATATGAACACGAAACTATCCAACAGGTGTTCAATCTCTACGGACCGTCGGAAGACACGACTTACTCGACATATGCCTTAGTTGAAAAAGGAGCAACTGGGACACCCTCGATTGGTCGCCCGATTGCAAACACACAGGTGTATATACTGGATGCTCAGATGCAACCAGTACCAGTAGGAGTGACAGGTGAGTTGTATATCTCTGGGGCGGGTTTAGCACGCGGTTACCTCAACCGTCCAGAATTGACAGCAGAAAAATTTGTTCCCAACCCCTTTGCGCCTGACAAATCGAGTCAACGCTTGTACAAAACTGGGGATTTAGTCCGCTACAAAGCTGATGGCAATATTGAGTACCTCGGTCGCATCGACCATCAGGTGAAAATCCGTGGTTTCCGCATAGAGTTGGGAGAAATAGAGGCAGCTCTGAGTCAACACCCAAACCTGCGACAAACTGCGGTCATCGCCACACAAGAGATGGTGGGCGCTACTAGATTGGTCGCATACTTAGTAGCGAATGAGCAACCAGCACCACAGAGTAGCGAATTGCGCGCTTTTCTCAAACAAAAGCTGCCAGAATACATGATACCGAGTGCTTTCGTGGCACTTGATGCTCTACCACTGACACCCAATGGTAAACTCGACCGTAAAGCACTACCCAAACCATTTGAGCAACTCGAACTAGAGCGCAACTTTGTCGCGCCCAGAACGCCAACAGAAGAAATACTGGCAAACATTTGGGCATCGGTACTGGGAATCGAGTCAGTGGGCATCCATGACAACTTCTTTGAACTTGGCGGCGATTCGATTCTGAGTATTCAAATCATTGCCAAAGCCAGTAGTCGTGGGGTGCAACTGAGTGCCAAGCAGATGTTTGAGCATCAAACAATTGCTGAGTTGGCTACAGTCGTTACAGTGGGAGCAATTCAGGCAGAACAAGGTGTGGTGAGCGGGACATTGCCACTGACACCAATTCAACAGTGGTTCTTCTGTGAGAATTTTGCTTCCCCAGCACACTGGAACCAAGCGGTATTGCTGGAAATGCCACCGGGGAGCGAGCCAAATCGCCTACAGCAAGTGGTGCACTCAATGCTTGTACACCATGATGCGCTGCGCTTGCGTTTTGAGCGCACAGATTCTGGTTGGCAACAAATAAATGCTGTTGTGGATGAGACGGTGCCGTTTACAGTAGTAGATTTATCCGCACTCCCACAAGCACAACAACCTGCAGCAATAGAAGCAAAAGCAGCACAACTGCAAGCCAGCTTGAATTTGTCCACCGGACCAGTTGTGCAAGTGGCATGGTTCAATCTCGGCTCTGAGTTAAACTCTCGGTTGTTGTTTGTCATCCACCACCTCGCTGTGGATGGGGTGTCATGGCGGATTTTGTTGGAAGATTTGCAAGTTGCCTACAGCCAACTCAGTGCGGGTGGGGCGATACAACTGCCACCCAAGACCACATCATTTAAAGATTGGGCGCAACTGCAGTTTTCCTATGTACAATCACAAGATCTGCAACACCACCGGGATTTTTGGCTCTTACAATCACTTGAGCAAGTAGGGAATATCCCAGTTGATTATCCAGGCGGTGCAAACACCGAAGCATCTGCACGTACAGTGTCTTGTCAGTTGTCAGTTGAAGAAACGCGTGCATTACTGCAAGAAGTGCCAAAAGCGTACAACACACAAATCAATGACGCGTTGCTCACAGCTTTGGTGCAGGTGTTAGCCGATTGGACACAATCAAATCATGTGCTGTTCAACTTGGAAGGACACGGACGAGAAGATTTCTTGGATTCGGTCAATGTCTCACGCACTGTGGGATGGTTTACCACGATTTTTCCGGTGGTCGTACACAAAGCAACAGACGAGCCCGGGTCTCTGTTAAAGTCAATTAAAGAGCAACTGCGTCGCATTCCGCAGCAAGGGATTAGCTATGGCTGGCTGCGCTATCTACTAGACGATGCAGACACTGTCGCCCAACTCCAAGCCCAACCAAAAGCCCAGGTCGTATTCAACCATTTGGGTCAATTTGACGGCGTTGTACAGACAAGTGAGATTTTCAAATTAGCTAGTGAATCAAGCGGTCCTAGCCGTAGCCCTCGAAATTACCGCAGCCATCTGCTTGAGGTTAATACCATCATCATCGACGCTCAGTTGCGCGTGGATTGGACATACAGTGAGAACTTACACCACTCAAGCACAATTGAGAGTCTGACACACGAGTTTTTGCAAGCGTTGCGCGCACTCATTACTCATTGTTTGGCTCCTGAAGCTGGTGGTTACACTCCAACTGATTTTCCCGCAGCGGGCTTAAGCCAATTAGACCTTGACGAGTTATTTGCACAATTGCAAGAGGAGGTAGAGAGCTAAATAAAAAAGATCACTTTCCAAACCCAACATCCAAGTTCTGGCAGAACAATTGAAACCCTGCATTGAACAGGCACAGGCAGATAATTAAGTAACCGAAAAATGCGGACTTTTATAATCATCTGGATTGGACAACTGGTATCTTTCCTTGGCTCTGGCTTGACTGGCTTTGCTTTAAGTATATGGGTGTATCAAAATACGAACTCAGTCACTCAGTTTGCGCTGATTTCTGTGCTGCATATGCTACCAAACATCATCATCTCCCCACTTGCGGGTGCGCTTGGGGATCGGCGGAACCGACGCAAGCTAATAATTTTAAGCAATTGTGGATCTGGGTTGAGCATTTTTTCGCTTGCACTGCTATTTTTCATTGGACATCTTGAAATCTGGCATATCTACATCGCTACGGCTGCTAGTTCCGCTTTCAACGCCTTGCAGGGGCCTGCTTATGATGCTGTGATCACACAGCTTGTACCACCGCAGCATTTAGTTCGTGCCAATGGAATGTTCCAACTAGGCTTAGCTGTCGGACAGCTCATTTCGCCAGTGCTAGGAGGCTTTCTGCTAGTAACGATTCAGATTCAAGGTATCTTTATACTTGACGCAATTACCTTCGTTTTCTGCCTTGTGATGCTCTTGCTGGTTCGGCTACCCAAACCTGTAACTACAACAAAAGCCGAAGTGTCGAAAAACTTACTATGGCATGATACCTTGTTAGGCTGGAATTTTATCACAACTCGACCTGGTTTGTTTTGGTTATTAATTCTTAACTGTGTCTACCATTTTGTTGAGGGAATTGCCGTTGTGCTATCGACACCACTGTTCCTTTCCTTCACCTCAACCGCTGTACTTGGCACAATGCTGTCCATCGGTGGCAGCGGCATGATACTTGGCACAGCATTCATCAGCACTTGGGGTGGAGGGAAGCGTCGCATATATAACGTACTCGGGTTTATGCTATTAGGTGGGATATGTATGCTGCTAGCTGGGTTGCGTCGTGATGTTGTGCTGTGTACTGTTGCCATTTTCGTTCACTTCTTCAGTCTGCCGATCGTTGTCAGTTCTAGGCAAGCCATTTTTCAGAGCAAAATAGCGTCTGATGTGCGGGCAAGAGTCTTCGCTGTCAACCGAATGCTGATTAATTTATCCCTGCTGCTTGCTTACCTAGTTGCTGGACCTCTAGCTGACCGTGTGTTTGAGCCTATGCTTACCATTAATGGACCGTTAGCAGGCAGTGTTGGAAAGATAATTGGTGTCGGAGCGGGACGTGGCATTGGCTTGCTATTCATCATCATGGGAATGCTCTTGATAGTAGCAATTCTTACCTGCTATCTTTCTCCACGCTTGCGACGGGTAGAAACGGAGCTACCAAATGTTATCTCTCACTAAATAACAGCCTGTGTATGCAAGTAAATAGCGTGCATAGTGCTGGCACAAGCAAACTAACTGTCAATTTTTTTTGGAGTAACTATGAATTGGAATGACCTTGAAGACAAAACTATCTACAAAGTTGTTGTCAATCACGAACAACAGTACTCAATTTGGCCGAGTGAGCGGGAAAATGCTTTGGGTTGGAAAGATGTTGGTAAAAGCGGGACAAAGGCAGAATGCCTAGATTACATCAAGGAAGTATGGACTGATATGAGACCACTTAGCTTGCGTCAGCAAATGGAAAAATTAGCACAATCAAGCTAAGTACTACATTTGATAAATTCGTATCGTACTCTTAGGCTTGTAGTTGTGCTTTAGCGCTAAAGCGCAACTACGAGCTTGTGTAATTTTGTACCAGATATTAAATTTAAGTTAAGATAAACATTAAATGAAAAAGAATAATATTCAAGACATTTATCAACTATCCCCAATGCAGCAGGGGATGCTATTCCACACCCTTTACGCTCCTTCTTCTGGGGTGTATTGTCAGCAATTCAGTTGTACTTTTACAGGCTCTCTAGATGTGGAGGCTTTTAACGCAGCATGGCAGCAAGTCGTAGCACGGCATGTCGTCTTGCGAACTGCTTTCATTTGGGAACGCCAAGATGTGCCGCTACAGGTGGTGTACCGACAGGTGAAACTACCACTAGAGATCCATTCTTGGCTGGGACTATCTCCGGATGAACAGCAACAGCAGCTACAAGACTTTCTGGCGTCGGATCGCCAGCACGGCTTTCAACTGACCAAAGCACCACTGATGCGTCTTCTGCTCATTCAAATGTCAGAAGATGTCTACCAGTTTGTCTGGAGTTATCACCACATACTTTTAGATGGGTGGTCGCTGCCGTTGGTACTCAGCGAAGTGCTGAACTGTTACCAAGCAAAGTCTTTGGGGAAAGAGTTACACCTGCAACCGAGTCGTTCCTACCGCGAGTACATTGCTTGGTTACAGAAGCAGAAGTTGGAAGTTGCCGAACAATTTTGGCGGCAAACACTCCAGGGTGTGACTGCACCAACGCCCTTAGTAGTCGAGAAACCACAGCAAAGGAAGTCTTTGCAACAAAGCGAAAGCAGCTACAGTGAGGAGATTCTGGAACTATCAAGTGCAGCAACAACAGCGCTGGTGTCGTTTGCACAACAGCATCAACTGACGTTGAACACCTTAGTGCAAGCAGCTTGGGCTTTACTGCTCTCACGATACAGTGGCGAAACTGACGTGGTGTTTGGGGTGACTGTCTCAGGTCGTTCCCCAGCCATAACAGGTGTGGAGTCCATAGTTGGGTTATTTATCAATACCCTGCCGATGCGGGTGAGAGTGTCGGATGAGGACACAGTTCTACCTATTCTCAAGCAAATACACAAGCAACAAGTTGAAATCACTACTTACGAATACACGCCACTGGTGGAGATTCAACGGCTGAGTGATGTGCCGCGAGGGCTGCCGTTGTTTGAAAGCATTGTGGTGTTTGAGAATTATCCGCAAGATGCGGCTTTACAGGAACACTCACAGAATTTGCACATCAGTGATGTTCGTGCTTTTGAGAGGAACAACTATCCACTCACTCTCATTGCCCAGCCCGGAGCACAATTGTCGTTGCGCTTGATCTACGATACTCAGCGTTTTGATAGTGCGAGTGTGACACGGATGATGGGGCATTTCCAAACTCTGCTACAGGGTTTAGTCGCCAATCCCAACCAAAAGCTGTCGCGCATACCACTGTTAAGTGGTGCCGAACAAAATCAAATACTGGTCGAATGGAACAAAACTCAAGCAAATTATCCCCAAGATTTGTGTCTGCATACTTTGTTTGAGCAACAAGTCCAGAAAACACCTAATGCAGTAGCAGTGGTGTTTGTAGACGCGCTTTGCGCGGCTTCTCGTAGAGTAGACCAACGCCTCACCTACTGTGAGTTGAACACAAGAGCTAATCAATTGGCGCACTACCTACGAGCATGGGGTGTGGGACCGGAAGTGTTGGTCGGTGTGTGTCTAGAGCGATCGCTGTCCATGGTTGTGGGACTGCTGGGCATTCTCAAGGCGGGTGGAGCTTACGTGCCTTTAGATCCAGAGTACCCGCAAGAACGTCTGGCATATATGCTAGAAGACAGCCAGGTTAAGGTGCTGTTGACCGAGGAAAAATTACTGGCTAAGCTAGCACAGCCGCAGGCGCATCTGGTGTGTTTGGATACAAACTGGCAAGCTATCAGTGAGTCAAGCGCAGAAAATCCACGCTCGGTCGTGTTACCCCATCACCTCGCTTATGCGATCTACACTTCAGGGTCTACAGGAGCGCCAAAAGGAGCGATGAACACTCATCACTCTGTTTGCAATCGCTTGCTATGGATGCAGCAAGCTTATCAAATGACACAGGGCGATCGCGTCTTACAGAAAACTCCCTTCAGCTTTGATGTCTCGGTGTGGGAATTCTTCTGGCCATTAATGACTGGAGCGCGTCTAGTCGTGGCACAACCGGGAGGACATCGAGACAGTGCAAATCTTGTGAAGCTGATTGCTCAACACCAGATTACCACACTGCATTTCGTGCCCTCAATGCTACAGGTGTTCTTGGAAGAACAAAATCTGGAAAGTTGCATTTCGTTGCGGCAAGTATTTTGTAGTGGAGAAGCACTGCCAAAAGAACTGCAAGAAAAGTTTTTTGCGCGGCTGGGATGCAATTTACACAATCTCTACGGACCGACAGAAGCGGCAATAGACGTAACATATTGGCAATGCCAACCAGACAGCGAACTGTTGAGTGTGCCCATTGGTCGGGCTATAGCCAATACACAAATTTACATCCTTGATCGCGACAATCAACCAGTACCAGTGGGTGTGGCAGGCGAGTTGCACATTGGCGGGGTGGGTGTGGCGCGTGGCTACCTTAACCGTCCGGAGTTGACAGCAGAAAAATTTATTCCCAACCCGTTTGCGGGCAAAGGCGAACGCCTCTACAAAACCGGAGATTTAGTCTGCTATCAAGCTGATGGTAACATTGAGTACCTCGGTCGGATTGATCATCAGGTGAAGATCCGTGGCTTCCGCATTGAGTTGGGCGAAATTGAGGCGGTACTGAGCCAACACCCAAATGTGCAACAAACTGTGGTCATTGCCACACAAGAGTCGGTCGGTTCTACTAGGTTGATCGCATACCTCGTCGCGCATGAGCAGCCAGCACCACAGAGCGGCGAGTTGCGTGCTTTCCTCAAACAAAAGTTACCAGAATACATGGTACCAAGTGGTTTCATGGTGCTTGATGCCCTACCACTCACACCTAACGGCAAATTAGACCGGAAAGCACTACCCAAACCATCATGGCAACCCGAACTCTCGCGCCGTTTTGTCGCCCCGAGAACACCGACCGAAGAAAGACTGGCAAGCATTTGGGCATCGGTGCTGGGCATTGAGTCGGTGGGCATCCATGATAACTTCTTTGAACTCGGTGGCGATTCGATTCTCAGTATTCAAATCATTGCCAAAGCCAATAGTGTCGGCGTGCAACTGAGTGCCAAGCAGATGTTTGAGTATCAAACGATTGCGGAATTAGCAGCAGTCGTAGGAACAACTGGGGCAATTCAGGCTCAACAAGGTGTGGTGAGCGGCACATTGCCACTCACACCCATTCAGCAGTGGTTTTTCGAGCAGAATTTCAGCGCCCCAGGACACTGGAACCAAGCGGTTATGCTGGAAATGCCACCGGGGAGCGAGCCAAATCGCCTACAGCAAGTGGTGCATTCAATGTTAGTGCATCACGATGCGTTGCGCTTGCGTTTTGAGAAAACCGATTCTGGTTGGCAACAAATAAATGCCCTTGTGGATGAGACGGTGCCATTTACGATGGTAGATTTATCTGCACTTCCACAAGCACAACAACCTGCAGCAATCGAAGCAAAAGCGGCGGAACTCCAAGGCAGTTTAAATTTATCCACAGGACCACTGGTGCGAGTGGTGTGGTTCAATCTCGGTGTTGAGTTAAACTCAAGACTGTTGATCGTCATTCACCACTTGGCAGTGGATGGAGTGTCGTGGCGGATTTTGTTAGAAGATTTGCAAGTCGCCTATAGCCAACTGAGTGCGGGTGGGGCGATACAACTGCCAGCCAAAACCACATCGTTTAAAGATTGGGCGCAACTGCAGTGGGAGTATGTACAATCACAAGATTTGCAACACCACCGGGATTTTTGGCTCTTACAATCAAAACAGCAAGTAGGGAATATCCCAGTTGATTATCCAGGCGGTGCAAACACCGAAGCATCTGCACGTACAGTGTCGATGTCGTTGTCAGTTGAAGAAACGCGTGCATTACTGCAAGAGGTGCCAAAAGCGTACAACACGCAAATCAACGACGTGTTGCTCGCCGCTTTGGTGCAAGTGTTAGCCGATTGGACACAATCAACTCACGTGCTCTTCAACTTGGAAGGACACGGACGCGAAGAGATTTTGGAAAATGTTAATATATCTCGGACTGTGGGATGGTTTACCACTATCTTTCCGGTGGTCTTACACAAAGCAACAGACCATCCAGGAGAGGCGTTAAAGTCCATCAAAGAGCAACTGCGTCGCATTCCCCAGCAAGGGATGAGCTATGGCTGGTTGCGCTATCTACTCTCCGACACCGAAACCATTGCCCAACTTACTCATCAAGGACCAGCCCAGATTGTCTTCAACCATTTGGGTCAATTTGATTCGGTGTTACAATCATCAGCACTGTTCAAACTTGCCAACGAATCGAGCGGTCCTAGCCGCAGCTCCCTGAATCACCGCACTCATCTACTTGAGGTCAATAGCATTATCTTTGACTCTCAGTTGCGCGTGGATTGGACATACAGTGAGAACTTACACCACTCCAGCACCATCGAGCGCATCGCTCACGAGTTTTTGCAAGCGTTGCGCGGGCTGATTGCTCATTGCTTGGCTCCTGAAGCTGGTGGTTATACTCCAAGTGATTTTCCACTCGCACAACTCAACAATGTTGAACTCGAGCAATTGTTGAGCAATGTTGTGCCAAGGCAAGCGATCGGCAAAACCAACTGGAAAAATATTGCCGATATCTATCCATTATCCTCAGTGCAGGAGGGGATGCTGTTCCACACCCTTTATGCTTCAGAATCAGGGGTGTATTGCCAGCAGTTTAGCTGTACTTTTACAGGATATTTGGATGTGGAGGCATTCGATGCCGCATGGCAGCAAGTCGTAGCGCGGCATGTCGTCTTGCGGACTGCTTTCATTTGGGAACGCCAAGATGCGCCGCTACAGGTAGTGTATCGGCAGGTGAAACTACCATTAGAGATTCATTCTTGGCTCGGTTTATCTCCACAGGAGCAGCAACAACAACTGGCGAGTTTTATAGAACAAGACCAACACAGGGGCTTCCAACTGACCCAGGCACCACTGATGCGCCTGAGCCTGATTCAAATGTCAGAGGATGTCTACCAATTTGTCTGGAGTTATCACCATATACTTTTAGATGGGTGGTCACTGCCGTTGGTATTCACCGAAGTGCTAGCCTATTACCAAGCATTGTCTGTGGGGAAAGAGTTACACCTGCCACCAAGTCGTTCCTACCGGGAGTACATTGCCTGGTTACAGAAGCAGAAATTGGAAACTGCCGAACAATTTTGGCGGCAAACACTTCGCGGGGTGACTGCACCAACGCCGTTGGTAGTCGATAAACCACACCACAGCAAGTCCTTGCAACAAAGCTACGGCGAGCAGGTTGTTTCGCTATCAACTGAAGCAACTTCTGCTCTAGTGTCGTTTGCACGGCAGCATCAACTGACGTTGAACACCTTAGTACAAGCAGCTTGGGCAATACTACTGTGGCGATACAGTGACGAAACCGACGTGGTGTTCGGCGTGACTGTCTCAGGTCGTTCCCCAGCCATAACAGGCGTGGAATCGATAGTTGGACTGTTTATCAATACCCTGCCGATGCGGGTGGGAGTGTCGGATGAGGACACAGTTCTACCAAAGCTCAAGCAGATACAGAAGCTACAGGTGGAAATGAGTACTTACGAGTACACGCCACTGGTAGAGATTCAACGGCTGAGTGATGTGCCGCGAGGGCTGTCGTTGTTTGAAAGCATTGTGGTGTTTGAGAATTATCCGGTAGATGGGGCTTTACAGGAGCATTCGCAGAATTTGCACATAAGTGATGTTCGTACCTTCGAGAGGACTAACTATCCATTAACGGTAATAGCCCAGCCCGGAGTACAATTGTCGTTGCGGTTCATCTACGATTCTCAGCGCTTTGAAAGTGCAAGTGTCACACGGATGATGGGGCATTTCCAAACTCTGCTACAGGGTCTAATCGCCAATCCCCACCAAAAGCTATCGCACCTGGAGATGTTAAGTGCCGCCGAACACAATCAAATACTGAGCGAATGGAACAATACGCAGGCGGATTATCCAAAACATTTGTGTATTCATGAATTGTTTGAGCAACAAGTCCAGAAGACACCCAATGCGGTGGCAGTGGTGTTTGAAGACCAACGCCTCACCTACAGCGAACTGAACGCAAAAGCTAATCAATTGGCGCACCACCTACAGAGATTAGGTGTGGAACCAGAAGTGTTAGTCGGTCTGTGTGTAGAACGCTCGTTGTCCATGGTCGTGGGGCTTCTGGGTATTCTTAAGGCGGGTGGAGCTTACGTGCCTTTAGACCCAGCCTACCCGCGCGATCGCTTAGCATTTATGCTAGAAGACGCCAGTGTGCCAGTGCTGCTAACCCAAGAGCGGTTGATGGCAACATTGCCAGAACTTAAAGCTAAGGTAGTATGCTTGGATGCCGACTGGCAAGAGATTGCTCGAGAAAGCGAAGGCAATTCCCAAAGCAAGGTAACACCCGAACACTTGGCTTATGTAATTTACACAAGCGGCTCCACTGGCAAACCAAAAGGAGTTCAAATTCTGCATGGTGCTTTGGTTAACTTCTTAAATAGCATGCACCTGACTCTAGGGCTGAGCCAGAGAGATATCCTTTTATCAGTCACCACATTATCTTTTGATATTGCCGCACTGGAATTGTACTTACCGCTGCTTGTGGGCGCAAGTGTAGTCGTAGTCAGTCGCGAAGTTGCTACTGATGGAACCGAGTTGTTAAAGCGTCTGTCATCCTGTGGTGCTACAGTTATGCAAGCCACTCCAGCAACTTGGCGGCTACTTCTAGCATCAGGATGGCACGACAGTAGACAATTGAAAATTCTCTGTGGCGGTGAAGCACTCAAGCGCGAGCTCGCTGATCGGTTGCTAGAACGATGCACTGAACTGTGGAATCTATACGGTCCTACAGAAACCACCATTTGGTCAGCTGCTCACAAGGTGGAGACTCTCAACAGCGCTTCTTGCGCTGACAGCACCGTCTCTATCGGTCGCCCAATTGCCAACACGCAATTTTACGTTTTAGACAAACACCAAAAGCCAGTTCCTGTAGGAGTTCCTGGAGAACTACACATCGGTGGTGTATCGTTAGCCCGTGGTTATCTCAATCGACCAGAACTTACATCTGAAAAGTTCATTCACAACCCTTTTAAAAACAAGGCTGGGGAACGCTTGTATAAAACTGGGGACTTGGTTCGCTTGAAACCAGATGGCAATTTGGAATACCTGGGACGGATTGACGAACAAGTGAAAATACGGGGATTTCGGATCGAGCTGGGGGAAATTGAAGCTTTACTCAACCAACACCCAAATGTGCGAGAAACTGCGGTCATCGCCAAAGAAGACATCGGGGACGACAAACGTTTAGTAGCTTATATTATCCCGCATCAAGAGCTCGTACCTACAATTAGTGACCTGCGCTCCTTCCTCAAACAAAAGCTACCTGAATACATGGTACCGAGTGCTTTCGTGGTGCTTGATGCCCTACCACTGACACCCAATGGCAAACTCGACCGCAAGGCACTACCAAACCCTGAGTCGGCACAACCGGAACTAGAAACAACTTTTGTCGCTCCCCGCACACCAACTGAGGAAGTACTCGCTGAAATCTGGACTCAAGTGCTTCGGCTCGAGCGAGTTAGTGTTTATGACAATTTCTTTGACCTTGGTGGTCATTCCCTGACAGCAACTCAATTGGTCTTCCGCGTCCGAAATACGTTCAAACTAGAATTGTCCTTACACGCCCTGCTCGAAACACCTACAGTTGCAGCAATGGCTGAAGTGGTTGATAATGTTCGTAACTGCAAACCGACTGCTACTGCCACAACATCTGTCAGAGATCTCAATACAGAAGCCGTTTTGGATGAGACAATCCGCCCGGAAGGCATAGCTGTTGAGCAGAGCGCACAGCCAGCATATATCTTTCTGACTGGGGCAACAGGTTTTCTGGGAGCTTTTCTACTGAGTGAACTCCTACAGCAGACTGATGCTGACATTTATTGCTTGGTACGCTCCTCTAATGTGGAAGAAGGCAAAAAGAAGATCCAAGCAAATCTTCAATCCTACTTACTCTGGAATGAATGTTTTAGTTCCAGAATTATCTCAGTTATCGGTGATTTATCGCAGCCACTTTTTGGTTTAGACGAGCGACAGTTTCAAACATTAGCAAGTACGATAGATGTCATTTATCATAATGGGGCATTAGTTAATTTCATCGATCCGTACCCGAAACTGAAGGCAGCTAATGTTCTTGGAACTCAGGAAGTCCTGAGATTGGCAAGCCAAATTAAACTCAAACCCGTACATTATATTTCTACCTTTTCCGTTTTCCCCTGGGAGGAGGGCTTGTCTAAAGAGCATATCTTCCGAGAAAATGACTCTTTAGATCGTGGTCATCTTGCAGGTGGCTACGAGCAGAGTAAATGGGTGGCGGAAAAGTTAGTCACAATCGCACGCACTAGAGGACTTCCTGTGAGTATTTATCGACCAGGAAGAGTATCAGGACACAGCCAAACCGGAACCTCTAATACAAATGACCTCCTCTTTAGAATGATCAAAGGTTGTGTTCAACTTGGAAGTTTTCCGGATTTCAACATGGTGATGGATCTGACTCCTGTGGACTATACGAGCAAATGTATCGTTCATTTATCAAGGCAAAAAAAATTTCTGGGGGAAACTTTTCATGTGGTTAATCCCCATCCAGCCCACTGGAGCAACGTTATGACTTGGCTGTGCTCTTTTGGTTTCTCGCTTGAGGTCATTTCCTACGATCAATGGCGAGCAGATCTGCTCAAGGTTGCGGAGCATTCCTCAGACAATGCATTATACCCATTAATACCTTTTTTTGCAGAGTCAGCACCCGATGACTCTGTCAAGTTCGACTGTCAGAATACGCTCAGTGGGCTTGCGGGAACCTCTATCAACTGTCCATCAGTCAGTGCAGAATTGCTGAGCACCTACTTGTCATACTACATTCGTAGTGGTTTTTTGCAGGCTCCGCAGCAGAAAGCTAAATATTAAATTTAACTTGAGATAAATAAATGAAAAAGAATAACGTTCAAGATATTTATCAACTATCTCCAACGCAGCAGGGAATGCTGTTCCATACCCTTTATGCTCCTTCTTCAGGGGTGTATTGTCAGCAATTTAGTTGTACTTTTACAGGAAATCTGGATGTTGAGGCATTCAGTGCGGCATGGCAGCAAGTGGTAGCGCGGCATGTGGTCTTGCGAACTGCTTTCATTTGGGAACGCCAAGACCAGCCGCTACAGGTGGTGTACCGACAAGTAAAACTACCATTAGAGATCCATTCTTGGATCGGGTTATCTGCGGATGAGCAGCAACAACAACTACAAGCGTTTCTGGAGTCAGATCGCCATCGTGGCTTTCAACTGACCAAAGCACCACTGATGCGTCTTTTCCTGATTCAAATGTCAGATGACGTCTACCAATTTGTGTGGAGTTATCACCACATACTTCTAGATGGGTGGTCACTGCCATTGGTATTCCTTGAAGTGCTGCGCTTTTACGAAGCATTGTCTGTGGGGCAAGAGTTACAACTGCCACCGAGTCGTTCCTACCGCGACTACATTGCTTGGTTACAGAAGCAGAACTTAGAAGTTGCCGAAGAATTTTGGCGGCAAACACTACAGGGTGTGACGGCACCAACACCGCTCGTAATTGATAAAGCATACCACAGCAAGTCCTTGCAACAAAGCTATAGCGAGGAGATTCTTCTGCTATCAAGTGAAGCAACTTCCGCGCTGGTGTCTTTCGCAAGGAAATATCAACTGACGTTGAACACCTTAGTGCAAGCAGCTTGGGCTTTACTTCTTTTGCGATACAGTGGCGAAACCGACGTAGTTTTCGGCGTGACTGTCTCAGGTCGTACAGCCCCCATAACAGGCGTAGAGTCGATAGTTGGGCTATTTATCAATACTCTGCCGATGCGGGTAGGACTCTCGGGTGAGGACACAGTTCTACCTTGGCTCAAGCAAATACACAAGCTACAAGTTGAAATCAGTACTTACGAGTACACTCCACTGGTACAGATTCAGCGCATGAGTGATGTGCCGCAAGGGCTGCCGTTGTTTGAAAGCATTGTGGTGTTTGAGAATTATCCGGTAGATACGGCTTTAGAAGAGAACTCCCAGAAGTTGCAAATCAGTGATGTTCGTGCCTTTGAGAGGAACAACTATCCACTCACAGTCATCGCTCAGCCGGGTGTGCAATTGTCGTTGCGCTTCATCTATGATAGTCAGCGTTTTGAGAGTGCGAGTGTGACACGAATGGTGGGTCATTTCCAAGCTCTCTTGGAGGGTCTAGTCGCCAATCCCGACCAAAAGCTGTCGCACATACCACTGTTAAGTGCCACTGAACAACATCAGATCCTAATCGAGTGGAACAATACACAGGCTCCTTATCCTCAAGAAAAGTGTCTGCATTCCTTGTTTGAGGAACAGGTGCAGAAGACACCAGATGCGATTGCAGTGGTATTTGAAGAACAACGCCTCACCTACAGTGAATTAAACACACGCGCCAATCAACTGGCGCATTACTTACAGGCATTGGGCGTGGGACCGGAAGTGTTGGTCGGTGTGTGTCTAGAGCGTTCTGTGGAGATGGTAGTAGGATTGCTGGGCATTCTCAAGGCGGGTGGAGCTTATGTGCCAATCGACCCAGAGTATCCAGAAGAACGCTTGGCATATATGCTAGAAGACAGCCAGGTCAAAGTGCTGTTGACCCAGGAAAAATTAGTAGCAAGGCTTGCAGAACAGCAGGCGCAACTGGTGTGTTTGGATACAAACTGGCAAGCTATTAGTGAGTCAAGCGCAGAAAATCCACACTCAGTCGTGTTACCCCATCATCTGGCTTATGTGATTTACACTTCGGGGTCTACTGGCAAGCCGAAAGGAGCAATGAACACTCATCAGGCGATTTGCAATCGCTTGGTGTGGATGCAGCAAGCTTACCAAATCACACCAGACGATCGCATCTTACAGAAAACCCCGTTCAGCTTTGATGTCTCGGTGTGGGAATTTTTCTGGCCATTAATGACTGGCGCACGTCTAGTGGTGGCGCAACCGGGAGGACATCGAGATAGTGCGTATCTGGTGAAGCTGATTGCTCAGCAGCAGATTACCACACTGCATTTCGTCCCCTCAATGCTACAAGTGTTCTTGGAAGAACAAAGTCTGGAAAGTTGCATTTCGTTGCGGCAAGTGTTCTGTAGTGGAGAAGCACTGCCAAAAGAACTCCAAGAAAAGTTTTTTGCGCGTCTGGGGTGCAGTTTACACAATCTCTACGGTCCGACAGAAGCGGCAATTGACGTCACCTATTGGCAATGCCAACCAGACAGCGAACTCTTGACAGTACCGATTGGTCGGGCTATAGCCAATACACAAATTTACATCCTCGACCGGCACTTACAACCAGTACCTACCGGGGTACCGGGAGAACTGCACATCGGTGGTGTGGGTTTAGCACGAGGCTACCTCAACCGCCCGGAAACGACAGCCGAAAAATTCATTCCCAACCCCTTTAGTTCAGAACCAGGTTCTCGCCTGTACAAAACTGGTGATTTAGCCCGGTACTTAAGCGATGGCAGCATAGAGTACATTGGTCGCGTTGACTTCCAGGTAAAAATACGTGGTTTCCGCATTGAGCTAGGAGAAATCGAAGCAGTACTAACTCAACACCCTGATGTCAACTCTTGCGTCACCATCGTCCGCGAGGATGCTCCAGGAGAAAAGCGCTTAGTCGCATATGTCGTACCCGATACACGCACAGCAGTGACAATGAGCGAGTTGCGCTCCTTCCTCAAACAGAAACTGCCAGATTACATGGTACCATCTGCCTTTGTAATGTTGGATGCCCTGCCGCTTAGCCCTAATGGCAAGCTAGATCGTCGGGCGTTACCGAAGCCTGATACAACACGTCATGAACGAGAAACAGATCTAGTCGCACCGCGCACAGAGTCTGAAGAAATACTAGCCAAAATCTGGCGTGAGGTTCTGCACCTGGAGCAAGTTGGCATCCATGATAACTTCTTTGAACTGGGCGGGGATTCCATTCTCAGCATTCAGATTATTTTTAAAGCCAAACAGGCTGGACTGCAACTGACTGCTAAACAGATATTTGAACACCTGACAATTGCTGAGTTGGCAGCAGTAGCGAACGCTACTCAAACGACCAGGGCAGAACAAGGGCTGGTCAGTGGTTTGTTACCTCTAACACCCATCCAACATTGGTTTTTTGAACAAAATCTACCAGAACCTCACCACTTCAACCAGTCATTTCTACTAGAAGTACCGCAAACATTCGACCCCGCTTTGTTGTCGCAAGTGGTGCAACAATTATTGGTGCATCATGATGCGCTGCGCTTACGTTTTGTGCAGTCTGGCTCAAATTGGGAACAGATGAACACTACCCCTGATGATACCATTCCTTTTTCTTATGTAAATTTATCAGCAATACCTTCAGCAGAGCAAAAAGCTGCTATCGAATCCACCGCTGCTTCGCTACAAGCCAGCTTGAACCTCTCTTCTGGACCACTAATGCGAGTAGCGCTTTTTGCTCTGGGTAGTGATAAACCAAGCCGACTGCTAATAGTCATCCACCACCTAGCAGTGGACGGCGTTTCTTGGCGGATTTTGTTAGATGATTTGCTTTGTGCTTATCAGCAACTCAGTCGTGGCGAAAAAATTCAGCTTCCCCCCAAGACAACGTCTTTTAAACACTGGGCTACGCAACTAACTTCTTACGCGCGTTCAGACAGCACAAAGAAAGAACTGACTTATTGGCAAGGCATTTCACGCACACAGATAAGCCGTTTACCAGTGGACAATGCGTTCGGTGCTAACACTGTAGCATCTGCTCGCACAGTATCAGTGTTGCTTTCACCGGGCGAAACCCGCGCTCTTTTGCAGGAAGTTCCCAAAGCTTATAAAACTCAGATCAATGATATCCTTCTGACTGCTCTGGTGCAGGTTTTAGGTAAGTGGACTGGCAATAACTCTGTGTTACTTGACCTCGAAGGTCATGGGCGGGAAGATATTTTTGAAGATGTGGATTTATCGCGCACAGTTGGTTGGTTTACGACAATCTTCCCCGTGCTTTTAGAGTTAAAAGCAACAGACAATCTAGGAGATGCAATTAAGTCTATCAAAGAACAACTCCGTGCCATACCCAACCGAGGCATCGGCTACGGTTTGCTGCGCTATTTGAGTGGGGATGCGGAAATTACCTCCACACTGCAAGCTTTACCACAAGCTGAGGTAAGTTTCAACTACCTGGGGCAATTGGATTCGGGAATGCAAGAAAATTCTTTCTTCAAACTAGCCCCTGAATCAGTCGGTTCACAACAAAGCGAGCAAGGAAGTCGCAGTCATTTGCTAGCTATTAACGGACTCGTAGTAGAAAGTCAGTTACAACTGGATTGGACATACAGCGAGAACTTTCACAAACGTGCCACAATTGAAAGTCTCGCCCAAGATTTTGCAGCAAGCTTGCGATCGCTAATCGCTCATTGTTTATCTGCTGATGCAGGGGGCGACACACCTGATGTATCTGAAACCATTCATAGCTTTGCTCAACCAATAAATAATGACCAGCGTCAGGAAAATAACGCTTCTGTACCCCTACACTTATTAGAACTTCCAAAGGAAATATCTGAGTTACTTCCCTCAGATATAGAATCAGCATATCCTCTTGCCAAAATGCAGGAGTTTATGTTGCATCATTACGCAAATGACCATCAAAAGATGGGGGTTTACCATTGCCAGCATTCATACGATATCTATGATGACAATCTTTCTTTGATTGCCTTTAAGAAAGCATTAGAAATAAGCGTGCAAAAACATCCGGCTTTGAGAACGGTATTTATCACTCAAAACGGAAAACCAGCAGTTCAGGTGGTCAAAAAAAATCTGAGATTTTCCATCAATGAGCATGACATTAGTCACATGAAAGCGGATGAACAAGAAAGTTATGTTAATGAGGTGGTGAAGCAAGATAGGCAAAATTTGTTCAACGTTGAAGATTCCAATGAGCCACTTTTTAGATTCAATATTTTTTGCAAAGCAAAGAATAAATTTGAATTCTTCATGTCAACTCATCATGCAATTATAGATGGTTGGAGCAATATTGAATTTCTCAACCAACTGTATGAGTTCTATTTGGCTCTTAAGAAAGGAGAAGAAATAACAGTATCCCCTGCTGCCAATGTGCATAAGGAATTTGTCGCTTTGGAGAAAGAGATTCTTGGCTCACCAGACGCATCAAATTTCTGGAAGCTTCACTTGAAAAACTATACATATAAACCATTAAAGCCGTTAACCACTTCAGTAGAGCAAGTAGAAGCTGTTGCAGAAGAATACAACTTGGACTCAGAAATCATTGCTGACTTACGTGAATTCTGTCGGAAATTGAAAGTTTCTGCGAAAGCACTTTTCCTGAGTACCTACCTTGACCTCATTGGTACTGTGATGAAAGAAAACATGGTTTCTGTAGGAATTATCTCAAATAGTAGGACAGAAAGATTATCTGACCCGTTTGGAGCTTTGGGCTTGTTCTGGAATATTGTTCCATTCTGCCAAGAAGTTATAGAAGATAAAGAGGTACAAATTAAAAATGTGCAGCAATCTCTAATTGATATCGAACCTTATGTTCGATATCCACTTCTAGAAATTTTATCAGACCAACAGTTAAAACCTGGTGCTGGGGCGGAGTTATTTTTCGCTACGTTTAATTTCATGTCTTTCCATAATGCCAAAGGTCTTTTCGAGCAAACTGACTTGAAGGTGAATGGGAGAAGGTCTCATGACAAGTTCAACTTTCCTTTAAATTTTGCTGTTTCAATGAAGCCATCGTCAGAAGATGTAAGCATACGTGTGGAATATGACCAGATGTATTTTAGCTGCCTTGAGATTCGCTCAATGCTTCACAATTATGTTGAAATCTTATACGCAGTTCATACACTTTAGGCATTGGGCTTAGAGTATTCCAACAGATAAATTATCCAATCTTGTGTGGGGTGTGGTCTGGACAGCCCACCCAGTTTATCCCTCTTCTGTCACTCTGGGAAAAGAAAAATAAGAGCCAAATTTTCAACTGTAGATAGAGCGAGCATTTGAGCGTTTATTTTCTCACAGAATGGCTGAAGTCAGGATTTTTTTGTAAAAGTCTTACGCTGTAACTATTCTAGATTATTCTCTTCCGAAAGTGATAAGTAGGTCAACCTAATTAAACGTAAAACGCTCAACTTGGTACTGACCCTGTGTAGCTCTATTTTCTATACCATCAATAATTGCGATTGCCTTCTCTTCGAGACGCTGCGCGTTGGCGCAGCCTGTCCGCAGGACTTACGGCACTGGCACCTTTGCAATCGCGCTTCTCGTACTCATCCTCGAATACCCTGCTTGCAAGTTCCGGAGCGTTTGAGATGCAACCACTCATCTTCAATACGATTCATTTGTGGACTATAAGGAGGTAAGAAAAACAATCTTCTGCCCTTGAGAATACCAACGTTCAAAATGTTCATGTGTTAATTTACTCCTCGGAACGGAGGTGTTGTCTTGAACAATTACTGTCAAAACTCCTGTTTGACTTAGGTGCTGTTGTGCTTTTTGAGCTTGCGAATTCATTAGCTGTAAGTAGGTTTGGGTATAACCCACATTCCGCAGGTGCGATCGCCAAACATGATATTTTTGAAGCATGAATGCTTCACCATTAGACATTAGAGTACAAGATATCGATCACTGCGGTATAGTGGCAGGTATGATTGATGAGATGGAACTAGTACCGCAAGGCGGAAGTCATGCATTCAAAAGTCAAAAGTCAAAAGTATTATGGAATGAGGTTTTTAGGGATTTTAAATGGTTGCCCTATTTACGCCGCGTTGTACTAGTAGATCAAATTAACCGACTACTGGGAACACATCCCCAAGAAATCATCAGTGCTGGTCAAGTAGTCAAAGCCATGATCATCAATGGCTTGGGCTTTGTGAGTGCACCGTTGTATTTATTTGAAAAATTTTTTGTAGGTAAAGCTACGGAGCATCTGTTGGGGGAGGAAATTCGCCCAGAACATCTCAATGATGACCGCCTAGGGCGAGTATTAGACAAACTCTACTCAGCAGGACTCACCGAAGTATTCGTAAGTGTGGCTTTGCAAGCGGCTCGGAAATTCAGGGTACAAATGGACAGCTTGCATCTAGACTCTAGCTCGTTTCATGTAGATGGAGAGTACGCCAAGAATACGGAGAAAGCTCAAGCGGAATCAGGAGTGATTGAAATTACATATGGCTACTCTAGAGACCACCGACCAGACTTGAAACAATTTATCTTAGACTTGATATGCAGTGGAGATGGAGATATCCCATTATATTTGAGAGTGGCAAATGGTAATGAAGCGGAGTAATCGATAAAACGGATTAATCTGTAGCAAGTTGGAGCAATCTGGCTTGCTGATTACACCAGACTCAGCCTAGAACTGTTTATTCTAGGTCGTCCGCTTAAGGGTTATGACTTAATAGAGAACGCTCACGCTCTAAGCGTCGAGGTAGGAACATGGTCGCTTTATCCGATGCAACACCGCGCCTTATCAACAAGCCCTTAAGCATTGTCAAAGCAAACCATACCCCGCTCCGGGAGAGTTAATCAAATGATTACCAACTCAGTATTTGTTATTGACAAAAACGGAATACCGTTAAAACCAACTACGCCGGCACGGGCAAGGTTTCTTCAATCAAAAGAAAAAGCGAAAAAGTTTCGTCTCTATCCTTTCGTAATAATGTTAGATAAGGATGTTGACCATGAAGTAGAAAAATATTTAGAACTACGCATTGATCCAGGTAGCAAAGTTACTGGCTTTTCCTTAGTCGTTAAAGAAACTAACGAAGTTATTTGGGGAATGGAGCTAGAACATCGAGGTGAAGCTATTAAGCAAGATTTGATTAGTCGTGCTGGTTATCGTCGAGGTAGAAGAGCGCGAAATTTGCGCTATCGCATGTGTCGATTCAATAGGAAAAAGCCAGCTATGTGGTTAGCACCTAGCTTGCGCCACAGATTGTTAACTGTTGAAACTTGGGTGAAACGACTCATAAAGTATGCGCCTATTGCATCAATTGCTATCGAAGAAGTTAAATTTGATATGCAAAAGATGGAATCACCAGACATTGAAGGTATTCAGTACCAGCAAGGTACTCTGGCAGGTTATACCATACGAGAAGCGTTGTTAGAAAAGTGGGGTAGACAGTGCGCTTACTGCACAGCTAAAGATGTTCCGCTACAAATTGAACATATTCACCCAAAATCTAAAGGAGGATCTGACCGCTTTGCAAATCTCACCTTAGCGTGTGAAAAGTGTAACAAGAAAAAAAGTAATAAATCTGTTGAAGAATTTCTGAAATGTAAGCCGGAAGTGTTGAAAAAGGTTAAAGCAACTCAGAAGAAATCTCTGAGTGATACGGCGGCTGTTAATTCAACAAGAAAAGCTATTGTTCAGATGCTACAGCAGTTTGATTTACCTGTTATTAGCTGTGACGCAGCCTCAACTAAAATGGTGCGAGTAGTAAATAATTTACCCAAGGAACATTGGATTGATGCTGCGTGTGTTAACGCTATCAGTTCAGTAAATCTTAGAGTTTGTCAACCATTGCGAGTAGTGGCTAAAGGTCACGGTTCTAGACAATCAAGACGTGTTAATGCCAGCGGCTTTCCTGTTATTACCAGTATCAAGAAAGACCTTGCTACAGGTAAGAAAATTGTCAAGACCATTGAAGCAAAGAAAGAATACACCCACACAACCGCAGGTGATTTTGTTTGGATCAAGCTAGAAAAAGACCGCAAGCACGTTTTGAGCGGGCGTTACAAGGCTAGAGTCAAAACCCCTACACAGCAAGGTGTAGAAATTGTTATTGATGGTAACCGCATTACGGTTAATCAAAAACACGTCACGTTCATTCATCGCAACGATGGTTATAGTTACGGTTTTGCCGCGATAAATACCGAATTACTCCAATAAAACGTTTTCTAATGATGAGACCAAAAAGTGTTTGCTCAAATTCTCCAACAGTTTCGACAACAGTGGCAAATAGAGGCGTTGTTTGTAGCAGATGCTGCACTCTACACTGAGAAGAATCTGCAACTGATGAAGAATTTACGTTGGGTATCAAGAGTCCCAACTACCCTGACTAGCGCTAAATTCTTGCTTGAGAACGTTTTGGAAGATGCCTTTGTCAACAGTTCAATGTCCGGTTATCGCATTGCCGCTTGTTGCAGTGATTATGGTGGAGCACGGCAACGTTGGTTAGTAGTAGAGAGTGAAGCTCGTCAAAAAGCTGACCTCCAACAACTAGAAAAACGCATAGCCAAAAAGTTATCAAAGGCAGAATCAGAACTGAGACTGTTGTCTCAACAGGAGTTTGCTTGTGCTGCTGACGCCAGACTTGCTGCCCAACGCTTTGAAGCTCAGTTGCCGTTTCACCAATTAGCTGACTTAGAGATTAAAGAACGCTCAGCTCATCCTAAGCGTGGCAGACCCCGTAAAGGTTCTCAACTGACATACTGCTATCAAGTTCGTGCCATTGTTGTATCTAAACAAACGGCGATTGCCATCGAAAGGCAGCGGGCTGGAAAGTTTCTTTTGGCTACCAATGTCCTGGATGCCAATGAGTTAAGCGACGACGACTTACTGCGAGAGTACAAAGCCCAGCAGTCTACTGAGCGTGGGTTTCGCTTTCTCAAAGACCCAATGTTTTTTACAAGCAGTATCTTCCTCAACTCTCCAGAACGAGTGGCTGCCTTAGCAATGGTGATGGGTTTGTGCTTACTAGTTTACAGTTTGGGTCAAAGGGCATTACGTCAAGCCTTGAAGCAGGCAAAACAAACTATCAACAATCAGTTAGGTAAACCGACTTCCACTCTCACCTTGCGTTGGGTGTTTCAGTGTTTTATGTCGATTCATCTGGTAACGATCGCCACCGTTCAGCAGATTGCTAACCTTACTGATGAACGGCGTTGGATTCTCCAGTTTTTTAGTTCCGCTTGTCAAAGATATTACCTTCTTTGTTAAGTTTCTTTACTAGTTTTTGTGTACAATTCATCTCTCTGTTTCCACTTAGGCAAAATTATTACTTTGTCCCAATTACCTGCATGATTTTTTCGGGGTGTGTATCCACTACTCGGTTAATTTACTCTTCTCACCTCATCCGATCAATCATGTCTGACACCATACCTTAATCTCCTCCATATCTTGTACTCTAATGTCTAATAGTGAAGCATTCATGCTTCAAAAATATCATGTTTGGCGATCGCACCTGCGGAATGTGGGGTATAAGCGCGTTCCAAGCATTAGTGCGTAATCATGCATATGTATCAGGCTCCCAAATACCGAAGATATTTATCGCCCTTCGGGTACAGCGTAAGCGAAACAACCAAATGCGTGATGCCGTCAACAAAGCCGCACGATTCATTATTAATCAGTGTCTTAATGACCGCGTAGGCAATCTTGTTATTGGATGGAACGAGGGACAGAAAAACGGTTCCAGCATGGGTAAACGCAACAATCAGAACTTTGTCGTCATCCCCACAGGACGATTGATTGAACGGCTTAAACAACTTTGCCTTGAGTACGGGATAACGCTAACAATCACGCTCGGAAGCGTACACATCAAAAGCATCATTCCTTGATGGTGACTCACTACCGAAATACGGTGAAAAACCCGAAGGTTGGAAAGCATCAGGTGAAAGGGTGAAGCGTGGGTTGTATAAAAGTCATGATGGACACATCATCAATGCAGATTGTAATGGTAGTGCCAACATCATGATAAGGTGCAATACACAGCTAGGTTTAAACCTAGTCGAGGTGGGTAGGGCATCTTTGACAGTGCCACAACGAATTGATTTGTTCAGTCGCTTGAGTAAATCATATCGTAAACGTTGCGTAGCGTGTCTTCAGACCGCGTAGCAACATCAGTTTAGAATCCCCTTACTTCCAGTGAGGGGAGATGTCAAGACTATTTGATTGTGCGAGATCTACAATTGGCGGCTGATTTGCTCAAACAAGTCCATTCTCAAACGCGGGCACGCGATGGCTATGTTCAAATTGATCTTCCGCAACAAGGCACTGCTTTTACCTGAAACAGCGATCGCTGCGGCGCGCCCTATGCCCCAACCAAGCTCCGCTTGGTTGCCTCGAATCGGAGATTCGAGGAGAGGGTTTCTTTTAGAAACCCTCTGGGCATATACGGGCGATCGCTGCGGCGCAAGACATTTGGCAGTCAGTTGGATGGAGTAATTTGTTATTGAGAATCCCAGCGACTCAATTGCTGCTACCAGTGATTGAACATCTAATTGGCAATCGTATCAATGTGAATGCAACGTTAGTGTTTTCTCCAAGTATGTATGAGCAAGTATTCGATAGTTATAAAAGAGGGCTGGAGAGCCTGATTCAGCAAGGAAAACTGGTGAGTGACGTTGTTTGTTTTACAAGTGTTCCCATTGGTCGTTTGGATAGAGTGATTTCGCCACTCATTACCGATACAGAAACATCTTTGAGTGTGATGCAAGCCAAACTTCTGTACCAGCATTATCGAAATCTCTGTCAAAGTGTTGGCGAAGCCTTTCCCTTGGAAACACGGTGGCGATCGCTCGCTGAAGGGGTAATACCGCTGCGTCTGGTATGGGATTGCACAGATATTCCGCCTGAATCCGCGTGGCGCTATATTCAGACTCTAGTGGCTCGTGAAACCGTGATGATGCTGGAGCCGTCAACGCTCTTAAGGTATCGTGAGGTCTGTTTGCTGCCTGCTTTGTTTGACAGATGATGAACAAGCTGAACAACTTGTGACAAGCGGATTGTCAGAGATTTCTTTGAATGAACGAGTTGACCAACTCGTGAACGAGGAAATGGCGCGATGCTCCAAAGGAGCCGCCCAAAGGGCGATCAGCTTTGCTGCTGCCCCTTGGGCAATCGTGATGACGCCTTTCAACAGTTGCTAGACACAATCGAGCACAAGCGAAGGCGCTGAAGCTGGATGTGCGTCGCTTCAATGGTCAATTGCCCCTAATGCTTTCAGGGTAGCTTTTTGAGCGACCGTCAGCCCGGTTGCACCTTGAATATTCATGCCTTCATACAGGCGACTGACCACTAACGTGTTGACACAGCGTCCTGTTTGCACGTCCCAAAGCTTGATTGTGCGATCGTCACTACCACTAAATAAGATTTGACCGTCAGAGCTAAAGATGACTGACCGAACCCAACCGCTATGTTCATCCAGGATGTGGAGGCAATGCCCCGTTTGCAGATCCCACAGTCGAATGGTTTGATCATCACCGCCACTTGCCAGGAATCGACCGTTGGGACTGATGGCAACTGTCCAGACGGCTCCTGTATGCCCCTGCAAAACCTTCAGACATACTCCAGTTTGCACATCCCATAATCGAACGGTTTGGTCATGACTACCGCTTGCCAGTCGGTGACCACTGCAATCAAATGCCAGTGCGAAAATTGCGCCCGTATGTCCCTGCAATATCCTCGAACATGCTCCAGTTTGCACATCCCACAAGCGAATCGTGAGATCAAAACTGCCACTTGCCAACCATTGACCGCTCTTGTCGAAGGCGATCGCGGCAATACCGCTCTGGTGTCCGCGCAACACATGCAAACAGTGATGCGTTTGCACATCCCACAGTCGCACGGTGCAATCATAACTACAGCTTGCTAATATTTGTCCCCCTGGGCTGAACAAAACTGTCCACACAGCTGCGTTGTGTGCCGACCATCGATCGAGGTGCCCGGTCCGGATGTTCCATAAAGCGATCGACTCATCGTGTCGATTGATCGCCAGAGTTTGATTGTCGGGACTAAAGCTGACTTTGCTGAATGATGACATCCGACGCAAGGGGCTGGGAAAAGTTTTGTAGGGGTGATACGACGGCAGATTGCCATCTGGTTGCAAATGCCACAACTGAATCATTTCACTCTGACCACTACTGGCAAGTATTTGGTCATCCGAACTGAGGCTCAGGCAGTGAATCCCACCTGTGTATCCACGCAACATTTTCAGGTTTCGTCCGCTCTCTAAATGCCACAGCCGCACCGTCTGGTCTTCTCCAGTACTGACCAACAATTGATTGTCGGCACTGATGGCAAGCCCAAAAACATCGTGAGTATGACCCTCAAGTACATAGATGGGTTGCCCGTCTTGAATACTCCAAAGGCGCAGAGTGCCATCGAGACTGGCACTGGCTAACAGCCGACCATCCGGGCTAAAGGCAATGTTCCACACCCAATCGGTATGTCCCTGCAGCAGCTTGACACTGGAATTTATGATACTAGGCTTTGATGGTCGATTCTGGGACAGATAATTGCTCCACAATCGAATCGACCCATCCCGGCACCCGCTGGCGAGCAGTTGCCCATCCGGGCTGTAGCGTACACACTGAACCCCGCTGGTATGCCCTTGTAAGATACTCAAGCAGTTCCCATTGCTCACATCCCAAATCCGAACGGTTGCATCATGACTGCTACTGGCTAGGGTTTGCTGATCGGTCGCGAAGTGGACGGAATAAACACTCCGGGTGTGTCCCTTCAAGATACGGAGACACTGCCCTTGCAAATTCCACACGCGCACAGTTTTATCTTCACTGCCGCTCGCTAACTGCTGACCATCGGCACTAAAACTCACTGACCGAACGCCACCGGTATGTTCTGTTAGCACCTGCAAGCAGCTCTCACTCTGGACATCCCACAAACGCACGGAACTATCGGTACTGCCGCTGGCTAACGTTTTGCCATCCGGACTAAAGGCAACCGACCAAACCCAGCCTTTGTGCCCTGAAAAGGTGGCTAAGAGTTGGGTTGTGCTGATGTTCCAGAGATAGATGTTGCCACTAGAATCGCCCACCGCCATCATCTGTCCGTCTGGACTCAGGTCGATCGACATCGCAATACCGAAGGTTTCTGAAAAGATGCATTTGGCGAAAGTAGCGTTCTGAAAATTGACTCCTGCTAAATCGACCTGCCGCAAGTCGGCTTGTTGCACCACGAGATCAGAAAAATCTGAGCTGCGTAAGTCCACTTGAAGCTGCACCAGCAAGTTAATTAGGTTGCCTGCAACGTACCCTGGTTTCTTCCCCTGTTGCCTTAACATGTGCCTTGCTTGCGCCTCAATCGCTGCCACACTGCCAAAGCGAGACAGAAGCTGCTCCATAACAGGTTGCACAATTAAGCGCGTCTGAATCTCTCGAATGTAATCTTTTGCTTGTACTTGCACTAAGGGATGCGTTTGCCAAACGTTAAGCTGCTGCGTCTCAAATTCGATGCAAAGAAGCTGCACGAATCGCTCTGTGACATATTCCATCACCACAGGTTGCAAGAAGAATAACCCATCGGTTTTTTCAATGAGCGATCGCCGAAGTAGTGAGTTGACGAGATTGGGTACACTTTGTTGAGCTGCAGGATCAACCACGTTCTCTCGAATCTCTGCGAGCGAGACTGGCTCCCGATGAATTACAAACCAGGACAGTGTCTTCTGTTCCGCTTCCGAGAGGCGAGCGAACTGACGGTCTAGCAAATCGCGGATGTCTTCAAAAACAGCCAATCCCTGACTCAGATACGGCAACACCTCGCTAATGCTGCCGTTAAACAAATCCTGAATTGCGGCTGCCAACAGTTTTAATGCCAGAGGATTGCCACCGTAGTGGTCGATTAAAGTCTGCCATTCCGCTTCCGAACCTGTAAACGCTCCTTTTTGCCGAAAGATGGCGCGTCCGTCAGCAGGTGTGAGTCCACTCAACGCCAGCGAGCGCACCAGCACCTGTGCACCTTCCATCAGTGCTATTTCGCGTGGCTTTTCTCGACTCGTGAGCAACAAACAACTTTGGTGAGACGTATCACCAATGGTTCTGAGCAATTGTCCGTAACCTTCGTAGCCCGAGAGCCATTGTCCTACTGGCTCACGCTGCAAAATGGTCTCAGCATTATCGAGCAGCAATAAACACCGACGCGACCGCAGATATTGCATCAGTTTGGAAATTTGCTGATCAAGCGTGGTCGGAATGATGGGATCTTCCCCATACAGCGGCATGAGAAACGTAAGCAGGCTCGACAGGAGTTCATCCAGTGGTGGTGCATTCGCCAGGGAGCGCCATACAACAATCTCAAATTCTGCTTGCATCCCAAGCGCAGCTTTGACCGCGAGCGTACTTTTGCCAATGCCGCCAATCCCCAATATCCCGACTATGCGGCAGCGTTCAGATACAATCCACTGCCACAGTTGCACAAGTTCTACCTCACGCCCATAAAACGCTGAGGCATCGACTGCCGTATCCCAGTCCTGTTGGGGATTTGTCCACCTGCTCACAGTCTCTTGAGATGAGGCAGGGGATGTCAGGTCTGTTTGCGTCAATTCCAGCCCAAACGCCCGGAACAGATACTCTAATGACTGGCGATCCACCCCCAACTCGCGCTTGAAAATGCGAGCGAGGGTATTTAGGGAGAGTCCGGTGCGAGCGCTGAGATCTTCCTGGCTGAAGCGCTTACCCCAGGTTTCGTCGGATTCCGCCTGCTGTTTTGCCGTCTGAAACTTTTGCCACCCTTGAGGCGATAGGATCGCTCCTCGCACTCGAAAAGAAGTGGAGCGACCTCGTCTAGTTTTTGATGGGTTGGAATCCATAGAGCAGCCGATGGTGCAAAGGAACTAGCGAATCTTTTCTTAAATCAGTTCTCAGTTATCAGTTATCAGTTATCAGTTATCAGTCACTCAGGCGGGCGCTTTGGGGGATGCGCTCACCGCCACCAATGCATAAAGATCCAATTGGTGGGGGACGCGCGACCACTCGTATTTAACTGATAACTGCGTAGGTAGCTGTTCACTGTTAAAATATCGGGCGTTTCTTTAATCAAGGACTGACGGGGGACGCATTTCTCTATACAAAACGAACAAACCTTTTATTTCTTAGGTTTGAGAACGACGATTTTTCGTCGAGGTTCTCACCATCGCGGGTTTTCCAGGGCATTATTGAGACTCTTCCCAAGAACTCCGCGCTTTTTGAGAAGGTTTGTTCGTTTTGTACAGGATTTTTCCACGGGAGTTTCAGCAACACAGATAAAAGGCAAATGATTCCATTTTGGTTAAAGTATACCAGCTTTAATTGCTTGTGGCTCACTAGTGTTGGCCGTTCTTCCAATCCGAACAATTAAATCGCGTTTTAACTCAAATAACTTGAGTGGTCTAAATTGAGCGAGCGCACAAGAATGAAGTTAATCGAGGTGGGCAGCAAGCTCACGAACCTAAAGGAGAACAAGATGAGTAGCAATCAAGTAAACACTCAAAACATGAAACTCGAAGTTGTGGTATTGCCCGTTTCCGATGTCGAGCGCTCCAAGGACTTCTATAAAACGTTGGGATGGCGGCTGGATGCCGACTTCGTCACTAGTGAGGATTTCCGAGTGGTGCAGCTAACACCTCCCGGCTCGGAAGCCTCAATCATCTTCGGTAAAGGAATTACCTTAGCTGCGCCAGGTTCAGTTCAGGGTCTGTACCTCATAGTTTACGACATCTCCGCCGCCCGCGCCGAACTCGTCGAGCGGGGGGTCGAGGTGAGTGAGGTGTTCCACGACATCGGAGGGATCTTCCCCCACGCTGGAACCGAGGGACGCTTACCTGGTCCCGATCCGAAACGCCGAGACTATGCCTCATATGCCTCGTTCAGTGATCCAGACGGCAACGGTTGGGTGCTCCAAGAGGTGAAGACACGCGCTCCCGGACGTTGACGGAACATCAATCAATTAACGATCAAAAGGAGGCACAAGTAACAAGTTTTTCGCTCCTTTTGATACTCCCCACCAGTGCAGCAGTCATGCACTAACCGAAACAGCTAAAGCCAACAAACTAAACAACACCTAAAACGAGGACACAAGATGAAAACGCAGAAAGTATGGTTCATTACCGGAGCTTCCAGAGGCTTTGGGTTAGAAATTGCCAGAGCAGCCCTGGCAGCGGGTGATCAAGTAGTGGCGACGGTTCGCAGTCAGCCCGCACAACTCGCCACTACCCTGCACAACCACCCGGATCTTTACGTTGTGCAGATGGATGTCACCCAGGAAGACCAGGTACAAGAGGCTGTCAAGCAAAGCATTGCCCGTTTCGGTCGGATTGATGTCTTAGTCAATAATGCCGGGTTTGGCATGGTTACTGCGATCGAAGAAGCCACGGATGCCGAAGTCCGCAAACAGTATGATACCAACGTGTTTGGGTTACTCAACGTGACTCGTGCCGTGTTGCCGTACCTGCGCCAGCAAAAGTCCGGGCGGATCATCAATATCTCGTCGCTGTTTGGCTACGATGCGATTCCGGGTTGGGGATTGTACGGGTCCACTAAGTTTGCGGTCGAAGGTCTCTCGAAAGGGTTAGCGGTCGAACTGGCACCGCTCGGCATCTATGTCACAGCGGTGGCTCCCGGTCTTTTTAGTACCGACTTCCTGAGCACTGAATCCTATGTTGCCGCTAAAACCATTATCGACGATTACCAGGAAACGGTAGGACCGATGCGTAGCGGAGCCTCGGCGCTACACGGGCACCAACCCGGTGATCCGAAAAAGTTTGCCCAGGTGATTATTCAACTCGCCAATACAGAACGTCCGCCGCTGCATTTGCCCGTCGGGAAGGACACGATCGACCTGTACCGGAGCAACGCCGCTTCTATGGCACAGGAAATCGAAGCATGGCTGCCAGTCGCTACCAGTACCGACCATGACCACCGCATAACGGCTTCGACCATAACCTGACCCTAATTCTAACCCTCGAATGATTTGCATTGATTTGACACTTCAACAAATAAAAAGTCACTGGACATCAACGTCAATCAATCTAGGGAATGCCCCCTATGTCCAAAGAAATTAAACAAAGCTGCCGACGCTTTCTGAGAACGGTTGGGGTAAGCATTGTTTTCTTCGCAACTATAAACCTTGCCCCTCTTCTCTTCCCCGCAGGAACCATCATACACACGACTTCTAAGGACTTAATCACCATGACCGACTACACCCCGTTCGCTACCAGTGCCTCTGCCCAGAGCGCCAGGGATATTATCGGACCATCCCCGTTGATCGAGATCAAAAACGAAGCACCGCCCAAGCTGATTGTTGATCCGCCGCTTCCCAAACCACTGGCTCAGGCTCGCGTCTTCATTTAGTATCGGACGGAGAACCTGCGCGTGTTGCCAGTGTTCGGCGAAGGTGCTCTCCAAGTACGCCACGCATCGGTCATGTCCACATCACCGTTGACGACGCGCCGTGGCATTTTGCCGATGCCAGTGGTCAAACGATCATCCTGGTTGGACTGGAACCTGCTTCACACAAGGTGTTGCTCGAACTAGCCGATCCCACGCACAAAGTCATTACCAGCGAAAAGGTGACGTTCACGGTGCCCAATCTTGAGCGATGATAAGTTGAGGTAATTTATGTCTTACGCACTATGGCTATTACCATATAATTAAATTTTTGTCAATGCGTAAGTTCTATGACTGAAAACAGACTGCAATTGCACTGTGCCGTTCAATATATTCGGCCCTCGTTCCACCAACCCCTCAAAACCATAAAGGAGTTTTACTATGAGCACTGAACAGAAAGTTGCTGTTATTACCGGCGCGTCGCAGGGCATCGGCGCAGCCCTTGTCAAGGCGTACCGCGATCGCAACTATCGGGTGGTCGCGACCTCGCGCTCGATCGAGCCGTCGGACGATGATGCAATCCTGGCGGTGCCCGGTGACATCGCCGATCGAAAAACCGCCGAGCGTGCTATTTCCGAAGGTGTGTCCCGCTTCGGGCGCATCGACACGCTCATCAACAACGCGGGCATCTTCATCGCCAAGCCATTTACCGAATACACCGAGGCTGACTACGCGGTGTACCTGGGCACCAACGTCGCTGGCTTCTTTCACATGACGCAACTCGCCATCGCCGAGATGGAGAAGCAGGGCAGCGGCCATATCGTGCAGATCTCGACGAGCCTGGTTGACAACCCGATCGCCGGCCTACCATCCGTACTCGCGTCGCTGACGAAGGGCGGACTGAATAGCGCGACCAGATCGCTGGCGATCGAGTATGCCAAGCGTGGTATCCGGGTGAACGCGGTCGCGCTGGGTACCATCAAGACGCCAATGCATCCCGTCGAGACCCATGCACAGCTCGATGCTCTGCACCCGGTCGGTCATATGGGCGAGATCGAAGACGTCGTCGATGCGGTTCTCTACCTCGAGTCAGCCAACTTTGTAACGGGCGAAATTCTTCACGTCGATGGCGGCCAGAGTGCGGGGCACTGACACCGCGTTGCAATCAGAAAAATGGCTCTGACGCTCCCAAGCAAGATTGCGCGATCGTACAACTTGCTGACAAACGAGCACATACCATGACCCAACTCGAAAAACGCATGATCTACGAATTGCGCATTTATCACTCCATGCCCGGACGACGAAGAGCGCTGCTCGCGCGCTTCCAGAACCACACGTTACGGATTTGGGAAAAGCATGGCATCCGCCAGGCTGGATTCTGGACAACGCTAATCGGCGAGAGCAATCAGCGGCTCACTTACATGCTTGCCTGGGACAGCATGGCGGAGCGCGAGGAGCGCTGGGGTGCATTCCTCGCTGACCCCGAGTGGATCGCGATTAGCACCGAAACCGAGAAGGACGGTCCACTCGTGCAGAACATCAGTAACACGTTGCTGGCACCGACCGCCTTTTCCGGGCGTGAGGTGAGCGATGAGGCGAGCGATGGAACTCGAACCCGTAGCATCCAGCATGCACACTCCTCTCCACCGTCACAGCTGAGTAATGCGGACAGACAATACGTAACCACAGTGAATTCAGCATCAGTTTTGTAAACGCAATCTAGGCAGAACCTCAAGATGCTACAAACGATTTCTCCAATCAGCGCTAAAGCAACTCATCTTCTACAGTAGCCGCTTCATTTTTCCTAGACAAAACAGGACTTCCTTCCCAGGGAAGGCGGGTTCCCTAGTTTCTAACTATCGATTATTGTCAATAAACCGCCTTCCCTGGGGCAATATTTACTAGTCTGACTCGTAAGTTTTTTATAAGGAAGTCCTGTTTTGTCATGGTTTCACCCAACCCTGAAGCCAACAAGACACCACTGCCGCCGCTTCGCGAACTCGAATGGTAGTACCAGTTTTATTTCGCGACGGAACGCGGCAAGCTGGGCTACGAAAAATATCGGCACGATTTCAACAAGCTCATCTGGCGACTCGCTTCGCCGAAATGGCACTTCGATGATGCGACGTTCGATCGCAGCGCCACGTCCTTCAACAATGCGGATGAGGGTGATGGCAACGGCGCGCCACACCCTGACAGCAGTACCTACGCAAGGAAATTCTCGGGCAGATACTCACACCCGGTCATCAACGGCGGCGTCGAGCACAACCCGCCTCAGGAAGCGCCCGGGGAGTTTGCCAATGCCGTCGTCGAAGTTGACGGTTACTGATCGTGTTTAGCCTGAGTCGTGAAACGGACAATTTGCAGCAAGGAAAAAACACCATGACTAAACTGAAAAAAGTACATTACAAAACCAAAGCCCGCACCTCAGGTGCCTTCGTCCTGCTCTCGCGACTCCTCGTCGGGCTCTTTGTGGTAACGATATTTCTGGTACCGTCCGCTCGCGTGCTTGCACAGCAATCCGCCCAGATCGGCGCACAAACCCAGGTCGTGGCCGAGGCGAGGGCGAGGGATATCCGCGGCGCTTCACCGTACGTCGCGATCAAGAACGAGCCCGCACCCAAGCTGATCGTGGATCCCCCGCTTCCCGAGGGGCTAGCCCAAGGCGTCTTCTGGGCCCAGTACCGAGTGAAGAACTTGCGCATCGTACCCGTGTTCGGGGCGGGCGCCCTCCAGGTATCTCCACGTGTCGGGCATCTGCACATAACCGTCGACGACCTGCCCTGGTGGTGGGCGGATGCGAGTGACAACAACACAGTCGACATAGCTGGGCTGCCGCCCGGTCAGCACAAGGTGAAGATCGAGTTGGTTGACCCTAACCACAATGTCTTCCCCGGACAGGTGGTGATGCTGACATTCACCGTGCCTGACCACGACGGCGCGAAAGCGCACTAACGGGACCTCCATGCCCGGACGGCGACAGGATGACTCCTCGCACTCGCTTAGACGTGGTTGCTCCACGTGTAGATTTTGATAGATTGGAATCCATAAATCAGCCGATTGGGCAAAGGACAGTGTGAACCTTTCCTCAAAATACCGGGCGTTTCTTCAATGGAAGCCTGACGGAGGTTTAGCAACACAGAGCCACAGGCAAATAATTCCATCTTTGCCAGAAGTATACCAGGTTTAATTGCTCCTGACTATTAAATGGCGTTTTAACTCAACTAACTTGAGTGGTCTAAATTGAGCGATCGCAGAAGAATGAAAAGTAACGAATCTGAACATCAAACTTACCAACCAAAAGGAGAACAAGATGAGTAGCAATCACGTAAACAGTCCAAACATGAAACTCGAAGTCGTAGTGTTCAGCGTTTCCGACGTTGACCGCGCGAAGGCATTCTACGAAAATCTCGGCTGGCGGTTCGACATCGACGTGGTAGAGGGCGACTTCCGCGGCGTGCACATGACACCGCCCAACTCGGAAACCTCGATCCTCTTCGGCAAGGGAGTCACCCCAAATAATTCTAGCTCGGCGCACAGCCTGGTCCTCGCTGTGGATGACCTCGACGCCGCCCGCGAAGACTTGATCGCCCGTGGTGTCAACGTGAGCGAGGTCTTCCACTACGCTGGCGGACCTTTCAACAACGCTGTGGAGAACCCACGCATTCCCGGGCGCGACCCACAAGGTCGTTCCTACTTCTCATTTGCCTCGTTCGAGGATCCGGACGGGAACGTCTGGCTGCTCCAGGAAATCACAAGGCGGCTTCCTGGTCGTCTGTGGGACTCGACGCGAGCAGGAGACCTAGACGTTCCAACCCTTGCAAACCTTCTCCGTGAGACGGCAGAGCACCACGACCCCTACGAGAAGACGCACGCCGAGCACGACTGGTGGAACTGGTACGCGCCTTATCTGAGTGCACGTCAGAATGGCAGCAGCCCAGAAGAAGCTGCCGCTGCTGCTGACCGTTACATGGAAGAGGTTTTTCCTGTTCTTTCCAGATGATGCGGTCACAATGGCATCCACCAGGCCGGGTTTTGGACGACGCTTCACGGCGAGAGTAACCAGTTCACCTACCTGCTTGCCTGGGACAGCATGGCTGAGCGTGAGGAGCGTTGGAGCACATTCCTCACTACCCCCGAGTGGATTGCAATCTACACCGAGACTGAGAAGGACAGTCCACTCGTGCAGCACATCAGTAACACGTTGCTGGCACCGACCGCCTTTTCCTCGCTGACTTGAGCGATGGGGCGAGCTACGGAACTCAAACCCACAACTCGCCCCACTATCACAGCTGAGTAATGCGGACAGACAATACGTAACCTCAGTTAAATCCAATTGGAGAAAGATCAATGTCCGACAAAATCAACCATCAACGCCGTCGCTTTTTGGGCATTGCCGCCATGGCCATTGCTGCTACACAGCTCGGTCGATTCGGTTCTGCCAACGCACAATCGAGCCCAACAAAACGAATGGAGACTGCCACGACTCAACCCGGAAACATGCAGCCCACCGACCCAACCGCAATCCGCCCCTTCCACATCAACATGTCGGAAGAAGCACTCGTTGACCTCCGTCGCCGCATCACAGCAACGCAATGGCCCGAAAAGGAGACTGTCACCGACCAGTCGCAGGGCTTGCAGCTTGCGACGATGCAGAAACTCGCACGCTACTGGGCGACAGACTACGATTGGCGCAAGGTCGAAGCGAAACTGAACGCCCTACCGCAATTCGTCACCACTATCGATGGGCTAGACATTCATTTCATTCATGTTCGCTCCAAGCACGAAAACGCGTTACCGCTCATCGTCACGCACGGATGGCCCGGCTCGATCATCGAGCAGCTAAAGATCATCGATCCACTGATCAATCCCACAGCACATGGCGGAAGCGCATCGGACGCTTTCCATGTCGTGATTCCCTCAATGCCGGGCTACGGCTTCTCCGGCAAGCCGACGAGCACCGGCTGGGGCGTCGAGCGCATGGCACGTGCCTGGGACGTGTTGATGAAGCGTTTGGGCTACACCCGCTATGTCGCCCAGGGCGGCGACTGGGGTGCGTTCGTCGTCGACCAGATGGGTTTGCAGGCACCGGCGGGATTGCTCGCCATCCACACCAACATGCCTGCCACCGTTCCAGAGGATGTCGACAGGGCGCTCCAAGCAGGCAGCCCAGCGCCCTCTGGTCTCTCAGCTGACGAACAGCGCGCCTATGAGCAGCTGGTCAGAACGTTCAAGCAAGTCGACTACGCCAGGATAATGGCGTCGCGCCCGCAAACCTTGTACGGAATTGCGGATTCACCCGTCGGACTAGCCGCTTGGCTTCTAGACCATAATGACGCTGGCGGTCAGCCAGCGGCGGCAGTCGCCTCGGCTCTAAACCGGACGACCAGCGCTACGGGCGAACTGACGCGGGACGAGATCCTCGACAACATCACGCTCTACTGGCTGACGAACACGGGGGTATCTGCGTCCCGTCTCTATTGGGAATACAAAGGCGGCTTTTTCAACACCAAGGGCGTCTCCATTCCAGTAGCGGTGAGCGTCTTCCCCGGCGAGCAATATGAGGCCCCGCGAAGCTGGACCGAGCGGGCCTATCCCAATCTCATTTATTACAACCAGCTCGACAAAGGTGGCCACTTCGCAGCCTGGGAGCAGCCAACGATTTTTGCTCAGGAACTGCGGGCGGCCTTCAAGTCCCTGCGGTCGTCCAAATGACAGCTTGGGCAATGACTTCGTCCGTGGGACCGCCAATCCCCCATCGTGACCAGCCAGCCGTTCGTTACTCAATTTCGGAACGGAAGCCGTTGAGACGGATAAGGTTATTTGTAACAAAGAAAATGACATCCTTTTGGAAGGAAAACACCATGAGCAAGATTATTAAAGCTGCCGCCGTGCAAATTAGCCCCGTGCTGTACAGCCGACAGGGTACCGTTGAGAAGGTCGTTAAGAAGATTCGTGAGCTGGGCCAACAAGGCGTTCAGTTCGCCACTTTCCCCGAGACCATCATTCCCTATTACCCCTACTTCTCCTATGTGCTAGCCCCGTTCGCGTTGGCAAAGGAACATCTGCGGTTGCTTGAAGAGTCGGTCACGGTGCCGTCTGCTGAAACTCGGGCGATCGGTGAAGCCGCGAAGGAAGCAAATATGGTCGTTTCGATCGGCGTCAATGAGCGCGACGGCGGCTCGATCTACAATACACAGCTTCTCTTCGACGCAGACGGTACGCTGATCCAGCGCCGCCGCAAGCTTACGCCGACTTACAACGAGCGGATACTCTGGGGTCAGGGTGACGGATCGGGTCTGCGCGCCATCGATAGTGCCGTTGGGCGCATTGGACAACTTGCCTGCTGGGAGCATAACAATCCTTTGGCACGGTACGCGATGATCGCCGATGGCGAGCAGATCCACTCGGCGATGTATCCCGGATCGTTCGCCGGACCCCTGTTCGCGGAGCAAGCGGAAATTAACGTCCGTCAGCACGCCCTTGAATCCGCCTGCTTTGTCGTCTGTGCGACCGCGTGGCTGGATGCCGATCAGCAGGCTCAGATCATGAAGGACACGGGTTGCGCGATCGGGCCGATTTCGGGTGGCTGCTTCACGGCCATCGTGAGTCCCGACGGCCGGATCATCGGTGAGCCGCTCAAAGCGGGCGAAGGCGAAGTGATTGCCGAGCTTGACTTTGCCCAGATCGACGCCCGCAAGCGGCTCATGGACGCGCGCGGTCATTACAGTCGCCCCGAACTGCTCAGCTTGCTGATCGATCGGACGCCCGCGTCGCCCGTCCATGAGCGCACCGCACACCCAACGGTTGAGGACATGCGTGCAGCTACTGGCGAGGAGAGGACCGTCGAGGTCCTCTAATTCCACCGTACCTATCTGAACGCAACTACAGGGAGGTCGGCACGTGTTCGAAGAAATCAATCATAATCGCCGCTACTTTCTAACAACCATGATTAAAACCATTGCTGCCACTCAGATCGGCATGCTCGCCTGCACCAAACAGTATGCTACGTCGGCAACGGCTGAGTTACCTATTGAAGGCAAACTGCCTTCTCTTGTCGGCGCGATCGCGTGGCTCAATTCACAGCCATTAACAGTTGACGAACTGCGTGGAAAAGTCGTGCTGATCAACTTCTGGACTTATACCTGCATCAATTGGCTGCGCCAACTCCCTTATGTTCGCGCGTGGGGCGAGAAGTATAAGGATCAGGGACTAGTAGTAATTGGTATACATACGCCGGAGTTTGAATTCGAGAAGAATATCGATAATGTCCGCCGAGCCTCAACAGAAATGAAAATTGACTATCCGATCGCCGTGGACAACGATTATGCGGTGTGGCGTGCTTTCGGAAACCGTTATTGGCCAGCCCTTTATTTTGTAGACACGCAAGGACGTATTCGTCATCATCAATTCGGCGAAGGCGAGTACGAGCGATCGGAACGGGTAATTCAACAACTACTGTCTGAGTCTGGGACGGACCGTGTCGGTCAGGAAATGGTCGAAGTCGATGCTCGCGGTTTTGAGGCTGCCGCCGATTGGGGCAGCCTCAAATCGCCTGAAAACTACCTCGGCTACGAAAGAACGGAGAATTTTGCGTCTCCCGGTGGCGCAGTGTTAAACAAGCGTCGTTTATATACCGCCCCCGCGCAATTGAACCGTAATCAATGGGCACTTTCGGGCGATTGGACAATCGGAAGGGAAGCCATTGTACTGAACAAGTCCGGTGGGCGGATCGCGTACCGCTTCCACGCACGCGACCTTCATCTCGTCATGGGGCCGGCCGAGCGAGGAACATCCGTACGGTTTCGCGTGCTCGTAGACGGGCAGCCAGCAGTCGCGGCTCGCGGATTTGACGTCGATGTGCGAGGCGAAGGCACAGTTACCGAACAGCGGTTGTACCAACTGGTCCGACAGCCGCAGCCCATCAGTGATCGACAGTTTGAGATCGAGTTTCTGGATTCCGGGGTGGAGGCGTTTGCGTTCACGTTCGGTTGATAACGCAAACAGATACGCCTTCGCAACGAGCGACAAGATCAGTGAAATTCGGTACGAGTAGCGGAACCTGACCGTAACGAATGATCGGCTGCGTCAAATGAGGTGTTTGCTGTTATTGAGTTTGGCGTCGAGCGAGCGCAACGAACAAAGGAAGGTGATGAAACACGGTTCTTACTATCAGCCAATAGACGAAGTGGAGATGGATGAATGATGACGACGACACAAATCCAAGTAGAACGGTTTAGCCTAACTTCTCGCAAGCCTTTCCAAGATGTGCTTGCGGCGTTGAACGCAGCTGTGGGCCATCCTGATATAGATGAATTCCACAAGCGTGTGAGCGAAGCTAGGACAGCTTCGGAACTGGAAAAAGTGATTCACTCAGTGATCGGGCAATCAGGATTCATGGAGTTTACGCGCTTCAACCATAGCGAATTCTTACACAAAGGGGAAACATCGGGAAAGGCGGGAATTGTGCGTCTAATCATCGGCAATCCGCTCGTGATGAGGCGGATGGTGCAGCATGTGCCGGACGCGGCATCTTACGCACCGGTAACCATTCTCGTTGACGAGCGTCCGGACGGCGTTCACCTTTCCTACGACCGGATGTCGAGCTTTCTTGCCCCATACGGAAACGCCGAAGCCCTGAAAGTTGCTCAAGATCTTGATTCGAAAGTCGAAGCATTGATCGCTTCAGCTGTCGGTTGACGACTGATCTCAACACTTTCGAATCAAGCCAAAAGCACACGTCCATGAGCGCACTGCACACTCGAAGGCCGAGGTCATGCGCGCGGCAGTCGGTGAGGAGAGGACCATCATGCAAGCAACTGCCGCACCAAACAGCGAGGGGCGAGACGTTGTTCTCGTCGCTGGTACCCCCGAAACTCCGAACGCCTCCCACTCTATGTAAATGCAATTAAAAGGTAAATGATATGACGACGAAATCCACACATGACAGCCCAATTCTCGTAACCGGAGCGGCCGGCGATATCGGTGCTATCGGCCGCCACCTCACCGCAATGCTGCTCGCCAAGGGGCATAAGGTGCGCGCCTTGGTCCGGCGGGAGGATGAACGCTCTGAAGGTCTGCGCCACCTCGGTGCCGAGGTCGTGCTGGGCGACTTGACCGATCTTGCCTCGATGCACCGCGCGATCGAAGGTGTTGCGCGCATCTATTTCGGAATGTCGGTCTCGGCGGCTTATCTCGAAGCCACGGTTAACGTCGCTGCTGTGGCGCGCCACCACGGGGTCGAGGCCTTCGTGAACATGTCGCAGATGACGGTGACGCAGATGAGCATCACCGAGACCACCCCGAGCCCGCAGCACAAGCTGCACTGGCTTGCGGAAGAGGCATTGGCGTGGTCGGGGCTACCGGTCGTGACGGTGCGGCCGACGGTCTTCCTCGAGAGCTTCTTCCTGCGTCTCGCCGCTGCTGGCGTCCGGGATAGCGACGAACTGGCGCTGCCGCTAGGTAACGGCAAGACCTCGCCGATTTCGGCTGTTGATGTGGCGCACGCTGTTTCCGTCATCCTCGACGACCCTGCCTCGCACATTGGTCATGTTTACAATCTGACCGGATTTGAGTCGGCCGATCTGGATCACTATGCGCGCGCGTTTTCCGAGGCACTCGGTCGAACGATCCGCTATCGTAATGTGCCGCTCTCCGGCTGGGTTAATACGCTTCGTAAGTTTGGGGTGCCGACGCACCTCGTCAACCACGTGGCGGTGATGGCCGAACTTCACGCGCAGGGGCGGTATGACCGCATGACAGATGACTTGTTTAAGCTCACCGGCAAGACCCCGACGAGCATGTACGACTTCGTGAAATTGCATGCCGCTGAATTCACGCGGAGTGAAGCCACGGCTTGAAGGGCAGGTCGCTCGTATATCACCGAGTGGACAAAGGCGGACACTTCGCGGCGTGGGAACAGCCGCAGCTCTTCTCTGAGGAGATCCGTGCCGCGTTTCGATCGCTACGCTAGTTGGCTCGGCCACGCACAAACCAAAAAAATCCAAAACTACTTAAAAGGAGGACACCATGACTCAATCAGAAGTTACGCAAGAAAACAGCGGGCAGGCATCTGATGGCGGTGTGATCGGGAGGAATGAACCCATGACCGTCTCGTTGCACACGTCTATCCAGCCGCAATTCCGTACCGTTGACGGGCTATCCATCCGCTACGCCGAGAGTGAGGACCCGGGGCGAGGTGCGCATGCCCTCCTCCTCAGCCCGTGGCCGGAGAGCCTGTACGCGTTCGAGCCGGCGTGGTCGCGGCTCGCCGAGCACGCGCACCTCGTGGCGGTCGACCTCCCGGGCTTCGGACACTCCGAGCGCCGCGACGCGCTCATGTCCTCGCGCGCGATGGGCGAGTTCGTTGTGCGCCTTGCCGACGCGTTCGGGCTGGAGCAGCCGCACGTCGTCGGCCCCGACATTGGCACCAGTGCCGCGCTCTTCGCCGCGGCCCTTCGCCCGGGGCGGCTGCGCAGCCTCGTGGTCGGGAGCGGGGGCGCGGCAGTTCCGCTGCAGCTGGGCGGGTTGCTGAAGGAGTGGGTCGAGGCCCCCGACCTCGAGCCGTATCGCCATGTCGACGGGCGACAGATCGTCACCGCGGCGATCAAGAAGCTCGAGCGATACACGCCGACCGACGCCGCACGCGAGGACTACCTGTCGTCCTACGAGGGCGAGCGGTTAGCCGAGTCGATGCGCTACGTGCGCGCGTATCCGACGCAGCTCCCCGACCTCGCTGGCCTGCTACCGACGATCCGGACGCCAGTGCTGATCGTTGCCGGCCGACGGGACCACGTCGTGCCCCTGGTCAACGCGGAGTTTCTCCTCGAACGGCTGCCCGCGAGCAAACTCGCCGTCCTCGACGCGGGGCACTTCACGTGGGAGGACGCCGCCGACGAGTACGCGGCGCTCGTCACGGGCTGGTGGGACGGAGGCTACGCGGCCGCCGGCCACCGAGCTGGCGGCTGATCTCGCCGGCGAGGGTCCAAGAATTTCATTTGCACGCGTCGGGCTCACGGTTTCCTGGAACTCCAGGTTCCAGAACCTATTGGAACTCGCCGAAGCCTGCTATGTCCCGGTGCGCTGGTCCTGCCGCAGTGGAGTTTGCCACACCTGCGAGTGTGGGCTGATTTGCGGCTCGCTGAAGTATGATCCCGAGCCGCTCGATGCTCCGGCGGTCGGGAACCTATTGATTTGCTGCTCGCGCCCGCAGAAAGACACGGTAATCGATCTCTAGAATGCCCGGCAACGTGCATGAAAATATTAAGGAGGATGTAATATGCGTTCTGACATTATTCCAGGGGCTATCTTCCCCGACTACGAACTCTTTTTTGCTGGAGTATATCAAGTTTAATTGCGCCTAGCTATTAAGTCGCGTTTTAACTCACAGAACTTGAGTGGTGTGGACGGGGTGATCGCAGAATAATGAAGTTAATCGAGGTGGGCAGCAAGCTCACGAATCTAAAGGAGAACAAGATGATTAGCAATCAAGTAACCAGTCAAACCCTGAAACTCGAAGTGGTGGTATTGCCCGTTGCCGATGTCGATCGCTCCAAAGACTTCTATAAAACGTTGGGGTGGCGACTGGATGCCGACTTCGTCACTGGTGAGGACTTCCGAGTGGTGCAGTTCACCCCTCCTGGATCAGCAGCCTCAATCATCTTTGGTAAAGGAATTTCGTCAGCCGCGCCGGGTTCAGTTCAGGGTCTGTACCTCATCGTTTACGACATCTCCGCCGCCCGTGCCGAACTGATCGATCGCGGGGTCGAGGTGAGTGAGGTGTTCCACGACATCGGCGGCATCTTCCCCCACGCCGGAACTGAAGGAAGGGTAGCGGGTCCCGATCCGGAACGGCGCGACTATGCCTCTTACGCCTCGTTCAGCGATCCAGACGGCAACGGGTGGGTGCTTCAGGAGATAAGGGTGCGGAAGCCCGGACGGTAACAGGATATTCACACACCCGTCAACACCCAAAACCAATACATCAGACGGCTTCGACCATAACTTGACCTGCAACGTTCACACAGTATTTCTAGTATTTCTAAAGGAGATTGTCATGAAACTGGAAGGTAAAACAGCCCTGATCACTGGCGGTACCAGCGGCATTGGTCTCGCAACTGCTCAGGAGTTTATCCGCGAAGGAGCTAAGGTCGTGGTGACCGGCAGGACTCCCGACACGCTTTCTCAAGCGGCGAAGGTGCTAGGCTCAGATGCGCTCGTAGTCTCAGCGGATGTGACCAAGTCTGCTGAACTGGACGAACTGTTCAAACAGGTGCGCGAGAAGCATGGACACATTGATATACTCTTCGCTAATGCTGGCATCGGCAAGCTGGGATCGGTGGAGAGTACAACTGAAGAGGTGGTGGACGAACTGTTCAATACCAATTTTCGAGGCAATTACTTCACCGTTCAGAAAGCGCTGCCGCTATTGAAAGACGGTGGAGCCATTGTGTTCACCACATCCTGGTTTGTGGAGGTAGGCATTGCCGGAACATCAGCGGTGTCTGCGACCAAAGCGGCTCTGCGATCGCTCACACGCACACTGGCAACGGAGTTACTGCCGCGCAACATCCGGGTCAATGCGGTTAGTCCTGGCGTAATTAAGTCGCCGCTATTCGGAAAGCTGGGTTTGCCGGAAGAAACGGTTCAAGAACTCGGAAACAGTCTCCTACAACAGATGCCGATGAAGCGGTTTGGCACGGTAGAGGAAGTTGCCAAAGCTGTGGCTTTTCTGGCATCGGACGACGCCTCCTACATTACAGGAGTGGAACTCGCAGTTGATGGCGGGCGGACTCAGCTTTGAGGAGCCAATGCTGGAGTGGAGCAAGATGGCACACCGTCACCAGAGCATGCGGATTGATCCATCAGAAGTGCCCCTTCCACATTCACAACTGCACGGATAAACCATTCTTTTCGATATGCATCGAATCTTACATACGGGCAAACGCCTGTTTGCCCCTAACAAAACCTAAGGAGTTCTCAAATGCGTTCTGACATTGTTCCAGGAGCAGTCTTCCCCGACTACGAACTGCCTGACCACACCACCAAGCGCCGCAAGCTCTCTGAGCTGCAAGGACAACATCCGATGATTCTCGTCCTCAGTCGCGGCGGGTACTGCCCCAAGGATCGCCGACAGGCTGAGGGACTAGTGCAACTCCACCGTGAGATCGAGGTCGGCTATTGCCGCCTGGTCACCATCAGCACCGACAACATCACCGAGACCAATGAATATCGCAGCGGCGTTGGTGCCCACTGGCCGTTCCTCTCCGATGCGGGACGCAAAATTCAAAAAGACCTCGACATCGCAGAATACACCGACCCGCTCCACAATCCCATGATCCCCTACACGATTGTCCTCGAACCGGGTCTGGTCATTTACAAAATCTACATGGGCTACTGGTTCTTCGGGCGGCCGACTCTCGAAGATCTCCGCCAGGACCTGCGCGCCGTTACCAGGAAATGCCGATCGGACTGGGACATCACAACACCCGAACTGAAAGCGGCGTGGCAGGAAGACCGCAAGGAACTCTTCTACCCGTACGGCAAAACCTACGCCCAAACGCTCGGTGAACAGGATTAGAAATGGATTTGAAACAACAGATGGCAACCCGCGAAAGCTCTGGGTCGGTCAGCGCCGAGCAGCGGTTGTAAGCACTTGGCATCAAACTCCCGGCGACGCCTGAGTCGTTCGGCGACTATGTGGAAGCCGTGCAGACGGGCAATCTGCTGTTTCTCTGGGCTGGACTCTCTCTGGAATATCCTGATAGAGTTTTGTCGTCGGCTAAAGCAAGTTGAGCTAATCCAATCGGAAAAAGATCAATGTCCGAAAAAATCAACTATCAACGCCGCCGCTTTTTGGGCACTGCGGCCATAACCATTGCTACTACACAGCTAGGCATATTCGGTTCTGCGAACGCACAATCGAGCAAAACAAAACCAGCAGTTCTGGCCATGACTAAGCCGGGGACAAACACGTCGTTCGGCTCACTAAAGCAGATCGATGCCGGTGTCTTGAATGTCGGATACGCTGAAGCGGGTCCTGCAAATGGTCGTCCGGTAATCCTCCTGCATGGATGGCCCTACGACATTCATAGCTATGTCGATGTCGCTCCTTTGTTGGCGTCGGCGGGGTACCGGGTGATCATCCCGTATCTGCGCGGCTATGGCATGACGCGCTTTCTTTCGAGCGAGACGTTCCGGAATGGGCAGCAGTCGGCGATCGCTGTCGATATCATCGCTTTGATGGATGCGCTCAGGATCGAGAAGGCGATCCTCGCTGGTTATGATTGGGGGGCGCGAACAGCCAACATTATCGCGGCACTCTGGCCGGAACGCTGCAAGGCGCTCGTCTCCGTGAGTGGTTATTTGATCGGCAGCCCTGAAGCGAACAAGACACCGCTGCCGCCGAAAGCCGAACTCCAATGGTGGTACCAGTTTTATTTCGCGACGGATCGGGGTCGCGCGGGCTATGAAAAATACCGCCGCGATTTCAACAAGCTCATCTGGCAGCTCGCGTCGCCGAAATGGAACTTCGACGACGCGACGTTTGAGCGCAGCGCCACGTCCTTTAACAATCCGGATCACGTCGCTATCGTCATCCATAACTACCGCTGGCGCCTCGGCCTAGCCAAAGGCGAGTCGAAGTATGACGAGATTGAGAAGCGGCTCGCCGCAGCCCCCGTGATCACCGTGCCTACCATCACTCTTGAAGGTGATGCCAACGGTGCGCCGCACCCGGACGCCAGTACCTACGCCAAGAAATTCTCGGGCAGATACGCACACCGGGTCATCAACGGCGGCGTCGGGCACAACCCGCCTCAGGAAGCGCCCGGGGAGTTTGCCAAGGCCGTCGTCGAAGTTGACGGTTACTGATCGTGTTTAGCCTGAGTTATGAAACGGACAATTTGCAGTAAAGAGAAAACATGATGACCAAACTCAAAAAAGTACATTACAAAACCAAAGCTCGCACCGCAGGTGCCTTCGTCCTGCTCTCGCGACTCTTCGTCGCGCTCTTTGTGGCAACGGTGTTTCTGGCACCGTCCGCTCGCGTGTTTGCGCAGCAATCCGCCCAGATCGGCGCACAAACCCAAATCGCGGCCAAGGCGAGCGCGACCAAAGACAACACACTGCGCCCCTTCCGCGTCCACGTCCCGCAAGAGGCGATCATCGATCTCCGCAGGCGCATCGCGGCGACCCGCTGGTCTGACAAGGAGACTGTCGCCGACCAGTCGCAGGGCGTGCAACTGGCGACAATGAAGGAGCTCGTCCGTTACTGGGGAACTAAGTACGACTGGCGGAAAGCCGAGGCGAAGCTGAATGGCTTACCGCAGTTCGTAACGAACATCGACGGCCTGGACATTCACTTTATCCACGTCCGCTCCAAAAATCCTAACGCTTTGCCGTTGCTCATCACGCACGGATGGCCCGGATCGGTATTTGAACAGCTAAAGATCATCGGCCCGCTGACCGACCCGACGGCCTACGGGGGGCGCGCTGAAGACTCATTCGATGTTGTGATCCCGTCGATGCCCGGTTATGGTTTCTCTGAGCAGCCCAAAGACACCGGCTGGAACCCCGATCGCATCGGACGTGCGTGGGCGGAGCTGATGAAGCGCCTCGGGTACACCCGCTACGTCGCCCAGGGCGGGGACTGGGGATCCCCTATCTCTAGCGCGATGGCGCGCCAGGCACCGGCAGGATTACTCGGCATCCACATCAACTTGCCGGCGACGATTCCGCCCGACGTGGCTGCAGTGCTCGCCGGTGGCGGTCCCGCGCCAGCAGGGCTCTCCAAGAAGGAACGTGCGGCGTTCGACTCACTCGACACGTTCAATAAGAAGGAACGGGCCTACGCCGTGATGATGGGCACGCGGCCGCAGACGGTCGGATACGGACTGACGGACTCGCCGACCGGACTCGCGGCGTGGATGCTCGGGCATTCAGGTTTCGCGCAGTGGACAAGCAGCAGCAGCGATTCCGAAAAGTCCCCGACCAAAGACGAGGTGCTGGACGACATCACGCTGTACTGGCTGACGAACAGCGCGGTCTCGTCAGCTCGGCTGTACTGGGAGAACAACAACAGCATCTTGAACGCGGCCGCGCAGAAGACCGCCGAGATCTCGCTCCCGGTGGCCATCACGGTATTTCCGGAAGAGATATATCGAGCTCCAGAGACGTGGGCCCGGCGCGCCTATCGCAACCTGATCTACTTCCATGAGGCCGACAAGGGCGGCCACTTCGCGGCGTGGGAACAGCCGCAGCTCTTCTCTGAGGAGATCCGCGCGGCGTTCAGGTCACTGCGTTAGTTGGAGAGAGACAAATAAAAAATCACTTATAATGGCGTAACTTCCCGACCAAAACTGAGGCTTACTACCCCAATAAAACTGTGATAAATGTTCGGCGTACTCTGAGCGTAAACGACGAGAGCTTATAGTTTTTACATTGTTTACTAATTTCGAGAGATCAACACGCTTGGTGTGTCTCGAACAACATATGTACATGATCGGCTTCTCCCCCAAATTCAACCAAATGGCATTCCCACTTACTCAATAACTCCTTGATGACTTCGTGCAATATGAGCGAGCATCTCACCTGTTAAAGATTTTCTTCGGAACTTTGTGACCAGCACCAAATGATAAATAAGGCGGAAAGCGCTGTTAGAGCGTGTTTTGAGTCTTTGTTTCCCCGTTGCAACCATTGTCAACTATTTTAATAACTATATTTATAACTGTATTGAAAGCTGTATAGTAGCAAGCTATATTAAGGTGAGTCAAGGTCGAGGCTAACCCAATGAGTAAACGACAAACTAAAAAGAAAACCAAAAAAAGAGCTAAAAATAAACCTCAAGAACTTATCCGCACTGATGTTTGGGATCTAAAAGCGACTCCCGAACAAAAAAAGAATATGATTTTAACTATTGAGGAATATCGTAAATTCTTAAATCCTTTGGTTATCATCGTCAATTCTCAATGGGTGAACCTTGCTGACTTGGCATCCAAGGAACGGATTAACGCGGTAGAGAAGATGATTCATCAAACCGCAGACAATCCTAGTCCTAAGCATAAATATTTTCAAAATGCAATTAATAAATATCCATCATTTCGCAAGTTTCCCAGCTACCTGAGACGGGCAGCCATTGCCGATGCTCTTGGAATTGTATCTAGCTTTCAAACTAGATATCGACAGTGGCAGTCTGGAGACAGAAATCATCGGCAAGCAAGACCACCTAGTCTTACAGCCTGCTGCAATAGCTATCCAGCATTGTACAAAGGTCAACACGTCAAGTATCACAACAACTATCAGTTAGTTGATATTAAGGTCTGGAACGGCACTGATTGGGTATGGATTAATTGCATTCCAGTTAAGAAACATGGCTTAAATCGTCATTTAGTCGAGGGGAATAAAATAAAATCACCTGCACTGGTGGTTAATAAACGCACTTGTCAACTTTCTATGTGCCTAGAGGTGCATCCAGGTAATATAGAAGACTCTGACTTTGTTTGCAGTGTTGACATGGGTATCAACAACGCTGCAACAGCATCTATTGTTGGTAAGGACGGTACTGTAAAAGCACGAAAGTTTATCAATCCTGCTAGAGACATAGACCGAAGAAACAAACGACGGATGATGATAGCTCACAAATCTAAACAAACGAGAAATATTACAAAGTCGGATCTATCAAAAGGTTTTTGCAAAGGACTCTATCGTAAATCTGCCAATATCAATCTTCAGATATCCAAAACAGTAGCAAGAGGTATTGTTGAGTTCGCTAAGACCGCGCAAGTATTATTTATTGTGTTTGAGAATCTGGAAGGATGGAAGGCTAAGGCGGGTAGAAAGGGAACTTTACAGAAGCAGAAATTCCATCTCTGGTGTCATCGGAAAATTGTTGAGCTAGTGGCAAATAGATGGATGGAATTAGGAGGAAAGATTGTATTCATCAACCCAAAATATACGAGTGCATATGCGTTTGACGGTAGCGGGAAACTGAGGAGGGATAAAACAAATTATTCCCTGTGTCGCTTCAAAACCGGGAAAAGATATCATTCCGATCTAAACGCTTCATATAATATCGCTGCTCGTTATTGGTATGCAGTAATTATGGGTGATGATCATTTTTCTAGAGTGTTCGATGGCAAAAGTTGCAACGACACACTGAGGACGCCAGTAACTCTGGGGACGTTACGTAGTCTTGTGGCTGCGTAGCGAATGAATCCCCAACTATACCGCAAGGTTAGTTGGGGTGCGTTCAAGAAAGAATACGAATGGTTGGGTATTGCTTTTGAACTCTCCACGCTTTGAAAAACGTGGATTCTAGACTGTTGTTGCTACGTGGGATAGGTGCCACACTCCGCAACTTTGTCTCGTGTTTTTGTAAAACACGTTGACGAGGGTAAGACAGCCCTACC
>Ga0209902_100225_pt1 | contig 90263 bp, 85 predicted proteins | sample FECB27metaG_FD_188304 | JGI IMG/M metagenome (GOLD analysis project Ga0209902, IMG submission 188304) | Cyanobacterial communities from the Joint Genome Institute, California, USA - FECB-27 (SPAdes) (version 2) | ecosystem: Environmental > Aquatic > Thermal springs > Hot (42-90C) > Microbial mats... | reverse complement strand
TTCTTGCCGATGTCGATGCCAAGGGTGGCAATGGGCGGAAGCGGAGCTTTAGGCATGGCTCAGATCCTCGTGCTGGGCGCCCCTGATGAAGGGTGCGCCGGTAAGCACGGCCGGTCCATCCCATTAGGAGACATCCCGCCTTACGATGCTTTGACGTTCGTGCCCCAGCGGCTGTGCAGGAAGCGCTCCCAAGGCGAGAACAGAAGGCGGTCCGCAAGAAGCCCGATCAGCACGATCACGATCATGATGCCGATGACTTGGTCCATCGCGTTGAGTTCACGCCCGTAGTGCAGCAGGTGGCCGAGTCCGAACCCGGTCAGGATGGTTACATAGATCTCCGCCGCCATGAGAGAGCGCCAGGCAAAGGCCCAACCCTGCTTCATCCCAGTCACCAGGAAGGGCAGCGAAGCGGGTAGGATGACGCGCGTCCACTTGTGCATTCCCTCAGATCCCATGGTTCGAGCGGCCCGGGCGTAGATCGGGGGGATCGAGCGGGCACCGTAATCGGTCGCGATGATGACAGACCATACGGTGCCCATGATGACGACGAACAACATCGCGCTTTCCGTCTGCCCGAACCAGACGAGCGCCAGCGGGACCCAGCACACGCTCGGCAGCGTCTGAAGCCCGAGCGCCATGGCTCCGATCGTGTCCTCGAGCGTCTGTGACATGCTTGTCAGGAGGCCGAGTGGCAGGCCGATGAGGACTCCTGCCACATAGCCGACCAGGAGCCGCTTGAGCGTGACCCAAGCCGACTCCACGAGCGTGCCGTCGAGGAGCGCCGCCCACAGGTATTCCGCGACGTAGAGGGGCGACGGCAGAAGCACCGCCGACCAGCGCCCGCTGCGCACCGCGAGTTCCCACAAACCGAGGAGAACGGCGAAAAACATGAGAGCGACTGCAATCCGCCTCATTCCGAAACCGCCTCCTTCAGCGTGCCTTTGAGCGCCGCTGCGATCCGCGAGGTGTAGCCCGCGAGATCCGGGCTGTTGATGTCGCGCGGGCGCGGCAGGCCAATGTCAAAGATGTTGGCGATCCGGCCAGGTGAGGGCGACATCAGCACGACCCGATCTCCGAGGCATACGGCCTCCCGCACGTTGTGGGTCACGAAGACGATGGTCTTGCGGCTCTCCATCCAGATGCGCTGGATATCGTCGTAGAGCTGGTCGCGGGTGAGCGCGTCGAGCGCCGCGAAGGGCTCATCCATCAGCAGCACCTGCGGGTCGGGGGCGAGCGCCCGCGCTAAGGCCACGCGCTGCTTCATGCCGCCTGACAGCTCATGCACATGGGCGTGCTTGAATTGCTCAAGCCCAACGAGCCTCAGGAAACGCTCGGCAATCTCGTGGCGCTCGCGTGGCTTGAGGTCCTCGCGCAGCTTCAGCCCGAACATGACGTTACCGAAGGCGTCGAGCCAGGGAAAGAGCGCTGATTCCTGGAACATCACGAGGCGCTGACGTCCGGGGCCCTGTACCAGCTTCCCATCCGCCAATACCCGGCCCGAGTCCGCCACGGTCAGCCCAGCCATGATGTCGAGGAGGGTGGACTTGCCGCAGCCGCTCGGCCCAATCAGGCAGACGAATTCCCCTTCGACCACGGTGAGCGAGACATCGTCGAGAGCCTGCACTGTTGCCCGCTGCGAGGTGAAACGCTTCGACACGCCGTCCACGATCAGCTTGGCCGGAACGCCCTCACGCGGAGCCGGAGGTGACTGCATCAAGGGCTCTCGACGAGGCGAGTGAGGTCCGGCGCTCCACGCAAGAACCCGACCTGCTGGGCGCTCATCATGAAGGATTGGAAAGCATCGCGCGTCACATCCGGAGTGATGCTCATCCGAGTCCAGGCTCGGGCGACCAGTTCCGGCGCCATGTCGACTCGGAACGAGGCTTGGAGTTCGCCACGGGCAAGACGCTGCGCCTCATCCGGGTTCTGTCGGATCCAGTCGGTGAGTTCACGGTGCGCGGCCACGAAGCGGCGGGCGAGCTCGCGGTTCTTGGACAGGAAGCCAGCGCTCGAGACCAGCACGGTGGTGATAGCGTCCTTCTCCTCCACCAGCACTTGACCACCGGCCTCGGACTCGAGGCGTGAGACCCAGGGCTCCACGGTCCAGACCGCATCGAGCTGCTTGCTTTGGAACAGGGAGAGTTGGTCTGGATTGCTGGTCGGAAGCACCTGGGCGTCGCCTCCGGTTTGGGTGATCCTCAGGCCGCCGGTGACGAGCCAGGCTCGGGCGGCCACATCCTGGGTATTTCCGAATTGCGGCGTCGCAATGCGCTTGCCACGGAAGTCGGCTGGCTTGGCGAGGCCGGAGTTCGGCTGCACGACCAGGGCTGAGCCGCCGCTCACCGCACCGGCGACCACCCGGACCTCGTCGCCGCGGGAGCGGGCATAGGCGTTGAGCGCCGGGTTCGGGCCCACATAGGTCAGGTCGAGGGAGCCGGCGAAGACCGCCTCCATGGCGCTGGGACCCGCATTGTAGGTGTACCACTCGATCTTCACCCCGGGGCCGAGCCGTTCGCCGAACCAGCTCCGGCCCTGCCGGTCAAAGGCTCGGGCCACAAGGGCCTGCACATGGGTGATGTTCGGAAAATGGCCAACCCGCACCGTCGTACCCTGCGCGATCGCAGGGGCCTGCGCCGCTAGGAAAGGAAACGCCAACGCCAGGAGGTATCGCAATCCATACCGCATTGAGCTAGCTCCATTCTGACCATAGGAGGCTAGGCGCTCGCCCGCGAACGTCAATGGATCGGGGTCGGAGGAGAACTGAGCCGGCCTCGTCGATATGGCGCTACTGTCTCGTTCTGGCGATGCTGTTGAAAACTCGCCTGCGAGACTCCGGGCATCTACAGGTCGTATGGAGCCGCTTGAGCGACTACAGCATCAGGTATGCTGTAGTCAGCAAAAATCAGGTCGCGAGAGTTTTTCAACAGCGTCGACCCGTTGGAGACTTTCCGCAATTGCATCCGCCGTCGTCCGATGGGGATCAGCAGCCTAGCTGTTTGTTGGCTTTAGCGTTACCGGTGCGGCCCTATTCAGCCTCGCTGTCGAGATCCGCAATCGGCTGAAGCTATAAGGGCCGGAGCTTTCGACTCCAGGCACCTGCTCCAAAGCCTGGGGGGATCCAGAGTCTGTGGCCTGACGAGAGATGGCAGACGATCAAGCCTTTGACCCTAACGCTCTTGCGCGGGTTTCCGCATCCACCAGCAGCGCTTGGACGTGGCCGCGCGAGATGTCAGGTAAGTTCGAAGCGTCTCCTTCTGGCACGGAGCCGAAGTGCGCCGAATATCTGGTTGCGTAGGGTTAGCGGACCTTCACGGCTATGCTGAAGGGCAGGACATGACCCAGAGCAGACTCAAGATGTCAGGCATCGCGCGCCATTGCCTCTGGGGTGCACATCATCGCTGTAGGCCTGGGGATCGGACCAAGGGATGGTATGTTCAGGAGAGATACATCCGCCCATCGCCACAAGCTGCCTCCGCGTCAGGATCCATCTTTATGCCGTCCTCCCTTGCACCAGCCTTCACGCGTGACCCTGCACGCATACGCGAGCAGACCGCGACGCGGCTTGCGTTCTTCATTGCCGGCTTTTCCACCGCCGCATGGGCGCCGCTCGTCCCCTTGGCTAAGGAACGGCTCGGCCTTGATGAGGGATCTTTGGGTCTGCTCCTGCTCTGCCTCGGGCTTGGCTCCATCACGGCAATGCCAATCACGGGCATCCTCACAACCCGGATCGGCTGCAAGGCCGTCATCACCTCCTCAGCCCTGCTGATCCTTCTGACGCTGCCACTGCTGGCCTTGCTCGACGGCTGGCTTGCGATGGCGGTCGCGATCGCCGTCTTCGGTGCCGCGTTGGGAACCCTCGACGTCGCCATGAACATTCAGGCGATCATCGTCGAGCGCAGCAGCGGCAGAGCGATGATGTCTGGCTTTCATGGCCTGTACAGCGTCGGCGGGATCGCAGGCGCCGGGCTGATGAGCCTCCTGCTTGGAAGCGGCGCGATAAATCCCATGCTTGCCGCTAGCGTGATCAGCGCCGCATCCCTTGTTCTGCTCGTGATCGCCCTGCCGGGCCTGCTGCCGTATGGCGATGACAGCACCGACACGGCTCCGCCTTTTGCATGGCCCAAGGGGATCGTACTGTTCATCGGCCTTCTCTGCTTCCTATGCTTCCTTGTGGAGGGAGCGGTTCTGGACTGGAGTGCCGTTTTCCTCATCTCGGACCGGGGCAGTGACGTCGGACCCGCAGGCTTGGGCTATGCTGCGTTCGCGATTGCAATGACCCTCGGACGCCTCTTGGGAGACCGGTTGCGAACGATCCTGGGCGAGCAGCGGGTGCTCATAATCGGTGGCCTGCTGGCGGCAGCCGGGTTCCTCGTGGTCGTGCTCGTTCCCTCAGTTTCCGCAAACCTTCTCGGTTTCCTGCTTGTGGGCGCTGGCGCCTCGAATGTGGTGCCAGTCCTGTTCTCCGCCGCGGGACGCACCCGCGCGATGCCGGCGGGCTTGGCGGTGACCGCAGTCACCACGCTCGGCTATTTGGGTATCTTGGCTGGTCCAGCTTTGATCGGGTTCGTTGCCCATCTGACAGAATTGCGAGTGGCCTTTTACCTCCTGGTGGTCGCCATGCTGATCATTGCAGCCAGTTTCAGGGTTGGCAGGTCATAGCCTCGCCCTTACGGAAGCCGAACCTTGGCCGCTGACGGGCTGCTGCACAGCGAATGGATCGGACGTCTACTCAAGCGAGGAACAGCAGGCGTTCCCGAAGGATCGGCAACTTCCCTGCCTGACCCAAGGCGGCCCTTCCACGTAGCAATGGAGCGCCCGCGCCTCACTTACCCTTGCTGCCTCAATAGGGAAGCGCATGCGGGCGGTGACCGAGACGTGTCCCGCCGAGGAGGCGCATGCGCTGATCGAGGATAGGTTCGTGCCGGACTTATCCTCACTGATCAAATGTCCGATAGGACCAGCGCTGACCTAGCTTGGGTGCTGAGTGAGCAATAACCCACGATGTCGGTCTTGCCCAACTCGAGCCCCCAGGCTGAGCGGCGAATATTATGGCCGACTTCTGATGTCCTTCCCACACGAGTGTCACCGCCCAGCAGATCTGCCATGCACCAGAACCATTTTGCATGTCACTTCATTACAGTAGTCGGCCTTGATGGATATTCCGAATGATCGGGGTACGCTCTGGTGAACAGTGCTGAATGTTCGCAGGCCTCTTCGAGCGCCGGTTGGGAGAGAACAGATGTCATTTGATGGTACCAGGACCGAGCCTTTCGCAGTCCTTGAAGCGGCCTCAGAAAGCATTCTTGTCACCGATGCTGGCTTGGAAAGGCCTGGTCCAATCATCGTCTATGCCAACCCTGCGTTTGAACAAATGACCGGGTGGAGCGCACGCGAAGTGGTTGGCCAATCGCCCCGGATTCTCCAAGGTGCGAGTACTGACCTCTCGATCTTTCTCGGTATGCGGGAAACGCTCAAGAGCGGACACCGTTGGGAAGGCCGAACGGTCAACTATCGCAAGAATGGTCATCAGTTCGTCATGGAGTGGTCAATCACCCCGTTGAGAGGCACGGCTGGTCAGATTACCCACTTCGTTGCTGTCCAACGCGATGTCACCGCGCGGGTCGAGGCCGAACGGCAGGTCGCGGAAGCCCAACAAGCTGCCCGTGAGGCAGACCGGAAGAAGGCCAACCTCGCGCGCTACTTCTCGCCTGCAATGGTCGAAACCTTGGCTCAACGAGACCACCCCCTCGGCCCTGTGCGCCGGCAGGCAATCGCAGTCCTCTTTGTTGACATCGTCGGGTTTGTTGCAATCAGCGAGAGCTTGGCGCCTGAGCGTGTCGTTGGACTGCTCCGGTCGTTCTACCGTCGGATGGCAAAGGTGATCTTTGCGCATCGGGGCTCCATCGACAAGTTTTCAGGCGATGCGCTCATGGCGCTCTTTGGCGTGCCCAATCCTACCGGACTGGAGGCGACCGATGCGCTGCACGCCGCAATCAACATCATTGACCAGGTTGAGCTTTGGAATGCGAAGCGGATAAACGCTGGCCGCCGTTCCATTGAGGTTGGTGTCAGCGCCAATTTCGGCGTGGTTGTTCTCGGCGATATCGGGACGCGTAACTCCATGAGCTTCACAGCCATTGGGACGACGGTAAATACCGCGAGCAGGATGCAGGAGCTGTGTCGGGTGCTACAATCGCGATTGGTTGTCAGTCAATCCTTGATTGCACGGGCGCGTGAAGAGAGCGGTGATCAGTTGGAAGTGTTCCGGCGCCTTTCTGATGCGGGACACCACTCGTTGCGTGGCGTCACGCTGCCAGTCAACGTGTGGACGTGCGTCTGACCGTCCGGCGCCAGTGGTGATCTGTCGAGCGTGTTTCTCACTAGGGCTGCGAGCGCTCGGCTCGGTTCAAACATGGAACTCCTGAGAATCCCAGACGCCCAAACTCAATTCTGCCGGAATGACAGCTCTTGGCACGGAGCCGAACTAAGCCGAACGTCTGGTTGCGCAGGGTTAGCGGACCGTTGCACGGCTATGTTGAAGGGCAGGACGTGACCGATGCTGTTGAAGAACTCGGTTGTGTCAGCGTGACGGGCGTGATTCCGTTATCCTCAGGATCTGCAAGGCATTCTTCACCATCGGCGAGCGGGCTAAGGACAAGGACGACTACCTCGTCCATAACAAGAAAGCGGGTATTCTGTACTACGACAAGGATGGATCGGGTTCAGGTGCCATGGTCGAGATCGCCAAGTTCAGCAACAAGGCAAGCTTGAGCTACAAGGACTTCTACTTCATCTGATTAGTTACGCTGATGCGCCATGTGACCCCGGGCCGCCGCGGGGCCACATGGCTATCTTCGTTCACTAGAGCATCGGACCGTTTAGTGGACGCACTACGGGTGGTTTCGAGTTGGCTTCAGGACGACTGAGATGCAGAACTCATCGGATCCGATATCCCGTCCGATGCTCTAGGCCACAATCAGAGACCTTTGACCCCGCATGGATCGGAAGCGAGGAAGTGCCTGGGTGAGGCACTTGCAGCCTCAGATCGGATCTATGCAATAGTCCGGTCATGACGAGCCCGAAGGGCAGCTTCCGACCCCTTCCAAACCCTCACTGACTGCCTCTTCTGCACATAGCGATCTATTCCACTTCAACTCATTTTTGGCCAACCGCTTGAAGCCGATGCTTCACACATGTTCTCTCAGATCGCGGCTTGTTCTCCGTTCCGACATGCTTGGTCTGTAACCATTAGGCCGATGGCAATCGCTGCCGGATGATAGCGGTGTGGAAGCGCGCCCCGTAGAGCAGTCCCTCGTCGTTGAAGTCATAGGATGGGTTGTGCAAGGGCGCCGAGTCCTTGCCGTTGCCGACGAAGGCGAAGCAGCCGGGTACCTTCTCTAGGAAGCGGGCGAAGTCCTCCGAGCCCGTCATTGGCTCACCGGCTGTCGAGACGTGGTCCGGCTCGAACACGGTCCGGGCGGCCACGAAGACCTCCTCCACTAGGGCGGGATCGTTCAAGGTCGGCACGAACTCGCGCGTGTAGGTCACTTCGGTGGCGACATTGTAAGTCTGCGCTGTGCCCTCGGCGATGATACGCATCTGCTTCTCGATCTCGGCGCTGATCTCTGGCCGGAAGCTGCGGGCATCCCCAAGAATGCGGGCAAGCCCCGGCAACGCGTTGCGGGTGCCGTCGGTGATCAACTCGGTCACCGAGACAACGCCGATGTCGGTTGGGCTCAGGCGACGCGATACGATGGTCTGGAGGTTCATCACTGTGGCACAGGCAGCGACCAGCACCTCGTTGCCCCAGTGCGGGCGGGCAGCATGCCCGCCGACGCCCTTCAGCACGATCTCGAAGTTGTCCTCCGCCGACATGATCGGCCCCACGCGCGTCTGGAAGTGCCCGACGGGAAGGCCCGGCATGTTGTGCAGGCCATAGATTTCGTTGAACGGGAACCGCTCCATCAATCCGTCATCAAGCATGGCAAGCGCGCCCTTGCCCCATTCCTCGGCGGGCTGGAAGATGAAGCGCACGGTGCCGTCAAACCCTCCCTCCTTAGCCAGCAGTTTGGCGGCTCCGAGCAGCATGGCGGTGTGCCCGTCGTGGCCGCAGGCGTGCATCGTGCCCGAGTTCTGCGACCGGTAGGCCTGCGTGCCCTGTTCGGTGATGCGCAGGGCGTCCATGTCGGCCCGGAGCGCAATTGCGCGATTGCCGCTGCCGCATTTGAGGGTGCCGACGACACCCGTGCCGCCCACGCCTTCGACGACCTCGTCGAGGCCGAACTCCCGTAGTTTGTCAGCGACGAAGGCGCCTGTGCGCTTCTCCTCGAAGCCGAACTCCGGATGAGCATGCAGGTCACGCCGCCAAGCGGTCATCTCCCGTGTGAGGGCACTCAGATCGATGTTCATGGGGAACTCCTTACTAAGCTGCGAGGCGACTGACGACATCGAGCAGGATGTTGGCACCAGCGACGAGGTCGGCATCCGGCGTGTGCTCGCGCGGATTGTGGCTGATGCCGCCAATGCTCGGCACGAAGATCATGGCCGAGGGCGCGATGCGGGCGATCATCTGTGCGTCGTGGCCCGCGCCTGAAGTCATGTGCTTCGAGGCCAGCCCGCGCCCGCGGGCAGCCTCCTCGACCAGTTCCACAGTCCCCCGGTCGAAGGTCACTGGTTCGAACCGCGCCAGCCGCTCGACCACTATCGTCACCTCCTCGGCAGCCGCGAGGTCCTCCAGGTACGCGGCAAGGGCAGCTTCCTCCGCTTGGAGGCGCTGTTCATCGGGATCGCGCAGGTCCACGGTAAAGGTGGCGCGGGAGGGGATCACGTTGATCGCGTTCGGCTCGAAGCTCATGCAGCCCACCGTCGAAACAGTGGGTATATTCGAGGCCTGAGCTTGGTCGCGCAGGAAGGTGACGACGCGCGCCGCCGCGTGACCGGCATCCCGCCGCATCGACATCGGCGTGGTGCCGGCGTGGTTGGCCTCGCCCTCGATGGTCACCCGCTGCCAGGAGATGCCTTGGAGGTTCTCCACGGCGCCAATAGGTACACCTTCGCGCTCCAGGACGGGGCCCTGCTCGATGTGCAGCTCGACATAGGCGTGCGGCTTGAGGAAGCCCGGCTCCTTGGAGCCGGCATAGCCGATCCGTTCCAATTCCATCCCGAGTACGGTGCCATCGGTGCCGACCGTCGCCAGCGCCTCCTCGACGGGGAGGCCTCCGGCGTAGACGAGCGAGCCCATCATGTCGGGTGCGTAGCGCACGCCTTCCTCATTGGTGAAGGCGGCAACCGCAATGGGCCGGGCAGGCGAGTAGCCCGACGCCTTCAGGGTCTCAATCACCTCCAACCCAGAAAGCACGCCATAGCAGCCGTCATAGATCCCGGCGTTGATGACGGTATCAACGTGCGAGCCGAGCAGGATGGGAGCCTCGTCGGCGTTAGCGGCAGTTCTCCAGATCCCGAAGATGTTGCCGATGCGGTCAATCGCGACCTCCAGACCTGCGGCTCGGGTCCAGGCAACGAAGGCATCGCGGCCGGCCTTGTCGGCATCGGAGCCGGCGAGCCGGATCAGTCGGCCCTCCCCGTCTCGGCCGATCTGCCCGAGGTCCCGCAGGCGGCCGAGCAGGCGCTCTGCGTTGATCGACAATGCGGTCATGCGTCTGCTCCTCCGCTACGGGTTGCGACTTCATCAGGTGATACACCAACGAGCTCAGTGTATCGCGCCGGGTCGGTGGCGCCCTCGGTATTGACGAGAAGAACCCGGGAGGCCGCACCGAGACCGAGTGCCGCCTTCAGGTGCGGATCAGCGGCAGCCTTGCTCAGAGCTGCAAAGCCGACACCGCCGCTCTCACCAGCGACGATGGCTGGATCGTTCCCGGCAGGGCGGGCGAGGCGGTTCATCGCCGTGACGGCATCCTCCTCGTCGACGGTCATGAAGGCGTCGGCGACGCGGGACAAAACTCGCCAGGCGACGAGCGACGGCTCGTAGCATTCCAGCATCGCCATCACTGTCGGCTCGCCGTGCTCGATCTTGACCGGATGTCCCGCCCGCGCCGTCTCGTAGAGGCAGGCAGCCCGTGCCGGATCGACTACAACAAAGATGGGCCTCTGGTCTCCGAGTACGAGCGCGAGATGCCCCGCTACGGCAGCCGCAACCCCACCGACGCCCGCCTGCACGAACACGTGGGTTGGTGGAGCGGGAAGCTGGCGCAGGGCTTCGCGCACCATGGCGGTATAGCCCTGCATGACCAATCCGGGGATGCGTTCGTAGCCCGGCCACGAAGTGTCGGAGACCAAAGTCCAGCCCTGCTCGGCTGCAACCCGGGCGGCCTCGGCGACCGAGTCGTCATAGGTGCCCTCGACCCGGATCATCTGGGCTCCGAAGCGGGCGATGGCAGCCACGCGCTCGTCGCTGACGCCGGAATGCACGAAGATGGCAGCCCTGGCGCCAACCAGCTGTGCGCCTTGAGCGACCGAGCGGCCATGATTGCCGTCCGTGGCACAGGAGACAGTCATCCTGGACGCAACGGCACGGACCTCGGGCGAGTGCAGGTCGGCAATGTCGACCTGATGTCCGAGTTGGCGGCCAGCTTCCTCCAGCACGAGCCGAATGACCGCATAGGAGCCACCCAGCGCCTTGAAGCTGCCAAGCCCCAGTCGAAAGCCCTCGTCCTTAATGTGGATCGCGCCCACGCCGAGTTCGGCGGCACAGGTTGGCAGGGTGTGCAGAGGCGTGGGCGCATGGTTGTCGCGATGGGTGAGGTGCCGCTCAACCTCTTCGGCCGCCGTCACGCCCAGTGTCTCGGCATCAACTGGATCGAGGGGTTTGCGGTAATCGGAGTGCTGGTTGGGCAGGATCATCGCCGTCCTTCCGTATGGGATGGCGAGAAGATATTGCATGGGCTGCGAAAAGGCGCTCTATTTGAGGCATTCAAACGCAAGAATTTTTCATGTACGTCGGGCCTACAGTGTCCAAGTCTTCCTCTTCGATCACCCTCGACAGCTTCGATCTCGCGATCCTGAACATCCTTCAGAAAGATAACACGACTCCACAGCGGATAATCGGCGAGGCCGTTAACCTGTTGGCTCCGGCCGTGCAGCGCCGCATCCGTCGGATGGAGGAAGCTGGGGTCATCCAAGCCAATGTTGCGGTGATTGATCCGACCCAGGTTGGGCAGGGCATTACGATCTTTGTCGAGGTCGAGGTGATCAGCGAGACGGCGGAGCTGATCGACGCCGCCAAGCGGGAGTTCGCCGCGGTACCGGAGGTACAGCAGTGCTACTACGTCACGGGAGAGGCTGACTTCGTGCTGGTGGTTGTGGTGCCGACGATGACCGCCTACGAGGCGCTCAAGCGCCGTCTGTTCTTCGGGAACAACAACGTGAAGCGGTTTCGCCCCTTTGTGGCCATGGACCGCGTCAAGGTCGGGTTGGCGGTTCCCTTGCCAGGGTGACTGGTTCTACAAACCGGTTAGGCTCCCGAGCGTAAGGGAACGACGGCTTTTGGCGTTTCTCGGAAGTAGACTGAGTGTCTGCACTAGCGAGGAACAACGAACCTTCCTGGGGGCAAGAGATCGTCAGTGCCTGACCCCGAGCGGTCCTAGGGGCGCTGCCCATGAGATCGCTTCTGGAAGGTGCAATAAGGGGAATCCCTCAGTGGACGGCCAGTTTTCAGGTTGGCAATGGCGGGATATCCTGCCCTTCGTCCTCGCCTTGAGCTTCCATGACCTCCCTCCCTTTCGATCCCGACGACGAAGCCCTCCGCTGCCTGGTGGAGGCACTCACCGAAAGCGGGCAGGCAGTCTCCATCTTCGATGCCGAGGATAATCTCCGATACGCCAATAAGACCTACCAGGGCATGTTCCTCGGCAGTTATAATGGTCCGCTCACCTTCACCGGCATCCTCCGCCACGCTCACCGGAACGGGCTGGGGGTGCGGATCGATGACAATGATGTCGAAGCCTTCATCGCTCGGACCCTGTCCAGGCGACGGAGCGTACCCCGCAAATCGTTCGAGACCGACCTTGTGGATGGCCGCTGGTTCTGGATTGACCACACGGTGCTCCCGAACGGCTGGGTGCTGTCTGTTGGCGCTGATATCACAACGTTGAAGAACAACGAGAAGTCCCTGCGCCAAGCCCATGAGGCGGCGCTGAAGGCGTCGCAGACCGATCAACTCACCGGGCTGCCGAACCGCCGTCACATCCTGGGACTGCTGGATGAGGCACTTGCCGCCAACGAGGGCACAGGATCGGGCTTGTGCGTGGCCGTAATCGACATCGACCACTTCAAGGCAGTCAACGATGCACACGGACACGAGGCGGGCGACGCGGTGCTTGAGCATTTCGCACGCTCCTGCCGGGAGAGGGTGCGCGTCCAGGACCGCGTGGGCCGGACTGGCGGAGAAGAGTTTCTGCTGCTGCTGCCCGAGGTTCGGCTCGATGACGCCGTGCGCATCATTGACCGCGTCCGGGACGGCTTCCCGCCGGCGGTGCTGGAGCACAGTGGGCTTGAGCTGCCTTGCACCTTCAGCGCGGGCGTAACCGAGGCTCTGCCGGACGACGATCGCAGCTCCATCCTGCGCCGGGCGGACCGGGCCCTGTACGCCGCCAAGGACGATGGACGGAACCGCACCACGGTCGGCCTTCAAGGAGAACGCTGAGGGCGCGGATCACCACCTGGCTCGCATTCCGGCTGCCGACTTCATCCAAACGTGCCATGCCAGAAAAGTCTCTTCATGGCACTTCTCGGAAATAGACCGATGGTCTGCTCCCGCCAGGAACAGCAGACGTTCCTCAAGGGCATGGGATCATCGGTGCGTGACCCAGAAAAGACTCTCCCGCAGCGAATGAAGATTGGCATAGGTCGCAGGACGGGGCTGATGTCACGGGGGCAATTGGGTCTCAATCCAGGCTTCGGCCTCATCGAGGACCTCTGGCTACAGCCACGTGCTCGCGGACGAGGAGCACAGCCTCGAGCCGCTGCACAAGTCCTATGCCGTCGACGGCGGGTCACGGATGACGCGAGGGCGCGTCCGACGCGGCTTGGCCCCGCGGACCGGCGCGCGCAATCCCCTGCAATCGGCCCCGTGGGAAGACGTATGGCCATCACGGTACCCTTGGCGGTCTTGTGCGTTACATCAGGGTGCGGGTCGAGGCTAAGGCAGAACGCATGAACCACGGACAACGGGACGTCTTCCCGGGGCGCTCCCCCGAGCATGGAGGAACCTCGGCCGACGAACTAGCCTACCGCTTGCGCCAGCAGGAACTCATGGCGGCGTTCGGGCTACTTGCCCTGGACGCCTTGGACGTCATGACCCTGCTCCAGGAGGCAACCCGCCTCTGCGCTGAGGGGCTGCACGCCCGATACTGCAAGGTCATGGAGTACCTGCCAGATGAGGACTGCCTCATCGTCCGTGCCGGGGTGGGCTGGAAGCGGGACGTGATCGGATCGAAGACGGGCGCCGACCTCGACAGTCCCACTGGATATGCCTTCCAGACGCGCGAGCCCGTGATCTCCAATCATCTTGAGGGCGAAGGCCGCTTCCGCACGCCACGGGTGCTTGTGGACCACGGGATTAGGCGGGCCATCAACGTTCCGATCGCCACCGCGACCAGCCGGTATGGTGTCCTGGAGGTGGACAGCCCGGTCGAAGGGCGGTTCACCGAGGCCGACGTCGCATTCATGCAGGGGTTTGCCAGCCTGCTCGGCGTGGCCTTGGCTAGGTACAAAAGCGAGGAGAGGCTGCGCCTTGCGGCCAAGGCTACGAATGATGCGATCTGGGATTGGGATCTTGCGACGGACCGCCTCCTGTGGAACGAGGCCTACACCACGCTCTTCGGCCATGCGGACCGGGAGACGACCGGCACCTCGTGGAAGGGATACATCCATCCCGAGGATCGCAAACGCGTAGTGGATGCCATCCTGACGGTGATCGGAGGCACCCAGGAGAACTGGAGCGCCGAGTACCGCTTTTTGCGTGCGGACGGATCAGAGGCCTATGTCTTCGATCGCGGCTTCGTCGCCCGGGACGAGCATGGGCGCGCAGTTCGGATGATCGGTGCCATGCTCGACCTCACGGAGCGCAAGCGCGCGGAGGCGGCGCTGCGTGCCAGCGAGGAGTTCACCCGGCGCATCCTGGAGAGTTCCACCGACTGCATCAAGGTGCTCGATGCCGACGCACGCCTGCGGTTCATGAGCCCAGGCGGCATGGAGGTCATGGAGGTGGATGACTTTGGCGCCATCGAGGGCTGCGACTGGCGTGATTTCTGGTCCGGGCCGGATCACGAGAAAGCCCGCGAGGCCGTTCGAACGGCTCTCGCCGGCGGCAATGCCCGGTTCCTGGGCCATACGCCAACGATGAAGGGGCGGCCTCGATGGTGGGACGTGGCCGTCACGCCGATCCTCGGTGCGGACGGTTCAGTGGACAAACTCCTGTCCGTCTCGCGCGACATCACCGAGACCAAGCAGTCGGAAGAGCACCAGCGGCTTCTCATCAACGAGCTGAATCACCGGGTGAAGAACACACTCGCCACCGTGCAATCGATCGCGACCCAGACCCTGCGCAATGCGGCGACGCTGGAGAAGGCCCAAGCCGCGTTCGAGGCGCGTCTGTTCGCGCTCTCACGCGCTCATAATGTGCTCACCAGGGAGAACTGGGAGGGCGCCAGTTTGCGCACGATTGTCACCGAGGCGGTGGCGCCCTACAGCAATGTCCGCGAGGATCGGCTTCATGTCAGCGGGCCCGACGTGCGGCTGTCTCCTCGTATGGCGCTGGCGCTCGCGATGGCGCTCCAGGAACTGGCGACCAACGCGGTGAAGTACGGCGCCCTATCGAATGACACGGGCGAGATCCGGATTCAGTGGCTGCTCGACCACACGAAAGCGCCACCGTGCCTCTACCTGCGCTGGGAGGAGAGCGGTGGTCCGCCCGTGCAGGCGCCGAAGCGGCGGGGCTTCGGAACACGGCTCATCGAGCGCAGCCTGGCACTCGATCTTGAGGGTGACGCCCGCATCGAGTTCGCCCTCACCGGGGTCGTCTGCACCGTCGACGCTCCTCTCATGACCGATGCCGCGCCGGCAGGATTGGTGTAAAGCGGGACAACCGGTCCGATTACGGCGTCGACGGTCGCGGTTGGCTCGCCTGCACGCACATGTCAGGTTCGGTGCATCCCGGCGGCGGCATCCGCATCGACAGATCCTATCAGGTCACCTGCGTGCTCATCGACAGGAATGGCGCAATTGTATTGGAGATCAGGACCGAAGGCGATCGTGCCGGTGCTGGAGGATGTGCTCGCGGTCGAGAAGCGATGTGCTCAAGGTATGGAATAATAATAAAGTTCTTACAAAGAGAATAAAGTTTGGACAGAAATAATAAAATTCTTACAGATTTCACTTTCTGGTTGTGACTGCCTGGTAAAGCCGTGCAGCCTTCCCCTTTAGATTTTCAACGTCATTGTAGTACCTAGCAGCCTGCTGCACGGAACGGTGTTGCGACTGTTGCATCGCTGCGGGCAGGGGTACTCCGGCATGAGCGGCTTGGGTCAGATAGCCGGAGTGCAGCAGGAAGGCTCTCTCCCCGCCTGGGGCAGGGCTTTCTGACTTAGCCGAGCACGCCACCAACCCTGCCGCTGCAATCTTATGCCCTATTGGGGCGAACCGTCCTTCGGGGTGATATTCGCCGACGTGGCCGAGCGTTTAGCCTCAGAGCCGTAGGACAGTTGGTCCCAAACCAAGCGGCGCCGTCGAGCCGCTGTCCAAGCGTAACGAGGATCGCCTTCCAGGTGGTGGAGGTGATCACTGAGGCGGTTGCGCTCCAGCCAGGTCAAAGCCGCCTCGAGTTCAGCCAGGGTCATCTGGCCTCGTCCCTTGTTGCCGAACACCCGCTTCAGCACCGCATTGTAGCGATGGTAGAGCCCCTCACCAACATGCGGCACCCGCAGGCCGGCTTCGTCCTCCACTGCCTGAACGGCAACGGCCTCACCGATGCGAGCCCGCAGCCGCCGTTCCGTCGCGGATGGCGGCTCGATCAGGTGCGCTTCGGCGGCCTTCCGTTCGCGGCGGGCCTCTTCAAAGACCGGACCGGGCTTCAGCGTTGCATAGCGCAGACCCAGCGCATTGCTCTCCAAGGGCGTAATTCCACGTCCCTCTCCCTCATCCCGGTGTGCCGCGAGATGCTCGGCGAGCCAAGATGGTGTCTCCGCCTCAGCCTTGCGCCGGCGTTGACGGGCCAGCATCCCCTGCTCAGCCTCAATGCTGCGGCGGAAGCGGACAAACAGCGGATCGTCCGGGTGGAAGACGAGGGCGCGCTGGCTCTCGTAAGGACCAGCATGAGGATCCACTCGCGTGGCTCGGGCGATCATCTGTTCAAGCCAGGGGCGGCTGCGGATGTGGGTGAGGGCAGCCACCACCGCGACCTCCGGTGCGTCGAGCCCCTCGTAGGCCATGGCCACTGTGACCAGGATCGCCGGTTCCGCTGTCAGCCGAAAGGCGGCCAGCGCCTCGGGTGCGCCCCGCTCATTCGAGATCGCCAATCGCACCTCCCTCTCGGCCTGCCGGGGTGGCATCCAGCTTCGCAGCATCTCACAGTAGCGCCGGGCACTACGCTGATCAGGCGCTACCACGAGCAGCTTGCCGAGACCCCGGACGGCCTCATCGGCAGCCAGCCCCCGCTCGGCCCGCCGGCGTGATCTGAGATTGCGTGTGGCCCTGAAGGCCTCCTGGAGCAACTCCCGGGCAAAGCCAGTCCGCAGAGCGGTGAACAGGGCAGGGCGGGTTGTCTCGGTCGGGTAGGGGCCGGACAGACGATGGGGGCCCAGCCGGACGTCGTCCATCGCGGTTCGCCCTGCTTGCAACCAACTGGCTTCACCATCGAGGGCACCAAAGGTGATGGGGAGCACCGCGCGCTCGGCCACCGCCTGAGTTCGTGAGTAGCCGGTGATCGCCCAGCCGGGAGCCTCCAGATCAACCTCCTGCGTGCCAGCGTCGGGTCCAGTGCGATAAGGCAGCCACAGGATGCGCCGGCCATCCGCACGTTCCAGGGTTCCCGAGAGAAGCAAGCGCAGAGCTGCGGACTCCAGAAGCGGCAGCAGCGCCCGGCTCCAAGCTGAGGCATCTTCGTTCAGGGTAGGGGCTTGGCCGGAACTTGCGGATGCGGCTGGCTCGTAGTCGCTAAGAGTGGGCAGGTGATGCACCTCATCAACCACGAGCAGGGTGCGATGGCGGCGGAGTTCGGCCAGATGCAGGTTCGGTGCCGCCGCAATCGCCTGGTACGTGGTGATGTACCCAGCCAGGCCCCGGCTCGGGTCTGGTTCGTTGTCGGCTGCACGAACTGAGAGCGCGTGGCCAAGCACTGCTCGCCAGACTGGGTCGGCAAAGGCCTCTTCTGCTTGCAGGCGGAGACTGTCGCGGGGCACAACCCAGCAAATCCGCTCGACGTGGCCGGCCTCGATCAGGCGAGCCGCAGCAATCACCGGGAGGAGGGACTTGCCGCCGCCAGGCGTCACTGCCGCCAGGATGTCGGTGACCCCTGTCGCTTCACCGCGTGTGATTGCAGCGACAAGGCCTGCAAGGGCCTGCTGATGCGCCCGCAGGGGCCTTTGAGGGGGCGTGGACATATGGACCGGTCCGAAAGCAAATCACCAACATCCAGCATGGGGTGTTTCCGGCGACGTGTGAATCCCTCCGCTCGTGCGGCGCGCTCTTGGCATCGTTCAGCAGCCGGGAGACGCTCTGACTTTTAATCAGAGGGTCCTGGGTTCGAGTCCCAGCGCGCTCACCAAGCTATATCAAGCACTTAGATGCTGATCAGGTTTGGTCTTGCTTCCCAGAAAACCGGATTGGGAAGCGTATGGGAAGCAAGCTCAACTAAATGAGCTTTTTCACGCTGTCGTATCGGTTCACCCGCAGGTCAAACCTGACTGCCAGAATTGGCGAACGTCAGCAATCAGCCAGATAGCAGACCTTGTTACGGTCACGCTGAACGACCCAGATTGACCCTAAGGCGACCTTCCGGTTGGAGCCGAGCAGTATTGATGCCGTCGAGGCGCTTGCAGGACACCAATGCCTTTTCGCTTCTCACATGTCACTCCTCGATTAGTGACGGCACGGCGCCTGAGCAAACATCAGGTGATTACCTGAGAGACAGTGGCGCGAGCCCTCCGATATTATGGCTTCGACGGAGGGTGCCATGATCAGCTGGATCGTCCGCGGGCTTCTTGCCGGCGGTGGGGTTGTGTCGGGGTGGTTCGTTGCCGAGGACGCCCCCAAATTCGGAGTCGTGCAGATGATGATGGCTCTCATCCTGCTCACATTCGTCGTTGCCGTCCTGGCGTTCTGGCCTGAGCGCTGGACGGTCACCCTGAACCGCCTGCATGGATACCGGTGACAGTTCGGTCATCTCCACGGTTGTCCACGGGCTGATGACCTGACCCGCTACTGGCAGATGCGGTAGCGGTCGCTTGACCCGTGCTGCTGCACATCCAGGTGAAGGTGGTCGGCATGGGCGGCATCGGAGCCGGGTCCCAGCACGGTGGTGAACCAGCCGCAGGCGGCGGTGCGCAGGGCGCTCAGCAGCGGGCTTGGTGGAGCGTCGGGCTCCGGCTTGATGCGCAGGGTCGACCCGCTTGCGAGCTCAAAACCGGCGATGTCGATGGCCAGTCCTTCCGCATGGGCCGACAGCTTGCCGGTCGCAGCGCCGTTGCGGTTGCGGCACACGAACCCCGGTCCGGTACGAACGCTCTTCAGTTCCGTGTTGAGGCTTCCGGCTACCACAGGCGCCACCAGGTCACCGAGCCAGTGGCCGAAAGCACCGGCAAAGCGGCAGGCTAGGATCGGCTGGTCGCCAAGCCGCACGGTGGTTCCCGGGCGGGATGGCACCGAAACGGATTTCAGCCGGACCGGTGTCTCGATCCGACAGCGTTCGTTTGGATCTGAGGGCTGCTCCGTCACGTCGAACTCAAACCCGGCCGCCTTGAGGCGGCTGAGGCACAGGTCGGCATCCGCTGTCGGCGGGGCCGGACCGGTCACCTTTGGCATCTCCTGTCGGGTCTCGGCCGGAGCCGCAGGTGGTGTTGGCGAGGGCGCCACGCTGGGCCGCGGTGGAGGCAAAGGCGGCTTTGGCTCCGCCACGCTCGGGCCTCCGGCCAGGACCAATACCGCGATAAGCACCTGCCCGATGCGCGCCATAACCACATCCCATGTTCAGAGCCAACGCAACGGCCGCGCTTCCGGTTCGCGGTCGAACAGGTCAGGGCATCATCACTGGTGTGAACGGCCCCGCTAGCACGGGTTAATCCACAGGGTTTCCCCCGATTCCAAACTCTGGTTTAATTCCTCGTGGGTAGGCTGGTAATCCGGCTCCCGGGAAGATGCCCTCATGATGGCGGCACCGCTCTCGTCATGGCTCGTCCCACTCCTTTGGGAGATCCGCCATGGCCATTGTCGAGGTGCACGCCGGTGGAGTGAGGCGACGCCGGGAACCGGCGAGCCTGCGCTGGCGTGTTGCCCTGACGCTTGCCTTTGTCGTTGCAGCGGCTTTCATCGCCGGCGCGGCCTTTCTCTACGAGGAGGCCGTGGAGGACCGGCACGCCATTGAGCATCGCGCGATGGTCGAGGCCGTGTCCGGCTCCAGCGCCTTCGACCGTGAGATCGCAGCGACCGGATTCCTGCTGCAGGGGCTGTCCCGCTCCCCGGCCCTGAAGTCCCGTGACCTCCGCGCATTCTACAATCAGATGGCCGAGACACCCCGTCCGGAAGGATCCTGGTTCGTCCTGTGGGACATGAACGGGCAAGTTCTCAACACCATTCGCCCTTTCGGGACCAGGCTGCCGACGCGGGCTGAGATCGGTGGGACCGGCGACGGGTACGACCGTGTCCGGGACCGGGGGCTGAGCATCTCCAACCGGACCATGGCACCGGTGGCGAGGGTGCCGACCATCGCGGTGCACCTGCGGCTCGATGGCGCTGACGGCGAGATGTGGGGGATGCTGTCAATGGCCTTGCCGGAGAAGCGGCTGAACGCCGTGGTGCGGGAACATCCGCTGCCGGCCGGCTGGACCACGACCGTGCTGGACCGCAACCTCGTGCCCATCGCAACCAGCGAAGCCACATCATCCGCGGTGTCTCCCGCATTGATAGGGAGCCTCCGGGATCTCCCCGCGAGCGGACACTTCACGGTGGACAGCGGCGTGGAGGATGTCCTTGTCGGCGTCCAGCGCTCCGTTGCGACCGGGTACACGACCATCACGACCGTACCGTTCGCCGTTGCGAACGCTCCCGTTACGGATGCCGTGCAGAAGATCAGCGTGGTCGGTGCGCTGCTCCTGCTGGCGGGCGGTGTGGCAGGACTGGTGATCATGCGCCAGCTCGGCCCGGTGGAGGCCACCGCCGCCCACACAGCCCGGCAACTGCGGCTGGCGGAGGCCCGCTACGCCAGCCTCTGGAACGACGCGCCCGAAAGCCTTTTCGTCGTTACCGTAACCGAGGACGGACGCTTCGTCTTCGAGGGCCTCAACCCAGCGCACGCGCGGGCGACGGGCCTGAGCTTCGAGGACGTCGCCGGCAAGGCACCGGAGGAATGCCTGCCGCCAGACAGCGCCGCGGCAGTGACGGCGCGCTACCGCGCCTGCCTCAAGAGCGGCGAACCGATGGTCTACGACGAGGTGCTCGACTTTCCGAGTGGGCGCCGGCATTGGCAGACGAGCTTGGCGCCAGTCCGGGACCCGGAGACCGGGCGCATCGTGGTTCTGGTCGGCACAGCCCGTGATGTCACCGCCGACCGTACGGTGACGGCACAGATCGAGCGCAGCCGCCTCCTGCTCCAGACCACCATGGATGCCTTGTCGGCCCACATCGCCATCCTGGACGAGAAGGGCACGATCATCGCGGTCAACCAGGCTTGGCACAGGTTCGCCGACGAGGGTGCCTTCGCCACGCCGGATCACGGCGTCGGAACCAGCTACGTCGAGACCTGCCGTGCGGCCGCGGCATCTGACCCACAGGCAGCCCTGGTCGCGCAGCGTCTCGATGCCGTGCTGGCTGGACGGCAGCAGGAGTTCCGGTTGAGCTATCGCTGCGGCGACCGCTTCTTCCAGATGACGGCGGCACGGTTCACCCACGAGGGAGCTGCTCACGTGGTCGTCGCGCACGAGGATGTCACCGAACTCACTTCTGCCCGTCAGGACGTGCGGGACATCGCCGGACGCCTCCTCTCCCTGCAGGAGGACGAACGCCAGCGGATCGCGGCGGACCTGCACGACTCCACGGCCCAGCACATCGTGGCTGCCGGGCTTGGACTGATGCATGTCGATGCCATGGCCGACAGTCCAGACGCGGTCAGGTCCGCGCTTGGCCCGGTGCGGTCCGCGCTGGACGAGGCGCACAAGGAGATCCGGACCCTGTCCTATCTGCTGTATCCGCCCAATCTGCGCACCAATGGCCTGGCCTCTTCGCTAAGGCATTTTGTGACCGGGTTTTCCCAGCGCACGACGTTAGAGGGGAAGGTGCGGGTCACCGGTGACGTCGACGCAATCCCGCTCGACCTGCAGCGCGCCGTCCTGCGCGTGGTGCAGGAAGCCCTCGTCAACGTGCATCGCCACGCCGAAGCCACCAAGGTATCGGTGACCCTCCGGCGCGACGGGAAGGGCCTGCATCTGCGGATCGCCGATAACGGCAAGGGGCTGCTGGGCCGGGATGGAGCATCCGCGGCACCGATCTCACTTGGGGTTGGCATCCCCGGCATGGAGGCGCGCATCCGCCAGTTCACCGGCACCATGGACATCACCAGCGGCCCACGCGGGACGACGGTCCGGGCCTCGGTTCCGCTCCCGGGGCAGGCGGAGCGGGAGCAGATGCTGGACCTCGGGCCCGAGCATAGCCGCATCGAACTTCCACGGTCTTCAGCGACAAATCTCAGGGTTTCGCCTGATGGTCATGGCGAAAACAGTGGCTAAGCTGACGAGACCCGGTAGGGGACACAAGGGGGCGACAGGTGACCCGCATCCTCATCGCCGACGATCACCAGGTGGTCCGCTCCGGCCTGCGCACGGTGCTTGACGCCCAGCCCGGCTTCGAGGTGGTCGGCGAGGCCGCAAACGGCCAGGAGGTGGTCGAGGCCGCCCTCGCCAGCAAGCCGGACGTGGTCATCCTCGACTACGCCATGCCGGTGCGCAACGGCGTCGAAGCCACGCGCGAGATCCGGGCGCGGCTGCCGCGCACAGAGGTGCTGATCTTCACCATGCACGACAGCCACGAGGTGATCGAGGACATCCTGGCGGCTGGGGCCCGCGGCTACTTGCTCAAGGCCGATGCCAACGACCACTTGGTCGCTGCTGTGCGGGCGCTCGGACGGCACGAGGCTTACATCTCCGGCAAGCTCTCCGCCGACCTGCTCGACACGCTGATCGACCGCCGCCGGCAGGGCAAGCGCAATCCCCTGACGCCGCGCGAGCGGGCGGTGGTGCAACTGATCGCCGAGGGCAACACCAACAAGGCCGTGTGCACAAAGCTGGGCGTGAGCCTGAAAACCATCGAGACCCATCGGGCCTCGGCCATGCGCAAGCTTGGGCTCCACACCACGGCGGACCTGGTCCGCTATGCCGTGAAGAACCGGATGGTCGAGGTCTGACGTGGTGGACTGTCGATAGCCTGTTTTCTCAGGGTTTCTCCTGGGCCGACCTCCGGGTTTTTCCTGATGGAAGGCGTCCCTGAAGCAAGCCAAGATGGAACGCACCAGGGGAGGGACGCCGTGTCGTACAAGATCGAATGGTGTCGGACACTGAGTCTAGGCATCGTTTCATTGCTGGGGTGCGCGGCAGGCCTGCCTTCGCAAGCTACGGAGGGCGGCGTCAGCCTCTACGTACCCGGCGTTCGAGGGCCACTGGCCGGCGTGACGCCGCCTCCCGGGTTCTACTTCAACAACGACGCCTATTACTATTACGGCGAGCTCGGCGGAGCGCGGCGGACGCAGATCGGCGGCGCCGTCATCGCCAATGTCAAGCAGCGGGCCTATGTCGACTTCGTCACCCCGGTCTGGGTTACGCCCCTGCAACTCCTCGGCGGCAACCTCGCGTTTTCGGTGACCCTGCCGTTCGGTGCACCCTACGTGTCGGCCGGGGCGCTGATCGAGGCGCCCCGGCTCGGGCGCAGCTTCGTTTTCAAGCAACGCGACCAGGACTTCAACTTCGGCGATCCCGTGGTGGCGAGTTTCATCGGTTGGCACTCCGGCAACTTCCACTGGCAGGCAGGCGTGTCGATCAGCATCCCGGCCGGCGCTTACGAGGACGGCGAACTCTCAAACGTCGCTTTCAACCGTCCCATCGGCGACATCTATGGGGCGCTCACCTGGCTTGACCCGGAACTCGGGCTCGACATCTCGGGGGTGGTGGGCTTCGAGATCAACGGCGAGAACCCCGACACGGATTATGACAGCGGCAACGCGGTGCACCTCGACCTCGCGATCAGCAAGAACCTGACCAAGGAGTTCTCCGTCGGCGTGCTGGCCGGCCACTACCAGCAGGTTTCTGACGATGGTGGAGAGGGCAACCGCATCGGCCCGTTCAAGGGACGCACGACAGCGGTCGGCGCCACGGCCGCCTACAACTTCACGGTGGCGGGCACGCCGGTTTCGACCCGGATCAAGGTCCTGCGCGAGGTCGAGACGGACAATCGCTTCCGCGGCACCATCGGACTGTTCACGGTGTCCTTCCCACTAGGTGGACAGGCCCATGCGGCTCCGGCTCAGCCGCAGTCGATCCGTGTGCGCTACTAACGGGAGACGGCGTGGAACGCAGGGTCGTCAGAGCCCGGTTACTATGGCAAAAGTCTGCTATGGTCCCCTCGGGTCGGGACAAGGGGGCCAACGATGATACCGCCAGAGATGTGGCGAACGGTCAGACAGTGCACGCTCCGGCTGCCTGCGATCCTCGTCCTCGCTTCCCTGCTCGTTGGCTGCGCCAGTGTCCGAGGCGTCATGCTTCCTGTGGCCGGAACGGTTGCCGGGGCAAGCCAGGTCGACATGCTGGTGGCCACCACGCGCCGGCAGTCCGATCCGTCGGAACTGTTCTCGGGTGACCGCGGAGACCTCCCGTCGTTCGCCAACATCACTGTCTCGATCCCGCCACCGGAGGCACGCCAAGTCGGCGAGGTTCAATGGCCCCGGCAGGTGCCAGGCAATCCGGCCACGGAATTCGTGACGCTCAAGGCCGACGTCATCGACCGCCCGCAGGCGACTGCCTGGGTCCGGCGGGCCCTGCGTACGGTTCCCAAGCGGCAGGTGCTGGTGTTCATCCACGGCTTCAACAACCGCTTCGACGACGCCGTCTTCCGCTTCGCCCAGATCGTGCACGACTCCCACGCGCCGGTCGTGCCGGTCCTGTTCACCTGGCCGTCCCGTGGCAGCGTATGGGCGTACGGCTACGACCGCGAGAGCACGGCCTACTCCCGCAATGCCCTGGAAACCTTGCTGAAGGCGATCTCCCAGGATCCCGGGGTCGGAGAGATCTCGATCCTAGCCCACTCGATGGGCACGTCACTGGCCCTGGAGACCTTGCGCCAGATGGCCATTCGCGACGGACGGGTGACGCCGAAGGTCCGCAACGTCCTCCTCGCCGCGCCCGACGTCGACGTCGATCTCGCCCGCGAAGCCATCGTGGACATGGGGCCTGCGGCGAGGCGCCCGTCCATCACCCTGTTCGTGTCCCAGGACGACCGCGCGCTGGCCCTGTCGCGCCGTGTCTGGGGCAGCGAGGTTCGGCTCGGCGCCATCAATGCCGACCAGGAGCCGTACCGCAGCCAGTTCGAACAGGCAGACGTCACGGTGCTCGACCTCACCAAGCTCAGAGCCGGCGATCCGCTCAACCACGGGAAGTTCGCGGAGAGCCCCGAAGTCGTCCAACTGATCGGGAGCCGGCTGGCCGCAGGGCAGACGGTGTCGGATTCCCGCGTCGGGCTGGGTGACCGCATCATCCAGGTGACCACCGGTGCAGCAGCCGCTGTTGGGACCGCCGCCGGGCTCGCTGTGTCAGCGCCCGTCGCGGTCGTCGATCCCCAGACACGCCGATCCATCGGCGGTCATGTCGATCAGCTAGGGCGCTCCCTGTCCGACACCGTGACGCCGCTCAACCCGGCCGGACTGGGACAATGACGCTGTGTCACTAGGAGCAACGGTCCGCTCGCATCGTCTCGCCTCGATGAAGCGGCGGAGCTCACGGTTGGTGACCGGCGTCTAGCTGATCCAGATCACGTGTGCGCAGGAGAGGCAACGTTGGGACGAAGGTGCTGTGGCAAGGCCGTCCGACGGCGACAGTTCCATCGAGATTTCGGTTATGATGCAGGTTCAGCCTCAGGGAATTTCCATGTTCCGTTCAGGATCTCCGTACGTGGCCGGTAGAGGCGAACCATGTAGTTCCATCCCGGCATGATCGGCAGGCAGTTGACGACCTTGCCGTCGCAGCCGCCGAACTGGACCGCCACTGAACCGTCCGCGCCCTTCTGGGCGGTGATATTGTTGATTGAGTAGGCATTGTACGGATTGGGCTGATAATAGCCTTGGGCGTTGTACAGGCTGATCGACCAGAAGCCATCGACCGGCACGTCCTTGACGTCCAGCCTGTACACAGTCTTGCCGTCATTGCGGGGTGGCGTGACGTTGAGATAGAGCGCATCAGTCTCCGGGTTGCCGCCCCAGGCCGAGGCTGCTCCGATCAGTCGGCGGACCGGATCGACGGCCTCCTTCGGGCCGAACATCCGCTTCGTATCGGGCAGTGTCGAGGCCAGGACGAGCAGCGCTTCACGCACGGTCTTCTGGCTGGCCTGGTCCCAGCGCGGCACCTCGAACTTTCCTGGTCCTCCAGGCTGCTCGACCCGAATTGCGTCCTGCAACGCGTGGACCGCCGCCACGTCCTTTGGGTCAACTGGGTTCACCAAGGTCCGGATGGCGACGATGACGTAGCGGGTTCCAATCTTCTCCTTGGACAGGGTATGGCTGCCGGCACCGTAGGCGACCTGCGGGGTATACTGGTCCTCGTCGATCACCTGCATCGACACGAAACGCGGGCCCACCTCGGGCACCGTGATCGTCACCGGTCCGGCATCAAGATCGAACACGGCCGCGGAATAGAGGGTGTCACGATTAAGGCGGATGACCGTCTGGTTGTCGACCGCAGCCGGCTCGCGACGATGCACGAACTTGCCCAAACCGCCGTCCTTCACCACGCTGCTCAGATAAAGGTCGCTCTCGGCCCGGACGAAGTTGTCGGGGGTGACGGGAACGGTGCCTGCCGCAGGGGCCTGAGCTTGCGCTTGCAACGGACTCAACAGAGCGGCAGCCGCCAAGACTGCATTCTTTATCGGTCTCATGATGGTCTCCTGCTTGATGGGCTCACTTCACCATTGTCACTGCTGCGGGTTGCCACTGACCGCTTGTCACGACTTCTTTCGGAACATAGGTCCGGAACGTCAGCGAGAACGGCTTGCCGTTCGGTGACGGCAGCCAGTTCGACTCCGGCACGCCGGCAACGGGCTTCGGGCCGATACCGATCTTGAGCGACCCGTCGCCTTCGGGTGTCAGGTTTGAATAGGTGTTGAAGTTGAAGCGGTTCAATGGATTGGGAACGACGCGGTAGTCGGGCACGCCGACCAGGATCACCGACCAATAGGCATTCACCGCGGCTTGCGGCAGCCGGTCAGCCGGAAAGTGCATGATATAGCTGTTGCTGCCGTTGAGCGGCTTCTCGTCCGCGTCCCGGGTGGCTACGAAGTAAATCACCTCGTCGGTCGTGTTGGCCCAGATGCCGGCGAAGTTGACGACCGTGCGCAGGCGGTAGTCCTTGCCGTAATTGCCGGTCGTACCACCACCGATCCAGTGGTTGCGATACGGAGCGCTCTGGGTAAAGGCGTATTCCTGGAACTCGGGGATGACCTTGCGCAGTTGCGCATCGACGGCAGCACGAGCCTGGTCGCCCGATGCCACGTAGGCTGCGACGGAGCGGACCTGCTGCTGCATCTCGGCGGCGTTGGGCGCCACGTCCAGCGCGCTCGCCAGCGTCTGCTCCACGTCATCAAAGATCTCGACTCCAATCAGGTCCTTGTTGCCGAAAATCGGCATTGCTGGAGGCAGGACGACCACCGGCGTCCCAAGAGGGGAGGCCTTGAACTGGCGCTGGAGCTTCACAGCGCCGTCCGGGTCTCCCTTCAGCTCGACGCGCGCCAACATCTTGGCCTTGCTAGAGTGCAGTTCGATCCGCGAGACGTCTGCCGGGAGCGCACCATTCCAGCCCGGCTTGACCAGTGCGAACTTGCCGGAGGGCTTCGACGGGAACGTGCGCTCGTTGATGTTGACGACCACCTCGCCCCACTCGTCGAGGATCTGGGCGGTGTAGTAGCGGTCCTTGACCTCTGGCACCTCCAGGATGACAGGTGTGCGATCATCCACCGCGAACCAGGCTTCTAGATAAGCGACATCGAAGTTCGGGTTGACGAAGTCGGCCGATCCGAGGGGATTGTAGTGGATGGAATTGTAGGCAAACCCAGGCGCCTTACGGTCCATATGCTCCTGCCGGATCACAAGCGCGCGTCCGAGCAGGTAGATGTAGGCATCGGCTATGGCGGCATCATTGGGCTTCGGCACGCTGGCTGGCACCTGTGCAAGTGTCGGCGCGGTGAGCAGAGCGGCCATCAGGGCCATTGCGTACCTGCGGTTCAGAACCATTGTGCTGTCTCCTCCAATATCCTGCCGCCCGCTTGAGTCCGATCAGAACGGATTGACGTAGTTCAGGATTGCCGTTTGACGCAGCAGCACCTGCCGGATGACGTGGCTTGTCTTGACGCGCTCGGTGAAAATCGCGGCCAGGCCCGTGCTGCCGGCTGGCAGGCGCTTCGCGATGTCCTGATCGTCGAGCTTGATCCGGACAATGAACGGAGCTGCCTGGACCTCCGACGGCATGACGGCGAGGCCGCCGGGCTGCGACTGCCCGGTTGCGATGGCCTGCAAGACTGTCTCCACTTTCCCGGAAAAGACCTCGCCCGGGAGGGTCTTGAACGTGATCTCGACCGGTTGCCCAACCTCGATATAGCGCACGCTGATCTGCGGGATCTCCACGCCGAAGATCGCCTCCGACGTATCAATGAAGGCCATCACAGCTGACTGTCCGGTCACGCGAGCGCCCTTGCGCAGCGCGAGATTGGTCACGTAGCCGTCGGCCGGCGCCCGCACGGTGGTCCGGTCGAGGTTCCACTTGGCGCCGTCGAGCTGCGCCTTCAGTTGGTCGACCTCGGATTGCCGCTCCTGCACGTCGAAGGCACGGCCTGTATCGCGGCGTTGCAGCTCGGAGAACTGGCCGAGGCGCAACTCGGCGAACTTGAGCTGCGCCTCGATTGCTTGGACTTGCGCCTGATAGGTGGTCGGATCGATCCGGAACAGCACATCGCCTTCCTTCACCGGGGCATTCGCTACGACCGGCACGTCGATGACCTCGCCGGCGACCGACGGGACGATCTGCACCGAGTTGCGAATGACTGCCGCTGGACCAGAGGGTGCGCCCCAGCCCATTGGGATGAACAGGCCGACGAGCAGGACGAGCAGGACGATGACCGGCGAGAGCTTCCAGAAGGTGTTGAATGGGATGAATCGCAGCCAGACGAACAGCACCAGCAGGGCGATGTAGGCATTGAGCAGGACGATGATCATCGGGGCGTCTCCTGCTGCCGTGCCGGCACGTCAACATAGGCCCAGATCAGGACCAGCGGCCAGAACACCAAGCCGAAGACCAGGGTCGCCCAGCTCCCGACCGTCACGGCCTCCGGCCAGGGGTGTCCACGCTTACGCGCGATGCGGCCCGGCATCATGCCAAGCGCGACGACTACCGCGACCAGGCTCGCGACAACGATGAGGAGGACGATCCAGGCGAAGATGTCGATGAAGGCCATAGTCGTGCTCCCTCAGGGTTCGAAGGCGAAGACCTTCTTCCAATCCTGCTTCATGTCCACGATGATCCAGCCCTTGGACGTCGCCTCGACCCATGCCTTGTCGAGCCTGCCGATGTGCGACTGGCGGTCGTACGCCCATTCGCGCTCGGCATCGGTGTGGTGGACAATGCCCATGAAGCGTGGTCCGTCACCCGCCGCCGTCCATTGCAGCATCTGGAGGTCGCCGTCCGAGTTGCCGAAGGCAAGGATCGGCCGGCGACCGATGAAGCGGTTGATGCCGACCGGCTTGCCCGGGCCGTCATCGACGAACTCGACCTCCGGTTTCTTCAGAAGCACGGGTTTGCCGTCGGCACTGATCTCAAACTTCGTCACGCCGGACGAGCCCACGACCTGCTCGGGCGGGACGCCATAGACCCGCTCGGCGAAGACGCGCATGAACTCGACGCCGCCGCCGGACACGATGAAGGTCTTGAACCCGTTCGCCCGCAGGTACCGGAGAAGTTCGATCTGAGGGTGGTAGACGAGGTCGGTGTAGAGACGATCCTTCGTCGGGTGGCGTGCAGTCGCGAGCCAATCGGCCGCCGCCTTCGTGAACTCCGCGGTGGTCATCCCCGTGTGCGTGACCGCCATGATCTCCAGCAGGTCCTTCTCTCCAGCGGTCAGGAGGGCCCTCAGGTCGCCTGTGATGACGGAACGGAACGGCTCCTTGTCCTTCCATTCGGGAAACCGCGGTGCGAGGCGCTTCACCTCGTCGAGGGCGAAGGCGACCTGGAAGTAGACCGGCTGCTCGGCCCAGAGCGTGCCGTCGTTGTCGAAGGTGGCGATCCGCTTGTCCGGCGGGACGAAGTCGGGCCCGCCCTCCCGCGTCACGCGCCCGACGAAGTCGATGATCGCCTGCTTCGGGGCTGTGTCGTTCCAGGATGGCAGCGGGTCGGGAGCCTGCGCCTGAACGGGTGCGAGCGGCAGCCACAGGGCCAGCAGGCTGGCCGCGATCAGGGAGAGCAGGTGGCGGCGGTTCATCCTAGACTCCTGTCGTTTCCTTTACCCGGTCGGTGGCTCCCTCATGCTGGCGCTCGCGGATCTCGGCCAGGTCCCGTTCCAGGAAGAAGTTGAGGAAGGTGCGGATCACCGCGATGGCGCCCAGCCGCGCGACGGCCTCCCAGCCCGTGGTGATCGACGTTTCGATGATGTCTGCCCCGAGTTGGAAGGTCAGCCCGGCGACCAGCACCCGGGCGTAGCGCAGCCAGACCTCTCGCCTCTCCCTGTTCGTGGCTGTTCCCGCCAGCATCAGGCGAAGACCGGAGACGAACGCCTCCACCGTGCCGAACAGGACGATCACGAGGGCCATCGCATCGATGACGACAATGGCGTATTCCGTCACGGCGACCAGCCATTCCTTCATCGGCACCTCCGGCCGCTCTCATGGGGGAGCCTGTCGCTCCGGAGCGTTCGCCTGGCTTTCGGGGAAAACGGATGTCCAGGCATCCTTCATGCCGACCACGACAATCCCGTACTCGTCGGCCTTGTCGAGGGCCTCGACCAACGGGCTGAGGCGGAACTCGCGGTCGTAGGCGAACTCGCGCTCCGCATCGTCGTGGTGAAGCAGCAGGCCGAGCCGTGCACCCTTGCCGGCCAGCGTGTAGCGCAGCATGGCCAGATCCCCGTCGGAGTTGCCGAAGGCAAGGATCGGGCGGCGACCGATGTGCAGGGCGATGTTGGCCGGCTTCACCTCACGGTCGTCGAAGCTGTTGAGTTCCGACAGCCGCATCAGGTCCACATGGCCTTCATTGGCCTCGAAACGCAGCTTGACGCTCGACCCGACGACCTGCTCGGGCGGGATGCCGTAGGCCTCCTCGGCAAAGGCGCGGATCAGTTCGATGCCGCCGCCCGAGACGATGAAGGTCTTGAAGCCGTTGGCCCGCAGGTAGGCGAGCAGTTCGACCTGCGGCTGGTAGATGCAGCGCGGGAAGGGGCGATGCAGCTTCGGATGCCTGGCGACGGCGAACCAGTCCCGCGCGATCAGGGCGAACTGGTCGGTGGTCATGCCGGCATGGGCGGCGAACGCGATCTCGAAAGCCGCCTGCTTGCCCAACGCGTGTATGGCCGCAGCGTCCCGTTCCAGGAAGGCCTTGAACGGCTGGCGCTCGCGCAAGGCAGGGTCCTTCGCGGCGAGCGCCTCCAGCCGGTCGAAGGCGAAGAAGAACTGGTTCTGCAGCGGCTGCTCGCACCACAGGGTTCCGTCGTTGTCGAAGGTGGCGATGCGCTCAGGCGGCGGGACGTAGTCCGGCCCGCCCTCGGCCGTCACTCGCGCGACGAAGTCGAGGATAGCGGTCCTGGCGGGTCCGTCACTCCAGGATGGAAGCACTCGATCCATTATGCTCAACCCTCGCGATGTGATGTTCGCCGGGCGACTGTTTGGCCGCCCGGCTGGTCCCATTCAGTCACCAGTCGCGACATCGGACATTTTCGCCATCGCGTCGTCGATGGTGAAGGAATTCGGCTTCTGAACGGCAGGAAACTCCCTGAACGTCTCCGCGAATTTCCCTGCGACCGCCTGGACCGCGTAGATCAGGTAGGCGTGTTGAAACATCCAATCGTCGTAAGTGTTCGACGTGACGGTTGCGAACTCGAAGGGATCGGTGCGCAGGTTGTAGATGACAGGAGCCCGTAGCCGCGTGAACGGATCGCGCCAGACGGCCAGCTTGCCGGGGGTACGCTGCTCCATGAACACGATCTTCCAATTATCCATGCGGATCGACAGCACGTCGCCGTCGTCGCTGAAATAGAAGAAGAAGTTGCGTGGGCTCTTCTCCTGCTCCCCGGTGAGGTACGGCAACAGGTTGTAGCCGTCGATGTGGTTCTTATAGGTGCGCCCGATGGCCTGGTAGCCTCCCTTCAGCTTGTCGATCACGTCGGGTGCGCCCGCCATCGCCAGGAAGGTCGGCATCCAGTCATGGTGCTGCACGATCTCGGTGCTGATCGAGCCCGCCTCGATCTTGCCCGGCCAGCGAACGATCAGGGGCACGCGGAAGGCGCCTTCCCAGTTGGTGTTCTTCTCGCTGCGGAATGGCGTTGTGCCCGCATCCGGCCAAGTGTTGCGGTGCGGTCCATTGTCGGTTGAGTATTGCACGAAGGTGTCATCGGCAATGCCGAGCTCGTCGAGATAATCGAGGACATCGCCAACGAGCTTGTCGTGATCGATCATGGTGTCGTGATAATTGGACTGCCAGCGCCCCGCCTGGCCGCGGCTTTCAGGTTTCGTGTGCGTGATGAAGTGCATGTGGGTGGTGTTCAGCCACACGAACCATGGCTTTCCTTCTTCCTCCTGCCGCCTGATGAAGTCCTTGGCAGCGGTGGCGAACTCCTCGTCGCAGGTCTCCATGCGCTTCCGATTGAGCGGGCCAGTATCCTCGATCTTCTGCTTGCCGATGCGTCCCCAGCGCGGCATCTCCGTCGAGTCATCCTCGTCGGTTGCCCAGGAGTGGATGACGCCACGAGGGCCAAACTTATCCCGGAAATGAGGAAAGTCCTTTGATGATGGATAGTCGTCCATTTCCGGCTCTTCCTCGGCATTGAGGTGGTAGAGGTTGCCGAAGAACTCGTCGAAGCCGTGATTGGTTGGCAGCATGTGATTGAGGTCGCCAAGGTGGTTCTTGCCGAATTGCCCCGTGGCGTAACCCTGCTCCTTGAGCAGCGCCGCGATGGTGACGATCTTGTCCGACATGCCAACGGGCGCGCCCGGGAGCCCTACCTTGGACAGGCCGGTGCGGTAGACGCTCTGCCCGGTGATGAAAGCCGAGCGCCCCGCGGTGCAGGATTGCTCGCCGTAAGAGTCGGTGAACATCATGCCTTCCTTGGCGAGACGGTCGATGTTGGGCGTTTTGTAGCCCATCATGCCGTGCGAGTAGCAACTCAGGTTCGAGATGCCGATGTCGTCGCCCCAGATGACGAGGATGTTCGGCTTGCCGTTCTTCTCAGGCTGCTTTTTAGGCTGCTGTGCCATGTCTGGCTCCCTGGACGTGAAGGCGTTGCAAGGGGACGGGCTGGCGCCTTCTCAACCAAAGGGCCCGACCTGGAAGATCATGCTCACGATGGCCCCTATGCCGATGACCAGCAGGACGACGGCAGTGATCAGCGTGAGCGAAACGGGGAAGCGGCTCTCGCCGTGGACGAGGCCGGCTGCTTTCATGGCGGACCGTTCGTGGCGCAGGCCGAGCATGAACTGCACGTGGTAGACGATGCCGATGACGAGCATCGCGATGCCGAGCAGCACCAGCGCGACGCCGAAGTTCCGGGGCGCGGCCGCGTGCGTGATGGATCCGGCTTCGCGCAGCTTGTCGAAGACCTGGTAGATCGTGAAGCCGAAGCTGATCAGCGACAGCGAGGTGCGGATCACCGACATCAGCGTGCGGTCAGCGCTCATCCGCGTGCGCTGGAACGACATGCCCGTGCGCCGCGACGACAGCTCGACCGAGATCCGATCAGGATCGGACTGGGCGGTGACAGGGGGCTTTCCATTGTCAGGGGCCATGGCGCGTCACCTCGTGCTGCCGGAGGAGGGATCGACGAAGCGGCGGGCGATCAGGCTGATCGGACCGCGGAGCAGGAGGTAGGGCACGACGGCGAGCAGGAAGGCGATGAGCAGGGCCTCGCCGGGATAGAAGGTGCCGAGCACCCGCCACTGGTAGATCGCGTCCATGCCGAGCCCAATGAGGACGAGGCGCGCCGTCGCAAAGAGGCCCTCGCGCAGGCGGTCGCCGCGTTGGGCAGGCTCGCGGAAGAGGGCCCGCAGATAGGGGGTGCGGTGGACCCTGGCATCCTGGATGCCGTCGTGGAGGGCAGCGATGAAGGCCATCGTCGGCTGGAGCAGGAAGCGGAACGACATGGGACCACCGGGCCGCTCGGCGATGTCGCGCCAAATGCGCTGGTGCACCTCGACCGAGAAGCCGTACCAAGCCAACCCCAGCACGATCAGGACGGCCGCGAGCACGACCACGGTCCAGGCCATGATCCGAACGCCCCGGGAAGCCGTCTGCGTCGTCATGCGTCGGGTCCCCGTCGCGACACGCACCTGAACCCGATGTGGCTCGACGACGTGTCAACGGGCTGCGCATGGCGGGCAGCGGGCCGGTAGCGGCGGCAATAGTTCGGGGCGCACAGGTGAGAGCCGCCCTTGAGCACCTTGCGCGGGATGCGGATCTGCGGCTGGCGCGGGTCGTAGCTGTCGGCCTCGCGACCGCCACGCGGGTTCTCCGGGATGCAGCAGGCCTTGGGAGCGTCAGCGGGGTGTTTCGGCGTGTAGAAGTCGGACGTCCATTCCCAGACATTGCCGATCATGTCGTGCAAGCCATAGCCGTTCGGCGGGAACGCGGTGACGGGCGAGGTGCGCCCGTAGCCGTCCTCCTGCTTGTTCTGGAATGGGAACGCACCCTGCCATGTGTTGGCCATGTGCCGGCCGTCCGGCGTGAACTCGTCACCCCAGGCGAACTCGGCGCCGTCCAAGCCGCCGCGGGCGGCGAACTCCCATTCCGCCTCGGTCGGCAGGCTCTTGCCGGCCCACGCCGCGTAGGCCTCCGCATCCGCATGGGCGACATGCACGACCGGATGGTCATCGAGTCCCTTGATGGACGACTTGGGCCCGTATGGTCGCCGCCATGTGGCGCCGAAGGTGAAGGCCCACCATTGGCTCCAGTCCCGCAGGTCTACGGGAAAGTCCGGCGGGCTGAACACGAGGGAGCCCGCCTTGAGCATGTGGGGCAGGGCACCGGGATAGTCCCTCGGGTCGGGCTTGCGCTCCGCGACGGTGACATGTCCCGTCGCCTCGACGAAGGCGCGGAACTCCCGGTTGGTGACCGGCGTCCGGTCGATCCAGAAGCCGTCCACGGTGACCCTGTGGACCGGCGCCTCCTCGGGGTAGTGCCGGTCCGATCCCATGCGGAACGTGCCGCCGGGGATCCAGATCATGCCGGTGAGCGGCTGTTTGGTCGGCTCTGAGATTGGCCTGGCGTCGACGAGCGTCATTCCAATGTCCTCATTCGGCTGGGGTGGCCGGAGCAATGCCGGTGACTTGCGCGGAGGGCTCCTCGCTGAGCCAACGGTAGAGGATCCCACCCAAGGCCCCGCCGATCAGGGGCGCGACCCAGAACATCCAGAGCTGGGCCAGCGCCCAGCCGCCGGCGAACAGGGCCGGGCCGGTGCTGCGGGCCGGGTTGACCGACGTGTTGGTGATCGGGATGCCCACGAGATGGATCAGCGTCAGCCCGAGGCCGATGGCGATGGGCGCGAAACCCACTGGGGCCTTGCCGTGGGTCGCCCCCATGATGATGAACAGGAACATCATGGTGAGCACGACCTCGGCCACGAAGCCGGACATCATGCCGTACTGGCCCGGCGAGTGCGCGCCGTAGCCGTTGGCGGCGAAGCCCTTGGCGAGGTCAAACGTCGGTGTGCCGGTCGCGATGGCATAGAGCGCCGCCGCCGCGATGATGGCGCCGACGACCTGCGACACGACGTAGGGCAGGATGTCCTGCTTCGGGAAGCGCCCGCCCGCCGCCAGGCCGATGGTCACCGCCGGGTTGAGGTGGCAGCCCGAGATGTGGCCGATGGCATAGGCCATGGTAAGCACCGACAGGCCGAAGGCGAGCGAGACGCCGAGCAGGCCGATGCCGACGTCGGGGAAGGCCGCCGCGATGACGGCGCTGCCGCAGCCAGCGAAGGTGAGCCAGAAGGTGCCGATGCCTTCGGCCACGCACCGGTGGATGTTCTGTGTGTTGTGCAGGTCCATGTGCTCCTCCTCTCTGTCAGCGCGGGCAGACGTCCCAGAAGCCCTGGGTCCGTTGCGGGTTGGTGTAGTACCAGCAGTAGCCCGGGGCCGGCGGTCGCGAGTTGACGTAGGCCGTGGCCGCGGCGGCCGAGACGAACCCCACGGCCGCGCCTGCCGCCACGGCGGCGCCAGGACGCCACCAGTAGGCGGCAGGTCGGCGCCATCCCGGCGCGACGACGACAGGCCTCACGGGCACCGGCCGGACCGGGCGGTAACCAGGACGCACGACGGTGCCACGGCGCACCACGGTCCCGCCACGGGGACCGCGTGCGACGAAGCCACGGTGGACGGCCCCGCCTCGGCGTACTTGCGCCCAGTCCACGATGACCTCGATGGGCGACGTCACCTGCCTATCGTCTGCGACTGGGGCGGCCTGCGCCGGGGACATGGATGGGACGATGAACGCGAGAACAGCAGTCAACACAGCCACTCTCATGGCGGGCCTCCCTTGTGCGGGTGCTCTGACTCGGGCGGGCGCTCGTGACGGGCGCCTTTGTTTCGAGGAGAGCTTAGCCCCGCGACGGAAAACCAAAATCGGGTGAACACCTGAGACGGCAGCCGGAAACCGCAGAATTTTCTGGTGACACGCCCGCTTGCATGAAAACCCTGGAGAGGCGGGCCGACCCGCTTTCCTCAGGTCAATTCCCGATGTCCTCCAGCGCCAGCTTGAGGTTAGATGGGGCGGGAGGGAGAACCCCATGGCACGGGCCGGGTCCGACACATGTGATCGATCACCTGCGGCAGCCATCCGGCGTGCGGTGGTGATCCTGTTCGCGGGCCTCGTCTGCTGGATGAGCCTCGCGGGTGAGCCGGCCTCGGCGCAGGGCCCACCACCGCCTCAGGTTCAGGAGTTCGTCCGGCTGCTGGATGACCCGGCCGTGCGCTCGTGGCTGGAGCAGGCCAAGAGCGGGCAGGGTGCTCTTGGCCCCACGTCCTTGATGACGGACAGCGCGGAGATGGCATCCCGGCTAACGGGCGTGCGCCGGCACCTGACAGAAGTGGCAGCGGCGATCCCGCGGTTTCCGGCTGAACTGCAAAGAGCCTCCGGTCTCCTTCTGCAGGAACTCCACGACAGGGGCTTCGCCGCGATCCTGGTTGTGATTGCCGCCTTCGTCGTCCTTGGCTACGGCTCGGAACGCCTGTTCTGGCGCGCGACGGCAGGAGTCCGGTCGTGGATCGGCCACCATCCGATGGCCACGGTCGCCGACCGCCTGCGCATGATCGGCATGCGCCTCGGCTTCGGCCTGACGCTGGTCGCCATCTTCGGTCTCGGCAGCCTCGGCGCCTTCCTGCTGTTCGAGTGGCCGCCGCTGCTGCGGCAGGTGGTGCTGGCCTATCTGCTCGCGGTCGTGATCGTCCGGTTGGCCCTGATCCTGGGTCGCGTGATCCTGGTGCCGGGCGGTGCCGCGGAACTGGAGGGGCCCGACCGCTACCGCGTCGTCCCGATGCCCGCCGACCACGCCCGTTTCTGGCACCGCCGGCTGGCCCTTTTCGTAGGGGTTTACGCGTTCGGCCGGGCTACCATCGATGTTCTGCAGACGCTGGGCTTCGATGCCGACATGCTAGCGGCTGCCAGCTACGGGTTGGGACTGGGTCTCCTGGCCATCGGCCTGGAGATGATCTGGCGGCGGCCGCACCCCCTCGATGGCAACCGGCGGAGTAGGTCCAGCCTCAATATCCTCCTCACGGCGTATGGCGTGCTGCTCTGGCTGCTGTGGGTCGCCGGTTTCGACCGCCTGTTCTGGCTCGCCGTCGTCGCCATGCTCCTGCCCAAGGCGATGGCGCTCGGGCAAGCGGCGGTCGCACACCTGCTGCGTCCCGTCGCCGACGAGGAGGCTCCGCGGCGTGGCGTCCTGGAGGTGACGGTGGAGCGGGGGCTGCGCGCCGTTCTCATCGTGGCCGCCACTCTGTTCCTGGCAGGTGCCTGGAACATCGACCTGATCGAGATGACCGCCCGCGATACTGTGCTGACGCGCGTGGTCCGCGGGATCCTGTCGAGCGTCGTCGTGCTGTTGCTGGGCGACTTCCTGTGGCAGGTGGCCAAGGCCGCGGTGGACACCCGGCTTGCGAACACCGAAGTGACCGCCGAGCCCGGCACGCCGGAGGCGGTGCGCCAGGCCCGCCTGCGCACGCTGCTGCCGATCTTCCGCAACATCCTGTTCGTGGTCATCGTCGTGCTGGCGGGGCTCACGGCCCTGTCTGCGCTGGGTGTCGAGATTGGCCCGCTGATCGCGGGTGCCGGAGTAGTGGGGGTGGCGGTGGGGTTCGGTTCCCAGACCCTGGTGAAGGACGTGATCTCCGGGATCTTCTACCTACTCGACGACGCCTTCCGCGTCGGCGAGTACATCCAGAGCGGCAGCTACAAGGGAACCGTCGAGTCCTTCTCCCTGCGCTCGGTCAAGCTGCGACACCACCGTGGGCCGGTCTACACGGTGCCTTTCGGCGAACTCGGAGCGGTGCAGAACATGAGCCGCGACTGGGTGATCGACAAATTCCAGATCAACGTCACCTACGACACCGACCTGGAGAAGGCGCGCAAGCTGATCAAGAAGGTCGGGCAGGAACTGGCCGGAGATCCCGAGTTCACCCGGCACGTCATCGAACCGCTCAAGATGCAAGGTGTCGAGCAGTTCGGCGACTACGGCATCCAGATTCGGTGCAAGCTGACCACCCGGCCCGGCGAGCAGTTCGTGATCCGCCACAAGGCGCTGGCCCGGATCAAGCAGGTCTTCGACGAGAACGGCATCCACTTCGCCTCACCGACGGTCCTGGTGGCGGGTGGGGAGGAAGCGGCACCGGCGGCGGCGCGACAGGCGGTCGAACAGCTTAATCCAAGGAAGCCGTCCGGCATTTGATCGCTATGATGCTACACTAGGCATCGAATTGAGCCTGTTTCGGGGTTATCCCCGATACCCATCGAAGCCGAAGCACGTCCATAATACCGCGACCTAAGTGTGCGTTCATTCTCCGCCCCTTTCCACACGAAGAGGAAACGAGATGGCACCACCGTTCAATCGTCGGACTGCACTGCTCGCCGCTATAGAAACAAAGTTGCAGTTCAACTTGTTTCCGGCCCTCGCCCAGATGGACTCAGCAATGAAGCCTGACGACGCCTGGTTTCCGCCGGCGATCAAGCGGGCGCAGTAGGGCATCCGGCAAACGGACCTGTGTAGGGTCGGCTATGGGTTCAAGCAGACATCTCAGACGAGACGGCTCGACCACATCCCATAAATGCCTCCTGCGAGATTTCGCTCATGTATGCGGAACGTCTTCGATTAGCACTCTTGAGACATGCCGAGACCGGAAAGTCAGCCGTAAACGCGATCCGACCAAGGGAGGAAAGACACAATGGTAGACAACATCATCGTGGCGACATTCGGCAGCGTCAATGCTGCTCACGATGCCGCCCGCGCAATAAAGGACCTCGACGACGCAGGCGGTACAAAGTTCAAACTCAAGTCCGGTGTCATCGTGACCAAAGACGATCAAGGATCGGTGTCCGTTCTTGAGTCCGACGTCCATCTTTTCCATGGAACCAAGGTCGGCGTTGTCGTTGGCGGGCTGATCGGTTTGATTGGCGGCGTACCGCTCGCGACGCTGGCGGCACTCCTCGGAGCGACCGTCGGTCTGATCAACGATGCCGGGATGGCGATCCTCGGGTCTGCCACCATGACTTCGATCAAGTCCGAGATGCAACCAGGAATGACCGCCGTCATCATTGAGGCGGATGAAGCCAGTCCCAACGCAGTCGACGACATCGTGGCCAAGGGAGGAGGGCGTGTCTTTCGCGAAGCCAAAGGCGAGTATTAGAGGACCGTCAAAGCTGGTTGTGAGCCACGCCGGCAGCACCTGATCATAGCCCGTCGCCGTTTTCGATAGTCGAGCTGGCGGCGGCGAGCGCTGATTCCTCCGGACCAATCCCGGATTGGCCCGCAAAAGCTGCTCGGCTTCCCTGAGATGCCGACATAGCTGCCTATCGCTGAAGTGATCGAGTGAAGCTGGAGACTTTCGATTTTGGTACAAAGCTACCGTTTGGCGAGCTTCCGCTCTGGATCGTAGCCAGGCATCGCTGTTCGGGTGCCAAATGCACAATCTGGACCACCAGCGCGTTTGCGGTGCCTCCGATTGCGCAAGGATCCGAGGCTTTCTCGGTGGTTTCTCAGGGTTTTCACCGAGTTCGTAGCCCCGGCTTCTCGGCTATAGATGAAAGCATCAGGGTTGGCTTTCCCGTTTGGCCCGACAGCAGGCTTGGCAGACGCATCGAGAAGGTTAGCGCATGACGACCGATACTCTCTGCAGGCGCCCGTTCCGCCTCCGTCCATCAGGTGTGCTGCTTGCTGCGGGCATTTCGCTCCTCTGGGGGGCTCCAGCGTCGGCTGCGACCATCTCCGAACTCCAGGGCGCCTGGATCATCACTTCCGCGGAGTGCTCCTCGGCCTTCACGAAGCGAAACGGGCGCTTCGCCTTCAAGCCCAACCAGCGCAACGCCGAGACGAGTCCGAGAAGCGGACCTCCGACGGCTTCAGGGCGATCCTGAACTGCGCCAGCCGGATGATGATCGGTGCGCTGCCGGTTTCGTTCCGCGTACCGAATCCCAACACTATCGTGAAGTTCGACCCGGACTTCCCTGAGCTCGAAACCACCTTTACGCGCTGCTAGTAATCCACGACGGGGACCGCGTCATGAAGAGAGCCCGGTTTGCAACCCGCTGACGGGAGGCCGGAATGCCAAAGGAGCCGCGCAAGACGCTGGAGGATGAGGAGCGCGAGGAACTCGACCGCGAACTGGACGAGGAGCTCGACGACACGTTCCCGGCGAGCGACCCGCCCAAGGTGACCCCCGTCCCCAGCAGGGACCGCATCAAAGGCGATTGCAACGATGAAGGTGAGACTTGACGAGGGCAGAAAGGCCACACGAGGCGACCTCATAGAGAGACGCCTCAGACCCTTGCAAACTATGTTGCAATCCCCATATCAGGGATACCCCAGCGGACATCTCTGTGGACTTCGGGAGCGGCGGGCGTCACCGCCCGCGTCGATGAGGCCGTGCCAGGACGGATGTACTCCGGCCCGGCCTGTTCCTGCGCTTGCCTGACGATGCGAGCGCCCGACTGGTACCCCATCAGCCCAGGCCCGTAGTGCGCGAGGCAGAGATGCGAAGGCATCCTGTCCGTTCGCCCCGGAGCCTGGGCTTTTCTGTTTGCGGTATCTGCTTAGGGCCAACGGACAGACCTCTACCCAGAACTGGGAAAGACCGCAGCTGGCACTTCTCAGAAGTAGATCAAATGTCCGCATAAGGAGGAAACAGCGGACGTTCCTGGAGGGCAGGGGATCGTCAGTGCATGACCCTGAGGAGACATTCTGCTGGTCCAGAAAATGCGCTACTGGGGCTGAAACAAAGTCGCGTCCCAACCCATTGATCGGAGGCTTGGCGCAGGTCTTGCGGCAATGCCTCGTCGGCTTTCCCGTCAACGCTCGAACCTGGCGAGAGTAGTGGAGCACGATCTCAGCAAGCAGACGAATGTAGAGTACTGAATGGGGCGTCGTCATCATCGGAGGCTAGTGAACGGTCCTCCGGCGTGAACCGCGCTGGAACGGCCTTCAACCTCACGGGGGACTCGATGCGGCAGAGGTCGTTCGCACCCGACGCGTGCTCCGCGGCTTCGACGTCGAACCCGGCGGCCTTGAGCCGCGTGAGGCACGGATCGGACTCCGCCACCACCCGTGTCGGATCATTCTCCCTGGCCGTTGACGGCAGTGGCTCGGCCAGCGGCGCAGGCGGTGGTGCGGTCGAGGGCGCATTGCTCGGCCGCGGCGGCAGGGGCGGCATCGGCTGCGCCGTGACCGCATCGATCACGAGGCAAAGGATGGTCGCAAGCATCGGTCCGGAGTGCATGCCGAGTCTCGCCTCATGACGGGGACCAACGCAACGGCCGCGCTTCGGGTTCGTTCATCGGTCCTTGCGCCTATAGCTCGACGGCTCCCGTAACCGTCTGGCCGAAGTTCTCCACGTGGCCCTGAAGGTTCTCGCGCGTGCGGGGGTCGACGATCGCGACGGGAGCCGAGACGGCGATCCCCGCAGCAGTACCCACCGCTGCCGCCGCGCCCGCCGTGACCTGTATGATCCGGTCGCCGATCCCGACGCGGGAATCCGTCAGCGTCTGTCCTTCCGCGAGCTCCCGCCCGATGATGCGCACGACCTCGGGGCTCTCCGCGAACTTGGAGTGATTGAGGGGATCGCCCGTCCTAAGCTTCGACAGGTTCAGGACGGTGATGTCGGACCTCTCCAGCTCGCTGCGGTAGGGTTCCTGCTCGGGATCGATGGCGCCGAGCCGCACGGCATCGCCCCAGAGACGGCGCGAGACGGCCAGCGCACGGTCGTCCGCCGACACGAACAGGGTGAAGCCGGGCCGCTGCTTGCCCATGTCGAGGATGGACTCCCGGAACAGGTCCACGTCCACATCGGGGGCTGCCAGCAGCACGTTCCTGATCTTGGGAGCGACGCGCCCGTCCCGGATCGCCATCTGGCGCAAGGCTTCCAGGGTCACCCAGTTACCCATCGAGTGGGCGAGGATTGAGATCTCGCCGACGGAGGGGTCTCTGGCCAGCGTGCGCAGCGTGGTCTCGAGGGCGTTGCGGGAATAGGTGTTGCTCTCACGGTCGTAGCCGTAGGCCAGCACGCTGCCGCGCGACGGCCAGGTGAACAGCACCGGGACGACGGGTGTGCCCGCATCATGCACGATCTGGGCGAAGCGGAAGACGGCGTCGTCGAAGCGGTTGTTGAAGCCATGGATGAACACCAGCACGCGCCGCTGGGGCACCGTCCGCACGGTGCGCCGGAACCAAGCCGAAGCCTGTGTCCGGTCGATCACGTCGGCCTTGAGCGTCACGAAATCGGTGGCGGGGTTGCCGGGCACGGTGCGCGGCCACTGCACCTCGCCCTGCTTGCGGCTGGCCTCGGGCGGGATCGACACCGTGAACTCGGCAAACGACAGGTCTGGACCGCGGTTGCCGGAGAAGAACTCCTGCGGGTCCGTGGCTCGCATGCGGGTGGTGGCGACCAGCATGTCGACCTTGCTGGTGCCTGGCACGCTCTCGGCCACGGGCACGAGGGTGCCCCGCAGACTGGCACATGCGTTCAGGCTGAGGAGCAGGGCGACAGCGATCGCGAGACGGCGGTATGGCAGTGTCATGATCCGTCGCTTCCTGCTGTCGTTCATGAGGTCATGGTTCTGTACGGGCCTGATCCGGCACCGGCAAGGGCAAGGGTCTCGGAACGGCATCGATGCCGTTCTCTCGGAACGTCCGCTGCACAGCCGCCAGCACCGCCTTGCGGATGGCAAACTGGCGGCCGGCGCGAGCCTTGAACTTGCCGCGGATCAGCAGGGTGCCATCCTCGACCGAGGCGATGCCCTGGCTCTTGAAGGGTTCGAGGAGATCCGCATTGAGTTCCGGGTCATCCGCGATCTCCTGCCCGATCCGCTTGAACAGCTTGCGGACCTTCTCGACGTCGGTGTCGAACGCCACCCGGAACACCAGCTTCTCGATGACCCAGTCGCGACTGTAGTTCTGGATCTTGCCGATCTGGCCATAAGGGATGGTCGCCACCGCCCCGCGGGGATGGCGCAGGCTGACCGAGCGGACCGAGATGCGCTCCACCATTCCCTTGGCGCCGGAGGTCTCGATGTACTCGCCGACGCGAAACGCGTCGTCGAGCAGGAAGAACAGGCCGGACACAATGTCCTTCACCAGCGTCTGCGAGCCGAAGCCGATGGCGAGGCCGAACACGCTCAGGCCCGTGATCAGCGGCCAGACGTTCACGTCAAGGATGACGAGGATGGTGAGAAGCGACAGGACGAGGATTGTCACCTTGGCGGTGCCACCGATGAGCGGGAGGAGGGTCTCGAGACGCGTGTGCGGGGCGTGACCGTCCTCGTCCTCCGAAGTGACGGACTCGGGCTGTTCCCTGCGCTTGAGGCGCTCGATGCCTGCCGCCGTGGCATTCCAGAGCAGAGCCCCGACGAGGGCCACGATCGTGATCTCGACCGTCCTCGCGCGGATCAGGGTCACGTCGAGGCCGAGGGCCGTCAGGGCGGGCAGGGCCCAGAGGTAGCCGAGCAGGCCGAGTACCAGGGTCGCGAAGGCGAAACGTGCCATCCGGCGGAGCGTGTCCGACAGCAGGGACGTCGACGGGTTGGCGGCCTTGCGCTGGGTCCACGCCCCGATCCGGCTGTCGACATGGGGAGCGACGAGGACGAGCAGGAGGGTGCCGAGCATCGCCACACCGGGAACGGAATGTCCGATGGTCGCGGCGACCTGAAGAACCGCCGCGGTACCGAGGATGGCCAGGATCGCCAGCCCCGGCCACGTGGAGGCGAACCGCTTGCGCCCGCGGGATACGGGCTCCGGTCCGGCCACCGCCATTGCCACGGCCTTGCGGTGGCGCCAGTAGGCAAGGGTGAGGATCGCGGTGACGGGGACGCTCACGAGGAACGTGCCCGTCACGTCGCGAAGCCCGGGGCCGGCGTTCCAGGCCCGCAGGATTGCCAAGGCCGCCAAGCCGGCAAGCCCCCACGCGAAGGCAAGGGACAGGATCCCGGCGAACGCGGCAAGGTGCGGCTGGATCGGGTCGCTGTCGCGCGGCAGCAAGGAGCCGATGAGGCGGCTGACGAGAAGACCGAGAACGGTGGCGAAGGCACAGATCCTCGCGACATTCCGGACGGTTCCGTCGCCTATGGAAAGCCTGATAAGCACGGCGACGACCACTAAGGCCAGGATCGCGGCTGCGGCATCGAGAACGAGGAAAGAGCGGCCGGGCCGCACGGGCAGTCGATCGATGAGACGTCGGATTCCAAGAAAGGACACGCCCGCAGCCAGAACGCTTCCGATGATGATGAGGATGTACCAACCTGGGGTGTACCCATCGGCCGCGAGACCCTGGAGGAGTGCGTCCGCCTCCGTCCCGACAGTGCCGGCGTGCCGGAGCCTGTCCCGCAGGCCGGCTTCCAGCGCAATGCCGATCCGGTCCAGGCGCTCCAGGACGAAGCCCGTGCCCTCCGTCACCTCAGTCAAGGCTCGCAGTCTCCCCTTCAGGCAAGGCTGGCGCCGCAGCCTCTTTCCCGGCGTCCCCGTGCTCCCCGGCGCCGCCCCGAGGCAAATCGTAATGATGCCGTCGTCCTTGTCGAGCCTGGCGATACAGCCTCCCTCGGACCGATGGGTGGGACGCGGCGCTTGCTCCCGTGCCATCTTCCGACGTCCGCAACGCTCCCGCCATATGGGGTTGACCCTAGAACCGGACGGGAAAACCCTGAGGGGGCGAGGCCACGAATGGTCTGTCCGCTCGCCTTTGGACGGGCTGCCGACTTGGAAGCCATGTTGCAAGGTATCGACCAGCGGATCGAAGACGGCTGGGGCGGAACCGCTCCAGGTTTTTTTGACCGCCCTCAGGGTTTTCCCTGATTGGACCTGATCCCTTCGGTGGTCCAACCTGGACAGAGATTGGACCTCCCCGGAGCATCTGCATGCAGCGGCGTTACCTCGCAGGACCAAGTGTCCTTCTCCTGTGCGGACTTTCTTCCGTTCCAAGCCTCGCCACCGAGAGCGGCACCAGCTTCTACATTCCCGGCCTTCGTGGTCCACTGGCTGGCGTCACTCCCCCGCCTGGGTTCTATTTCAACAACGATGCGTACTACTATTACGGCGAGTTCGGCGGCGGGCGGCGGACGGAGATCGGCGGCGCCATCGTGGCCAACGTGAAGCAGCGGACCTATCTCGACTTCGTCACTCCGATCTGGGTGACACCCCTGCAACTCCTCGGCGGCAACTTGGCGTTCTCGGCGACGCTGCCCCTCGGCGCCCCATTTGTCTCGGCAGGCACCCTGATCGAGGCGCCTCGCCTCGGCCGGACATTCCGGTTCAATCAACGCGACCAGGACTTCAGCCTCGGCGATCCGATCGTGTCTAGCTTCATCGGCTGGCACTCCGGCAACTTCCACTGGCAGGCTGGCGTGTCCATCAGCATCCCGGCCGGAGCCTATCGGGAGGGCGAGTTGTCCAATGTCGCCCTGAACCGCTGGGTCGGCGACATCTACGGAGCGCTCACCTGGCTCGACCCCGCACTCGGACTCGACATTTCCGGAGCCGTCGGGTTTGAGATCAACGGTGAGAACCTCGACACCGATTACGATTCCGGCAATGCGCTCCATGTCGACCTGGCGGTGAGCAAGCTCCTGACCAAGGACCTGTCCATCGGGGTCCTGGCCTCGCACTACAGGCAGGTGACCGGGGACAACGGACCCTTGGGCCCGTTCGAGGGTCGCACAACGGCGGTCGGAGGCACGATCGGCTATAATTTCTCCGTTGCAGGCACGCCGGTCTCGACCAGGATCAAGGTTCTGCGTGAGGTCGAGGCCGAGAACCGCTTCCGGGGTACGATTGGCCTCTTTACGGTGTCGTTCCCCTTAGGAGGGCAGACCGGGGCGGCGCCACCGGCATCGCAGCCGATCCGAGTTCGCTACTAGGGCCGAATGAAGCCTTGTGCCGATCAGCCGCCAAGATCCCGGCAGGACGTGAGGCGCCTGACTTCATGACAGTTGCTCCATAGGTGGGGGCACGAGGTCAACTCGGCTGCCAACGAGGCTTATCCCTGACGGACCATGCCGGACGCCATTCTGTGCGACTGCCAGCATGGTCTGCCAGAGAGCTTTTCACGGTGACGTCTCCTCACTCCGCCGGGGTCGCAGGAGCGATGCCCGTGACCTGAGCCGAAGGCTCCTCGCTGAGCCAGCGGTACAGGTATCCGCCCACGGCCGCCCCGAGCAGCGGAGCCACCCAGAACAGCCAGAGCTGCTGGATCGCCCAGGCTCCGGCGAACAGGGCTGGGCCCGTGCTTCGGGCCGGGTTCACCGAGGTGTTGGTGACGGGAATGCTGACCAGGTGGATCAGGGTGAGGCCAAGGCCGATCGCGATCGGCGCGAAGCCGGCAGGGGCCTTGCCGTGGGTCGCTCCCATGATGATGAACAGGAAGAACATCGTCATCAGGAATTCGGTGAGGAGCCCGGCTGTCAAACCGTACTTGCCGGGCGAATGCTCGCCGTAGCCATTGGCCGCGAAGCCCTTGGCGAGGTCGAAGCCCGGAGCGCCCGACGCGATTAGGTAGAGGACGAAGGCGGCCAGGATGCCGCCGATGACCTGCGCGACGATGTACGGGAGGATGTCCGAGGCGGGGAAGCGTCCTCCGGCCGCGAGCCCGATTGTGACGGCCGGGTTGAGATGGCAGCCGGAGATATGGCCGATCGAGTAGGCCATGGTGAGCACGGTCAGCCCGAAGGCCAGGGACACGCCCAGCAGCCCGATGCCGACCTCCGGAAAGCCGGCGGCAATGACCGCGCTGCCGCAGCCGGCGAAGGTGAGCCAGAAGGTGCCGATGCCCTCGGCAACGCATTTCTTCATCTGCATGGTCGTGCTCCCGTGATGCGGAACGGATGACGCCGTGCTGCGGCCGCGCTCCCCGAGCGCACGCCGCTGCGGCAGCATGGCCCAGAGTAGACGTGCCGCTTCGGCGCGCCATCGGGGGAAACCCTGACAACGACGGCCTAAATGCCCGAGGAAGACCCGACGCTTCGCGCCTTCCTCACGACCCGCCCTTCCGTCAGGTTTCCAAGGAGCATCCTACCGACACCTCCCCATCCGATCCGCTTTCCGCGCAACCTATGTTATTCTCCGCGGGCGATCCGGTGCGGTGTCGCCGGATCGCAGGACCAGCCGGGAGAATCACGATGTCCGAGGGAGTCCTGCCGCGCGTCGAGACGGGGAAGGGGTGGACCTGGCTCGGACTGCGCACGCGGGTCGTCCTGACCTGGTCGGCCGTTCTCGCCGTCATCTTCCTGGCCGGTTCCGGCTTCATGATCCGCAACGCCTGGGAGGAGCGGCGCATCCTAATGGAACGCGCATCCGCCGCCTCCCTGGCGACCGCCAATGCGTTCGAGCGCGAGGCGGCCGGGACCGGCTATCTGCTGAAGGGGCTGTCCCGGTCGCCGGCCCTGCTGTCGGGCGACCTGAGGGGCTTCCATGACCAGCTCCTCACGACGCCCAAGCCAGAAGGCGCATGGTTCGCCCTGTGGAACCTCGACCGACAACTCCTGAACACCTTACGCCCATTCGACGCACCCCTTCCGGCGCGGAGCGATTTCGAGGGGACGCCCGAGAGCCGTCAGGCTTCTCTGAGAAGGATCCGCGAGCGCGGCCTCAGTGTCTCCAACCGCACCCGTGGCGTCGTCGCCGGTCGTGACGTCGTCGCGATCAGCCTCAGGCTCGATGGACCCGATGGTGAGATGAACGGCTTCTTGAGCACGGTCCTGCCGCTGGCCCGCCTGAACGCGATTGCCCGGGAGGCTGGGCTGCCTGCCGGCTGGAAGGCGTTCATCCTTGACCGCAACCTTGTCCCCGTTGCGGGCGGTGATGGTGAGGCGGGACAATCGCCCGGCATCCCGTCCGAGGTTGTCGAACGGATCCGCATGCAGGGCGGAAGCGGGCTCTTCTTCGGGCGCGACGCGACCGGCGACGTGCTGGTCGCCTATCATCGGCTTCCCGCGCCGGAATTCACCGCCCTCACCACGGTGCCTCTCACGCTGGTGAACGCCCCGGTGGCGGAAGCCACGTTCCGGATTACCCTGGTCGGCGCCGGACTGACGCTGCTCGGGGCACTGGCCGGCCTGCTCGTCCGGCGCCAGATCGAACCCGTGGAGACGCTCAGGACCGCAGTCGCCGCCTCCGAAAGCAAGCTCCAGTGGGCCGAGGCCGAGATCGAGCACGGACGGCGCCTCTTGCAGCGGGTCGTCGAGACCTCGCCGGACGTGATCTACGTCTTCGACGTGCAGGGACACCGCAACGTCTTCCTTGGTGGGCAGGTCGAGGAGGTGCTGGGGTACGGTCCCGAGGAGGTGCGGGGCATGGGCGACGAGGTCCTTGCGCAACTCGTGCACCCCGACGACCTGCCGCGCGTGATGGAGCATGTGGCACGGCTCGTGAACCTCCGCGACCGGGAGGTTGCCACCGTCGAGTACCGCATGCGGGACGCTGCCGGGCACTACCGCTGGCTCAGGAGCAAGGAGACCGCGTTCTCCCGGGACTCCGACGGCCGGGTCGACCGCGTGATTGGCGTCGCCACCGAGACCAGCGCCATGAAGGCTGCCGAGGCCAAGATCCTCCATGTGAACGAGCGCCTTCGGTCGATCCTGGCCAGCGTGAGTGACTGCTATTTGACGCTCGACCATGCCTACCGCATCACTGATGTCAACGGGGCGGCCGAGCACTGGATCGGCTTGGACAGGGGACAGGTGCTGGGCGCGTGCCTTTGGGACCTGTGCGATCCCGGGGCCGAGTGCAGCCAGGCAATCCGCGAAGGTATGGAGCAGCGGCAAGGCATCCGGCGCGAGGCGGAGTCCGGCCTGCGGCCGGGACGCTGGATCGACCTCCACGTCTATCCCTCGGCCGAAGGCCTGAGCGTCTTCTTCAGCGACGTCACCGACCGTCGCTCCGTCGAGGTCGAGGTCGAGCGGGCCAGGGGGCTGCTCCAGTCGGCACTCGATGCCCTCGAAGCCCACGTGGCGATCCTCGATGACACGGGCACCATCATTGCGGTGAACGATGCCTGGCGGCGCTTCGCGGCGGAGAACGGCTATGACGATGCGGAATGCGGCGTGGGGCGCAACTATCTCGCAGCCTGCACGGGGGTGGGCGCTGCCGGGGAGATCAACGAGGGTCTGGAGGCTGTTCTCTCGGGGCAGCGGAGCGGCTTGCGCACGCTCTATGCCTGTCCGGGAACCGACAAGGTCCGCTGGTATCAGATGAGAGCTACCCGTTTCCTGGCGGGCGCTGACATCCGGATGATCGTCGCCCACGAGGACATCACCGAGGCCGTGACGGCCAGGGCAGCGGTTGACGAACTGTCTGGGCGGCTCCTTCGGCTCCAGGACGAGGAGCGTCGGCGCATCGCGGAGGAACTGCACGACTCCACGACCCAACACCTCGTCGCTGTCAGCCTCAACCTGATGCGGTTGCAGAAGCATGTCACGGGGGCCGAGGGCCGCAGGCTGCTCGACGAGGCGGCGGACTGCGGGGACGAGGCCGCCAAGGAGCTGCGGGCCTTTACCTACCTCCTCCACCCACCGAGCCTGGAGAATGGCGGCCTTGCCGGAACGGTGCGGGAGTTCGCGAAAGGCTTCACCCGACGGACCGGCCTGGTGACCACCGTGGCCGTCCCTGAGGAAGCCGATGGACTGCCCTTCGATCTCCAACGTTCGCTCCTGAGGGTCATCCAGGAGGCATTCACCAACACCTATCGGCACGCGGCCGCCTCGCGCGTCACGGTCGACTTGCGGTTCACCGCCGATGCCGTAAGGCTTCGGATCCTGGATGACGGGCGCGGCCTCGCAGGTGCCGTGAGGGATGCGTCCCGTGAGGGTGCACTTCTGGGCGTCGGCATCGCGGGGATGCGGGCGCGCCTGCTCCAGTTCGGGGGCAGCCTGCGCCTGCTCAGCGGGCGCCGCGGAACGATGGTCGTGGCCTCTCTTCCGATTACGGCTAGGTTCGCAGGAGAGACAGCTCGGGAAATTGTTCAGGGCATCTCAGGGTTTCCACCGAGTTCCTCCGCCGCACCGAACGCCTAGTCTTCCATATGCCGGATTTTTGATTGAGACCGCACATGACGCGCATCCTGATTGCCGATGACCATGACGTTGTCCGCTCCGGCGTCTGCGCGATCCTGGCCGACCAGCCCGGATGGGAGGTGGTGGCCGAGGCGGCGGATGGGCGGCGGGCAGTCGAGTTGGCGATCGAAGCCCGGCCCGACATCGCCGTTCTGGACTACCAGCTTCCGCTGCTGAACGGCGTGGATGTCACCCGGGAGATCCGCGCTCGCAGCCCGAGGACGGAAGTGCTGATCTTCACGATGCATGAGAGCGAGGCACTGTTGCATGACTTGCTCGTGGCAGGGGCACGGGGCTACCTGCTCAAGTCCGACGCCCGCCAATTCCTGGTTCCCGCGGTGGAGTCCCTGGCCCACCACAGGCCGTTCTTCACCGGAAGCGTTGCCGAACCCTTGGTGGACGCGTACCTGTCCAAGGTCCCGTCCTCCGGAAACGCGCTGACCGGGCGGGAGCGGGAGGTGGTCCAGCTCATCGCCGAGGGGCACGGCAGCAAAGAGGTCGCAAGGCTGCTGGGCATCAGCCTCAAGACCGTCGAGACGCACCGCTCCTCGGCCATGAGGAAGACCAACTCCACATCGGCGGTGACCCTGGTGCGCTACGCCATCCGCAACAAACTCATCGAGCCGTGACATTGCGGAAGCATCGGGTATCGCCGAGCGGTTCCTGCGGGTTCCACCCGATAGACCGCCGCTCCCGTCAGCGTAGGCTTGTGTCCGGCACCCGGCTTCTTCCCCGCTCCCGAAACCACCGCAGGGTGCCGAGACTTGGAGCCGTCTTCGGACGGCTCACTTTTTGTCCGCGGACGGATCCACCACCTGGCGTGCCGCCGTCCGCTGTGACGCGCATTCGCGCGCCAGGAAGTCCATGAGGGTACGAACCGATGGAAGAAGCCCGCGCCGTGAGGGAAAGACCGCATGGACAATGCCGCTGCGCGGGCGCCACTCCGGCAGGACATGCACCAGACGGCCTGCCCTGATGTCCTCCCAGATCATCATCGTGGGCAGCCGGACGATGCCCACGTTAGCAAGGCAGGCTGCGCGCAGGACGGCCATGTCGTCGGTCACGAGACGAGGGCGGTGCGGTACCTGCACGGTTCGGCCGTCCGCGTGGGCGAGGTCCCAGGCATGGTCGCGGTGCGTCGGCCCCAAGTTCAGGCTGGGAAGACCGGCTAGGTCGGCCGGCGAGCCCAGCCGATGGGGCACGAGGCCGGGCCCGGCGACCAGGCATTGCGTGCTCTCATCGAGCCGGCGCATCACGAGATCGGTCGGCTCGATCGGCGGGAACCGGACACGGATCGCGATATCGAACCCCTCGGCGATGACATCCACGCGGCGGTTGGTGCCCTCGATGTGCACCTCAATCCCCCGATGCTCGACCATGAAGCGTGCGACCAGGGCCCCGAACTGGAACGAGAGCAGTGCCGTGGGACAGCTCATGCGGATGATGCCGCGGGGTTCGGAGTGCGTCCGGGCGATGACCTGCTCGGCGGCCTCGGCCTCGACCAGCACGGCCAGGCAGCGTTCGTGAAATTCCCAGCCGAGTTCCGTCACCGTGAAGCGTCGGGAGGAGCGTTGGATGAGGCGGACGCCCAACCTTTCCTCAAGCAGCAGGATGCGGCGGCTGAGCTTCGACTTGGGGAGTCCAACCGCTCGTCCGGCCGCCGCGAAGCCGCCGTGGTTCACCACCTGGACGAAGTAATAGAGGTCGTTGAGGTCATGCATCGTCCTATCTGTAGGACGGTGCGTCAAATTCTACAATCTGTTGGTGGTATCGTTCCTAAGGTATTTGGTCCAATGCGGGCCTGAACACGGCCGTGCTGCCGATGCGGGGGCATGGCCTCCCCGACAATGACCGCATTACGCTTTCCAAGGAGAAGAGACATGACCAAACCCTACGTTCGCCTCGACAGGAACGACGTGGCCGTCCTCCTCGTCGACCACCAGACCGGGCTGTTGTCCCTCGTCCGTGACTTCGATCCGGACAAGTTCAAGAACAACGTGCTCGCGCTCGCGGACTTGGCCAGGTACTTCAACCTACCGACCATCCTGACGACGAGCTTCGAAAACGGTCCGAACGGCCCGCTCGTGCCTGAGCTCAAGCAGGCCTTCCCCGAGGCGCCGTTCATCGCGAGGCCTGGCCAGATCAACGCCTGGGACAACGAGGAATTCGTGCAGGCGGTCAAGGCAACCGGCAAGAAGCAGCTCCTGATCGCGGGAGTGGTTACGGAGGTCTGCGTGGCGTTCCCAGCCCTGTCGGCCATTGCAGAGGGCTTTGACGTGTTCGTCGTCACCGATGCGTCTGGTACCTTCAACGAGGTCACGCGGCATTCCGCCTGGAGCCGCATGGCCGAGGCAGGGGCCCAACTGATGACCTGGTTTGCCGTGGCCTGCGAGCTGCACCGCGACTGGCGCAACGACGTCGAAGGGCTCGGGGCGCTGTTCTCCAACCACATCCCGGACTATCGGAATCTCATCAACAGCTACAACACCCTGACGCACGGCAAGTGAGCAGCATCGCCGGCCGTTGGCGGATCGGCCAGCGGCCGGATGCGGGAGCGGCTTGTCTGACGGCATCCGGTGGACCCGGTCGCCTGCAATCCTCGCCTCGCCGTTCAACAGGATCGTGGAGGGAGCGATGCGAACCTTCGAGCGAGGCAAGTGCTCGGTGGTGCCCTCGTGGCCTGTCCGGACACAATCGAACAAGGCATCATCCGGGCCTATGTCCAGCTCGTGTTCGCGCCCCGAACCGATCATTGTCGGACCGTCACGCTGGGCTGGCTCGGATCCCGCGAAATGCGTTTGGCCGAGATCGAGGCAGAGAAGCTCGGTCCTGGAGTGCCACCGTTCTGGATCGAGGTGTTCTGTCACGCGAGGAACGCGACGGTCGATGGCCTTGGCTGCCATGAATTCGACGATTACGGGATCAAGGCGGCGGTGGAACTCATCATGGGAGTTGCACAGGATTGGCGAACCCGGTCCGCCCAAACTGACGCGATTGTTTGCTCGCCTTGCCGGCATTCTGGGCAACGGCCATGGCCTTTCTCAGGGATCCTCGTCCTCGGGACTAGGGAAAACCCCGATGGTCAGACCTCCCATTCTTGGTTCAGTTTGAATACCGCCAGACGATGATCCGCATAGACTGGGACATATCCCTGGCAGCTTCGAAGCTCCTGCCTGTCAGAGGGAGTGTATGCCCATGAGTGGGTTTCTGATGTCGCCGAGCCGTCGCGCGATCCTGGCAGGGGCCGCGCTTCTCGTCAGCCCGATGCCGTCCAATGCACAGACCCTGCCGCCCGACCCGCTGCCGTCCTGGCGCGACGGCAAAGCGAAGCAGACCATCACGGCTTTCGTTCATTCCGTCGTGACGCCGGGCAGCCCGGGCTTCGTGCCGGTCGCCCAACGGATCGCCGTGTTCGACAACGACGGCACGCTCTGGGTGGAGGAGCCTGTCCCGGCGCAGGGCATGTTCGCCCTCGATCGCCTCCGCGCCATGGCCGCCCGGGATCCAAGTCTCGGCGAGAGCCCGGTCTACAAAAACATGCTCGAGAAGGGACCTGATGCGGTCGCCAGCCTGAACGAGAGTGACATCGCGGATGTGCTCGTGAGGACGCATTCGGGCATGACGACAGAGGAATTCGGACACATCGCAAAGGAGTGGCTGGCCACCGCACGCCATCCTCGCGTGAGACGCCTCTACAAGGACGCAGTGTACCAGCCTCAGCTCGAACTGCTCGCCTATCTTCGGGCCAACGGCTTCAAGACTTTCCTCGTCTCCGGCGGCGGCACCGAGTTCCTGCGCGCGCTCGCAGAGGAAGCTTACGGCATCCCGCCGGAGCAGGTCGTGGGCTCCAGCGGCAAGACGGAATTCGAGATGCGGGACGGCAGGCCCGTTCTCGTCAAGCGGCCGGAGATCGGGACCGTGAACGACGGCGCGGGAAAGCCGGCCAACATCAACCTGCATGTCGGCCGTCGCCCTATCCTGGCTTTCGGCAATGCCGACAGTGACCTGCCCATGCTCCAATGGACGGCCGCAGGGGCTGGTCCGCATCTGGTGCTGCTGCTCCACCATGACGATGCCGCTCGGGAATTCGCCTACGATCGTCAATCGCTTCTCGCACGTCTCGATAAAGGGCTCGAGGAGGCGGGCAGATCAGGCTGGACGGTCGTGAGCATGGCGCGTGACTGGAACACGGTCTTTCCGCCTGCGAAGGATAACGGCATCCGATGAAGGACGGTGCCTCGGCCAGTCTGTCTTCGTGACGGAGCCAGGGATCCGATGCGCATGCTGATCCTCGATTTCCCGCGCGGCTCAGGTATCAGGGAGGGCGCCCTCAGGGAAAACCCCGATGGTCAGCTCGCACGCTTCGGGTTCAACGTACTTCCCGAAAGACGATGCAGGCTGCCCCGCCAGGACGATATCGGCCAGGAACCACACCAGGTGGCAGGGCACCAAGCGTCGCAAGTCACGTGGAGACGACAATGGCGTACCTCGACATGAGCCGCAGGCAGGTCTGGCAACTCGCGGCCGGAGCGGTCAGTCTGGGCGTCCTCCCCGGAGCGATGGGGGCGGCGCAGGCCCAGGAGCCGGCGAGGCCGCTTCCACCCGACGAGGCGAAACGGATCGCCCGCGAGGCCTACATCTATGCGTTCCCGATCGCCCAGAACTATCTTACCATCTACCAATTCGCCCTCGACCCGACAGGCAGCCAGTACAAAGGACCTCCGAACGAGGTACACAACGTCGCCCGGGTCTTCACCCCGGCCGACACCGCGGTGATCACGGTCAACTCGGACACGCCGTATTCCTTCCTCGTCATGGACCTGAGGGCTGAGCCGCTTGTCGTCACACTGCCGAAGGTCGAGGCGAACCGCTACTACTCCCTGCAACTGGTTGATCTCTATACCCACAACGTCGACTACATCGGCACGCGCACCGACGGAAATGACGGCGGGGACTTCCTGGTCGCCGGCCCCGATTGGAATGGGGCTACGCCTGCCGGCATCAAGCGTCTCGTGCGCATTCCGACCCAGTTGATGTACTCCCAGTTCCGTACGCAACTGTTCGATCCCGCCGACATGGAGGCGGTCAAACGGATCCAGCAGGGCTACAAGGCCCGCCCGCTCAGCGCATATCTGAACCAGGCGTCCCCGCCCCAGCCGCCGCGAATTGATTATCCGCCGATCAACACCGGCACGTTCGAGCCGCAGTTCTGGCAGTACGTCAATTTTCTGCTCCAGTTCTGTCCAACGCTTTCGAGCGAGCAGGACCTGCGGGCGCAGCTCGCCCGCATCGGCGTCGGGCCCGGCCTACCTTGGCCACCGGCTGGACTGTCGCCCGAGGTCGTCAGTGCCATCGAGGCGGGCCGGCAGGAGGCCCGGAAGGCACTCGAGGAGCGCCTGCTCAAGACGACGACGTCGGTCGGCCTGTTCGGCACGCCGCAGGAGATGGCCGGCAAGTACATGGAGCGGGCGATCGGCGCCAGGGGCGGCATCTACGGCAACAGCACCGAGGAGACGGTCTATCCGTCCTACGTGACGGACGAGACGGGCCAGCGCTTCGATGCGGGCACCTCCAAGTACACGCTGAGGTTCGCACCCGGCCAGCTTCCGCCCGTAAATGCGTTCTGGTCCGTGACCATGTACGATGCGAACACCCAACTCCTGGTGGACAATCCGCTTGATCGCTACCTGATCAATTCGCCGATGCTTCCCAACCTCAGGCGGGATCCGGACGGCGGCATCACGCTCTACTTGCAGCACGCCTCCCCAGGCGCCGAACTGGAGGCGAACTGGCTGCCGGCGCCGAACGGTCCGATGAGCGTCGTGATGCGCCTGTACCTGCCGAAACCGGAGGTCATCAGCGGCCAGTGGACGCCGCCGCCCATCCGCACCGCGGGGCTGGCGAGGCCTTAAGGCAGCCTGCAATTAATCAGGGAGCAGTCTCATGACATTCAATCGGAAGATCCATGCAATGGGGGCCGCTGTCGGCATTGCAATCGCTTCCGTCACATTCGGGCAGGCGCAAACCGGGGCCCAACCCCCAGCCGGCGCGCCGATTCCGGTCACGCCCGACAACTTCGTGCGGGCTGAGTCGGACCTTTACTTCGGCGGCGCCGTGCGGAACGGCGGCTTCGGCAAGTTCGACCATACGCGCGAGCCCGCGCCGCTCGACAAGCAGACCGTCATCCGCCTTAACCGCGACACGCTGTACTCGTCAGCGGTGTTCGACCTCGATGCTGGGCCAGTGACCATTACGCTGCCCGAGGCCGGCAGCCGCTTCATGTCGCTCCAGGTGATCGACCAGGACCACTACACGCACGGTGTCCATTACGGTGCGGGCCGCCACACCCTCACCCGGGAAGGGATTGGCACCCGCTACGTCATTACCGCGGTCCGCACGCTGGTCGATCCCGCCAACCCCAAGGACGTCGCCGAGGTCCATGCCTTGCAGGATGGGATCAAGGTTGATCAGCCCGGCGGGCCAGGCAGGTTCGAGGTGCCCAACTGGGACCAGGCCAGCCAGAAGAAGGTGCGCGACGCGCTGCTGGTCCTCGCGTCGACCCTCCCCGAGACGAAGCACATGTACGGCAACAAGGACGAGGTTAAGCCTGTACGCTTCCTGATCGGCGCCGCCCAGGGGTGGGGCGGCAATCCCGAGAAGGAAGCGCTCTACCTCAACGTCGTCCCGAGTCGGAACGACGGCAAGACCGTCTACAAGCTCACTGTCAGGGACGTGCCCGTCGACGGCTTCTGGTCGATCAGCCTCTATAACGCGCAAGGCTACTTCGAGCGCAATCCCTACGATGCCTACTCGCTCAACAACATCACCGCGAGGAAGGGCGATGACGGTTCCGTAGGCATCCAGTTCGGTGGCTGCGACGGCAAAATCCCGAACTGCCTGCCGACCATGGCCGGCTGGAACTACATGGTGCGTCTCTACCGCCCGCGTGCCGAGATCCTGAACGGCACCTGGACGTTCCTGGAGGCCCAGCCTGTGAACTGAAGTTAACAGGGGCCGGATTTGCCGATGTGCATTGCAGCCATCGCCCTGCTCCCGATCGGGCTACATGTTGTCGATGAGGAGTTTTGGCCATGCTGATCATCACGCTGCTGTATGTCGGCATGATCTGGCTCGTGTTCTTCAGGCTGCGGCTGCTTCCGTGGAACTGGCCTTGGCGCATCGCCACGGTGGTCGCGGGGCTCGCGATCCTCGCTACCTTCCTGGGCCTGCTGAACTATCTGACGCCCTCGGGCCGGGTTGCCGTTGCGGGGCGGGTGGTCGAGGTGACGCCGAACATCGCCGGTCAGGTCATCGCGATCGAGGTCGAACCGGACGTGCCCGTAAAGCAAGGCGACGTGCTCTTCCGGATCGATCCTGCGCCGTTCGAGGCCAAGGTCCGTCAGCTCAAGGCCGGACTGGTAGATGCGCAGCAGCGCGCCAGACGCCTTGCCGCCGACCTCGACCAGGCCAGGGCGGAGGTCAAACGGGTCGAGGGCCAACTCGCCTATGCCGAGCGGCGGCGAACGGATCTCGAGAGCCTGGTGCGGACCAACAGCACCAGCGAGTTCCGGCTTCAGGATGCGGCCTCGCAGGTCGATACGCTTGCGGCGCAACTGGTGTCCGCCAAGGCCCGGGAGGCCAGCACGCAGCTTGCGCTCGACTCCGAGATCGAGGGCGAGAACACCGGCGTGGCGCAGTTGCGGGCCCAGCTCGACAATGCCGAGTGGGAGCTGGCACAGACCATGGTCCGGGCACGCGCCAACGGCTTCGTGAGCAACCTGTCGCTGGCCACGGGGGATCGTACGACGCCGTTCAAGGCCGCCATGTCCTTCGTGCGCTCCGACGAGATCACCCTCCTGGCACTGTTCCCCCAGAATGGGATGCAGACGGTCCGGGAGGGAGTCCCGGTGAAGCTGGCGTTCGCGAGTGTGCCCGGCCGGGTCTACGACACGAGCGTCGATAGCGTCATCGGAGCGGTCGGGGAAGGCCAGGTCGGCGTGTCGGGAACCCTGGCGCGGACAACGGCCCTGCCGCCGACGGAGTACTATCCGGTGCGCATCAGGATTCCGCCTGACATCGATCCGGCGGCGATGCGGCTTGGAATGGCCGGGACGGTCACCGCCATTTCCCTCAATGCCGGGCCGATCGGCCTGATCGCCACCATCCTGATGCACGTCAAGGCGCTCGCGCTGTATATCTGACCTACGGGGTGGCTGCCGGCATGAACGTTCCCGAGGTTCTCCAGCTTGATCAGCGCGGGTACCCATCCGTCTTGCTGGCGTGCAGATGCATGTTGGGGCGGCCCGGGCTCCCGATGCCGCGACCAGCCTGGCTCAGGTGTCGACGCGGCAAGACTCAGGGAAAACCCCGATGGTCAGTCCGTCCGCCTCGGGTTCAACTTGGCGTCCATGAGAGCCGAAGCGTCGTGCCCCGGTCGACAACGTCGGCAGGTACAACGCGGGGCGGCAATACACCCAGCTTGGGAAGTCACGTGGAGACGACGATGGCGCACACCGCCAGGAGCCGCAGGCAAGTCTCGCAGTCTTCAACGGGGATGGCGAACCCTCGGGCCTATGCTCCGTGCCGGCCTCTGCACAGGAGTGGATCAAGCCTTTGTCGCCCGACGAGACTTCGTCGGGCGGCTCCATCACCTCCGTTGCCGTGGCCCGCGATCCGGAACAATCGATGGCCGTCCCCGGAGGCGCAGCCGGCCCTGTGAGCGTCATGGCAAAAGCAAGGAGCGTCGCATGCCCGAATGTTTGCCCCTCCGTTTGACCGCCCGTGCTGTCCCGTTCACCAGCCGCTGGCGTGCGTTCGTGATGACGGGGCTCGCTGGCTCCGCCCTCGTGACAGCCGGCGCATTGTCTGGCGCGCGTGCGCAAGACGCGCGCCCGCCGAGCACCAAGCCGCGCAATTACTCGCCTTATCCGGAGAAGACGTTTCCGAACCGGGTCTACTTCGGCGATACGCATCTCCACACGTCCTATTCGACGGATGCCGGCATGGGAGGCACCACGGTCGGGCCGGAGGACGCCTATCGTTTCGCCATGGGCGAGGAGGTGAAATCGAGCACGGGTCTGCGGGCCAGGCTTCAGCGCCCCCACGACTTTCTCGTCATTGCCGACCATGCCGAGAACCTCGGGCTGGCGCCCATGATTGCGGAATCGAATCCGGACCTGCTCAAGACGGGGTTCGGCAAGATGGTGCACGACCTGGTCAAGGCCGGGCAGGCGCCTGCCGCCTACGAGGCCTGGATCAAGCAAATGAACGTGCGCGACGATCCCTTGAAGGGACAGGATGCTATAGCCCGGACGGCTTGGCAGCGCCTGACCGCCGCTGCCGAAAAGTACAATCAGCCCGGCCGCTTTACCGCCTTGATCGGTTTCGAATGGACCTCGCAGCCGAATGGCAGCAACCTGCATCGCAACGTGATCTTCCGCGACGGTAAGGACAAGGCTGACCGGATCCTTCCGATTTCCCAATATGAGACGAACGATCCCGAGGAACTGTGGAAGTGGATGGAGGCTTACGAACGGAGCACCGGCGGCCGGATGCTCGCCATCCCCCACAACGGCAATCTCTCGAACGGCCTGATGTTCGACGACGTCACGCTCACGACAAAGCGGCCGATCGACCGTGACTATGCGACCCGGCGCATGCGCTGGGAGCCTCTGACGGAGGTGACGCAGATGAAGGGCGATGGCGAGACCCATCCGATGCTCTCGCCATCGGACGAGTTCGCGAACTTCGAGCGGTGGGACAAGGGCAGCTTCGGTCAAGAAGCCAAAACCCCGGAGATGCTGCCGCGGGAATACGCCCGAGAGGCCTTCAAGCGCGGGCTCGCCCATGAGCAGAAGCTCGGCGCCAATCCGTTCAAGTTCGGCCTGGTCGGCTCGTCCGATGCTCACACGGGGCTCTCCACCACACAGGAAGACAACTTCTTCGGCAAGATCTCCACGGCGCTCGAGCCTTCGGCGGAGCCGGACCGCTTCTACGAGGTCGTGGCGGGGCGCCTTCCCAACCCGGATGGCAAGGACCTCAGGCAATATGCGTGGCAGACGAGTGCCTCCGGCCTGGCGGCGGTATGGGGGCGCGACAACACGCGCGAAGCGCTCTGGGACGCGATGGCGCGCAAGGAGGTCTACGCCACGACCGGCACGAGGCTGCTCGTACGCGTATTCGGCGGCTTCGAATTCACGGCCGATGATCTTGTTCGCTCCGACTTCGCCGAGCGCGGCTACCAGGGCGGCGTCCCCATGGGGGGCGACCTCAAGGCCGCCCCCGCCGGAAAGGCGCCGAGCCTCCTCATCCGCGCCGTTCGCGATGCCGACGGCGCCAACCTCGACCGCATCCAGGTGGTCAAGGGTTGGCTGGATTCGTCCGGCACCGCACATGAGAGGGTGTACGACGTGGCCTGGAGCAATCCCGACCAGCGCAAGATCGGGGCCGATGGCAAGGTGCCGCCGGTCGGCAACACCGTGGACGTCCAGCAGGCGAGCTACACCAACGCAATTGGCGCTCCGATCCTCGACGCGTTCTGGACGGACCCTTCCTTCAACCCAGGCGAGCGGGCGTTCTACTACGCCCGGGTGATCGAGATTTCGACACCCCGCTGGACGACCTACGACGCCAGGTTCTTCGGCACGAAAATCCCTGACGGCGCGCCGACCTCGCTCCAGGAGCGGGCGTACACCACGCCCATCTGGTACACGCCATGATCGCCGCTTGGCCGCGACAAACTGGAGAAGTCTAATGAAGGGATTCATGCTGTTCCTGCTCACCGGCGTTGCCGCGACGGCACTGAGTTCCCCCACACGTGGGCAGCAGGCGATCATGGACGCGGGGGAACTCGATGCGGCGTCGATCGCCAGGTTCCACAAGAAGCCCGGATACTCGCCTTATGCCGGGCGTCCCTACCCGACGCGCGTATTCTGGGGCGATCAGCACGTTCACACCGCATGGTCCGCGGACGCCGGCATGTCCGGCGCCACGCTGGACCCGGAGGACGCCGTGCGCTTCGCGCGCGGTGAGCAGGTCACGTCCAATACGGGCCAACCCCTCAAGCTGGCTCGCCCCCTCGACTGGATCGCCGTCACCGATCACTCCGACGGACTCGGAATGATCACCGAAGTCAAGGCAGGCAATCCGGAGCTGATGAGGGACAAGACGCTCAAGCGCTGGCACGACTTGATGGCGGCAGGTCCGGAGCAGGCGGCGACGGCCATGATGGAACTGGTCAGCGCCCAGTCCAACAAGCGGCTGCCTCCGGCATCCATGGACACGAGGTTCACAAAATCCGTGTGGCTCAAGAACAACGCGATCATGGAGAAGTACAACGAACCGGGTCGCTTCACCGCCTTCATCGCGTACGAGTGGACGTCGAATGCCGGCGGCGGGGACAATCTCCACCGCAACGTCATCTACCGCGATGGCAAGGACAAGGCGGACCAGATGATCCCCTATACGACTTTCGAGAGCGAGAATCCCGAGGACCTCTGGAAGTGGATGCAGGCTTACGAGGACAAGACCGGCGGCTCCCTGCTTGCCATTCCGCACAACGGCAATCTCTCCAATGGACGCATGTTTGAGCTCAGGACGTTCACCGGTCAGGCCCTGTCGAGGGAATGGGCCGACGCGCGCGCGCGCTGGGAGCCGCTGTTCGAGGTGATCCAGACGAAAGGTCAAAGCGAGTCCCATCCTTCGCTGTCGCCGAACGACGAGTTCGCGGTGAATTACGAGCTGTGGGACCGCGGCAATCTCAACCTCGTGCCGAAACAGCCCGGCATGATCCAGCATGAGTATCTCCGCGAAGCCCTCAAGAACGGGCTGAAGGTCGATCAGCAACTCGGCGCCAACCCGTTCAAGTACGGCATGGCCTCCGGAAGCGACGCCCACACGGGCTTGGCCGCGATGGAGGAGGACAATTTCTTCTGCAAGCTCATCATCTGCGAGCCGCAGCCGGAGCGTTGGAACGAGGATGCGATGAAGTTCGGCGATCGCGTGGTCAAGGGCTGGGAAATAACCGCCGCTGGCTACACGGGGGTCTGGGCGACGGAGAACACGCGCGAGGCGTTGTGGAACGCGATGAAGCGCAAGGAAACGTATGCGACGAGCGGGCCGCGCATCAGCGTCCGGTTCTTCGGCGGATTCGACTTCGAGCCGAGGGACGCACAGACGCGCAGTCCGGCGGAGATTGGCTACGCCAAGGGCGTGCCGATGGGCGGCGATCTGAACGGCGCTCCGCAGGGCAAGGCGCCGACCTTTCTCGTGGGTGCCCTGCGCGATCCGATCGGCGGCAATCTGGATCGCATCCAGATCGTCAAGGGCTGGATCGACCGTGACGGCCAGACCAATGAGAAGATCTTCGACGTTGCCTGGGGAGATTCCGGCAACCGCCGCCTTGGCGCGGACGGCAAGCTGCCGCCGGTCGGGAGCACGGTCGATGTCGCCAACGCCACCTGGACAAACACGATCGGCGATCCCGAGCTGATCACGGTGTGGCGGGACCCGGAATTCGACCCGGCGCTCCGGGCGTTCTACTATGCCCGCGTGATCGAGATCCCGACGCCGCGCTGGACCGCGTACGACGCCAAGCGCTTCGGCGTGACGATGGCCGGGAACGTGCCGATGGTCACCCAGGAGCGGGCCTTCACCTCGCCGATCTGGTATACCCCATAATGCGCCTGCTCCGGGAACCCCTGATCCAATTCCTTGTCCTCGGCGGGGCCTTGTTCGGCCTCCACACGGCCTTCGCGGGGAAGGAACCCGAACCTCCGGGGAAGATCGTGGTCACGGCCGCGCAGGTCGCCAGCCAGCGGGAGACCTTTGCCAGGACGTGGCAGCGGCCGCCGACGCAGGAGGAACTCAAGGGACTGGTCGAGGACTACGTCCGTGACGAGGTCTATTACCGCGAGGGCAAGGCCCTCGGGATCGACCGGGACGACATCGTCATCCGCCGCCGCATCCGCCAGAAGATGGAGTTCTTCGCCGAGGACATGGCGGCGGCGGCCGAGCCGACCGACGGCGAGCTCGAAGCCTACCTCGCGGCACACCCGGAGCGGTTCCGGACCGAAGGCAGCCTATCGTTCCGTCATGTCTTCCTGAACGCCAATCGCGGCAGCGCACTCGTGACGGACGCGGATGGGATTTCCGCGACGCTGGCCCATGGCGATCCTGCCGACCGGGTCCTGCCCGGGGACGGTTTCCTGCTCGGCAGCGAATTCAAATCGGTCCGGCGCCGTGACGTTGCCAGGGATTTCGGCGAGCCTTTTGCCGATAGGTTGTTCTCTCTCGACAAGGGACGCTGGCAAGGACCGCTCTCCTCGCCCTTCGGTCTGCATTTTGTCCTCGTGACCGAACGGTTCGACGGTGGCATGCCACCGCTCGCCGCAGTCCGTGCCGCCGTTGAGCGGGAATGGGCGAACGCCCGCCGTGTCGGAAAGCTCGAGACCTTCTACGGTACGCTTCGCGATCGCTACGAGATCGTCGTGGAGGCATCCCCCGAGCCGGAGGGTATGGCGGGGCGCCGGCCATGAGACGGATCGGGCTTCTTCTGGCGCTTGTCGCATCCCTCTTGGTCCAGGCGGCCTTCGCCCACGAGGTCCGGCCAGCCTACCTCGAGTTCCGGCAGACGGCACCGGACACGTACGACGTGTTGTTCAAGGTTCCGGCGCTCGGCGAGGAATTCAGACTCGGGCTCATCCTTGACCTACCGGAGGACACGCAGGACATCGTGGCGCCACGTGCGGTCTTTGCCGACGGCGCCCATGTCGAGCGGCGCACGGTCCGACTCCCAGGTGGCCTCGCCGGGCACGCGATCGCCATCGAGGGACTGTCGGCGACCGTCACGGACGTCCTGGTCCGGGTTCAGGATCTTGCCGGGACCACGCAGACGGACCGGCTGACGCCAACCCGCCCGTCCTTCGTGGTCAAGGCGGGAGCAGGTACGGGCGAGGTGGCCCTTGCCTACCTGTGGCTCGGGATCGAGCACATCCTGTTCGGCTTTGACCATCTCCTGTTTGTGCTCGCGCTCGTCCTCCTGGTGCGGGGATGGCGCCGGGTTGCCCTGACGGTGACGGCGTTCACGCTGGCGCACAGCATCACGCTTGCCGCGGCAACCCTGGGGTTCGTGCACGTGCCCGGCCCGCCCGTGGAGGCCGTCATCGCGCTCAGCATCGCCCTGGTCGCAGCCGAGATCGTGAATGCGCGGCACGGACGACCCAGCCTCACGGGCCGCTGGCCGTGGCTGGTTGCCTTCGCGTTCGGCCTTCTCCATGGCCTCGGCTTTGCCGGGGCGCTGGGCGAGGTGGGATTGCCTGCGCATGCCATTCCGCTCGCCCTCCTGTTCTTCAACCTGGGTGTGGAGGTCGGGCAACTGGCGTTTGTGGCCACCGTCATGGCGATTGCCCTCACGATCGGGAGGGTTGCCTCGGCTTGGCCGACGATGGCAGGAGCACAGGGTGTGCACGCCCGGCTCGACGTGGCCTGCGCCTACGGGATCGGTACCCTCGCGACCTACTGGCTCATCGACCGCTTCCTGGGGTTCTGGTCCTGATGGCGCGCAGGCTCCGGCCGATCATCTTCGGGCCAGATCACACGCAGCGGCTCCGATCGGGAACGACCGCAACTGGCACGTTCCGGAAGTACGCTGAACTTCTGCAAAGGCGCGACAAGCGGACCTTCATTAAGTCCGCTCTAGGTTGCACTTTGACGATGTGCTGACCTCCGCCATTAGCGATCGTGTGCATCATGACCGTGCAGTCTTGCGGTGGGGAATGCTAAAGGCCTGTCAGTCAGCGCTTACGGCGTTAATCTCAATGATATTGCGGTCAGGATCGAGCACATAGATCTGCGGGTAGCCAACACGCATTGAAGTCCTGATGCCCATCGGGTCCTCTAGGCTCGCGTTCTCCAGGTAACCTTGGGCTTTCAACGCATCCAGCGCCTGCCTGTAACTGGGGACCCGAAGGGCAAAGTGGATGTCGTTGGCATCCATTCCTTTCGAGGCCCGGAAGGTTGCTTGACCATCCCCAACAACCAGATGCAGTTCCTGGCTAGCGCCGACCCGGAACCACGCCCCCGCCACAGGCAAGTCAGGCCGAGGGATTTCCGTTAAGCCAAGAACCTCCTGGTAGAAGCGACGGGAGCGCTCCAGGTCAGCACACGGGAGAGCCACATGGTGCAGGCCGTCTATCTGCATAATCCTCTCCTAGCTGGCCGCCTTCTCAGGTCACATTGGGCAAGTGCTGGAGCACCTACGTGTCACTATGGTTGGGTTTAGAGCGCTCCGACAATTCGTCTTGAGAGGTAGCGATCGAGCCTACAAGGCGGCTTGGATCCGCCTGTTTGACTGAAGCTAGCATTCGCTAGGAGCAGGGAAAAAGACATCAATCATAGCCAACACGCTTTGAGGTCTTGAGTATCCGGGGATGCTGCTTCGAAGCTGCCTTAGATCGATTTTGGAGCACCGTTGCATTAACTTTGGCGGTGTACGAAGGGGTGGTTCGTTAAGAAGCCCTCCCGTTGTCACTGGGATCTACACATACTCCAAAACGATGGGGTGGATGGCTCTCGCTCCCGGCGGTACCAAGATGAGCTCATGCGGGACAACTCCCGCGTTGGGTCGGATAGGTCCCGCGTCTGCGCCTGCTGTCGAGTGCACACGGGTGTCCGGCCTACTGATGCGGTCTTCTTGTGAATGCTGACCATGAAGGGCTTCGCCGGACCAAGCCTCTTTATTGTCTAGACGGACTGCCGTCAGAACCTGCAACAGAACCCCGCTACGTTCCCGAGTTCCTGTGTGAGGCCCTCACCTGAACCTGTTTCAAGCGGGAGCCGTGTCTAGGGGCCTTGCATCCGTGTTCGCGCCAGCTGCCGGAGGTTTGACCGCAGGCAGGCCCGGCGGAGATGACACGTACATGGAGTTACCGTTTTATTTATCTGGATCGAGTAGCTCTCCCGAAAGCAAGAGCAAGAGATCGATCTCAGGGGCGGTTTGCCTATGTCCGCGTGCATTGACGACAGGAGCCTGCCCTTCTGGAGGGAGGCCGACCGTCTCGCCGCTCTCCAGCGCTTTGGGATTCTGGACACCGGACCGGAGGCTGTCTTCGACGACGTTGCCGCCATTGCGGCCGAGATCTGTGATACTCCCATCGCGGCGGTGAACTTCGTTGACAAAGATCGGCGGTGGTCAAAGGCCATTGTCGGCTCAGACATCCGGCAAACAGCTCTCGACGCGTCGATCTGTGCTCACGCCATTCACCACCCGGACCTCTTTGTGGTTCCGGACACACACAGGGATCCCCGCTTCTACGACATTGGCCTAGGTACGGCTGAGCTAGGACTCCGCTTTTATACCGGTGTGGTGCTCGCGACCGAGCAGGGGCTGCCGCTTGGCACGCTTTGTGTCACAGATACTCGGCCGCGCCCGCAAGGAGCCACGCAACGCCAGACGAAGGCGCTGTGGGCCCTCGCCCGGACTGTCCTTCGGGAGCTGACGCTCAGACATGACAACATGGTGCTGGCGGAACGTGAGACGGGGCTTGCCACGATCATCGACGCTCTCCCCAAGATGGCCTGGATCGCAGGGCCGGACGGGCGTCACGAGTACCGCAACAGACGATACTATGACTTCACCGGGGCGGCTCCTGGTTCGATCCACAACGAGGGCTGGATAGGGCCACTAATTAGCTGGTCGTAGGTGTTGCCAGTTGGGATATGGCTATCCATCTTGGGCTTACGATTGGAAGGTACAGTTAATCCTCATCAGCTTGGCTTGTCCACTTGGCCACTTCCTCTGTTGTGGCCTTCCTTCTGCTGACGAGAGCAGCAAGCAGATCAACCGGGAACAGCGTGCTTTGAAGTGCAGTCCTGATGAATCCATGCTGATCAAGTTCAAAGAGACGGATCGTCAGTGTGTCGGGCTGCTCTGAGTCATACTCAATGTCGAACGAGTGATACGAACTATTCTGCCCATCTTCTATCGTGAGCGGAACGTTAAGTGAAACAACTTGGTCCTCAGGTCCAGCGAATCCGAGACACGCTTCAGGGATGAGTGTATCGCTCATGTTGTTATTTGTTGGCTTTCATTCGTCGGGCGACGAACTTGAGATGTGATCGGCGGGTTAGTTGTTCTGGCTCCTCAACGCTTTGTGGCGAAAAGAAGTTCCGCCATGAAAATTGCACATTTCTATTTGCATCACAAGAATTTATTCGATGAGCTATTATTTGACAGTGTTCTTATTATAGGAAATTTTGTCAGGTAATTAGGCTTGTACTACGCCTCGTGTACCTCTCAATAACATTAGCCTCATCAAGTACTTGTAGGCCCACACAAAGACTCATCCTCCAACAAGATGTTAGGCTGAGTTCTCTTTGACAGGAGAACCGGCTTGGGGACGTAACCAATCTAATCTGCCTTGAAGCTTTTCGTGAAGCTACCCGTGAGCTTGAGGAAGCTGAACTCAGGTGCCGTCAGGCTGCTCATGATTTGGCAAGCATCCGCGCAAAACTGGAACAAGCACTGGATCATGCCTACCGAGAGCAGTCATTCGGCCCACTTGATCCTCTGTTCTCCAAGGAGGAGGCAGCACTTGCCCTTTATGAGCAAGCACGCTCCAAACTCATCGGGGCGGAAGAGCGATGGTGTGCGCTGAGGGTCGCTTTGGCATATGAGAGGGAACTGATGCAGGAAGTGCAGCTATCCCGTAAGCGATTAAATTAAGTACCTTCGGCAGGGAAGTAATCCCTAAGGGAGGATTGCGGGTGGTTTGCCATTGGCTAATATTCCTCGCAGCCATGCCGCAGTACAGTCTCTTCATTTCCGATCAGCACCGTCGGGTCAGGTATCCCAAGAATCAAAACTTGCCTGATGTTGAAGATGCCCGAAGAGTCGCTTTGAGGGTGGCGCAGGTTTTTATCGAAGTCGTTCCCTACTGGAATGATTTGTCGGCCGAGCAGCAGAACAATTTTGTGGTTGAGATTGACGATGAGAGCGGCCAAACCGTCCTGACAGTGCCGTTCAGAGACGCACTAGAACTTAAGGCTTGATGTGCTTCAGGCATTTCATCCCGCCACCGTTCATGAACAATGGCTGTCGGAGCCGTTTGGCTCTGCTTCAACTGACCTAGTGCATCCTCTTAAACATGGGTGGCTCAGTACGAGTTTAGCCCTGCGAGGAGGGTTCCTATGAGCTTCGGTTGGAAAAGGGTTGTGCTTGCTGCTGTCGCCACTCTGACGCTTGGCGGCGTTACTCATGCATCGGAGCCGAGGCTTCATCGTATTGCCGACTACAGCGGTGAACGATTTGAGAGGCAGGATTACAGCCGCAGTGAACATTGGTCTGAGCGTCGTGACCCTGACCGATACTATGGGCGGCCTGTTCCAGAGTGGCGGGAGCGACGGTCCCATTGGAGCGGGTACCACGGTGTTCCTGTTGCGGAACGTCCTCATTGGCAGCGGCCTGTGTTCGCCGGGCGGCGCTGGGGCCATCACGATAGCTGCAGGATCATTATCAAAGAGCGGGTAAACCGCTGGGGCGAGAGGGTTCAGGTGCGTAAGGAAGTCTGTCGCTGAACCTACCTCATGCCTGTGCAGAGAGCAGGAGGCAAACCTCAGGACAAGTGTGGTTTTTAGTTCAGTAGCGTTCTGGGTGTCCCTTTCTGTTGAACTTGAGCTTGACGGAACCCCACCCATCAGGCTCTTTTCGTTTGATCTTCAGCCGACCGTAGCCTTAGCCAGCTTCTCTGGCCTTAGATGCGTGTATCCGCTCAACATCCGAGGGTCACGGTGGCCGCTGATGAGGGCAACCTCAGGCACGGTGAGGCCATATTCAAAGAAGCGAGAGACGGCCTCATGCCTCAGATCGTGGAGGCGCAAGTTCTCCAAGCCAGCCCTCTTCCTCAGCCTTCCCCATGCAAGGCGCACGGCATTGGGCGTGACAGGAAACACCCGCTCATCACTCCTCTCTAATGAGGACCGTATCTCAAACGCCTTCGGAGTAAGCGGGATGGTCCGAGGATGACCGTTCTTGGTCTTGAGGATGCGGATGGTTGGAGCAGTCATATCCACATCATTCCATCGGATCGACAGGAGTTCACCTCGGCGCATCCCTGTTTCAGTGGCGAGGGCGATGAAGGGGCGGAGATACCAAACCGAGGCTGAGGCGGCAGATGCCAGAGTGTTGCCCTCTCCTTCTTCCAGTCGCCTTTCGCGTGACCTCTGAGCCTCCGGCATTGTAATCTGCTGAACAGGATTAGTGAGGATGGGCAGACCCCATTCCTTCTTAGCAATCTCAAAGCAGTGTTGAACGATAGCAAGCTCACGCCTCACCGTTCCTGGTTTGACAAGCCTGAGGCGGTCATCGCGGTACTGAGCAACAGCAGCAGGAGATAGCTTATTGAGAGATACCTGGGCCACCGCATGAGCTAAGACAGTCTTGATCCTATATTGCTCAGGTTCTGCCCCGCGCTTCTATGGAGTTATTTTTTCGCTGTATCGGCGCAGCAAGTCCCCCCACACGCATACCCTTCAAAGCACGGGCAGTGTTCGGTAGTTCTGCACGGTCGATAGTTCGTTCTTGATCCCTCGCCCACGCTGCGGCGTCAGCCTTGGAAGGAAATGTTTTTGATAGGGGAGGGTAGCCTTCTCGCCGGACCGGAGCTTGCCAGGAAGAATTGCGCTTGCGGATGGTCGCCATGATCGTTTTCCGTCTAGCTGTGACAACGCTGTGACGGATTGGCCTGTCTGACTGTTAGGAGTGCTCTAGTTGCAGAGCTGATAGCCAAAACAATTCAGCGTCTTAGCACTTGGCGGAGCTGAGGGGATTCGAACCCCTGACCTCTGCAGTGCGATTGCAGTTCTCTACGTGGAAGTGCTGGCTACGTCCCCATCAAGGGTGCGAGTATTTGCTCGCGCAGAAGTTGTGATTTGTCCGAACTTTTTGTCTCTGTCACGGGCGCTTGCGAGTCGAACAGGCTGGTAATGTAAAAACTTTATCTGCTTGAGACGTTCCTATCCTAAACGAAGGTCAAGGACTTAGAGGCACTTTCTGTCAAAACTATATTATCGGAGCATACAAGGGGGAACTGCACATCCGGCGCCGCGCCACGACGGGGACAATCGAGATGCCGGTCCCCCTGCGCCAGTAGCGCGCGGTGGGCGAGCGGATCGACCCGGACAAACCGATGGGTGAGGAGTAGCAAAAGGCCTAGAACACGGAAGAGCCAAGCCCGACAGAGTACGTTCGAGGTCTGGCGCCTGCCCTGATCCCCGGCAAAAAAGCTGGAGCTATGAGCCGAGGCTGCCGCTACGGGCGCTTGTCGTTGTCGTAGACGTTGGTTCGGCTGGCTGTTGTGCCGGAGGTGGTGGAGGTGCCGGTGGTACTGGTTGTCGTTGTCCGTGAGCGCCCGCGCAGGAAGTACCAGGCGGCAGCGGCGACAAGTGCCAGCACAAGGATAATCCAGAGCCAATTGGTGCTGCCATCATCCGCTGTTGTGGGGGCAGCGGGTGCACCAGGGGTCGCAGGGGATGTCTGGGCGAGGGCTTCGTTCAACGCAACAAGCGTCGTGAGCATGGAGATCTGGAGCGTCCTCAGCATGATGTTCCTCCCTTTGCCATCCCGGCTGCCGATCCGGGTCAGGTTATGCCAGCGGCAGAGGAAGCCCGGCCTGACGGGCCGGGCTTCTGCAAGGATCAGCGGTTGCGGTCGGTCGAACCCGTCGTACCGGTGCGAGAGACGGTGTTGCCGCGCTCGTCCTCGACGTCCACCTCGGTCTTGCGCACGGTGTCGGACACGGTCTCTGTACGCTGATCAGCTTCCTTGCGCAGGACCACCTCCTCGACCACCCGGGCTTCCTTCGAGACCACCGCCTCCTCGCCACGTTCCTCGACCTCGATGGTGCGCTCCTGGAACGGATCACCGGCGAGAGTGCTGGCCTGCGTGGTGCCGGACACCGGACGACGTTCGACCTGCACATGCTCCTCGCGCAAGCTCACCTGCTCGCTGACGGGCCGCTCCACCACACGCGAGTGCAGGCGCACGCGACCGCGGTTCACCTCGCGCTTGCCGACGTGCAGTTCCTCCTCGGCAACCGGGATCACCTCGTCGGCACGATCAGAGGTGGTGGACGCGCGGCCCGTCAGCCCGGTCGCGCCTGTCGCGCTGGTGCTCGCAGTCGTAGCGCCAGCACCGGTCCAGCCCTCGGAGCGCCAGGTGGTCTCGCGCTCGTTGAAGTCCACCGTACCCTCGTCATCCAGGATGTCGACAATTCGGTCCACCTCGGCGTCGGCGGAGCGCACCGTCACCAGAGCGCCACCGCGGCGTATACCCTCGGCATAGGCATGGGCATCGTTCTCGTCGACACCCGCATCGACGAGGGCGCCGGCCAGACCACCGACGGCTGCACCAGCACCGGCCCCCACGAGGGTAGACACCAACCATCCGGCCGCCACCACGGGACCAAGCCCCGGAATGGCCAGCATGCCGAGACCGGCGAGCAGGCCGGCGCCGCCGCCCGCGAGCGTACCGACGGTGGCACCTGTACCAGCCCCATCGCTGACATCGTCATCATGATGGTTCGTGCCGTCGAAGGTGCGGCTGGCGTGCGACGAGTAGCGATCGCCCTCGTTGCTGGCGATCAAGCTGATGTCGCGATGCGGGATCCCTGCGGCCTCCAGGCGGCGGACGGCCTCAGAAGCATCCTCATAGTGGTCGAAGAAGGCCGTGATGGTCTTGCTGGTCATGTCTGTTACACTTTCTCGGAAAGAGTGCGGCTGCGCGCTGGCACCCTGGTTGTTGAATGGAATGGATGATGGGATCTGGCTTACTGCGTCTGCACCGTGCCCTTGTAATCGATGCCCACGCTGACCGATTTGCCGTCCCGCTGGGCCTTGCCCCGCCAGATGCCCTGATCGTCCTTGCGCAACTCGGCGACGTTGCTGAAGCCCTGTGCCTCGAGGCGGGAGCGCGCCTGCGCCTCGGTGAAGCTGTTGGCGCCTGGCTCGACTGCGCCGGTGGTCTGCGGGCTGTCGGCCGGCTTGTGGGTCACGGCGGGATTGGAGGAGCCGCTGTTGCCCATCGGCTGTGTCGTGGAGGATTGAGCAATAGCTGCTGTGGTCAGGGCCGACAGGACGGCCAGAGTTGCGAAGCCATAGCGGATCAAGGTTCTTCTCCTATGCAACAAACGCGTAGCTTCTCAATGTGCAGTCGCAGGGACGGTTCCGAACGCCAAGCTTGATGGAGAGAAGCTATTCCTGCGGAGACCGAGGCGCAGAGCCCCTCTGATCCGGTGGCGTGACCTGTGCCGTGATCTTTGCAAGACAACACACCGTCGGATTCGCCGCACCAGGAGGAACAATGGTCCGAGGCCTTGGTTGGCTTGCATCGCAAAAAGGACGACGGGCCATGCTGGCAGGACATCGCGTGCTCGTTGTGGAGGATGAGGCGCTTGTGGCCTCAGCGATCAGCGAGTTGCTCATCGAAGCGGAGGGTGTGCCGGTCGGACCGGCCGCCTCCGTGTGCGAGGCCCGCCGGCTGATCAAGGACACTGCCTCCCTTGATGCCGCTCTTCTCGACGTGAACCTCAGCGATGGTCCCGTCACTCCTGTGCTGGAGGCCTTGAGCGCTCGCGGCATTCCAACCGTGGTCTACACCGGCGGGATGGTGCCGGAGGATGTTCGTCAGCGCCATCCTGATTTGCTGGCGCTCTCCAAACCGGTGCTGCCCGCGCGGCTGATTGGCGAACTGCGAAAGCTGATCGGAAGTTCGCGGCCGCTCCAGATGCATAGATGATCCACGATAGGCGGAGGTCTTTGCTCCCTCGATCGGTCTTAGTGCGCGAACAGCGACGATCTGCCTTTGTGCAACGCAGCAACACGTTCAGCCCGCAAGCGTTATCTGCTTCGGGATTTGTAAGGAGATGATGCATGCACTACCTGGGATCATACGCCGATCTGAGTACAGCTCCTCTCAACGAAGGGGTAGAAGACGGCGAGGGCGTGCGGCATCCCACTCCCGGCTGTAGCCCGGATCATAGACATGTCAACGATCGTCAGGTGGGACTTCGAGGCAGCCTCAAAGGGCGTGGCTGGTTGGTGCCTACTCTTGTGGGCGTAGGGGCCGCCTTGGGTGCATCAGCCTTGTACAACCGCAAGCAAACTCATGATGCCGAGCGCCAGTACCCGCCCATCGGCCGCTTCCTCGACGTGGATGGCGTGCGGCTGCACTGCATCGAGCGTGGGCAGGGCGATCCGCTGGTGCTGGTCCACGGCAACGGCACCATGCTCCAGGACTTCACCGTCAGCGGCCTTGTCGACCGCTTGGTGGAGCGGTACCGGGTGATCGTCATCGACCGGCCCGGCTATGGCTACAGCGCGCGGCCGCGCCAGCTCTGGACACCTCGCGCCCATGCCCGGCTGTTCCGGAGCGCCTTGGCGCAGCTGGGGGTCACACAGGCGGTGGTGTATGGACATTCCTGGGGCACCCTGGTGGCGGTGGCGCTCGCCCTGGAGGCACCATCGCTTGTGCGCGGCCTCGTGCTGGGCTCGGGCTACTACTACCCGACCCTGCGGGCGGATACGTTCCTGCTCTCGCCGCCAGCCATTCCAGTGATTGGCGATGCCATGCGCTACACCGTCTCGCCGCTCGTGGCGCGGGCGATCCTGCCGGGCATGATCAAGCGGGTGTTCCAGCCGGCTCCCGTGCCGGAGCGCTTCGAGCGCGAGTTCCCGACGCCGCTGATGCTACGGCCGTTGCAGCTTCGCGCGGCGGCGGAGGATGCCGCTCTCATGACGCCCTCCGCAATGGAGCTGGAGCGGCACTACCGGGAGCTGACGATGCCGGTAACGGTCATTACGGGCGCCGACGATCAGATTGCCGACGTGGGCCGCCAGTCCGCACGGCTGCACCGGGAGCTGCCGCACAGTGATTTCATGGTGCTTCCAGGTCTCGGCCACATGATCCATCACTTGGCTCCGGACGCGGTCGCTGACGCGATCAATCACACGGCGCAGCAATCCGGCCGGGTGTGGGCCTTATGACTCGGAGGATGTCTTAGAGCATCGGACTGGAAAGCAGATTCAGGAGGTTTCGGGCTGGGCTGAAGTGTGATTCCCTTGTGAGAACAGGAGGTGGATCATGACCCAGAGCTTCTCCTTGGATCTGCGCGTGCGGGTTGCGGCCTTTGTTGAGGCGGGCCATTCCTGCCGGGCGGCGGCCCGCCACTTCGGGGTCAGCGACAGTTGCGCCATCAAGCTGATGCAACGCCAGCGGCACTCCGGCTCCCTCGCGCCAGCCCGTCAGGGCCGCCCGCCGGGCGGCGGCAAGCTGGTGCCCTATGAGGCCTTTCTGATCCAAGCGGTCGAGGCGAAGCCTGCCATCACCATGCCCGAACTCGCAGCCCGCTTGCTGGACGAGCACGGGATCAATGCTGCCCCGGCGATGCTCTCGCGCTTCCTGTGCCGGCGCGGCTTCACGTATGAAAAAACACCTAATGGCCGCGGAGTGCGCACGCGCCGACGTGCGGGATGAGCGCCGGGTCTGGGCAGGCCACCGTCAGGTGCGCATGCGCCAACAGCCGCACCGCTTGGTGTTCTTGGACGAGACCTACGTCAACACCAAGATGACGCGCCTGCGCGGACGCTCGCGCAAGGGAGAACGGTTACGCGCCGGCGCTCCCTTCGGCCATTGGAAGACGCATACGTTCATCGCGGGCCTGCGCTGCCATGAGCTGAGCGCGCCCTGGGTAATCGATGGCCCGATCACCCGCACGGCGTTTGACACATACATCGAGACGCAACTGGCGCCGACGCTCAGAGACGGAGATATCGTGATCCTCGACAACCTCGCGGTTCATAAGAGCGAGAAGGCCGCTCAATGCCTGAAGCAACGAGGGGCCTGGTTCCTGTTCCTGCCGCCGTACAGTCCGGACATGAACCCGATCGAGCAGGCCTTCGCCAAGATCAAAGCACACTTGCGCAAGGCCGAGGCCCGAACCTTTGAGGCGCTCTGGCGAGCCCTCGGAGGCATCTGCGATCTCTTCGAGCCACAAGAGTGCTGGAACTACCTCAAGGCAGCCGGATATGCGTCCGTGTAATCGTCCGATGCTCTAGCGTCCAGTGAGCCGGGTGTGGCGGCTTGTGCCGCTTCGACGGCTTCCACGGGCGTGGCCTCCTCGACCGTCGCTCCAGGGCGATCCTGGGAGGGACCCGCGGCCCCTTCAGCTTTGAGCTTACGCTCGGCCTCGTGCCAGTGATCGAACGGATTGCCCGTGCGGCCCTGGCGCTCCCAGATGTGGTAAGCCCGCACCCGGACTTTCTCTTCCCAATCATCCATGGCTTGTCTCCCGTGAGCTGTTACGATAGGCCGTAGCCGGTGCTTCGCCGAAGCAGAGCGTAGCGGCCCACCACCACAGCCTGTCAATCACTGTCGTTCGGGATGTTCAGCACGTGGCCGCAAGCCTTGCAGTGAACGGCGTCAGGCTCGTGACGTTGCAGTCCGCACTGTGGGCACGGGTAGAGCACCTTGCCACCCGGGCGGAACACAGCCTGCGCCAGGCGCAGGAACAGGGTGATCCCGACGAGCATCATCAGGATCGAGAGCACTTCACCGCTGGTACTACCGATAAGTGTGACATCCCCAAAGCCCGTGGTGGAGAGCGTTGCCACCGTGAAGTAGAGCGCGTCGATGAAGTCCTCGATCTTCGGATTGACGCCGCGCTGGCTGACGTAGACCACCGAGGCGATCATGAACACGAAGACGGCAAGATCCATCGCGGCGTGGATCACCTCCACGTTATGGCGCACCAGCGGGAAGCGTCGCTTGAGCTGCCCGAGCACGTTGTAGGAGCGGATCAATCGGACGGTGCGCAGAACACGCAGGAAGCCGAGATTGCCTCCAAGCGCTGAGATGAACAGGGAGGCGATGACCACGAGGTCGACCAGCGCCGCGCCGTTGTCCAAGTAGGCCATGGGATGGCGGTGGGCGAGCATGCGGCCGAGGAACTCCAGCCCGAGGAGAACCCCGAGCAAGAAGTCAACTACCCGCAGCCAGGTTGCGTCGGCCACGAAGCTGGTGGCGATGAAGTAGCCGATGGCTGCGATGTCGATGGCCAGCAGGCCCGCCTGGAAGGCGACGGCGGCCGGGCGATGGCCGTAGAACAGGCGCCGCAGCCGAACCCGAAACCGGCCCAGGGTACTCGATGGTGGGCGCATCCGTTCTACCACCTGGCTGCCGAGGCCGATGGATGTCTAGCTAGGGCGAGCCACTCCCTGACGGGAGGAGCATCGCCAGGCATGGCGAGTAACCTCGATGTTGGCCTGGCCATCTGCTTACCCTTCCTCTCGTCGTTCGCCTCATCAGGCCGCGTGGAAACGCCGAAGAAACCATCATTGCGGTGGGGCCGGCTGGCTTCAGTGGGGCTTCCAAAGAGATTACTGCCTGTAATGCTTATCGGATCTCGGTCAGTTCCCTGACCGCTGCTGGCGCCGGAGTTCCCCGGCCAGGCAGTTGGCCCGTTCCTCCGCCTGGGCCGGCTGCACAAGAGACCGGACCTGAGGCTTCGCGGCGATCTCACGAACGACCTTCGTTCGGATCGCCTGGGCGAACTGCGCCTTCTCCCGCACGGGGATCATGAAGGCTCCGGGCCCTCCGATCACGCAATCACGGAAGTAGAGATCAAGATCCTCAATATCCCAGGCACCACTAGGCCGCTTCAGCATGAGCGGCAGACCATTGATGGTGATTCCCTGCGCCACCGCCTCGTCCCGGGCGGCGGTCACGATGCGACCCTGGTTGTTGGCCCCGTCCCCGGAGATGTCGATCACCTGCCTCACAGGCATGACGCCACTCTGGCGAAGCTGTGCGATGCTGAAGTCGATGGCTCCTGAGATCGACGTGTAGCCGAAGCGCTGGATGGAACTCTCGGCCAAGCGAGCCGCAAAGGCACGGCTGTCGCTCGGCTGCTTGATCACGGTCCAAGGCACGACCACCTGCTGGTACCCGGCCCCCGCCCACTCGATGTAGACGACCGCAATGCGCCCCAGCGTGCCCTTGCCGATGGCCTCGTGCACGTCCGAGGATAGAAACGCCTCAACGAAGCCCTGCCGCTGAAGCTCCTGCTCGTCCGGTTCCATGGACAGGGAGACATCAACAGCCAGCACGAGCGCGAGATCGACCTCCGTCTCAGCATGCGCAGGCACTATCGACACCAAGGCTCCTGCCCAGGCAAACACAGCAAGCAACAACGCGCATACGGGATGGAGCATGGCAACCCTCCTGGCGATCAGCCGGAGGGACGAGGGCTAGAGCCAGCCCCTCCACTTGAACCAATGGTAGGGCAGCACCGCCGAGACGACCATGAGCACCAGGGCGACGACATAGCCGTACTCCCATTGCAATTCAGGCATGAACTCGAAGTTCATGCCGTAGATTGTGCCCACCAGCGTCGGCGGCAGGAACAGCACGGCGGCGATCGAGAACACCTTGATGATGCGGTTCTGATCAAGGTTGATAAGCCCGAGTGTTGCGTCGTGCAGGTATACAATCTCCGACGAGAGCTGCCCCTCGTAGGCCGAGAGCGAGCGTAGGTCCCTGTCGATTTGCTTTAGGCGGGCCGGACTGCCATTAGTGAGCCACTCCTCGGCTCCTTGACGGACATAGGGAATAAGCCGCGACAGCGACAGCACGCTCTCGCGCAGGATCGCTACCGTCATGTTCTTGCGCCCGAGCCGCTTGACCAGCACCTGGAGCTCGTCCTCGAACCGTTTGGCCTTGCGTCGCTTCAGATCGCTGTCCTCGACGAAGAGCCTTGTCGAGACCTCGTTCAGGTCGGCCGCCACCATCTCGAGCACGTCGGCGGCACGCTCGACAATGCTCTCCAGGAGCGAGGCCAGGAGGCTGTCGCTGGTGGTGTGCGCCTCAGGCTGGCGCTGGCTCTTGGCCATGAACGTGCGGAAGGGCACCGGGTCCGCATAGCGTACTGAGACCAGATGGGTTGGGGTCAGTACGAAGGTGACCTGGGTGCGGGAGGGCCGGCCCTCGGCGACGCCGTTGATGATCACGGCTGTCATAACCAGGGCGCCGTGCTCCTGATAGAGGCGGGCGGATTCCTCGATCTCAGCCATCTCCTGCCGGGTCGGCACCTGGAGCCCGAGCAGGGTCTCGACGGCCTTCTCCTCCTCGGGCGTGGGATCAAGGAGATCGATCCAGAGCACGTCGGATGCCACAGGAAGGGTCGCGCTCTCAGGTGCGAGGCGCACGAGACGGCCCTGGCGCAAGCCATGGAAGTGGATCATCGGGTAGTCCTCAGGCGGGAAGTCTAGCCGCGGCTCGGCTTCGGCGGCGTGGCGTGGTGGGCGAGATTGTCGGACGAGGATACCGCAGCTTCAGGGTCGAAGGCGACGGCAGCGATGTGCAGGCCGATGATCGGCACGAACACAAGTCCAAGAAGAAGGGCAACCATCAGCAGGATGCTGCGGTCGTCGGAGGATACGTGCTCCGGCCGCGTGTTGGCGCGGAGCGGGAAAAGGTTCAGAAGGGTCATGGCTCACCTCGGTTCCGACCAGCCGTCGCAGGCCGGTCGCAGGCGAGCCGATCAAGCGATCAGGCGTCTGCGCAGGCCGGCAACGGCGTGGTCAATCGACTGTGACTGTCGCTTGGCATGGGGTTCAGGGTTCCTGTGGGTCCGCAGCCTGACGAAGCAGGGTGCGAATGGACAAGCCAGATGCGCCCATTGCGGTTCCCAGTCAAGCCCAATGCATGTCCGTTCACCGTAGCGTTCGTCGGTTACCTCTGTGAGCGGCGACCACTCGCAACCGAGATCGATGTATGAACCGCCAGAGGCAGCTTTTGGTTAACATCTTAGGCTTGGGGGCCAACGAGGCGCACCTTGTGCTCAGCGCAGAAGACGTTGCTGTTCAGTTGCGCAATCCACTTCTTGCCGCTCACCGTGACGTTGAGGTACCGGAGGGCAGGCGCCAAGTGCTCCGACACGCTCTTCCAGAAGAAGTCCGGATAACGGTCAATCAGATCAGCCGGAGAGGTGTAGCCGAGCCTCTGCGCAATGCCAATCTCAGCGAACTCGTGGAAGAGGGCATTGGCCTTGCGCAGGTAGTGAGGATCACCAAGCTGGCCGGTCAGGTCCGCCGCGCGCACGAGACCCGTCTCATCGTCGATCTCGGTATGATCCCGTTCCGGCGGCACGGGGAAGCGGGTGAACTCGATCGCCCGGGCAATGCGGGAAGCATCGAGGCTGGTCGAAGCCCCAAGGCGCTCCATGACGAAGAGCTTGGACCGATCGACATGATAGGGAGTTAGGGCAGCATCCGACGCGCCGCGTGGAAGGGCGACCGTTCGGCCTTCAGCGTCAGCCACGAACTGGTTGCCTTGATCGCCGCGAATGATGCTCCTGACATAGCCGATATCGTGCATGAGGCAGGCAATGAGGAAGTGAGCCCAGTCGCTCGGGCTCGTCTGTTCAGTCAGAGCCCTGCCGCGCAGGATATCGCGACCAACAAGCGTCACCAGCATGGTGTGCTCAAGATTGTGGTAAAGTGCATCGCTGTTGCTGATGCACTCAAGCGCAACCTGGGCTGTGGAATCAATCACATGCGCCAGGTGGGCCTCAGAAGGTCCGAAGGTCCGCTTGAAGTCCTCCGCAAGAAAGGAGCCGAGCGCATTTCCCGCCAGTTCGGCAGTCGTCATCATGTGCATTCTCCCGGAGCTTGTGACAGCATTGGGTATAATCGTGAAGCGAACATGACGGAGGCCGCCCTAGGGCAGACCGGCGGAGTTCGTAGGTGCTCACGTTAGCCCACCGGAAGGCTAAGAGCGTCTAACAAAACCGGCGTGAGTGCGTTGGTTTGGCATGGCCAAACCTCTTGTTTCCAAAGCTCTGTGGGCGGCCGTTGAGCCGCTCCTGCCGCCGGAGCCCGCCAAGCCCAGAGGTGGAAGACCACGGGTCGATGACCGAGCGGCCCTGGCCGGCATCCTCTTTGTCCTGCGCTCCGGCATCCCGTGGGAGATGCTGCCTTCTGAGATCGGCTGCTCGGGCATGACGTGCTGGCGCCGGTTGCGTGACTGGCAGGCGGCCGGTGTGTGGACGCGCCTGCATCGCACCTTGCTGGAGCGCTTGGCCGATGCCGACAAGCTCGACTGGAGCCGGGCCGCGCTCGACTCCTCATCCGTCGCGGCGAAAAAGGGGGCGCTGCCACCGGCCCGAACCCGACGGATCGCGGCAAACCGGGCACGAAGCGCCATGGTGTGGTCGACCGGGAGGGCACGCCACTCGGCCTGAGCCTAAGCGGAGCCAACCGGCACGACAGCCTGATGCTCGCCCCCACGCTCGATGCCGTGCCGCCCGTGCGGCATGGGCGGGGACGTCCCAGGTGCAGGCCTCATAAGCTGCACGCCGACAAGGCCTATGATCATCGGCGGTGCCGTGCGGAATGCCGTCAGCGCTCCATTGTGCCCAGGATTGCCCGCCGTGATGTGGACGACAGTGAGCGCCTGGGACGGCATCGCTGGGTGGTGGAGCGCACACTGGCTTGGCTGAACCGCTTCCGCCGTCTCACCATTCGCGATGAGCGTCGCGAGGACATCCATCTCGCCTTCACCACGCTTGGATGTGCTCTCATCTGCTTCAACCAATGCAAACGGTTTTGTTAGGAGTTCTTAATCTGCGGAGGTAGATCGATAGCAGGATGAGCCATCCGCGTACTCGTCCCTCGCCATAGGGAGCCCGCGCATCAGAATTGAGGCGGCACCTCTGCGGCGCCAGCCGAACGAACGGGTCATACCTAGTGGCCATGCAGATCGCCTGCCGCCACGCCTCCTGCTATCATGCGGGAATGAGTACACCTGACTGGATCCCGGATACTCTCCACCGCTTTGCCATCAGACGCTCGCTCGCGGCAGGCGAAACCTTGTTCCTCCGACAGGATCGGCCCCTCGGCCTCTATCTGCTGGAACACGGCGAAATTCAGCTGACCCGCACGGACGCGCACGGGCGGGAGATGACGCTTTTCCGGGCGCAACCTGGTGAGACCTTCGCCGAGGCATCGCTCTTCTCTGAGATCTACCACTGCGATGCAGTGGCCAGTGTCCACAGCATCGTCCTTCTCCTGCCGAAACCCGCCGTGCTGGAGGCCTTCGCGTCGGAGCCGGACATCGCTCAGGCTTTCATGGCAACTCTCGCTCGCCAGGTCATGATGCTAAGAACCCGCCTGGAAAACCGGAACCTGCGGACGGCGCGAGAACGGGTCATCCATCATCTTGAACTCCAGGCCAGTGGCGTTGATCGCGTCGTTCGGGTGAGCGGCAACCTCAAGGCCATGGCATCGGAGCTCGGCCTCTCCCACGAGAGCCTGTACCGGACGCTGGCCTCGCTTGAGGCCGAAGGCGTGATCCAGCGGGGCAGGGGAGAAATCAGGCTCTCCGGTCTGGCCGTATGATCCCGATCATATGTCCTAGGGTGGGAACGGGGTAACCCTCGCGCATCAGGAACCTGGAGCTTCCCATGATCACCCGTTCCACCCTCGTTGCGCTGCTTCTCACCTTCTCGTCCGCGCCCGCTCTTGCCCAGCATCAGCATGCTCCCGCAGCCTCGCCCTATGCCGGGCTCGAGAAGAGGGCAGTGAAGGCACTCTCGGACGAGCACGTTGCGGACCTGAAGGCCGGCCGCGGCATGGGGTCTGCGCTCGTGGCCGAGCTCAATGGGTATCCCGGTCCGAGCCACGTGCTCGAACTGGGTGAGCCACTCGGGCTGACTGATGCGCAGCGGAACCGAATGCAGGCGCTCTTCGAGGCCATGAAGGCGGAGACGATTCTGATCGGGGAGCGGTTGATCGCGCAGGAGGCCGATCTCGACCGCCAGTTTGCCGGGCGCAGCGTGACGCCGGCAAGCCTTACGGCGGCGACGGCTGCAATCGGCGCCACACAGGCAGGGCTTCGGGCGGCTCACCTGAGGTATCATCTCGCGACGGTGGAGGTCCTGACCCCAGAGCAGGTCCGGCACTACGAAGAACTGCGCGGCTATTCCCAAGGGGAGTAGACGGCTGGATGAACCATCACCTACAGCAGTTCTACGATAGCGAGGTTCAGGCACGGCATCGTGGTAAGGGAACACGAGCGCCACTTGCTCGATACCTGATAAAGACGGCCGCTACTGACATCAGGCTGACCTTGACCGGATTTCCGCTTTTGGCATGAGCCGACCTTCATTTCATCTGCTGTTCATTACTCTTTGACTCCGAGCATGCCTTCGTGCTTCCGAGACGCTTCATTCGAACCAATGCCCAGAAGTCATTCACAAGCTATTCGCCAAGCTGCGGGCTTCCGCGGTGTCCGATCCCGGATGCCGGACGGGTGACGCGGCGGCGCGTTGCTGCCTTCAGGAGCTTGCGGAAGGTTGGGCATTCCAGATGCGAGGGAGCTGGACATTCGGCTACGTGACGGAGCGCATCCCGCAGCACTCGCAGGTCGAGCATCTGCCGCTGCAAATCATCCGCCTTGGCGCGTAGCTGATCCCGGGGAATGTCGGGTCGGCCGTCCGTCCCGAACATGCCCGCGATCTCGGTAAGTGAGAAGCCTGCTGTTTTCCCGAGTTCGATCAGGGATAGCTTCAGGAGGACATCGGCATCAAATTGCCGCCGCAGCCCATGTCGGCTGATCGAGCGGATCAAGCCGACCTCCTCATAGTAGCGCAGCGTCGAGGGCGGCACGCCCGATCGTTCGGCGACCTCTCCAATATCTATCATTCCCATGCTTGACCTCAAGTTGACTTGAAGTCGTAGCCTCTCTCGAATCGTCAGTTCGAGCAAGAGGCACGTCATGACCATCAACACTATCCCGAGACAGACACAGGTCTGGCAAGATCCGCGAGCGATCGCGCTGCTGATGGCGGCATCGCTCACCACGATGGCCAATGCCACCATCAGTCCGGCACTCCCCGGGCTCGAGCGCCTGTTCGGGGAGGATCCCAATGCTGGCATGCTGGTGCGCCTCTTGGTGCCTGCCCCCTCACTCAGCGTAGCCATCTTCGCGCCGTTTGCTGGTCTCGTTGCTGATTGGTACGGCCGGCGTCGGATGCTCCTTGCCGGGATCATTCTCTTCGTGATCACCGGATGCGCGGGGCTGTTCCTCGCCGATCTCACGACCATCTTTGCCAGCCGTCTGGTTCTCGGTGTCGCTGTGGCCCTCATCATGACGGCGCAGACCGCACTCATCGGCGACTACTTCACCAGCGACGACCGGAGCGCGTTGTCAGGTCTTCAGATCTCGGCCCGGAACTTCGGCGGGCTCGTGTTCATCGCGCTAGCCGGATGGTTTGCGGCGATCTCGCCCCGTCTGCCCTTCGTTATCTATGGAGTTGCCGCGCTCTTCCTGCCGTTGATGTGGAAGGTCATCGTCGATCCGCAACGGACCTCACCTGCTTCCCAAGCCGGCTTGGAGGTCAGCTCCTCCGATCCTTCATCCTGGGTGCTCGTCTTCGCGCTGCTCGTGATTCTCCAGGCCGTGACGAACATGATCTTCTTCGTCATGCCGACCCAGTTGTCGTTTTTCTTCGCAGCGGTAGGCTATAGCAGCCCAATGATGACCGGCTCGGCGCTCGGCATCCTGATGCTCTCCGGCGGCAGCCTTGCACTCCTGTACAGCCGGGTCCAGCGAGCCATTGGTTACGTTGGTGTCTTTGCTCTCGGCTATGGCGCGATGGCGCTTGGATTCGTGTTGCTGGCCCTTGCGGCAACACCACTGGTTTGGTTCGTAGGAGCCGCGACTATAGGCGCCGGCTATGCATTGGTCTCGCCGACCTTCGTGACAGTTGCTTTGGTGCTTGCTCCGCTCTGGCGGAGGGGAGTGGCAGGCGGTGTCCTGACCGCTTCCGTGTTCATCGGCCAGTTCTGTTCGCCCCTCCTGAGCACACCTTTGATCGTGACGTACGGGTACGAGGGGCTTTTCTACATCACCTCAGCGATTGCCGCCGCGATGGCCATTGCGGCGGTCTTGAAGGCCTGCGCGATGGGACGTCAGGGATTGAAACGCGGGACTCCAACGATGGAGTGGCATCATACAGCCAAACAAGGGGCTGCTCCCGGAACGAACTCTAGGGAATGATGCCTTTGGCACTCGTGCGACGTATGACCTTAGTCAGCTTTGCCTGGTCAGAGCTGACATTCGTTGAGCGGCCGGAATGTGAGCATCTGACCTGGAGCGGACTTCTGCTCCTTTGCTAGGACTGGAGCACATCATCTTGGTCAGTAGCTCGTGCCCTATCCCGCCAGCCCGAGAAACTCTGCTGTTTGCAGGTCTACAGGGATCCCGGTGCGCGCACGCTCGGCTTCGATTTCCCATTCCCGGTCACCAGGAGCCATGACGCTCTGCCCCTCCCGTGCGGCGCTGGCGCGCAGATCAGCCGTGCAACCGGCGATGGCCTCGTCGAAGAGAGCTCGTCCGGCGAAGCGGTCCGGGTCAATGGCCAGACAGAAATGGCCCATTCGGCGGGGTGTCTCAAAATCATCGGTCTCAGCCATCCGGATCATGATCATGAGGATGCAGCATGGGAGCTGAACCAAGCCGCGTCAGTTCATTCACGTGCCGTAAAGCAAAGAAAATCGATCACAGGAAGGGTGTGCCGATGATCGTCGGGTTCCGGCGCTTCCAGTGTGTCCGGAGATATCGCTGCGCTGATGGGCAATGCTTTGAGGAACCCAGAATAACCCTCGGGAATGCTGCCCCTACGGCATGGTGGCTCTATCAGACGTCAATGCGTGGCAAGGTTCATGATCTGCCGTGGGCCCTCGTCTGTCCTATGTGTAGTGACCGGCAGCGGGGCAACGGCGCTGCGTGAGCCTAGCCGCACTTCCGCACATCCATGCACGGCTCGCCACACCACGTATGAGCCGGGTTACGTCCTTGAGGAAGGGCCTTCGGCATCGCTGCCGGTTGCCGGCGTAAATACCTGTATTCCATTCAAGCGGAAGCTTGCGATGATGGTCCGGGCCGGCTCCGATGACAACCAGTCAAACCACGCTCGAGCGTCGTGCGAGGTCTCCTGGACCAGGTAACTGACATAGTCGGTGCGCAGAACCGGATCCCCTTCCACCAGCACCTCGAGACCGCGCCGGTTCTCCTGGGCTGCCCATGTCATGCGTTCAACAAGAAGGTAGGCGCCCATGCTTCCGGCCTGCCTGAGAACGCCGGCTTCATCGCCGCGGCCTTCGAGGTACCAGGTCGAGCGGGTCTGGACATTGACCCCGATGCTCTGCCACAGGGACAACTCCAGTTCTCGCGTGCCCAGCGCGGGGCTGCTGGACATGTAGGCTCCACGCGCCGAGGCAATCCAACGCAGGGCCTTCTTGATATCCTTCAAGCCCCGCACGCGGGCCATCTCCGCTCGCGATCCCACCAGAATGACATCACCCGAGAAGGCGACCCGGGAGGGCACTTTGACCGTTGGCTGGAGCCTTTCAGCAAGGCGTCCCGGAAGGAGCGCCGCATCGGCGCCGGCGTCTGACAGCGGTGCAGTCGGGTTCAGCTCGGTGGCCGTGACGGCAATGCCGGTCTCTGCCTGGAACGCAGGCGCCAAAACCTGCACGAGCTGAACCAGAGCTCCGGCCGGCACGCCAACCCTGATGGTGCGCTCTTGCGCTCTCGCCGGGCCCAAGCAGAAGAGAGCGGTGACCACGAGAGCCAAGACGGTCCGGTACAGTGACATGAAACCTCCGGCGCTCCTGACAGCAGTCATAGGGACAACAGGCCGGATCGACACTGGTTCACGCAATGCAGCAATGGCTGTGCCCGTTCAACCCGTCCCGTGCGAGGAGGCCGACGCCGGCACGATGTCGGCCTCACGCACCACGCGCTGGATCGGCCCTGTTGCGGCCTTGATCCGGTAGAGGGGCTCGTCGTCCGGTCCGGAGGGCAGCAGGCGCAGGATCTCGTAGATCCCGGTGTTGTCGAGAAGCCGTTCCCTTGGTCGCACAAGCTGGCCAACCCCAAATCTGTGAGTCATGGCGTCTGTTCCTCGTCCCTGGGCGCGGCTCTTCTGAATGGCCGGCCCGATGCTGGACCAACCGCGTCGCTTGGCTTGGCGTTCCAGCGCATGCTGTCCTGAGGGTCAGGCTATTCCTCACCACACTCAAGCCTTGCTCTGTTCAACAAACCAGGAGCAACTCTGCTGCTTGCCGGAATTGCGCGTTAGGCTCGTGAGGTCCATGAGTGCCATGCCATCCCTTCGAGGGGCAGATAAGGAGAAGGACGATGCTGAGCTGGCTCTGCGGCCCTCGAGACAGCAAGTCCATGACCCGGTCAAACTCCTACGCGCGCAAGCCCCACCGACAACAAAGGGCAGCCAGGCAAGCTGACACCGCCGAGGGTCCTATCCGCAGAGGTCTCCAAGCTCCCGCTAGGACTAGCTTTCAATTGGGGTCGGGTGGTCCATGGGAAGATCTCACGAGCCGTGTGTCCCCAGGGCTACAGACACCAGCGGGCAAATCGGGCAGATGATCTCCGGCTGGGCAGCCCGGTTGCGCCCCGCTTTGCCAATTTCCAGAACCAGCTACTTTTCCTCAAGGTCTTCACCATGCGTCAGACAGAAGTCACAGCGCCTGCGTTCTCTCCTGTGCCGGCCCCGACATTCACGGCGGCCGTTCTCCGATTTATTGTCTCGCTGGGTGCCTTGATCGGCGTCTGCCTCCTGCTGGCTAGTCTTTGAGAGCGCAGTGCCCGGCCTCTGTGCCTTTTCCGGTTCAGCCACACCCCCGTTCATCAGGCATTCTGCTCCGGTCCATGGTGGAGCGGCTGGGGGGCACTCCTCCTAGAACTGAAGCGCCCCGCATCACATACGGAACGGTTCCTTGTCCGGAGCGGGTCGCTCGCTGGCATGACCCTCGGCCAGACGCAGCTTTCTCTCTCGAGGTGGTGCCCTAGGTTGAGGGTGGGGCGGAAACTTGTCACCCCGGCGAAGAGAGGGACCCCACCGCGTGCCGATACAGTGCCTGTACATCATCGCTCCGTCTGTGGCGCGCCTGATCCGGAAGGAGAGGGAGGGCGAGCATATGCTCGAGGGCTACTTTCCCGATCAGCAACAGCGCGGCACCTTCGTCCAGATCGAGGAGAGTCGCGGCAGTCTGATCCTTGAGGCGGGGGCCGATGAGGCATCTGAGGAGCGGGCCGACATCCCGTTAGCTCATGCGCAGGCCCTGCTGGCGGTCAGCCAGGGTCAGGTGGAGTACCTGCGCACCCGGCTGTCGATTGGCTCATACGAGATCCAGGTTCTTCATTTCGTGAGGCCTGCTCCCCTCGATCTGGTCGCAATAGTCGTCCCATCAGAGGACAAGAGGGCTGTCCATCCTTTGCCCTGGTTTGGCCCGGAGGTCAGCGCCGAGCCGGCCTACCAGCGCCGGCGCGTGGCTCTCGAGGGTGTTCCGGATGAGCGGGATGTGGAAGTCACGAACGGGGCTCTCAACAGCCTGCTCGACCTGCTGGAGGATCGGCTCTCCAGGTGGCCAGGGCCGCACGAGGCTATGATCTCAAACGCCGCGGCGGCTGATGCCACTCCACGCCCCAAGGCTCCTGCCTCGGAACTGGAACCTGAGATGGATGAGGAGGTCGATGAGCTCGGCATCGAGGACGAGGTCATCCGCGAGCTGGCCCGCTCGCTGCAACCACGGCAGCGGTAGTAGATTGCGTTGCGTCCAGGTAGGAAGAACCAATGGCCGTTCTCCCGTAGTTTGACCAATCGCCTCTCGCCGTTCGGGAACTCATCACCTGCACATGGCCGATTGTTTCGATCCGGCCCAGCAGCGCACCAGGCGCGGATAAGTGTTTGCGGGCCTGAACCAGATAAGCGCGGACCGTCGTCTCGCCGAGTGCCTTGCAGGCTTCCAGCCGGTGCAGCCCCTCAACCAAGACGAAGCGGTTGCCGTCGGGCCGTACCAGAATGGGTGCTTCCTGCCCTTTGATCAGGATGCTTTCCGCCAATGCGTCAACCTTTTGCAGATCTAGGGTTTGACGCCGCTTCACCGGCACATACACATCCTGGATCGCGAGCATCTGCCGCTTCAACTCCATTCCGAGGGCTCCCGTGCACGATCTCTCGGGAGAAGCTTACGCGCAGGGATCTGGCTTGCATAGGAACATGCCCGCGCGAGGGGCGTTCCCTAACAGATCCAGCTTGGCAATTGAGTTGGCGTGTGCGCTGGACCTCCTCAACCGGAGATACAATCATGAGCAAACTCACGGCACTACTCGGCTTTATCTTCCTGTCTGTGTCATCGGCATGGGCGCAGAGCCCAGCACCCACCACTCCGGCACCTGGGGCTACTCCCGGCTCTCCCCTTCCTGGGGATGCTGCCGCAGCAGGTGGTAGTTTTGCGGATTACTGGTGGATCATCCTGCTGGTCGTCATCGTCGCCGTAGCGATCTGGTTTTTCTCCCGCAGTCGCAGCCGTAGTCGCAATCAGCTGTAGAACATCGATCCCTCATTGCCACAGGTCCGGAACGACGCCATGGGCGTCAGCGTTGATCAGCAGACGTGTTGATGCTCATGACCGTCTCCGAGACAGAGCCCGGCCCCGTGCCGGGCTCTTTTTGCCTATGCTGACTTCTGCACCTATGCGCTCCAAGGATGCGGATCCTGAGAACGTGAGACGTGCCAGTCGATCTCCATCGGCGCTTTGACGGTGCAGACCTGCTGGCCGCGCTCGTCCCGCACCCCAAAGACCACATCGCTGATGTCACCTTTTACAAGATGGCCCGTTCCGATCTCAGCCGCCGCGCGGACAACTGCCTGCACGGCAGCGTCCATGCTGTCGAAATTGGAGCCCTCATCATCTCACACGCTCTGTGCGCTACCGTGAAAGTCGAAGTAGATCTCCTCTGGGCCAGCGCCGATGGATCATACGTAGGCTGGATCCCGGCGGTAACACCCTGGCTGAGGGCGCTGTTTGAAACCCTCAGCCAGGGCAACAGCGGAGAGGAAGCCCTCCATCAACTCCGAGGCCATCAACCGCCAACGGCGCCAGAGTCTCTGTTCGGGCGGACAGAATACCCGCCCGAACAGGGATCCTGTCTCAATCAGAGTAAACAAGCCGTAGACGTCGGAATGTTGTGCGTGCAGCAAATACATCTCAGAGACGTCGTTGGTCCTTTGACGAATACAAAGACTCAAGGTCTAGCAATCATCAAACGGGTGTGACACTGGCTAAATCCGTACGATCCAAACTGCCACGGCGTCATGAGGCTGTCATTAAGCCGCTTTAGGCGAGCCCTGTGGCCGCTTGGCCCGAGGGACAAGGATAGGCACGGATGCACTGCCGTCCTTGTTCCTCACCCAATCTCATCGATCACAGCAGCACCCAGCTCAGGTTTCAGTGGCCCTGGCGTGCCACCTGCGCGATGTCGTGCCTGGCAATGCCTATGTCCGACAACTCGCGATCAGACAGAGCATTCAATTGGCGTGCGGTTTCACGCGCACGTAACCAGCGACGAAGACCTGACAGAACGACTGATAGGAACATAACGCAACCTCAATGATGTGACGGCCCAGGCGCAAAGGCGCCACGCGTGGGCCGCGAGAAAAAGGGCCACCTTTTGGGGTGGCCGAGTTCAGGGAGGAAACCCGCCACAGGAGGACCGTGGCGGAGGAGGGGTCATCTACAGCGCGCCTGGCGCAAGACAAACCTGAAAGTGGTCGCCCCTGCCATGCGCAATGAGCATGGAACAGATAGGGAGCGTTTACGCCTCGTTCACGATTGCCGAGCGGCTCATTCCGGAACCTTGCTGACGATCCACCTGACCGCCTCCGGACTGAAACC
>Ga0209902_100224_pt1 | contig 90489 bp, 5 predicted proteins | sample FECB27metaG_FD_188304 | JGI IMG/M metagenome (GOLD analysis project Ga0209902, IMG submission 188304) | Cyanobacterial communities from the Joint Genome Institute, California, USA - FECB-27 (SPAdes) (version 2) | ecosystem: Environmental > Aquatic > Thermal springs > Hot (42-90C) > Microbial mats ... | reverse complement strand
CCCTGGTATTGATGCCTATGAGCAACAGTATCGCGATCGCACGGTGAAGTATCTCCAGAAAAAAGCTCATACTTTAGGCTTTAATCTCGTTGCTCAATCTACGGCGACGGAATGTGTTTCTTAAGAGTTGTCGGTTGGTTAAGAGTGCAGTGCCAGCGATTGCCCAAGGGGCACTGCGCTCCGCGCAATCGCAATCGTCAGCCCAAAAACGTCGGCTGGAACCCTGATTATTTGGTCAACTTACAAAAGTTTTCATCTACTGATTTTTGTCAAGTTCACTTTTGACAAATTTTAATGCGTTTGCCCTACACCGAGTGTCTCGCACTCGACTTTGCGAAATTGATGCACTCTGCTCTACCAGATATCACTGATGATGCGATCAAGCATGGGGATATCAACCACAACCCTATGACAAATTAGCGAAAACCAGTCACAACTAAAGGAACTCCATTTGAGGGTACGATAGTAGCGCTGCCACGTATTGGTTTGATAGGTTTATTATCAGCTAATTCTAAATTGTATTTAGATATGATTGTAGCTATTACTAGTTTGATTTCTAGCATAGCCAAAGCGTGACCCAAACACATCCTCACGCCACCACCAAAAGGAAGAAATTCATAAGCAGTATATTGACGCTCCAAAAATCTTTCTGGTTTGAATTGTTTGGAATTCGCATACAAATCTTCTCGACGATGAACTGAATAAATGCTGGGAATAAATGTTGTTCCAGCTTTAAAACAGCAACCCATTATTTCTATATCTTGTTTTGCAAATCTCGCCAAGGCAACTTGTACTACGGGATAAAGCCGTAATATTTCTTGACAAACAGCCGTTAAATAGGGAAGACGAGATATTTCAATGGGATCGGGATTTTTGCCTAAACTATCAATTTCTTGTAATAGTTTTTCTTTTATTGAGGGATTTTTTACAAGCCAGTAAAAACCCCAAGCTAGACCATTAGCAGTCGTTTCATGTCCAGCAGATAACAAGGTAATAATTTCATCTTTTAACTGCTCGTTACTCATTGACTGACCCTCTGAGTCAGTTGCAGATAGCATTAAACTGAGGATATCGTTGCCAAGTTTTTCAGGGTGAGTTCGTTTATCGTCTATTTCCGCTTGGAATAAGTCGTAGATTTTTTGTTTGGTTCTGATAAAGTTGCCCCAAGGGCTCCAAGGTCCTAAATCTACTTGCAGAGGTTTCAAGAATATAAAACTCAATCTCAATGGAGAAGAGGTCATGTGTAACCAATGAGCTATCAGGGAGCTAAGTTGTTCGCATTTTTCCCCTTCACTGAACCCAAATAGTACCTGCATAATTACCTTGAGGGTAATTTCTTGAGTGATATCTTTAGCAAGAAAAGCTTGATCGATCTTCCAAAGAGAAGCTATTTTTTCAGTTATTTCACAGATTGACTTGGCATAGGATTTTACTTTCTCTCCATGAAAAGGTGGCATAAGTAATTTACGTTCCCTTTCGTGACGAGCTCCATCCATTAAGATTAAGGAATTATCGCCCATTATAAGACGACCGCCCCCATTTTTGTTGGTATGTGCAGCATCAAAATATTGACCATCAAGGTTGAAAATCTCTTTAATCCCTTGAGGATTGGCTATCAACACAAGTGGAGGAAATCCTAATAGCCTCAAAGTAAAGATATCGCCGTATTTATCGGTGCATTCATCTAGATACTCAAAAGGTCGAGCAATCCAATCGAGCAATTGAAACAATGGAGGAGCTTTTGGACCGTCTGGTAATTGATTTTCGTTAAAAGATGTCTTGACTGCAGTCATAATTTGATTATTGTGTATTATCTGTTAGATGAGACAAACGTGAATTGTTGCAGTGACATTGAAACAGGGGAAAGGTTTCAATGTTAAATTAACAGCATTCAGGCAAGTATTTCAAAATTACAAATCCAGTTCCAAGCTACCATGTATTTTCCGAGTTTTTTTAAGAAATAACTCAAGAAATGTATTGGAAAGTCCTTTTTCTGAATACAGGGTTTCACAAAATTCAATAATCGTCTGGCGTGACTTCTCTTCCGAGAACATGGTCATGTGACTGGACGAATCAACATCAATAATTTGCATATTCGGCAAGTTCTTTTTCCACTGTTGCGAAGCAGCTGACCAATCGGTTGTGGCAAATTTTTCTCTGTCCTCTGGTGTTGCAAAGTAATAGGAAGTTTGATCGCCCAACATCGATCCGTTCTTATTGCGGAAATAATAGCAGTTGACCGCGTTGGCATCGGGTAGCGACATAAAAGTAAAGGGATCGGTTTGGTAAAATTCATCCATGTTTGTTGCTTGTTCGAGGCTGGTACGTATTTCTGTCTCTGTTTTTACCAACCCTCGTTGTTTTGCCAAGGCAATCAGTTGAGTTAAATACTCTTCGTTGTTGAGGTTTGCATCTAGTTCATCTGAATTAATCAGCATTTCCTGCACGGTTTTTTCTGATGCCTGCCATGCAGATAAGGTTAAGGCTCGGTTCAGGGCAATCAAATAGTTTGTTTTGCGCGAGTATTGCTCCATTTCACCGGGTTTGTATTGTAATGTATCTACCATCACAATGCTCTCAACCCTCTCTCCGATTTCCTGTAATTGACGAGTTGCTTCATAAGCAAACATTCCACCCAAGGAATACCCACCAAAATCATAGGGACCCTCTGGCTGCACGGAACGTATGGCTTCAAGATAACGCGTCACCATAGGTTGTATGTGAGAAGTAATTTGGGTTTTGTCAATCCAACTCCAAGGCTGGATACCATAAAAAGGTCGTTGACTTTTTTCAGCCACGGGTTCGTAAACCTTAACGCCAGCGATCCCGTGAAACCAGAAAACAGGTCTACCCTTGGTACTCCCATTAAGCTGGATTAGCTCTGGGAAAGGAGCGTCTTTTGACGAAGAGAAACTTACCGCTTGCTCTGGTTCAATTTGCGGCGTATCTTTTTGCGATTTCAAATAGAGAACCATATCCTGCATTGTTTGGCATTCCAACAGCTGTCCCAAGTTAACGCGATCATCAATCTTGGATTTTATTTGCTGGAAAATTTGCACAAACATGATGGAATCAACCCCATATTGAACCAGTGGGGTATTGAGATTGATTTCTTCTGCCCTCAACCCTAAGGTTAGAAGCATAATATCCGTAAGCGCTACCTCTATGTTTTTGCCAGAGGGGCTTTGAGCGCCAACGCTTTGAGAAAGGGGCTCTGTCTGAACCTCGGTCTGAACTTGAGAAGGAACTTGAACCTCAACTTTAGCCTCAACCCAGCAGTGCCTTTTGGCAAAAGGATAAGTCGGCAGAGGAATTATAGAAACCTGGCGTTGTTGGTGTAATAATTTCCAGTCAATTTTACCTCCTTTAACCCAGTAAAGTGCGATTTTTTCCAGGTTATTTTCGGCCAAAAGTACTTTCATCATCGCCTCTCCGGATTTACCAGAAAGCAGATGCTTCACTTCTGAATTATCTGCCTCCAGATCGCCCATATACACCGCAATAGAGGTGTCTATCACGGCATTTTGTTCTAGGCAATTCAAAGCTTCCTTAATTCCCTGAATCAATTCTTCTTGATTCTTCACCAGAATCGCAATTCGATGCGTCATCGCCATACGCCCCATCTGGAGCGTATAAGCCATATTCTTCAGGGAAAGTTGTTCATTGGATTGAACAAAATGGCTCATCTGTTGCAGAACCGCCTGAAGACGCTCGCGACTTTTCGCGGAGAAAACAATAAGCTCGCGATCGCCCCGAAAATCAATATCAGACGATACCGGGTTTTTACTTGGAGAGGGAATATATTCTTCGATAATCAAATGTGCATTGGAGCCCCCGGCACCAAAGGAGCTAACCGTTGCGCGTCGCGGAAACTCCCGCTCCTGACCATCAATATTTAATACTGGCCGCCGCCACGGTTGAAGTTTTTGTTGCAGATAAAAAGGCGAGCCGTCGAAGCTTAAATTCGGATTAAGCGATTCTGCATTAATCGACGGTACAAGCTGTTGGTGCTTAAGCTGTACAATTACTTTTGTCAGTTGGGATATTCCAGAAGCCGCCTCTGCATGACCGATATTAGATTTTACCGAACCAATCGCACAAAAGCCCCAATCCTGAGTGAATTTTTGAAAAGCTTTATTAAGCGCACTGACCTCAATCGGATCGCCCAGGGGAGAACCATTAGCAGCCGATTCAACATAAGTAATTGTGCGCGGATCGATGCCAGATTTACGGAAATTCTCTTCAATTAATTGGGCTTGTGCATTCGGGTTTGGCACGTGAAATCCGTGAGTATGCCCGCCATGATTTGAACTGATGGATTTGATGACGGCCAAAATGGAATCCGCATCTTCTATTGCATTGGCTATAGGTTTTAACAACACTGCACCAACACCTTCTGCAGGAACATAGCCATCTCCCTCGCCAAAGCTTTTACTGGTGTTTTGTCCGCTAATCATTCTGCTCAGGCTCAAGCCAATGTATTTGTTTGGATGAATTGAAAGGTTCACCCCCCCAGCAATCGCCATCTGACATTCGCCTTTAAGCAGACTGTCACAAGCCAACTGTATTGCGATTAATGAAGAAGAACACATTGTGTCAATTGCCATGCTTGGACCGTGAAAATCAAAAAAGTAAGACACGCGATTGGCGATCGCACTATAGGAAGATAAAGAAAGGATTGACTCTTTTACGGGGTCAGAAGCTAAAGTCTGATACTGCTGATACATGGCTCCCACATAAACCCCCACTTGATTCTCGTGTTGCTCCTGTATTCTTTCCGGTGTATACCCCGAACGTTCAATCAAATCCCAGACCGTTTCCAGGAAAAGACGCTCATTGGGGTTCATCAACTCAGCTTCACGAGGGGAAATATTGAAAAACAGGGGGTCAAATTTATCCACATCGGTCAAGAAACCGCCCCACTTGCTATGTGTCTTATCAGGGTTAGAAGGCTCTGAATCGAAATACAAATTGCGATCCCAGCGACTCTCGGGAATTTCAGTAATACAGTTTTTACCCTGAGATAAATTTTCCCAAAATGTTTCTAAATCTGGAGACAGGGGATAACGACCGGAAACAGCAATAATAGCAATATCCTGGGTTTTTGGAACGGGTAATGGCGATAAGCGTGGGGCATGAGTTAAAAATCGCGATCCTCGATTTACCTTTGGACTGGCTTTATCTACCAAAGCCGAAGGATGGTTCTCAGGTATCTTTGCTTTACCTAAACCAAGGGCAACTTTGAATTGTTCTTTATGAGACGTGATAAAATACCTGTTGATTTCATCAATTGTTGGATACTCAAAAAAGAGAGTTTTCGACAAAGAACCAAAAACCTTTTCCAACTGATTCGTTAATTGCATAATAACAACAGAATCAATGCCGTAGGTCTCTAGCAATTCGTCATTTTGAATTCGATGAGCGGGTATCTTCAAAATAGATGAGATGAGGTTTTTGAAATAATCAACTGACCTTGACTCAAATTCATTGTCACCAAAATCATTGCCATCAAACTCATTTTGATAAACGTCTTCCGGTTCGATTTTCCCTTCAATATCGGTAGATGGTAGCGATGACGGACGTGTTTGCTGGGACATTTGCAGGCGTTCCAAATCTCCTGTCAGAACCATGAGTTGACTCTGTTTTGAAGAAAGACCTTGAATCAGGGCCTGAATTCCCAGCTTTGTCTCCATTGGCACCAGTCCCGAATTTTGCAGAATGGTTTTTTCACTCCAGGGATCGATTTGCATCCCGCCCTCTTTCCACAGCGGCCAATTTATAGAAAGGGTTTGTCCGACGCGTTCTTTTGCGGTAACCAAGTTATTACGGTAATGGGCATAAGCATCCATAAATGCGTTGGCACAGGCATAATCAACCTGTCCCACGTTGCCGTTATTGCCTGCTAGAGAAGAAAATAAAATAAAGAAATCGAGGTTCAAATCTTTAGTCGCCCGATCTAAATGAATTGTGCCATCGACTTTAGGCGCAAGTACCGATTGAAACTCACTCGCTGTTTTCTTGATAATAAAATTATCGCGAATCAGACCGGCACTGTGCAAAATACCTTTGAGCGACCCAACATTGTTTTCGATATGTGCAATTAAGCGCTCTGTTTCCTGTTGCTGACTGACATCAACCTGTCGGTACTCTACCCTTGCTCCCAAAGATTCCAGTTCTTCGATTTGCTTGCGTCGCCCCTCATCTAACGCAGATCGTCCGGTTAGAACAAGAGAAACCTTTCTTGTTTGCTGTGCAATGTGTTTGGCAAAAATGAAGCCCAGTCCGCCCAGTCCGCCTGTAATTAGGTAAACACCGCCTTCCTGCCAGGGAATTTGCACGGTTTGCTCTGGAACCAACAGTTCTTGCCATGAAATAATCTGCCGTTTTTCTTGCTGATAGCGAATAAAGGTGTCTTCAGGCCAATGGCTGTTTTGCTGAATTTTATCAATTAGACTTTCTTGGGTTTCACTGGGCTCTAGTGCGATAAGTTGTCCCAGAATTGCTGGATTTTCCAAGTGAGCCGTTTTGAGCAAACCAGTGAGGGCACTTAAGAGCTGGGTTTCTCCTGAAAAAGGTATGAGAATTTGGATAAATGTTGCTTCTTGATGTTTTTCTTCGAGTACCGCTTTGATTCGCTCAAAGACTTGAACCGCAATTTCTTGAAAACGTTCTGCCAGTGTTTTGGCTTTAGCGATCAAATGAATGCATACCGCACCTTCGATTTGAGATTCAATTGCGCGATCGCTAATCCACTCCATCTCACACAATATAATAATACGCCGAGCATGGGTACTACTTACGTATTCAAAACGTTTGTTTTCAGACAATGCTTTTTCTATCCACACTGGGAAGCCCATCCAAGTGGCAATGGACTTGCTCTCCTGTTTGGCAAGAGTGCGAGTGGAAAATCCTTTTATCCGAACGCAAATATCACCGCTTTCATCACACAAATCGATATCAATCTTGGTCACGCGATGACTTGAGGTTTGTCTGCTGGCAGAAGTGTTATCAGAATAGCGTATCCAAGCCCACATCGTCGCTTTACATTTTTTAATGATTTCAAGCTTGTCTAACGCAAAGGGAACTGAAACCTGCCCAGACTCAGACGCGGATTGTCCAACCGACAGTCCAATACAGGCTTGTAAGGCTGAATCCATAATGCTGGGGTGAAGAACAAATTCACTGCAAGTCTCAGCAACAACGGAAGGTAACCTGAGTTTTGCCAGAACTTCGCAGCTACTGGCTTGGCTACGACTAACATAGACATCTTCTATGCCTTGTTGCCCTTTACCGTACTCAATCCCCATTACTTTAAATGCGTCATAACATTCCTGCGTGCTGAGACATTTCTGATTTATCCTCGCCTGCAAAGCTGACAAATCTAACGCAGCGACTTCACGAATTTCACTGAAAGTTACGACACCCTGGCTGTGTACAATAACCTCATTTTCTGCGACTGTGTTTGAATAGATTTCGTAACCAATCTCTTCAAAACTAACGTTACCGTTATTGTTTGCGCTGGTATTGTTTTCCTTACTGTCTTCAAAAGTGCTTATAAAAATTCTGACATGAACGGTTTGCGCTTGACTGTTGAAAGTGAAGGGGTTCGACCAGATAATGTTTTTAAGTTGGAAGGTCTTTTCTAAGCTTGCTGAGGGATTTGGCAGCGCTTGCTCTACTGCCACCCGCGCCATTTCAAGATGGGCAACGCCCGGTAACACCTTCTCTCCGTTTACGCGATGATCTGCCAGAAAAAACTCCTGCCCGTTAAATGTTGAAGTAAAACGTTGTTCGGCAAGATTGGAGGTATTTTTATGCACCAAAGGATGGATGATGTCTGCGCTTTGATGAATAGCCAGTGAGGAAGTGCAGGCGAATGACAGGTCGATTGCTTTTGCCCAATAGCGTTCCCGTGCAAAAGGATAGGTTGGTAAGTGAAGGCGAGGTGGTTTCTTTTCTCCATACAGCTTGCTCCAGTCGAAAACAAAGCCTTTAACCCAAAGTTCCAAGATTTTGGCGTACTTGTGTTTGTGAATCCAGGTTTGAATGGTTTCTCCGAAATCTTCATCACTGGCGAGTACCGACATGGCTTCTTTATTGCGTTTTACCTGTCCCCGATAGAGATTTTCTACATCGCTTCGACCGTCCAAAAATTCCTGAAGTTTTTCCCTTAGCTCGGTAAAAGAAGATACTACCAGTCCCAGGCGCTCTTCCATAGCTTCACGTCCCATTTGGAGGGTATAAGCCATAGCTTGAAGCTGTGCTGTTTGTGTTTCGTCCTTATCTGCTAGACTGCACTCTCTTGCATAAAGGTACAGATTTTTTGCAAGTTCCCTCAGCCGGTCTTCGTTTTTAGCAGAAATAACAATTAAGCTTGCCTGATTCAGTTCCTGTGTATCAGCATGAGTTGCCAGACTTGCTTCGTCATTAATGTATTCTTCGATAATGACATGGGTGTTAGCACCACCGGCACCAAAGGATGATATTCCGGCAATTCGCGGATACACTTTGGTTTCCCCATCAATCGTCAATACGGGTCTTTGCCAAGGTTCAAGTGTCTGCTGCACAACAAAGGGGGTGTCAGCAAAATTAATACTGGGGTTTAACTGCTGTGAATGTAAGGAAGGTACTAATTGACGATGCTTCAATTGCAGCAAGACTTTGGTTAAACCAGCAATACCTGCCGCGCTTTCGGTGTGGCCGATATTTGATTTAACAGAACCTATCGCGCAGAATTGCTTGTCTTTACTGCGACCAAAAGCTTTGCTCAAGCCAGTAATTTCAATCGGATCGCCTAATGCCGTGCCCGTGCCATGAGCTTCTAGATAACTGACTGTTCTGGGGTTAACTCCAGCCCGTGCTAAGGCTTCCTGAATTAACTGCGATTGCGCTATTGGATTGGGCACAGTATAACCATTGGTTTTTCCACCTGCATTGATTGTACTGCCTTTGATGATGCCGTAGATAGCGTCTCCGTCTTGCTCTGCTTTTGCCAAGGGTTTTAAGATGACTGCCCCTACGCCTTCTCCATCGATAAAACCATCGGCATTATCGCCAAAAGGTTTACACTCGTTCGTTGCAGAAAGCATCATCATTGCGCTGAGACTTAAATATTGAATCGGGTCGAGAATTAAGTTCACACCACCGACAATCGCACATTCGCTTGTGCCACTGTGCAAACTCTCTACTGCTAAATGCAGTGCGGTGAGGGAAGAGGAGCAGGCTGTATCTACTGACAGGCTGGGACCTTGAAAGTTAAATAGGTAGGAAACCCGATTTGCCATCGACCAGTCGCTTGGCTGCAGGGGGTAAGTGCTGTTCATTACTCCAACAAAAACCCCTACTTTACGGCTGTCACAGAGGGTTGCAGGTGTGTAGCCCGCATCTTCAATGCAGCTGTAGGCACACTCCAAAAATAATCTTTCCTGAGGGTCCATGCGCTCGGCTTCTCTCGCCGATAATTGGAAAAATAGAGGGTCAAATTTGTCTACATCATCAATAAAACCTCCCCATTTGGTGTAGAGTTTTCCTTCTTTACCTTTTTCCGCATCAAAATAACGCTTCCAGTCCCAACGTTCTTGGGGAATTTCGCTGATGCAGTTTTTACCAGCTTTTAAATTCTCCCAAAATTCATTGATATTTTTAGCCTGTGGGTAACGTCCGCTTAGCCCGATAATGGCCATGTCCCGATTAGCGGTCGATCTATTTTCTTGTGATTCTGTCAAAGCCTGAAATCGTCGGGTAGTTCTAAATTCTGGTTTTAGTAAGGGTCGATTTTTCCCGTTTGTTTGTCTTTCGGTTTTGGGGGCTTCAGTTGCCGTGCTTTTTGTGATCGCTGTTTCAACAACAGGCGTTTTATCCAGCCCCAGCAAGGCAATAAATTCCTCCGACTGACTTTCAAGTAAGTAATCAACAACACCATTAATCGTTTGTACTTCAAAAAACAATGTGTTGCTGATATTTTTAAATGCCTTGCGTAAAGTACTAGTCAATTGGATTACCAAAATCGAATCCAAACCGTAGGCTTCCAAAGGTTGAGCAGAGTCAATTTGGTCGCTTGAAAGTTGCAGTGTAGAAGCAACCAGTTTTTTAATGTAAACCTTAGCTTTCTCCCATAAGGTATCAGTGTTGGCTGTTGGTTTAGCTGGCAAAGTAACTTTAGATAAAAGTTGTGGCTGGTGGATTTCTTTCTCGGCTTTATGTATTTGCGGGATGATTTTAGTTTCTCTGTTACTTAAAAAACCTAACTCTTGGCGCTCTTGGCGTCTTGGTGGTTCATTCTTCATCCCCATTTTATGCAACGCCTGTTTCTCCTTCACCTCTAAGTTTGTTCTCACAGGTGCAGGTGACGTCGATAGTGAGGTCTTTTGCCGAACAATACCATCACTTTGTGCTACGATAATTTGCTGACCAAAATCATGTGCATATTTCATTGAAAACAGCGCCGGAAAAGCAACAGAACTAAAACCCTCTTCCGTCAAAACATCTGCCCAACTTTCCGAACTTAACGCCGGGCTGCCAGTTATTCGCAAAGCCCCATCCTCATACAACCACCAGCCTTCCAACAAACCAAAGGTTAAGTGGGTAAACAGGGACTTAGCACTGATTTCATTTAAAAAGATTAAGCCATGTTTGCGTAAGCTGGCTTTTGCATTACGCAGGGTATTGCGAATATTTTTTGTAGCATGGAGTACATTTGCCGCGATCGCTAAATCGTAGTGATTGGCTTGTATACCCTGTTCGGCAAGAGGTTTTTCCGCATCAAAAATCTGCGTCACAATGTACGGGTGTTCAGGGGCATACTCTCGCTCGGCGTGCTGTAAAAACGCTTTTGAAAGATCCGTGTAACAGTACTCTGCAATATTATTCCGGAATGGGCTGAGTTGAGCCAACAAACCAGCGCTTGTTCCACCTGTTCCTGCGCCGATTTCCAGTATCCGCATTTGCGCCGTGGGGTCTTGCGCGAATCGTGCTTGAATATAAGCTACTACGCTCCTTTGCAGCGTTTGGTTGTAAAAATCGGCAACCGCGTTACCTTTGTAAACATTTTCTACCAGCGCGAGGGAGGAATCGGGGAACATGACATCAGTTGCCTGTCGTTTTCCTGTCAGGATTTCGGGCAAAGCACGCAAACACGTTTCCACCAGAGTTGCCAGTGCCTTTTGATTGCTATCTTGCAGCCAGAGATCTTTAGCCCGATCCCATTCCTGCCACAAGCTTGCCAGGTCAACAGAGGACAGTTTATTTGTATAATATTGCCCGTTATATTCAAGATATCCTTTTGTTTGCAAGAAGGCCAAGCTTTCTTCCAGCCATCGCCTGTAGAGGTTAGCAATCGGTATGGATGCAAGCTGTTCGGTACGCCCTGCAAATATGCCTAAGGTTTGCAAAGTAGCCAAAAGCAGCTGGGAGGACATTTCTTCCATTGCTGTGGCTTGTTCGACAGCCGAGGCTTCTATATTAAGAACAGGAAGGGTCTGTTTTGAAAGATATTGTTGCAAATTGTCGATGCAGGAAGGAAGATCGTTTTGATAGCTTGTTATCCATTCCTCTACGCCCTGATTTTGTGAGGGTTGAGTGTTGCTTGCGGGGGGTAATTGTTTTAACAAGGCTAACTGATTCAGCGGCGATCGCAGCAGGGTTTGTATGGCGATCATACCCTCTTGCGGTTCGATTGACCCCACTCCTATCCGTGCCATACGATCGCGATATGCGCTTGTCGCTACAACACCAATACTACCCCAGTAGCCCCAGTTTATGACTTTAACCGAGCAAGACCACTCCCGTGCCAGTTGGCTGGCAAATGCATCTTTAAAGGTACATCCAGCAGCATAATTGCTTTGCCCAGGCATTTTGGCAATGGACTGAATGGAAGAGAAAAACAGGACAAAATCCAGAGGTTCGTTGACGAACACTTGCGCCAGACGCACGCTCACATCGACTTTTGCCCTCAGCCCTGCTTGGAATTGCCGTTCATCCATGTTGACCAAGCTTTTGTCTGACAGGACAATTGCCGAATGAATGACACCATGAATACGCTCGTAGTTGCGTTTAATTTCCCGATACGCTTTTTGAAAAGCCTCTAGGTCGCTAGCATCGGCTTCGATGTAGATTGGTGGGGTGCCGAGTTTTGATAAAGCGTCCAGTTTTTCCTGAATCGAAGAATCTTTTTTTCTTCTGCCCAGCCAGATAATCCGTGCTTGATAGTGCTCTATCATCCACCGACTCCAGGCTTCGCCAATACCACCCGCACCGCCAATCACCACGTAGACTCCCTGGGAACGATAACAGGGTTGCGATCCCCCATCGCTCTCAAAAACAGGCACCAAGGTTTGTTTAAACCACTCCTTCCCCCGATAAGCAACTGCATCGCCGTTCTTATTTGCTGGTAATGCCAGCATATCGCGAACGGGCCAATCCCCAGATGCGCCCATATCCAACAGGCGGATTTTCCAATGGGGGTATTCCTTAGCAAGGGAACCGATAAAACCGTGAACGCTGGCATGGGTGGGGTTGATAACATCCTGTTTGTTTACCGCCTGCGTTTTGGTGGTAATCACCGTCCAATGCAGCTCTTTATTACCGCAACCTAATGCCAGCATAGCTTTTAGCAGACGGAAGAGATAAAGCACTCCTTGCGCTTGTTCGCCAATCAGTGACTCTTGGTTCACAGATGTTATGGGTCGATCCGATGCTATCCAGATAATATGTACGGCATTCATCTGAGATGATAATGCCTGAACTTGGCGGCTTACCTCCTCAAGGTTGTTTTCCGACAAACACACGGCATTGGGGTAAACTTGCCCAAGAGCGGCTTTTTGCTGTTGGCTACCACCGATAACAAGCACGTGATCGCTAGTAAAAATGTCTTGCTGGTCTCTTTGCTCAACTGAAATGGCATTCCATACTGGAGCCAGGAAGGTTAAACTGGCATCTTGGGACAACGGTCGCTCCAGCACTCGCGACGAGAATCCTCGCATACTAACACATATCTGCCCCTCCTCGTCGCACAGGTCGATATCAAGTTTTTGAATCCCTGGGCTGCTGCGATCGGAGTCGCGAATCCAAACCCACTTTGGCATTCCCACATCATATATTTCAAGGGTTTCCAGCGCATAGGGTAAGGAGGGTTTGGGCTCGGACGCAACGTTGCTGCCTATAGCCAAGCCCAGGGAAGCTTGCAAGGCAGAATCCATCAAACTTGGATGCAAAACAAATCGATCCGCCGTGTTGGCAACAGAGGGAGGCAGAATCAGTTTTGCCAATACCTGGCCATTGCCCGCATAGACAGTATCAATGCCCTGATGCCCTGGGCCATAGTGAATACCAACAGATTCAAAGACTTGATAGCATTGGGCGGCAGAAAGCGTGCTTTGCTGGCATTGGCTTTGTAAATTCGCCAGATCCAACCCTTGGCCTTTGTCTAAGAAGCAAAGCTCTATAGAACCTTGGCAGTGTAAGACAGCATTTTCCTCGCCGTCCTTTTCCTCGATATCTGCGTTGGTGTAAATTTCAAAGCTAATCGTTGCGCTATCCTCCACCTGCAATGCAGTATGCACTTTTAGGGGTCGATTGCCGACAACAATCGCTCTTGCCCAAACCACATTAGAAAAACGCAGATCGCAGCCCTCCATTTGGGTACCCACCGCTAAGGTGACTGCCATGCGAACCATTTCAAGATAAGCAACTCCTGGCAGAACGCGGTTACCTTGTACCAGATGATCGGCTAGGAAAAATTCCTTACCACTAAAGCTGGAACTGAAGCGTTGTTTGAGAAAGTTTGAGGTATTTTCGTGGATCAGGGGATGTAATTTTACAGCGCTTTGTTCCTCTGACAAAGCCGAAGTTTTAGGTTTCCCATTTAGCGCCTCTTCGAACCAGTATTTCTTTTGTTCAAAAGGATATGTCGGCAAGCTTATGCGATCGGGTTTTGATTCGCCATAAAGTTTGCTCCAATCAACCGCCAACCCCTGAGTCCAAAGTTCAACTAACTTGGCGAGCTTTCTGCGTTGAATCCATTTTTCTACCGCCTCCTGAAGTTCATCGTCTTCAGCAAATAAAGCCAGTGATTTTTTATTTCCTGTCACCTGCCCGCGATATAAATCTTCAATGCCGCTTTCTCGTGCAACAAAGCTGTTCAGCTTTTGTTTTAACTCGTCTAGGGAACGGACAATTAAGCCCAATCGTTCTTCCATTGCCTCACGCCCTAACTGGAGGGTATAGGCGATGTCGCGCAGCTTTAAGTTTGCTCCTTGCTGGGAATTTAGGTAATCGTGTAAATTTTGTGCAGTACAGTAGAGGCGGTTTTCATTTTTTGCTGATAATACAACGATTTGAGGCTCGTCACTAAGGGCATCGTTGCGATCGCTTTCCCTCGTGTCCCTTATGTACTCTTCAACAACCAAGTGAGCATTCGACCCACCGGCACCAAAGGAAGAAATTCCCGCTCTTCTGGGATATTCTTTGGTTTCACCGTCGATGTCAAGCAGGGGTCTTTTCCACGAAGATAGTGTTTGCTGCAACACAAAGGGGGTTTTGGCAAAATTGATATTGGGGTTTAATTTCGTGGCGTGCAGGCTGGGTACAATTTGTTCGTGTTTCAATTGCAGGATAATTTTAGTCAGCCCTGCAATACCTGCTGCTGCTTCCAAATGCCCCAAATTGGATTTCACCGAACCTAGTGCACAGAAATTGGTAGCGGTGGTATGTTTCTGAAACGCTTTGGTCAAGCCGCTAACTTCGATAGGATCGCCCAATTCGGTTCCCGTTCCGTGGGCTTCAATGTAACTGAGGGTGCGTGCATCCAGCCCAGCTTTGTTTAAAGTTTCTTCAATCAGTTCTGCTTGTGCATTTGGATTGGGTACGGTGTAGCCATTGGTTTTACCGCCGTGGTTCACACTCGACCCACGAATGACAGCATGGATATTGTCGCCATCCTCGATTGCCTGGGCAAGGGGCTTAAGCAATACCGCGCCCACTCCTTCACCTGGGACAAAACCGTTACCGCCTTCGCCAAAGCTTTTACATTTCCCATCCCGCGACAGCATCTGGGCGGCACACATTTGCACGTAGGAAGAGGGGTGTAGGTATAAATTCACACCGCCAGCAATAGCCAAGTCGCACTCCCGACGCCGTATGTGTTCGCAGGCTTCGTGAATAGCCGTTAACGAAGAGGAGCACATGGTATCTATCGGTAAGCTCGGACCGCGCAGGTTTAAAATATAAGAAATGCGATTGGCTACCGAGCTGAAAGATGTATGGGGGTAGACTGTTTCACCACGCTGCCATAACTCTGGGCCGTATAAACTAAAACCTGTTTTGGTAATACCAACAAACACCCCGATTCGTTGGCGAAACTTATCTCGCAGTGTTTCTCTGGTGTAGCCTGCATCTTCCATCGCCTCCCAAGCGCTCTGCAGAAACAGGCGTTCTTGCGGATCGATACCAAGAGCTTCGCGAGGAGAAATTGAGAAGAAGAGCGGATCGAAGTTGGCAAAACCGTCAATGAAACTTCCCCATTTGCAGTAACTCTTACCCTGAATAATTGCCTCTTCAAAATTTTCATGATAGAAACCTTCCAGAGACCAGTGTTCTGAAGGAATTTCCGTCACACAATCCTTGCCCGACTGCAAATTTTCCCAGTAAGCTTGCAGTGTATTGGCTTGAGCATATCGACCAGACAAACCGATAATTGCAATGGGTTCGTATTGTAATGCTGTTAGTACATTGACAGATAATCCTGATGGCTTGGCTTCGGGAATGGGTTTAGTTGCTAACGATGGCTTGACTTCTGGAGCAGTTTGTGAATTTGATGGTGGTTTGACCTCTGTAGTAGCTGGGGTGGCAGTTGGGGAGCCAACAGCCAAGCCCGTCCAAACCATGCATTCTTTTCTATACTCCGTCGTTAAATAACTTGCCAGTTCCTCCAGTGTCTGGTATTCATAGAGCAAAGTTTTTGAGATTTCACCAAAAATCCCCTCCAAACGGAGATTCATTTGAGCAATAATTACCGAGTCAATTCCATAGCGTTCTAATGGTTCTTCTGCCTCAATGCGATCTGGGGATAATTTGATAACGCTGCCAAAAAGAGTTTTACACTGGTGCAATGTCTTAGCCAACAGGCGTTGCTCATCGATCGCAACATTTGAAGATTCGTTGCGATGGGGCTCTGTTGATGCAGCAAACAGCCCTTGTCGGATATTGGTAAGATTGCCTTCCAATACCATAATCTGGTTCACTTGTAAACTTAGGGCACGAAACAGAGCATTGACCCCACTGTCGGTTTGCAGAGCTATTATGCCTGAGTTTTGCTCCAACGCCTTCAGCGTCTGCTCATCCATATGCATACCGCCGTCTTGCCAAATTGGCCAATTAATAGAAAGGCTGCGACCAAAGCGTTTGTTTGACGCCCATAAAGCATGGCGATAATCGGCATAGGCATCCATAAAGGCATTGGCAGCTGCGTAGTCTGCCTGACCGACATTACCCAACACTGCGGTACCCGAGGAAAACAAAACAAAGAAATCCAGGTTTATTTCCTTGGTTGCCCGATCCAAATACACCGTGCCAAGCACCTTGGGAGCAAGCACCTCTTGGAACTGTGCAGCCGTTTTCTTAATGATAAAGCTGTCGCGAATCAGACCGGCGGTGTGCAAAATTCCATTGAGTTTGGTGAAGTTACGTAGAATACTTTGGATGAGGTCGTCCACTTCTTGCTGTTGGCTGACATCGGTTTGTCGATACTCAATCCGCGCACCCAGTTGCTTCGCTTCTTGTTGCAATTGCTCCTGTTTTTCCTGACTCAAAGGGGAGCGACCTGCCAGAATAATAGTTGCAGCTTTGACACGACGGGCAATGTCCCTCGCAAAAATCAAACCCAACCCACCAGCGCCACCAGTAATTAAATACACTCCCCCTTCTTTCCAGGGAATGTGGGCATCTGTCTGTTCCAAAACAGGAAGCTCTTCCCAGGACACCACCTCACGTCGCCCATTACAGTATCTTACCCAAATATCCTCTGGCGACTGACTGTTTTCCTGCACTCGTTTCACGAGCTCGTCATTCGTACTGTGGGAATCGATTTCAATCAGTTGCCCGATGATTCTTGGGTTTTCCAAATGGGCGGTTTTCAGCAACGCAGAAAGACCTTGAAACAGGCAACCTGTACCTTCAGCATCCCCCGTCTCTACGCTAGGAATGAGAATCTGCACAAATACCTTGCCCGTCGGTTTGTTCTCAAGAATCCCTTTAAGATGGATAAAAACCTGCTCGCACAGGGACTGGTAACCCAGCGCCAAATCTTGACTCTGAGGCTGAAGCCCGCGACAAACGCCGCCTTTACACAAACGGTTCTGTAAACTCGCAGGCGCATTTGTATCACAAAACAAAATATGGTGTTGGCTGTAATTGAGCGAAGCAAGATCGACGGACTCAGGCTTGACAGGGGCTGGTTTTTCTTTCCACACCGGGTGACACATTAAAACTCCGGTCGTTCCATTGGCTTGGGTAGGAGACTCCGAAGATGTATTGGGTGCAGGTAAAGGTTGAGCAGGTGCAGGAATCCAGTACCTCTCACGGGCAAAGGGATAGGTTGGCAAAGCGATACGTTGGGGTAACTTTCCGCTATAAAAGTGATGCCAGTTTACAGAAAGCCCTTTGACCCAAAGCTTGAGAATTTTTTCAAATTTCTTATCCTCAATCCACTTTGCCACCATCTCCTGTAAATCGTCGTCAGACTCAAAAGCTTCTAGAGTGTCCTTATTTCCTTTGGTGCTGCCCTGGTATAAGTCTTGACTTCCTCCTTGATCGCTTATAAAAACCGCAAGCTTTTCTTCGAGTTCTGCAATGGAAGAAGCAACAAAGCCCAAACGATGTTCCATCTCCTCCCGCCCTATCTGGAGGGTGTAAGCAATATCACAAAGACGTAAGGGATTTTCTAGAGAAGATTGGCGGCTTGCAATGAGAAAGTCATGCAAATTTCTAGCAATCTCAACAAGACGCTGTTTATTTTTTGCTGACAAAATAATTAACGAATCTTCGTCGCTGTCTGTTCCTTCAGCAACTGGCTCGGCTACATATTCTTCCAAAACTAAATGTACATTACTACCGCCAATGCCAAAACTACTCACCCCCGCACGCCGAGGAATTGGGTTTTGAGCTTCATCACGTAAGGCTACCCAGGGTTGAGTGTCTTTGGCTAAATAAAAGGGACTACCGCTTAATTGTAAATAAGAGTTTGGCTCCTGAAGATGACTGTTACCGGGAATTATGCAATGCTTCATCATCAACAGCACTTTCAAAACGCCTGAAATTCCCGCAGCAGCTTCCAAATGTCCGATATTGGTTTTTACGGAACCCAGCGCACAATGAGGCTCGTTAGGAGGGGAACTGCTGTTTTGTTTGTAAAGCTGGGCAAACGCGTTTTTCAGCCCGTTAACTTCAATGGGGTCACCAAGGGGGGTTCCGGTTCCGTGGGCTTCAATATAACCTACGGTTTCAGGAGCGATCCCTGCTTGGGTGTAGGCAGACACCAGTAAGTCCTGCTGTGCCACCGGATTGGGTGCTGTGGGGGAGGTTGCTTTGCCACCGTGATTTTCTGCCGAACCGCGAATCACTCCGTAGATAGAGTCATTGTCTTCTAGGGCTTTTGCCAGGGGTTTTAACAAAATAGCGCCAACTCCCTCGCCTCTGACATAACCATTGGCGCTTTTATCAAAGGTCTTGCAACGTCCGTCTTCACTCAACATCCCGCCTTGATCTGCTGCAATGACCAATTGCGGGTTGGCAATAATATTCACCCCTCCAGCCACAGCCATTTCGCAGCTTCCTTGGCGTATGCTTTCTATGGCACGATGAATAGCTACTGAGGAACTGGAGCAAGCGGTATCTATCGCCTCACTTGGCCCGCGAAAATTCAGTAAATAAGAAACGCGATTGGCCAGCATGAAGGGAAACATTGCGTAATATTCCTGGGAATTCTCCTTCACCCATGCCTGCTGCATTAAATCTTTATAATCTGTGGTGGTTACCCCTATGTAAACGCCGATTTTACTACCAGACAAATCGCTCGCCCGATAACCTGCGTTTTCAATTGTCGCCCAAACTGTTTCTAGAAAGAGGCGAAATTGGGGATCCATTAATTCGGCTTCTACTGGGGAAATACCAAAAAATAAAGGATCGAAGCGATCGATGTCAGTAATAAAACCACCCCATTTGATTCCGGTTTTGCCGTTTTCGTTCTGGCGATCCCCGTGGTAATCCCGCCAATTCCAACGGTCTTTGGGTATTTCGCTGATGAGATCGCGGTTTGCCTCTAGATGGTTCCAAAATTCTGTCAGATTGTTCGCTCCCGGAAATTTACCGCTCATACCAATAATGGCGATGGGGTCAGCTTGAGCTTTGTTCTCTGGGGTTTTATTTCCTTGAGTAGAGCCCGATCGCAGGGATACGGTAGGTGAAGGCAAAGAGCTCTGGCTGCTACGATTTTGGTTTGTTTGAATTGGAGTTTGGGTTGGAGTTGGGTTTTGGGTTTGGGTTGGTACGACTTTTTTTGGAATCTTGTATTTTTTCAGTAATGCTTCTTGATGATTCTCTAGCAACGTGTTGGCAAGCGATCGCAAACTGGGATTCTCGAAGAAAAGCGTAGGCATTAATTCCAAGCCGTACATTTCGTTCAAATAATTGGTAAAACTGGTAAAGCTAATGGAATCAAAACCATAGTTTGAAAACTCGATATCAAGGTTAATTTCTTCGGGTTTAACCTTCTGCAGGCGACAGATAAACGCAGCCAGATCCTTGTGTAGCGATCGCATCAGCCACGCCCGTTGACTTGGCTCCTCTTTGCTTTGCTCATCCTGATTTTGCCGCTCCAAGGGCTCGGATACATCTGCTTGAACTTGGTGCTCATCTTCCGCTGGTGGTTGAGACGACAACAAACGGGAGCGGATTTTTGCGGTTTCTCCCTGAGCTACCAAAATCTGGTTAAATTCAGAAGCCAAGATCAATTCAAATGCATTTAACCCTACCTTGGTTTCCAGGGCAATCATGCCGATATTTTGCTGCATGAGAGTTTCATTCTGTGCATCTACCCCCATACCACCCTCTTTCCACAAAGGCCAATTTATGGAAATTGTTTTACCAAAGCACTTCCTTTGCTGGAGGCGGAGATTTCGCGCCTCGGCAAAGCTGTCAAGAAAAGCATTCGCGGTCGCATAATCGACCTGACCAATACTGCCAAAGACGCCTGCAATGGAAGAAAACAACACTATAAAATTTAGTGGAATACCTTGACACGCTTCCTCTATCGCCAAAATTCCCGCTACTTTAGGGCGCAATACGGTGGTAAATTCTTCACTAGCTTTATTGAGGATATAAGCATCCTGGTTTACGCCAGCACTGTGAATAATGCCATTTAATTTGCCATATTTTTTCAAAATACTTTGGACAAGGGCAGCTACTGCTTTTTTATCGCCCATATCACAACTGAAGTAGCTAATCTCTGCATTCCCCTGCTGAAGTTCTTGCAACACTGTTTCTCGTGCTGCATTTAATGGAGAACGACCGCTCAAAATAAGCTTTAAGCCTTTGATGTGACTGAGGTGTCTGACAAAAATTTGCCCTAAACCGCCCAATCCTCCAGTAATCCAAATCACATCACCTTCATGTAGCAAATCTGTGTTGAGAAGAGACTTTTCCTTGCTTTGACCGAAGTCATATATTTCGTATAATTTCTTAATCTTTCTCGCTCCCGTTTGGGTGTAGCAGACTTCTACGTCCTGTGTCGCCCCATCCATTTCCGCTGCTACAAGTTCGACAAAATTTGCTGTTTTATCGTTAACGGCGTAACGAATCAATTTGCCTGCTATTTTGGCATTTTCAAACCTCGCTGTTTTAAGCAAGGCGGCAAATCCAGCGTAAAGATAAGCGTTTTCGTTTTCAGGGACAAGTATAACAATTGGTTGGATGAGTTTAGGTCTTCCTGTAATGCAAGTTTTAACTAGCTGAAAAACCTGCAGGAAGTTTGCTTGAACGGTTTCTGCGATATCTGCGTTCAATGGTGCCAGAATTTCAATATTTGCTGTCGGCCATCTCTGGTATAATGCGTGTTTTAGTTCTGAGTTTTCTTGCACCAGAATAAAAACGGGTGCAGCCTGTGAAGATGCTGTTTGTTGTAAGGGCTGGTCATGAGATAGGGGGCTTTCCTCCCATTGAGTTCTAGCATAAATCGTATTGCTTTGGGCAACAGTTTTTTCTGTGTCGCTATTCCCACGACTTTGCAATGCACCTTTAATCGAAGTGGTAAAGCCTTTAAATGAAACAATAATTTCGCCTTTTTCGTCCACAACCTCAATATCGTGCTTGTTGGCAGAATTCAAAGTTACATAGGCGTAGGCACGTTCGGGTATTTCTTTATATATCCAAAGCTTATCTAAGGCAAACGGCATTGGCAGATTTTCCTGTTGCCCGTTCAGCAATGAAAAGACAACGCTGCTAAGAATAGCACCATTCACCATGCTCGGGTGGAGGACGTAACCTTCACGTCCCGAGAGCATAAAATTGGGTAATTGAAGCAAAGCTAATGCTTCGTTTTGGCTGTGCCACAATTGTACGATGGTTAGCAGGCTTGGACCGTGGGTGGATTGCAGCAGTCTATTGCAATCGGCGGTTTTTATGCTTGCCGGACACCGGGATAGAATATCCTGAATGTTGAGTCTGGAGGGTGCCTCTGGGTGTGAAGTTTGGTCAACAATAAGTTGGCCCTGAAAATGTACGTTTTGGGAAGCAGTCCGCTCCTGGGTTGTTATTCTAAAGAGATGGCGATCACCTTCCTGATGCAACCAAACAGAAACATTTCGTGCTTGTCTGTCAATGAAAAGAAGCTGGCTCCAAACAATATTTTTGAGCCCGAGAATTTTCTGACCAATACTCAACTGACCGGCACAGCGAGCCATTTCCAGGTAAGCCGCTCCCAGCATGACTTGCTGGTGGTCTCGCAGAAAAAATTCTTCTCCTGTGAATCGGCTGATAAATTCACCGTTCCCTGAGTTATCTGTAGGTATTTGTCTGTGCAATAAGGGATGCACGAGGGGATGGGATGTTGCTTTCACAGAGGACAGCTGTTCGTGAGAACGGAAAACACGAGAAGAAAAACCTCTCATCACCACGCAAATTTTGCCACTATCATCGCACAGATCCAAATCAAATTTTTGAATCGGGCTGCCTGCTTTATTGTTGTCAGCATACCGTATCCAAACCCACATAGAAGTGGTGCATTTCGCTTTGATTTCCAGGGTTTCCAAAGCATAAGGTAAAGATGTTTGTTGTTCCGCATCGGATGTCTGCGTGGCAAGTCCAAAACCAATCGCCGCTTGCAACGCTGAATCCAGCAAACTGGGATGGAGCACAAATTGTTCGCGATCGTCCAAAACAGAAGAAGGTAAGCTGAGTTCGGCTAATATTTGATTGCTGCCTACATAAACCGCTGCGATACCTTGATGCCCCTCGCGATAATCAATGCCCATAGCCGTAAAGGCTTGGTAGCACTGCTCTGGCGTGAAATGATTTTGATTTGTTTTTTCTTGCAAATCGTCAAGATCCAGATAACCCTCATTATCCGGTGCCTTTAAAATAGCAATTCCCGAGCAGTGAACGATGCGGCTTTGAACGTCCTCTGTATGTATTTCAAAACCGACTTGTGAATTTTGTTTTTTAAACAAGCTAATATGAACCGTTTTTTCTGCACCATCAACAACCAGCGGTTGTTCCCAGATAATGTTCTTGAATCCTATAGCACTGAAATCATTGACTGAGGTAGCCAGTGCAACAGCAACTCGCGCCATTTCAAGATAAGCAACACCGGGAAGAACTTTTTTGCCCTGCACCTGATGGTCGGCGAGGAAAAATTCTTCACCATTAAACGTGGAACTAAAACGCTGTTCGCTGAGTGTAGAGGTATTGCGCTGTAACAAGGGGTGAAGAGCAGTAAAAAGCTTTACAGCCTTAACTTTCTTTGGCACCCAATGACGTACTTTGGCAAACGGGTAAGTTGGTAAACTGACGCGGGATGGTTTTGCTGAAGTGCTATCCGAGGTATATAGGTCTTCCCAATTCAAAGAAACACCTTGAATCCACGCCCGTGCAATTTTATCAAGTCTGCCCTCAACTATCCACTGCTGTAACGTTGCCGAGCTATTTTCGCCCTGATGGGAATGTTTTTGCTGTTTAACCTGGTTGTTGTACCAACTATTTTCCTGGGTTCTATTACTATCTAAAAAAGCTTTTAGGTTTTCAATTAACTGCTGTTTGTTATTGACAAGAAAAATCAGCCGTGCTTCCATTGCTTTTCGCCCCACCTGCAAGGTGTAGGCTATGTCACGGAGTTTCGTTATTTTCTGCTCTGGGAAACCTTCAGGCTTGGAGACAAGATAGTTATGGAGGTTTTGTGCCGCTTCTTTAAGGCGCTCCTCGCTTTTAGCCGACAGGGGAACAAGCACGGGCACGTTTTTCTCTACAGCCTCTAGGGTCTGTGCTGAAAGGGCTTCCCATTCTTCGGGAATATATTCTTCCAGAATTACGTGTGCATTTGACCCGGTTGCGCCAAAGGAGCTTAAACTTGCCCGCCGTAGGTAGTTTGAGGGTCGTTCCCAGTGCTGGGTTTGATGCTGGAGATAAAAGGGCGATCCCTGCAAATCGAGGTGAGGATTAATTTCTTGGGAATGTAGTGACGGAACCAGGGTTTTATGGTATAATTGCAAAACTACTTTAGTCAAACCACTGATGCCAGCAGCCGATTCGGTATGACCAATGTTGGATTTAACGGAGCCGATCGCACAAAATTGTGTGTCGTTGGTGTAGGTTGTAAATGCCTTGGTTAAGCCCTGTATCTCGATAGGATCGCCAAGGGAAGTCCCCGTGCCATGCGCTTCCACATAACTAATCGTGCGCGGGTTAATGCCAGTTTTCTCCAGACACTGTAAAATCATGTCGCTCTGGGCTACTGGATTTGGCACGCTGATACCGGATACTTTGCCCACATGATTGATTGCACTGCCTTTGATGACCGCATATATGCGATCGCGATCTCGAACAGCCAGTGCCAGAGGTTTCAAAACCACAGCACCTACCCCTTCACCGGAAACATAACCATCACCGCCGCTGCCAAAAGTCCGACAACGCCCGTCACTGGAATACATATCGAGCAGACCATAGGTGATATACTTATAGGGGTGCAAAGACAGGTTGACCCCTCCGGCTAACGCAATATCGCTTTCTCCATTTTTGATACTTTCCAAAGCCAAGTGTATAGCGGTGAGTGAAGACGAACACACCGTATCGATAACCATTGAGGGACCGTGGAAATTACAAAAATAGGAAACCCGATTGGCTATCGGCGCATAGTTTAAGGATAAATGAAACTGTTCTCCACGCTCAATGGCTTCCGCACCAAGAAAGACATAATCTTTATGCATCACGCCGACAAACACACCAACGCTTTGCCTGCGGTGTTTATCTTGCTGTCGCGTCACCAGCGTTTCGGGAGTATAACCAGCATCTTCAATAGCCTCCCAACAGGTTTGCAAAAATAGGCGTTCTTGCGGGTCTAGCACTTCGGCTTCCCGTGGAGAAATCCGGAAAAACTGATGATCGAAGCAATCGGGATCTTGTATAAATCCCCCCCATTTTGATATGCTTTTCCCCGACGGTGATTTGAGGTCAATCAGGCTGCGCCAATCCCAGCGCTCCTTAGGAATTTCAGTAATACAATCCTTACCTGCAACTAAATTTTGCCAGAATTCATTGATATTGTTTGCACCGGGATAGCGCCCTGCTATGCCAATAATGGCAATATCACCCTCATTTCTAGTTGGTGTTTTAACAATATTTGCGGGTACTGGATGAACTTCCTGTTCGTTGATAGCATTGGGGTTGTATATTTGCGGGATGATTTTACCTTCTCTGTTAGTTGAAAAATCTAATTCTTGGCGCTCTTGGCGTCTTGGCGGTTCATTCTCCATCCCCATTTTATGCAACGCCGTAAAGTTTTTATTTGTAATATTCTCTGTAAAATTCTCATTTATCAGGTAACTAGCCAACTCCGCAATGCTCGTATATTCAAATAACAAAGTAGGAATAAGTTTAACAGTAAATCTTTCCTCCAATGCCGTCACCACTTGCAACAGCATTGCCGAATCCATACCGAGTTCATAATAACCAGCATCAGTATCTATTTGCTCTGGCGGGCATTCCAAAAATGAGGCAACAATCTCCTTAAGCAGGTTTTCCATCCTTTCAAAAGCCTCGGATTTGTCCACCTGGGGCTTGCTGGCTTGCGTACCAGATTCTTCCTCGTTTTGCTTCGCCTTAGGTGCTGAAACCGTATCTAATTTTTTAAGATTTGAATTAATAAAAGCAGCTTCTCTTACCAGTTTGTTAACAAAGTCTTTTAACTCCGCAATTTTTTTCCCGGACTCGTTAAAAAACTCTATGTTCATATAAATAGTGTCTTTTTTCCGTCGCACCGATGCTGTCTTGACCCTGACAATGCACTTTTGTCGGAACAACTCACAGGCGTGGAAATTTCCATAGAATAAGGGTAAAAATAAGCGCTGTTCGCCTTCAACTAAGGTAGCAAACAAATTTGATGAACCTACGCCGCTACCATCCAAAAGGGCAGGGTGAAATATAAAATCAGCAGCAGTGGAGGCGGCTTCCGCTGGCAGAGAAACCTCTGCAATTTGTGCGTCATCTAAAGTGTAAACCGTGCCTTCTGCCTTCATTATTCCCGAGTGAACCAACCCCTGGGAACTGCATTGATCATAAAAATCACGTAAATCAATGCGGTTTTTACTGGCATTTTGAAGAGAAGGAAAATCCAGAGAGTCTTCAAACATCCTGGCTTCACCGCAATGGTGCATTTCCGCCTTAATATAAAGTTGGGCTTCTTTGGCTACCCTGTGATCGCGTTGTTCTCGGTCTTGTAATTGAACCAACCACAGCCCCTCAGAGACTTCATTTGCCTGCAATACAAGCTTAAGACTGTCACCATTGCCAACTACTAAGGGACGATAAATTGACAGGTTGCGAAGCTCCAATGTCGCAAAATCGTGCCCCTGTCCGCGAAAGAATTGGTACAGTAAATCAACATAAGCCAAACCGGGTAATAACGCCTGACCGTAGGCTTGATGGTTTTTAACAATGGGATGGTTTGCGCTTATAGTAAATTCTTTTTTCACTTTCTTTGTCCCGTTTCGTGTTTGTAAAAAATGATTGTTTAAATGCCTTTCACTGATGCACAGTCTTATTTATGCGTCGTCCTCCCACCAGGGGTTATGGTTGGCTTCTTCCGTGTCTTGTGGTACCTTTGCGTTAACGACAGCTTTAGGAACAAGCACATCAACGCGAATATTTACCCGTTTTAACTCAGGTGGTGCTATCGGCTGTCGTTGCTGACCGGGCTTTGCTTGGGACCAATTTTCTAGAATGACATGGGCATTGGTGCCCCCATCGGCAAAAGAGTTAAGTGCAACAACAAGGGGCGAGGTGTCTGTCCATGCACTTGCTTGGCGACAAAAATAAAATAGCGATGCATTCATGTCATAATGTGTCAAGGGTATTTGGCCAGATAAAAAGGGCACCTGTTGTTTGTGTTGCAACATACACACCAGTTTGATAAAACCGGCAATACCTTCGGCGCATAACGGATGCCCAATATTGGGCTTGATGGAACCCAAGCTGCAAGGTGCTTTATTGTCGCTGCGATAAACTGCTTCAATGGCTTTCAGTTCCAGCAAATCGGTCACCTCAGACCCAGAACCGTTGGCTTCTATATGGGCAATGTCTTGGGGCTGTTTGCTACTTTGCGCCAAAGCACGTTGCATGACTTCTTTTAGGGCTTTGATATTTGGTGTTGCAGGGCCTGCCGTGCGACCGTCGTTATTGATTGCCAAACCTTTGATAACAGCGTAAATGCGATCGCCATCTTCTTGCGCCTGCTCTAGAGTCTTTAACAACACCAGCCCTACCCCTTCGCCCAAGGTTATGCCGGAAGCCCGTTGGTCGAAAATATGAAATGAAGGCTCCTGGTTTAACAAATTGCGCTGCTGGAATATACGATGGGCATTTTCGTTGACAAGGAGACTGACACCTCCAACCACCGCCGAGTCGATTTCGCCACTGAGTAATGACTGGATGGCAAAATTCATTCCTACCAGTGCTGAAGAGCAAGCAGTATCGATAACCAGACTTGGCCCTTTCAAATCAAAAAACTGCGAGACGTGAGTAGCTAGATAATTCTGAGCAGCTACAATTGGATTTCTGGCTTGATAGAGATCCAATGCATCGACACGATGTTGACTTCGCGCCCCCAAGTAAACCCCGGTAGCTCTGCCCTTCATTTCTTCTAATGTATAACCCGCGTGATAGAACAGGTTGAGGCTTTCTTCCAACACCAAAAGCGCCTGGGGATCCATAACCTTTGCATCTTCTTGCGGAATTAGGAAAAAGGCGTGGTCAAAATGACTGACGTTATCGATTAAGCCTGCATAAAAAGGTGTAGGGCTGGACCAGCGGTCTGACGGTACGGGGCGGATAGAATTTTTGCCTTCTGAGAGTAAAGCCCAATACTCATCCAGATTTTTTGCCCCTGGAAAACGGCAGGACATCCCAACTACGGCGATATCTAATGCCTTCTTTGATGAAGGTCTGGGTGGAGTGCTACCAAAAGAACTAGGCTGACTTGTTTGGGGGGGTGGGGATATTGAAACGGCGCGTCCGTTATTGTTCTGCTCGACTTTTTGTTCGACTTTCTGCTCCACATTATGGGTTTTTGCTTTTAAAGCAGGTGCCTGTTCGCTAACCAGCCAGGATGCCAAGGAATTTAATGACGGGTACTCGTATAAGGTGGAAGGAGACATGGGTTCAACAAGTTGTTGATTTATTCTGCTGGCAAGTTGGGCAAGCCAGATAGAATCCAAACCATAGTCTGCAAAAGATTTGTCCAAATCCAGTTTTTGTGCAGCGATCCCCAGTTCCTGGGAAAATAGACCGATCAAACCATCGAGAGTCAACTTGCTGGAAACAGTGCTTTGGGTAGGGGGTTCTAGGTGTACTGGTATTTCGTGGTTTTGACTCAAAACTTGGAAATCATTCCCCCGCCTGTTCTGATGCTTCATCAGTTGTTGTGGATTCCACAACTCAGGGTTGACAACGACAGGTAGAACGACAGGGCCAATTTTGCGGGCAAGTATATCGTCTAACTGTTGAAGACCTTCGCGATCGCTTTGACGGAGCAACCCCGTCTCGTTGTATGCCCTGCTATTAGCGGCACCCATCCCGGTTTCCTGCCAGCTCGGCCACTGAATGCTAACCACCGCGCCAGCCGTTGCTTGTGCTACATAATCCATGTAAGTATTGGCCATTGCATAGTCACTTTGTCCGCTAGCCAAACGGGGAATTATTGCCGACACAGAGGAAAACAAGACGGCGAATTTTAACGGTTGCTGCTTGCATAGCATCATCAGCGATTGAAGCCCCGCCACTTTCGGTTCTAACACCCGCTCCACACCTGCTATCGGCTTGCGAACAAAGGCGGGGTTGTCTGAATCCACTATTCCAGCGCAATGAAGAAGACCGGCGATAGGGCCAAAGTTTGCTGTTATTTGGCGCAGGCTTTCTTGCACCGCTGCTGTATCGCTTAAGGTCAGCGACAATACCTGCACTTGGACGCCCTGCGCCTCTAGTGCTTGAATAGCCTGTATCTTTTGTTTCACCCTGTCACTTTGGGGAGCAGCCCACTGGCTACGGGGTGGCAGTGCTTCCCGTCCGGTTAATACCAAACGTTTCACTCCATAGCAATCGACAAAATGCCGAGCGCATAAAAGCCCCAGACCGCCCGTTCCTCCTGTAATCAATAGCACATCTCCCTCGGTAAACAGAAGTTCTGTGCTGGGTTTGTTTGTCGCTTTTACCGAAAACTCTGCCAAATATCCACGATAGCGTTTTCCATCTCGGTAACAAATTTCACAGTTATCGTCCTTCAGCAAAAACTCACGAGCGATCTGTTCTGCCAAAGCTGCAGTCTTAAGACGGGGATCGGTATCGATATGGCGGGATTGCGCGTGGGTATACTCGCTTTGCAGCATGCGGTAAAGCCCTACACGGGATGCACCCGACAAATTCACCTTACTGTTTTGCAAAGTCTCTAAGCCTTGGGTAACAGCAAGCAGTGTCAGACCGATTTTCGCCCCTTTTTCAATCAACCGCTGCAGCCATAACACCCAGTCAAGGGAATCTCCGGCTTTTTCGCCTTTACGACAGCCTAACAAATCTATGCAGCCACCATATTCATTCCAATCTGCGTCACTCTTTTCCAGTTGTGACTTGATGTCATCGAGTTCAACAATATGGCTGTTGGGAAGTTCCTCTTCTAGCAAGGTTGCGAGCAATCGGGTTTCCTGGGTGCTGAGAATCGCAATTTTTCCCGTCGCTGTTGTTTGTGCATCGGGTTGTGGCTCATCAAGCACCCATTGCTTCTGCAGGTAACGAGTGCTTCTTATCCCCCTTGTCCCGTCAAGTGATATGTCAGTTGCGTTTTGCTTATTATCAAAGATGTTGTTATCAAATCCCTCGCGATCAAACCAATAATATTCTTTGGCAAAGGGATAGGTGGGAAGACTGATAGGTCGCGGTTTGTGTTTGGTGTAGAATCTTTCCCAATCAATGGGGAGACCTTTAACCCATAGATTTAACAGTTTACTTATTTTCTTGGATGCAATCCATTCGTCAACTATGGTGAGAAATTCTTCCTCTATGGCAAAATCTGACAGCAAGTCCCGATCCTGTCTGATATGACCGCGATAAAGGGAAGAAATATTGTCCTGTCCCTCAACAAAGGATTTTAGTTTCTTCTCAAGTTCTTCTAGGCTGTTAACAATAAGTGCCAGACGCTCTTCCATTGCTTCGCGTCCTGTCTGAAGAGTGTAGGCGATCTCTTGCAGGCGGGGCGGTTTAGTTTCGGTTTTGGCAATTAAAAAGCGTCTTAAGTTGTCAGCCATTTTAATGAGTTGCTCGGTATTTTTCGCCGACAACACAATAACTGCTTCGCTAGTATCCTCCTGGCTGTACTCCTCGCCGTACTCCTCGGCATACTCTTCGACAATCAAATGTGCATTTGAGCCACCAGCACCAAAGGAGGAAATGCCCGCTCTTCTTGGATATTCCTTGACCTCGCCGTTCATTTCTACAAGGGGTTTTTTCCATTCTGAAAGAACCCGCAACACCATAAAGGGCGTTTTCTCAAAGGCAATGTTGGGGTTTAAGTCGTCTGCGTGTAAAGTTGGAGCAAGCTGGTGGTGCTTGAGTTGCAGGAGAATTTTGCACAGCCCAGCTATACCCGATGCGGCTTCTAAGTGCCCCAAATTGGATTTTGCAGAACCTATGGCGCAAAATCCAGTATCGGCAGTTTCTTTTTTAAAGGCTTGGGTCAATCCGGTAATTTCTATCGGGTCGCCTAATTCTGTTCCTGTTCCGTGGGCTTCTATATAGCTGATGCTACGGGCATCAATGCCTCCCTTGTTGAGGGTTTGGCGAATCAAATTTGCCTGTGCATTTGGGTTGGGTACGGTGTAACCATTGGTTTTTCCACCGTGATTCACTTGGCTTGCGCGAATAACGCCGTAGATATTATCGCGATCGCAAATGGCTTCGGACAGTGGTTTCAGTAAGACAACTCCCACTCCCTCACCGGGAACAAAACCGTTGCCGCCTTTACCAAAAGCTTTGCACTTGCCGTCTTTTGATAACATCCGCATCGCACACATCTGCACGTAGGTGGAGGGGTGAAGGTATAAGTTAACACCACCTGCTAAGGCAAGTTTGCAGTCTTTGCGGCGTAAATGTTCGCAAGCTTCGTGAATGGCGATTAATGACGATGAGCACATCGTATCAATCGATAGACTCGGTCCTTGCAGATTTAAGAAATAGGAGGTGCGGTTGGCAACCGAACTAAAGGAGGTGTGTGGAAAGGCCTGTTCGCCGCGCTTCCATAACTCGGGGCCATACAAGTCAAAACCAGTTTTGGTGATGCCTGCAAACACCCCGACCTGCTGTTGATATACCTCCCGTAAAGTGTCTCGGGTGTAACCTGCGTCTTCCAATGCCTCCCAAGACGCTTGAAGAAATAAGCGTTCCTGCGGATCGATACTTAAGACATCACGGGGGGGAATGCCAAAGAACAGGGGGTCGAAGTCTGCAAAGCTTTCCAGAAATCCGCCCCATTTACTGTAACTTTTTCTCTGGGCGATCGCATCGTCGGCATCCTCAACAAAAAAGCCATCCAATGACCAACGATTGGGGGGAATTTCCCCAACGCAATCTTTTCCGGCTTGCAGGTTTTGCCAATAAGCTTGCAGTGTATCTGACTGTGCAAAGTGAGCGCTAACACCAATAATCGCGATCGCTTCTTGAACCTGGGGGCTTGGCGTTTGCACCGAAGCAGGAACCGCTGTTTTTTTGAGCACTTTGGGTAAAGGGCTATCGGGTACAGAAGGTTCTAGGATCGCAGTCTCAGTCTTAAGCCCAGTCCAAACCATGCACTCTTGGGGGTATTCCTCAACCAGGTAATTCACCAGGGCGTGCGATGTTTGGTACTCGAAAAACAAGGTTTTGGAGATGTCTGGAAAAACCTTTGCCAGTTTCTGATTCAATTGCGCGATCGTCACAGAGTCTATACCGTAACGCTCAAACGCATCATGGGTTTTAATTCGGTCTGGTGCTAAACGGAAAACCTCTCCCAAAAGACACTTCAGTTGAACTAAAGTTTGTTCCTGAAGGCGCTGTTTTTCAACCTGTAAGAGGGAGCGATCGTTTTGTTTGACATGAGCTACTGGCTGATTTAATGCTTTTTCCACCAATGGCTCTTGAAACAACCACTTTCTCAGGATGGGGATATCGCCTCCCGCTACTAAAATCTGACTTTCTCCGGAAGCCAACCCCTTAACCAATGCCCCAACACCTTGCGCTGTAGAGATTGTACCCAGCCCCACACTTTCCTTCATAGCTGCTTTGTTGTGAGCGTCCACTTGCATACCGCCCTCTTGCCAAAGCGGCCAATTAATGGAAAGCGTTTGCCCGTATCGTTGTCTGGCTTTCACCAGATTATTACGATAGGTTGAAAAGTTATCCATAAAGGCATTGGCGGTGGAATAATCAGCCTGTCCCGCATTGCCCATTGTACCTGCTATCGAAGAGAACAACACAAAGAAATCAAGATTTAAATCTTTGCTGGCTGTGTCTAAATGAATGACGCCTGCCACTTTCGGAGCTAGTACCGCTTGAAATTCCGCCAATGTTTTCTTAATAATAAAATTATCCCGCACAATACCCGCACAATGTAAAATCCCATTTAGCGGGCCATATTCTTTTATAATGCGTTGAATGAGGGCATCAACATCGTTTTTATTGCTAATATCAGCCTGCCAGTACTCTACCCTTGCACCCAGGGTTTGTAGCTTATGAGAAAGCAATTTTTTCTTTTCCAAACTTAAGTGCGATCGCCCGCTTAAGATAAGGGTAGAACGCTGTGTTTGACTGGCAATTTCTTCAGCAAAAATTAAACCCAAACCACCAGTACCACCAGTAATTAAATAAACACCGCCTTCTCTCCAAGGCATTTTACAGGCGCTTTCCGAAACAAAAAGCTCTTTCCAAGCCAGCACTGTACGCTGCCCTTGATCATAGGAAATCTGCTTATCTTCCGGGCACCGACTATTTTCACCGAGCTTATTTATCAAACTACTTTCAGTCTCAAAAGCAGAAACTTCAATCAGTTGCCCCAACACCTTTGGATTTTCCAGTTGAGCCGTCTTCAGCATACCAGAAATAGCCGACAAGCAATGCTGGTCTATCTGAGGGACAACACATTGAATTAAAACCTTACCCCGAACCTTGCCAACAAGAATTTCCTGAATTAATTCAAAAATTCGGGTAAAACTATCTCGATAAACTTCCTCTAAACCCGCATTTTTATCTTCTCTGCTACTTAAAAAATTCAATTCTTCACGCTCTTGGCGTCTTCGCGGTTCATTCCTCATCCCCACTTGTAAAGTACTAGCACACAAATGCACGCATTCAACATCCGGCATTTTAGCTTGTATACTCGACGCAGAGATACCATCCATACCGTACAAAAAGACCAAATGCCGGGAATACTTAAAAGATTCGACAGTTCTGACAACAGGTTTTTCCTTCCAGTACGGACAGCAGATTAAAGTTTCTGCCAGAGATGAAGGCACAGCCCCTTCACTACCAGGCACTTGTTTTGTTTCTCCACCTTGACTTGCACCATCCAAATTCGTACCAAAATACTCGCGGGCGAAAGGATAAGTAGGCAAACCAGCTAACCGACGCAATTGTCCGGGTTGATAGAAAGCACTCCAATCTACCGAAGCACCTTGTTCCCACAACCGAGCAAGCTTATCCACTTTCTGACCGGATATCAAGCTTTGAAGAAACGCTTTTTCCTCCTCACTGTCTCCAAAACCTGGCGTTTCGGTATTTCCTGTCGCTTGCCCTCCATCTTCCAACCATTGCGCTAATTGTTGTATCAGCCCTTCCCGATTCTCAGCAATGAGGGCTAAACGATAAGTAAAGGCTTCCCGCCCCACTTGGAAAGTATACAGGAAATGCTCAAAGTCAATGGTAAGATTCTCTTCAAGATAGCGCTTCACATTCCGTGCATACTGCTGCAACCCTTGCTCGGTTTCGGCAGAAAGAAGGAAAACCTTAGGTATAAATACGTTAGTTTTTTCCTCTGCTTGTGGAATATACTCCTCCAGCACCAGGTGTGCATTGGTACCGCTAAAACCAAAGGAACTGACCGCCGCCAGACGGGAACCCCGTGCATTCTGCGGCCAAGGTTTTAGCTTGGTGTTGACGTAGACAGGGCTGTTGTCAAAATCAATGTGTTTGTTAGCTTCGTTAAAGTGAATCGACGGCGGTAGTTGCTGGTGCTTCATACTCAGCAGAACTTTAATCGCACCCAACACGCCAGAAGCCGCAGTTGTATGACCTACATTAGCTTTTAACGAACCAATGGCACAGAATTTCTGTTTTGAGGTAAAGGCTTGAAAACTTCTAGTCAGGGCATGAATTTCAATGGGGTCGCCCAGTTTGGTAGACGTTCCATGAGCTTCAATGTACTGTAGGTCTTCAATATCAATGTTGGCTTTTTTGTAGACTGAAATTTCCAAATCGCTTTGGGAAAGGAAACTGGGTACGGTTATGCCAGCAGTTTGCCCGTCCTGGTTAATACCACAGCTGCGGATAATACCATAGATTGAATCGCCATCTCGCTCAGCGTCCTGCAACCGCTTGAGAATAACAACACCAACCCCGTCACCAACGACAATTCCATCAGCAGAGTTATCAAAGGGACGGCACTGTCCGGTTGGGGAAAGCATACCCGCATTGTGCATCGAAATAAAGGTGCTGGGATGCTGATAAAGAGTCACGCCCCCAGCGATGGCGAGATTAATTTCACCACTTTTTAACGCTTGGCTGGCAACATCAATGCCAACCAGGGAAGAAGAACAGGCAGTATTGATAGTCAGCGCAGGACCTTTTAAATCCAAGAAATATGCTATGCGTGCTGACAAAATACTCGTCTCCGAACCCAGCATATCAAAATGGGATAAACCCTTGCCCGGTGAAGAACTTCCCATCGCCCCTATATAAGTTCCTACCGCTTGTTTCTTTAATGAGGAAGGGTTGTAACCCGCGTCTTCCAAGGCACGGTAACATTCTTCCAAAAGCACCCGTTGCGTTACGTCCATTGCATCGGCTTCTCTAGGGGAGATATGGAAAAACAACGGGTCAAAATAATCTATTTCTGGAAGGACACCATAGCGAACTGGAAAAGTTTCCGAACAATGAGAAACAATATACTCAAGCCATTGGGGATTTTGTAAGTCTTGAATACAATCTTTACCTTGGCTCACTACCTGCCAAAATTGCTCTCGATCTTTAGCACCAGCACAGCGACAGGAAAACCCAATAATAGCAATATCATCGCTGGTTACCAATGCTTTTTCAGCATTGCATATTTGCGGAATAACTTTATTTTCTCTCTCACTTAAAAAACCTAATTCTTGGCGCTCTTGGCGTCTTGGCGGTTCATTCTTCACCCCCATTCTCTGCAACACGATTTCTTCTACAGGTACAACGGGTTTTTTCTTTAACTCAACCCGAATGTACTCCACCAAATCCTCCAAATTATGGCACTCAAACACCACACTCGTAGGCAAATGCAGGTCAAACTCCGTATTAATAGCTTCCAATAACTCAACTGCATTCACAGAGTTGACTCCCAATTCCGTGAGTTGCAACCGTTCGATAGCTTCGAGTTCCCGTGTTTCAAAACGCAAGATTTTAACAAAAATGCCCTTTAAAGTGCTTTTAACTTGTTCCGAGTCACGGACGCTTTTCTCAAGAGTCGGGGATTGCTGAATGCCCGCAGCTTTGTTCCCCTTAACCATTTTGAGCCCCTCAGTTGGAGGATAGGGAATATGCCCGATACGCAGCATTTCAGCTAAAGCTTGGACATAGGGTGTTTGATTGGCGATTTTCCAGGCATTATGCTCGCGGCGTTCTTGTTCGCTGCGCTGAGTATCTCTTTTCAGTCTTAACAAACAATAAGTAATCCAGCCTTTTTCCAAGGATATGGCTTGATTGGCATAGTTGCGATAGCTATCCTGGCTGACTTTTGGCAGGTATTTGGTATGTTCGGCGTGTTCGGGGTCGTAAAGATAGTTGGAAATTTCAACTGATGCATCGATAATTTCATCAATAATCAAACCGTGTTCCGATAACAGGTCAATCCACTGCTGCTGAGTGGGGATGCTAATCTCTACATTGGGGTCGATAATACTGCCTCGCAGGTTACCAATATAATCCATCAACAAAATTGCTCCGTTATCGCTGAGGGCGTCTGCCATCTTTTGAAACAGGGAATGTTTGTCGCGGATGTGAAAGGTAACTTCGACACCGAGAATAATATCGCAGTTATCGGGGAACTTATCTTTTGAACTATCTCTGTGGTAAATTCGGGCACGAGAACCCAAATTCATGTTTTTAATACGCCGATTGCCCAGGATAGCTTGAGATTCGGTAATGGTAAAACCGTGGGTTTGTATGTGAGGATAGAGCGCGGCAATTTGGATAACATCCGTACCGTGACCGCAACCAATGTCAAGGAAAGTACGAACACGATCAAAATTCTCGCAACAGAATAAAACCTGACGCACCTCGCGCTGTTTTTCCTTAATCATTTCCATTTCTTCTGGATACTTTTCCGCATTCATGGCAATACGAGTCATGGAGAAGCCAGGAATTCTTTTAGGGAAAGCGCCAAAAGACAAATACTCTTCCTGAAACTCTTCGTCACAGTCTCGTGACATTCGGGTGTAAAATTCAACGGCTTTATTGTCAATCTGGCTTCCGTTCTGGCTCTGATCGACAATGCGCTCGCCGTCAATTTTTTCCATACTGCTTTCACCCTCTGAATTTTCCCATTCTGGCTGTTCGCTGTCATGACGAACAATCCAGCAAATTCTCGTTGCAAAAGGATAAGTCGGCAAACCACTGAGTCTGCCCAAAGTCTTTCCACTATGCCATTCATCCCAAGGGATGGTATTGCCTTGTACCCACAGCGCAGCTATCTCGGGACCATTATTAGCATCACCCGCTTTTACCAGCACTGCTACTGCCTCTGGGTTTCTGATTTTCCCCCGAGTCACATCACCGTAAAAACCTACCTCACCCAGTTCGCGGGTTTCAAGCCAGCGCGTCAGATGCTCCTCAATTTCCACTGACTGTTTAACCGCAAAGGCGAGACGACACGCCATGCTTTCCCGTCCTACCTGCAAGGTGTAAGCTAGGGACGGTAAGTTAAGGCTGGGATTGTTTTTAAGGTAAACCAACCAGTCCCGAACGTACTGTTCCAAGCGCTCTTCATTTTTCGCCGATAAAATAAAAAGCACTGGTTCCTGCGTATTGCTAGCAGGCTTTGCATGGCTTGGGTATTCTTCAAGAATGATGAAAGCATTCACCCCACCAGCACCAATATTCATTACCCCGGCTCTTCGCGGTACTTCTACACCATCCACGCAAACGGGTTTCCATGCGGTGATGTCTTGCTGTAACTCAAAGGGCAGTCGAGCGAAATCAATGCTGGAACTGAGTTCTCTCGAACGCAGGGTAGGCACTAGGGTTTTGTGTTGTAATGATAGAATCGTTTTGGTGAGTTGCGACATTCCCGACGCCGATTCGCTGTGACCAATATTGGGTTTCACCGAACCGATGCGATAGGTACCCTCAACGTTGTTGCGATCGCCAAAAACTTCAGTCAATGCAGTGGCTTCTATGGCATCGCCCATGTCCGAACCTTGTGCTGCAGCTTCAATATAGCTAATGCTTCGTCCATCGATGCCACTATGTTGCAGTGCCTGACGAATAACAGCCGCTTTTGGTATGGGGTTGGGAGTTTTATAACCATTTGTCCTACCATCGTGATTGACTGCACTTCCCCGAATCAGGGCATAAATACTATCCCCATCTTTGAGTGCCTGCTCGTAAGATTTGAGAATAACGACCCCAACCCCTTCTCCGGGAACAAAGCCGTCACCATCTTTTTCAAACGCCGCACAGGTTGAACCTTTAGAAACAAATTGCCCCAAAGAAAGTTCGAGGTAGGAGGAAGGATGCAAGTATAAATTTACTCCTCCAACCACAGCCATATCCCCCTTGCCACTACGTATGTATTCGCAAGCTTCGTGTATGGCAACCAAAGAAGAGGAGCACATAGTATCGACGGGGAAACTGGGACCTTGGAGGTTGAGGAAATAGGAAACCCGGTTTACCAGAGAGGCAAAGGATGTAGCGGGGAACTCCATTTGACGAGCGCCGTTTTGATAGTTCTGCCCTTCATCGCGGTATAAATTAAAACCTTGTTTTGTTATACCAGCAAAAACACCGATTCTTGGTTGCAAATCAGCGGGTAGGTTGGAGGGGGAATATCCGGCGTCTTCCAGTGCCTTCCAACTTTCTTGCAGGAATATGCGTTCCTGAGGATCGATATTTTCTGCTTCCCTTGGGGTCATGTTAAAGAACATCGGGTCAAAGCGATCGCAGTCCTCTAAAAACCCACCCCATTTACTATAACTCTTGCCTAACTTCACAGCCTCACTTGAGTCGGCATGATAATGACGCCGCCAATCCCAACGCTGGTTGGGAATTTCAGTAATGCACCGTTCACCGTTCTTCAGATTCTGCCAAAACTCTGCCACCGTTTTGGCTTTTGGATAACGACCGCTCAACCCGATAATGGCAATGGGTTGTTGTACCCCATTACTCAGCACCTGCCTTTCATGGGAATGCTGGCTTTCTACAAACTGAATTTTGACAGTTCCGATTTTGGTATCAGGAGTCTCAACAAAGGTATTCAGCCCAGTCCATTTCAAACAAGCATCACTGTAGGTAACGGCTAAGTGGTGCGCAACATCCGCTAAGGTTTGGAATTCATAAAACAGTGTTTTAGAGACAGAACCCAGCCCCTCAGCTAACTTTTGATTCAACTGGGCGATCGCGATAGAGTCAATCCCATAACTTTCCAACGGCTCTTCCGCATCAACTCTGTCCAAAGGTAACTTATTCATTTCGGCAAACAAAGATTTTAATTTGCCGAGAGTTTTTTCTGGCAGTACCCCCGAATTCAGTGCAGCCCCAGCATCCCCTGCTTGAGATGGAACTGTTTTTTCTGATAGATTTAAAAAGGATTGTTTGAGTTTAGCCACATCGCCCCCCAGAACCATCACCCGGTCGCGATCGCTGGCAAAGGCTTGATACAGGGCACGCATACCCACCTCGGTTGGCATGGCAAGCAAACCGATACTTTGCGCCATTATTTTCTCGGTCGTTGCATCAACCCGCATACCACCTTCCTGCCATAGAGGCCAACTGATGGACAAAGCTCGCCCGTGGCGCTGATGGGAATGCAAGAGGTGATTTCGGTACTGTGCATAGGCATCCATAAAGGCGTTGGCGCAGGCATAATCCGCCTGTCCGACGTTACCAATAGCACCTGCTACTGACGAACAGAAAAAGAAAAAGTCCAACGGCTGGTCTATAGTTGCCTCATCAAGATTCACCAAACCCGTAACTTTAGGCGCAAGCACGTTATTTAACTCTTGGGGCGTCTTTTTAATAATAAAGTTATCGCGAATCACACCACTGGCATGAATAATACCGTTGAGATGCCCAAAATCTTTGTTAATATCCTCAATTAATTTCGCAACACCCTGCGAATCGCAAACATCCACCTGCCGATATTCAACGCGAGTATGACTTAGTACGCAGAACTCCTGTAGGGTTTGCAACACCTGTCGCCTCCTCTCGTCCAGCGGCGAACGACCAGTTAGAATAATCGTTCCACCGCAAATTTGTTGGGCAATTTCTTTAGTCAAAAGTAGCCCTACACCACCCAGTCCTCCAGTAATCAAGTACTTCCCTTTTTCCTTCCAGGGAATACTCACTTCATCGTTAGAAATTACGATTTCTTTCCATCTGGCAATCCGACGTTCTCCGTTGTGGTAATGAATACGTTGGTCTAACAGCGCTTGAGCATTAGTTTTTAGTTTGGCAACAACATTTTCCGCACTGTCATTTGCTGCTACATTTAAAAGCTGACAGACCAGGTTTGGATTTTCCAGGTGAGCCGTCATTAACAAACCAGCAAGACCCGCAAAAAGCTGATGTTCGGGCAAGTCACGAATGACCAACTGGAGTAAAATTTTAGCTTGGCACTCTTGGCGTCTTGGCGATTCATTCTTCATCCCCATTTTATACAACGCCAAAGCACTTATTTCTTGTTGACCTTTAAGAATCTGTTGAATTTCTGTAAATAGCTGCGACGCGTACGACTCAAAACGTTCGGCGATATTCTTTGATGGTGATTGAAGAACCAGATAATCCACCGTTTCCATCCTGCTGGTAATACTTTCCCGCGTCATTCCCTCAGGTTCGCAAAGAACAACCAGATGTCTGCTAAACTGAGCGATCGCACCTGAACTTTCAACGACTTGCTCTACCCAACAGGGTTCCAGCAAAAGCGTTTCAAAGGCTGCAGGGCTTGTTTCTGGGATATTGGTTGTCTGGGTAGTCCCCACAACAATTTCCTGGGCAGTACTTTGCGATTCGGGCTTCCAATACCGTTCCCGTACAAAAGGATAGGTTGGGACATGGATTTTACGTGCTGCGCCTTCAGGATAAAGTACCGACCAGTCAACATTTATGCCCTCTACCCAGGCGGCGGCAACTTTTTCCAGTTTTCCTTTTTCCAGCCATTGGATGATAATTCGCTGGGACTCATCATCAGAGAAAACATTGTTGTTCTTTCCGTGTCCAACCCGCCCATGCCAACTCAAATCCTTTAGAGTCTCGTCTTTTGCAAAAGCTTTTAATTGTGCAATTAAATCCGGGATATTTTTAACCAGGAATATGCAGCGATCGCGCATCGCTTCGCGTCCAAGCTGGAGAGTATATGCCAAATCAGTGAGGCTGATTTCTTCACCTGTCATTCCACGCAAGTATCTATTCTCTAAAAACATGGCTAAATTTTCAGCATAAGCTTTAAGGGATTCAGGTGTTTTGGCGGACAGCGGAATCAGAACTGAATCAGCTTCGACTGTTTCCTGCGATTCTGATTGATACTCCCGAACGACAAGGTGAACGTTAGTACCGCTATGGCCAAAAGAATTCAGTGCTGCGGTTAATGGTCCGTCCTTGCTCCTCCACTCCGCGTGTTGGGTATCGATATAAAAAGCAGAATTTTCCAATTTGATCGCTGGATTGAGTTCTTCAAAATGCAGCAGTTTGGGCAGTTGGTGATGGCGCATGGATAATAAAATTTTTATGAAACCAATTACGCCGGATGCAGCACCAGTATGACCAATGTGGGATTTTGCACTACCAAGGGCACAGAAGTGCTTTTTATCAGTAAACTGTTTAAAAGCACGCTTCAGGGCATTAGCCTCAACTGTATCTCCCAGTCGCGTGCCGGTTCCATGGGCTTCAACATAACTAATGGTTTCTGGGTTTATTTGGTACTGCCGATAAATAGAAGTTACCAGTTCTTCTTGGGACAGACCGCTGGGAGCCGTGATACCATTGCTTGCACCGTCTTGGTTGGCACCAGAGGCTTGAATGACACCGTAAATCGGGTCTTTGTCTCTGATGGCATCCTCAAGTCGTTTTAACACAACGACACCGACACCTTCGGATAACACCGTACCATCACAGGATTTATCAAAAGTACGACAGCGCCCAGTGGTACTCAGCATTTCGATTTGTGACAGTGTTACGAGGGCTTTTTCTTGCATAACGGCGAAAACTCCCCCCGCCAGTGCCATCCAGGACTCGCCACTGCGTAAACTTTCGCAGGCTAAATGGATGGCCAAACCAGAAGACGAGCAACCCGTATTGACCACCAAAGCAGGACCTTTGAGGTTGAGGTAGTAAGATAAGCGAGAAGCAACAATGGCGTCGGAAGAGCCGGTGAAGGTTTCGTAAACGTAGTCGGTAGGTTCGGCACCGATAAATACGCTAACCCGAGAGTTTTCTAGGTCTTTGGGATTGTAGCCTGCATCTTCCAAGGCTTTCCAACTTTCACTGAGAATGAGACGCTGATGGGGGTTCATCGACTCAGCTTCCCTGGGAGTAATGTTGAAAAATAGCGGGTCAAAACAATCTCGTTCCTCTAAAACGCCACCCCATTTACAGTAGCTTTTTCCTGCTTGTTTGTGCGGGCTAAACAAATTCGGGTTGAGATAATTGGCGGGTAATTCAGTAACGCCATCTTCCCCCTGAATGAGATTTTGCCAAAATGTATTGATGTCTTTGGCTTTGGGAAACTGCCCTGACATACCAATGACGGCAATTTCTTTGCAAATTTCTGCCTTGTGCTCGCCCGCAACCATTTGGGGCATCAAGTTTTCTGGTTGATTTTCCGGCTTGCTTTCCGGTTGGCTTGCTACCGTTGTTTCTGTATACGTGCCCGTGTTCCTATCAGCCGATGGAACTCTATTTTTTTGCAGCTCGTTTTGAATTTTGTCTGCATAGGTATCCACCAGATAATGGCTGAGACGGGTAATGTTGGTGTAATCAAACAAAATTGCGGTATTCAAGGTAATTCCGAAGGTCTTAGCAAGTTTCTCAATAAAACCAATGCCAAGAATGGAATCAATACCATAGTCAGAAAATGACACCTGGGGGTCAATACTCCCTTGTGCCATATCTAAAGTTTCGGCAAGATATTTCAGAATGATCTCAGCCGCGTATTTTCGGAGTGTTTCGGTAGATATCTCCTGCACGGGCTCTTTTACTATAGACCGCTCTTGAGTCAAAGGCAGGTCCTGTAACACAGGTACTGCAGATTTAGCAGATGATTTGACCTCATTGGGCGATCGCTTTCTTTCTTGCTTGACAAGACCGTCACTTTCTGCAACGATAACCTGTTGTCCCAATTCACAGGCAGCCCGCGCTGGTAATAAGGTTGCGGTAAATCCTTCTTCTTTTAAAATCCTCAGCCAGCATTCAAGCTCCAGCAGCGGAGAACCTGGAATGCGTAACTCCTCATCTTGGTAAAGCCACCAGCCATCCAACAAACCAAAGGTTAAAGTGCCGATAATGGACTTTTCAACCACCTCATTTATCAATAACAGACCGTGACGTTTTAGAGCTGTCTTGGCATGGCGAAGTGTTTGCCTGATATCTTTTGTTGCATGCAATACATTGGTAGCGATGACAATATCATAAGTACCGGGCTCTACTCCCTGAGGTGCTAGGGCTTGTTCTATATTGAGTTGCTTGTAATCCAGATAGGAATAGTGGGGACCATAGGTTTTTTGGGCGTGTATTAAAAATGCTTTAGAAATGTCAGTATAACAGTATTCGTCTATGGCATCCTGAACCGGGCGCAGTTGCGGCAATACCAAGGCAGTGGTTCCCCCGGTACCCGCACCTATTTCCAAAATCCGAATCCTCATTTGGGGATCTGCCTGAATTCGCTGATGAATATAAGCTTCGGCGCTTTTCGCGACAAAGACATTAAAATAGTCGGATAGCGAATTCCTTTGGTACATATTTTCTACTTTTTCCATTGACGATTTTGGAAAAAGAATGTTTGTAGCCTGAATGCTACCACGGAGAATTTGCGGCAGGTTTCTCAAGCAGCTATCCAATAAATCAATGGCGGTTTTCTTTTCCGGTTGGTTGAGCAATGAGTTCCGGTAGTTGTCCCAGCCCTGCCAGAGTTTGTCTGCTTCGTCTATTTTGATAGTGGTAGCGACTTCAACCCGTTCGCCTTCACACTTGACATAGCCATAGCTTTCCAGCAGCCCCAAGCAGCACTCGCGCCACCAGCGTCCGTATTTTTCTATCACCCCGGCTTGTTTTTGCCAATGGCTACTTTCTTTCTGCTCGCCTCCGGTTAAAAATATCCCCAGTTGTTGTATTTGTACAAACAACAAACGCACCAGCCAGTCATTCAGTTCGTTCCTAAAATCTTTATTTAAAAGACGTGCTATGTCTGCCTCATCTGCTGTGTTCTCGTTAAAAAGACCGTGAATAAAAGAATCTGCTGCAGGTTTATTAAGGGTAATTATCTGCGTTGGCTTGCAACCCATTAAGCCTTCTACGGCTTTTGAGGCACCCAAACAAAGCACTTGTTTGACAAGCCCTGTCCTCAACATGGGTACAAATTCATCAAAAAACTGGCAGCCTTGATAATCGTCGATTAAATCATAATGACCTGTCAAACGCTTTTCAGTCTCGGTTCCTGCCAGTGATGCCCGCCAGTAACCCCAATTAATAATACCTACAGGAAAGGCTGCACTGCTGTCGATGGAATTTACGAAGGTATCGGCGCTGGTGATTCCTGCTGCATACGCCGCACTATCACGGGAGGACAAAAAGGAAAACGCTTGAACCGATGAGAAATAACACATGAAGTCCAAGGGTTCATTTTTAAACGCTTCATAAAAATACGGTGCGCCTTTTTTCTTGGTATCCAAGACCTCGTTAAAGTCTACCTCGCTGGTTTGGGCTATGGAGTTATCAAATTTAAAGACGAGTGCGGAGAAGATAGCGCCATTAATACGAGGGTAATGTTGTTTGATTTGTTCGACAGCCCGAACCATTGACGAGCGATCAGTGACATCTGCTTGAATGTAAAGTGGGGCATTCCTTTCACCCATTACCTGGAACGCCTGTAGTTTTTCCTGTACGGCGGCAGATGTCAGCGGACGACGCCCCAACCAAACCACTTTCGCCTGATATTTTTCTATAAGATAGCGGGTAATAATTGTGCCAACGGTTCCCGCTCCTCCCATCAAAACATAGACTCCACCGGTTTTTAAACCCGTTGCCTCTTCCTTCGCCGCTTGCAGGGCTTGCCAATCAAGCTTGAAGAAACGCTGCTTATAGCGCAATCCTGCTTGTAATTTGGTCACTTCACCTCTATCGGAGGGGGCTTCGCTTAATATTATACCTAGTAGGGCTTGCTGTTTTTCTACGCTGACCAAATCTTCCCGAGACAAGTCAATGTTTCTCACGAGGAACCGATGGTCGCCCTGCGCTACCGAATACCCTAGACCGCTAATACCACCATCGTTGGGGCTGGTTGCGCTGTTATCTACGCGGTAGTTATCCACGGTTAGAATGGTGCAATCGATAAAGGCATTGTTCTGCAGGCGTTGCTTTAGTGCTTTGATAAGGCGCAACAACTGAATTTCGGTTTCCTGCATGCTGCCTTGGGGATTGTCAGCACAAACAAAATAAACGCTATCAATTTGTGAATACCCTTGCAAGCAGGTCAGAAAACCATTGGGAGCATTCACATCGCAGTACCATTTATGTTCCGATACCTGTTTAGTTTCAAGGCCCAATTGAATCGAGATCGCCTGAGATGTACCCTCCTGGTGGAAGAAGTTTACCAGCGTTTTTTCAAACTGCAACGCAGATTCAAAGTAAACCACCAAAACAACTTGACTTGTTTTTATCTCAGTTTTAACTCGTGCTAGCTGCTCCCATTTCAAAAGATAGCTAAATTCCTGAAGTGGTTTTTGCCCCTTAACTGTATTGCATATTTGCCAACTCTTCTCATTCCCTCCATGACTTAAAAAACTTAACTCTTGGAGATCTTGGCGTTTTGGCGGTTCATTCCCCATCCCCATTGTTTGCAACACCGCAATTTCGCTACCTCCCCGCTCTTCATCAGACTCTGACGACAAATCCAGCCAGAAATGCTGGCGGGAAAACGGATAACCGGGAAGATTAATACGACGTAGAAGTTTATCGCCATACAGCGCAGACCAGGGAATATCATACCCCTGACAATACAAATCAGCTAAACCCAAGAGAGTTTCTCGGTAAAAGTTCTCATCCCCAGACGAGAGGCGAATTTTTCCAACTAATTCATTAATATAATTCCGGATGACCTTTTGACCGTTAAACTCAGCAGGCACTTTAGCCTGGAAGATATTGGGTTTCTTATCTGCATGCCCTGACTGCGTCCAACTGTAAATAGCATCGGCAACATCCTGAACCACGATCGCCAGACGGTATTGAAAATGATAGCGACCTTCAAACAAGGTATAACTGATATCATCTAGCGTGATATTCTCCCCAAGCCCCTCCTGCAAAAACTGAATCATAGCCTTAGCCCTGAGTTGCAGCGCTTCTTCAGTTTTTGCTGACAAAACAAGCAGCGAATAAGGAGGAGCTACGCGCTGTTCTTTTTTGCTGAATCGGTAACCCTGAACAACCATATGGGCATTTGTGCCGCTCATCCCAAAAGCACTCACCGCGCCAATGCGCTTTTTACCCGGTAAATCGGGCCAGGGTTGATTTATTGTATTCACATAGAGGGGGCTTTTATCCCAGGAAATAAAATTGTTTGGCTGGGCAAAATTCAGGCTTTTAGGTAGCATTTCATGACGAAGCGCCTGCACCAGGTTCACAAGACTGACAAGACCTGAAGCCGAAAACGTATGACCAAAATTGGTCTTGCTGGAACTAAGAGCACAGGGGTGTTCGCTGCCCTTAAAGACTTCGCTGAGGGCGTTCAGTTCCACCGGATCGCCTAACTTGGTTCCGGTACCGTGAGTCACAATGTAATCAATATTCTGCGGGCTAACCTTGGCTCTTCGATAAACATCTTTCACCAACTCGGTTTGGGAAACTCCGCTTGGTGCAGTGATGCCATTGGTTTTTCCATCATAGTTAACGCCGCTACCCAATATCAATGCATGGATGGGATCGCCGTCAGCAAGTGCCCTACTTAAACGCTTGAGCACCACCACCACCACTGCTTCACCGGGCACTAAACCATTAGCGCGGCGATCAAAAGCATAACAGCGACCATCATTTGACAGCATACCTGCTTGCGCCATGCCGATATAGCCGTAGGGTGTGAGCATGAGATTTACGCCCGCGGCTATTGCCGTATCGCATTCGCGCTGCCGCAAACTCAGGCAAGCTTGATGTGCCGCCACGAGGGAGGAGGAACAGGCGGTATTAATTGTCATTGTTGGCCCTTTCAAATTTAAGAAATAGGCCAGACGAGCAGCTAGAAGACCCGAGTGATTGGAGGTGATGTTGCCCTCTTTAACCCGTAGATAGTAATCCCCTTCTTCAGCGCCGACAAAAGTACCGATTTTTTGGTTGTTAATATGATGGGGGCCATACCCGGCATTTTCCAAAGCATTCCAGGTTTCTTGTAACAGGTGCCGTTGACGGGGGTCTATGTTTGGTGCTTCTCGCGGGGAAATCTGGAAAAATAGTGGGTCGAATTCTGCAACCCCAGGAATACAGGCGCACCATTTTCCGTTGGTTTTGTTGGCGTTCTGGCTTGAGTCTCCGTAATACTTGCGCCAGTCAAAATAATTTTGCGGAATTTCTTCTACCGCACATTTGCCCTCTGCCAAGATATTCCACATTTGTTCGATATCGCAGGCTTTGGGGAATCTGCCACTCATGCCGATAATGGCTATGGGTTCTTCGTTTATCGGGTCATTTGTTGTTTGCGATCGCACCTCTTCGGGCAAGCTTTGGATAGAATCCTGTTCTTCAAGCAAACTTGCGATAACAGCGTTTTCTTGAGGGGGAACCTCCGTTGAAGGCACTTCTTTCCCCTGTTCTCGATAAAAGGCTTGGATAAAGTCGCTGTGTTCGCTGAGAAAATACTGCGTCAGCTGTTCGAGAGTCGAGTACCCAAAAAACAGGGCGGGTGTGATTTCAAGTTGATAGTGCTCGCTGAGGCGGGTAGCAAAATTCAATAAACTAATGGACTCAAAGCCAAAATCAGCCAAGTTGGTTTCCCGCTCGAGCTGTTCCCAGGGTACCTTGAGTTGTTGGGCGATAATATTCCTTAAATCCCACAATACCGATTCTTCCAGACTCAAGCCTCTTAACTCTGGTCGTGTCGGTACTTGATTCACAGGTGATGTCACAAGTGATGGTTTGGGTGATGGATTTAAGGGGGCTTGAGTCAACCCTAAAAAGCCATAGATCCGGCTTGGCTGTCCGACCAATACCAAATGCTGTGTTTTGTTTTGGCTGAGGATTTTATCCAAAACCGCCAAACCTTCCTGAGTTTCCAGAGCACGCTGACCGCTAGAGTGCAAATACATTTTAGTGCTTTCGTCTGTATGAAAGCCCATTCCGCCTTCCTTCCACAGCGGCCAATTGATCGCCAGCGCCTTACCTTGGCGCATACCCTGTTGTTGTAATTGATTTCGGTAGGCGGCATATGCCATTTGAAAACGGTTGCCAATGGCGTAGTCGCAAGTTCCAAAGTCTCCCAATATAGCTGCAGAAGAGGAAAAATAGCAGACGAAATCAAGCGGCTCATCGCGACACAAATCATCAAGCACTAATGTTCCCGCAATTTTAGGGCTTAGCACCTTTTGAAAGGCGTCAATATTTTTGTTGAGGATAGTTGCACTGCCAGCAATCCCAGCGATATGAAAAATACCGTGTATGTCGCCAAAGCGGTTTTTAGCTCGGTCAATGCCATTTCTCATGGCTAACCCATCGGAGACGTCCGCTTGAATATATTCTGTCTTGGCTCCCAGTTTTTCCAGTCGTGTTAGTTTGCTCTGTATCTTTTCATTCACCGGCAATCGCCCTGTCAAAATTAAATTAACGGCTTTGCCCGCTACAGAGGTAGGTTGCTTAAAATCTTGTACCAAGTGTTGTGCAACCAAAAAACCCAAACCCCCACAGCCACCAGTAATGAGGTAAGTACCACCAGGTTTGATTGCCGATGCTACAGAAGCGTCCTGAGTTGGTAGCACGGTTTCTTGAATTTGACAGATGTAGCGTCGCTGCTTTTGTATAAGCACCGTCTGGGCTTTAGGCGTTTGGAGTTCAGAGAAAATGCGTTGGCTCCATTCTGCCATCGAGATAGCTTGACCTTGCCCTGCATTTTCATGAAAGAGCCCAGCAACCTGGATTCCAAGCATAATCAGCTTTAAGGAGCGTTCAAAGCCAAGCCAGGATTCAAGATAACAACGTTCTAGGGCAGTAGCAAAAGAAGCCACAAGTAAGAACCGGGAAGGTTTTAGGGGGCTGTTGGCTAATCCCTGCAAAATATGAACGATCGCAGAGGGATCGTACAAGCAACGCGAATCCTCAGTTGGCCACAGATAAAGCAGTGCGTCTACTTTGCCGTGATTTTGACCGATGTCTGTAAAAACTTCACGATAGCTTTGGGTATCCGTTGGGTCAACCGTATAAGTATGAGACGAGGGTTTTGCATAGGCATCACCTTGGGCAATGAAAATAACATTGATTACCGGGTCAATAGCTTGCATTGCCTCAAGCATTGCCTGCTGATTTTCTGGTTTAGAAAGAAAATAAATAACACTTTTGTAGCTAACAGAACTGGAAGCATCGCTCAAAGGCTGTTCCCGCCAAACTTCCTCAAACCTCATGAGCTTGGTGCTTGGTTCGGTGCGAGCCGTCACAGTCTCTCCCTTTACCTTATCTATTGTGGAATTCTCTGGTTTTGCTTCTACCACTGCATCCAACCAGTAACTTTCTCGGGCAAAAGGATAGGTGGGCAGCGAGATGCGGCGGGGACGATTTTCACCATAAAGTAAATTCCAGTCCAAACCCGTGCCAGATACCCATAATGCAGCTAGCTTGCGGTAATCCCGTTGCTTTAAAATGGTGTCGATGAAAGCTTGTCCGGCATCCCCCTCCAATAGCAAATCGTTTCTGTCGCCTGTCGGTTTAACCTTACCCCAGTATAAATCCTGACTATTTGCTTTGCCGTTAATAAAGTCGGTAAGATGTTTTATCACATCCGTCACACTGTTGGCGATAAAAGCCAAACGCTCTGACATTGCCTGTCTGCCAACCTGAAGCGTGTAAGCTATATCTGCAAGCTGCAACTGGCTATCTTGATTCAAGCCATGTTTGTTCAGATAAGCCCTCAGATTGCTTGCCAAATTTTTGAGACACGCTTCATTTCTTGCCGATAACACAATAAGTGCAGGGTTTTGCTGTCCGGCAGTGCTCGTTCTGCTGTCAACAAACTCTTCCACCACCATATGTGCGTTAGTGCCGCTGTAGCCAAAAGAACTCACAGCCGCACGTCGGGGACTGACCTTATTTGCTGGCCAATCTTTTACCTGGGTATTGACATAGAAAGGAGTCTGTGCAAAGCCAATGTTTTCGTTGGGTTCGTTATAGTTTAGAGATGGTACAAGTTTTTTATTTTTTAAACACAGCAAAGTCTTGATTAATCCGCAGACACCAGCAGCGGTAGTAGTATGCCCGATATTCGTTTTTACCGAGCCTATGGCACAGTACTGTGTTTGTGTGGTGAAGTTTTTATAGGCAGCAGCAAGGGCGTTGACTTCTATCGGGTCGCCCAGCTGCGTACCAGTACCGTGAGCTTCGATGTAGCCAATTGTATTGGCGTCTATCTGGAATTTGCGGTATACAGACTCGATTAATGCAGTTTGAGACGGACCATTCGGTGCCATGATACCGTTGGTTTTTCCGTCTTGGTTAATAGCGGAGCCAATAATTAAACCGTATATTGAATCCCCGTCCGCTAATGCTGAGGACAAAGGTTTGAGAACGACAACGCCAACCGCTTCCCCAAGCACAAAGCCATTTGCCTCGCGATCAAATGCCCGACATACGCCGTCGGGAGATAACATTCCGGCACCTCCCAGACCGACGTGTAAAGCGGAACCAATCAGGGTGGAAGCACCGCCAGCCAAAGCCATGTCACTCTGCCCGGAACGGAGGTGTTCGCAGGCAAGATGAATGGCAACCAGAGAGGAGGAACAGGCGGTGTTAATGGGAATGCTCGGCCCTTTTAAATCCAGAAAATAGGAAACTCTTGCAGGCAATATCGCTTCACTATTGGTCATTGCATAGGGTACGTACCCCGCACGCTCGCCCTCTTTTACACCATAGTTTGTCGCAGAGCAGCCAACAAAAACAGCGCATGGCTTACCCTCTAGCGATCGCGGATTATATCCGGCATCTTCCAACGCAGACCAAGCTTGCTGTAAAAACAGCCTCTGTGCTGGGTCCATCCACTGCGCTTCTTGGGGAGAAATGGCAAAAAACAGCGGATCGAATTCAGTAATATTATCCATGAATCCCCCTTGCCGATGGGAAGTATCCGGCGCACCAGGTAAATCATTCACTGATTCCCGTTGCCAGCGATCGCGTGAAATTCGGGTCACGGAATTTTTACCTGCCACCAAATTATCCCAGAACCTTTGCACATTATCAGCACCGGGCACGCAGGCAGACATTCCTATCACAGCAATCGGTTCCTGGTGTGTTTGTAAAGCGTCTTGCAGTACTTGAAGCTGGCTTTGGGCATTTATTTGGGGAATGATTTTATTTTCTCTGTTACTTGAAAAGCCTAATTCTTGGCCCTCTTGGCTTCTTGGCAGTTCATTTTCGTCTACCTTCTCCATGAAGAACTCCATCAGGCGATCGCTAAATGTTTCAACAATATGCGCCGCCATACTTTCAATGGTAGTGTAATTAAATAGATCCGGACGTTTCAGACCAATTCCCAAGCGCTGATTTAATTGATTAACAATTGCAACAGACAAAATCGAGTCCACACCGTACTCGGAAAACGGCACATCAAGTTCCACACGAGTCCCCGCTATATCCAGTGATTCTGAAAGGACTTCCACAATCTGCGCTTCGACTTTTTTGATAAGCTGTGCGGGGCTGTAAGTGTTATTGACTTGGGTAACAACGCTGGGACTCAGACTCCTTCCAGCGTTTGAGATTGTTGGCTCGGGTTGCTTTTCCTCCATCTCCCAACTTTCCCGTATTTGATGGCTCATTATATTTTTCCGCAAACTCCAGCCATCACTTTGACCGACAATAATGTGCTGTCCCAATATTTCATTTTCGCCTTCCTCTCCTAGGGACACGACATTGTAAAAGCCCTCCTCTTCAAGCAAACTATGCCACATGGGGGCACTTAATAAAGGCCCGCCAGACATACGCACTCCAGCATCCTGATGGAGCCACCAACCTTCCAATAACCCGAAAGTCAGCGTAGCAAAACTTGTAAGAGTCGTAGCTTCGTTTAAAATTAACAAGCCGTGCCGCTTTAACAAGGCTTTAACGTGTTGTACTGTATTGCGAATAGATTGGGTTGCATGGAGGACATTTGCAGCTAACACGACATCGCAGGCACTGGGCAAAACATCACTGAAGGCGTCGCGTTCCCGCTCAATGTCCAAACGTTGAAATTGGACAAAGGGGTAATCCTTACCATAACGACGGCGACCGTACTGGACAAAATGCTCGGAAATATCAGTGTAATAATATTCTATATGTTTTCCGTAGGGTGCCAGACCTTTCAAAATCTCGTAGGTCATGCCACCAACTCCCGCCCCCACTTCTAAAAAGATAATTTTTTCCTGCAAAGTATCTGCATCTTTTTGACACTCGACCAAACGTGCTTTTACGTAGGCGACGGCAGCATCTCTCGCTTTAGCATTCAGCGCATCGGCGATATTCCCCTGATAAACGCCTTCCACCAATTCCATTGAGGCGTCTGGAAAAATAACATCCGTCGCTGCAACGGAACCCCGGATGATATCCGGGTAAGCCTGCAGGCAAATTCGTAACAGTTTTTCGTGGGATGCAAGTTCGGGATAGGGTTTTAACAAGTTCTGATGTTCGTCGTTATCCTTTGGCAAAGTGTTTTTCACTTCAACGTGCAAACCCTTCACCTCAATAAAGCCCGCCTTGTGCAGCAAGTTCAGCCATTCTTTGTAGAGCTGCTGGTACCTTTCCGGAATAGCCAATTTACTAGCTAGCGCCTGTTGCTCGTAGCATTCACCGAGCTGAGAAAACACGCCCATTGTCTGGAAACCACGCAGCAGTAAATAACAACCAAGACGATCCAACTGTTGCAGGGCTTGCTGGTGGCGCTGTCTGTCTTGCAAGGAGATGGATGGATTTTCGGTTGCGGTAATTACTGAATGAATCAGCCGGAGTAAAGCACTTTTTTGACTTGACTGCATGATTCCTACATCGTTCAAGCCAAAACGACTTAAGACATCTGGTTGAGCTTTAAAATAAGCGATTTGTGTAGCGTAGGATGCCAGACAGCGTTCAACAACTTCCATACCCTCTTGGGGATTAATTGATAGCACGCCCTGCTTGGCCATTCTTTGTCGGTAATCGTCCGTGGCAACAATGCCCACTTCGCCCCAATAGCCCCAGTTGATGATTTTTACCGGATAGTTTTGCTGCTGATTCTGGTACCGCGCCCAAGCATCTTCAAAGGTACAAGCACTGGCGTAATTGCTCTGGCCCGCATGACTCATAAAAGACTGTCCGGCAGAGAAAAACAACAGGAAGTCCAGAGGCTCATTGGATAGAGCTTGCTGAAGTACCACATTACCCTGTATTTTAGGAGCAAGTACTTTGTGTAGCGTTGTCTCATCCATATCGGCGATCGCTCGGTCTTCCAACACCAAAGCTGAATGAACAACGCCATCAATACGTCCAAAACTTGCTTTGGCTTGCTGCACCACTTGTTGCATGGATTCAAGATTGCAGACATCGGCTTGCTGGTACAGTATATTGGTACCCTGGGCTTTTAACAGTTGGAGTGCCTCCGGTGCCAAAGCCTCAACGCTGCGCCGTCCAACCCATACTAGTTTTGCTTGGACGTTTTCGAGCAGATACTGGCTGAGTACCAAACCCAAACCCCCAGCACCGCCAACAATCAAATATATACCCTGGGTTTTGAAAGAACTTCCTTGTGTACTGTCCAAATTTGCCTGGGTTAAAACACTGTGATAAAAATGCCCTTCCCGCCAGCACAGGATGCGCCCGTTCGTTGGTGGCTTCAAGGCAGCCAGCGCCTCGGCAAAGTTTGTGTTATGCTCAGATGTCTGCAATGCCCGATGATTGATATCTACGCAACTGACCTGCCAGAGATCGTATTCTTTCGTTAACGATTGAACAAAACCAACCACATCTGCGCCATAGGGGGCAATCTCCTCAGAGGCTTTGCACACCTGGGTTTGCTGAGTCACAATTTTAAGGGTCAGTTTGCTAGAATAGCAGTGGTAGGCTAAGAGTGCCTGAATCAAGCGGAAAAGTGCAATCAAACCCAGCGATTGGTTATTTTCAAGGCGTTCGAGGTTTAACTCCAAGCCGGAAGCTCCATCGGGTTCGGGCATGATAAAATAAAGTGTTAAAGCTCGATTTCGCTCAACCAACGCTTCCAATGCCAGCTGGGGAGATGCGAGAGCGAGTTTAAAGGCATTAAGGTCACGGACATTTAATTCAGACGACGGATTGTTACCAAGCTCAAAGCTAAGGACTTGAGTTGCCGCTGCTTGCTCGTGGCATTTTTTAATAGCATCTTTCACACCGAGCATTGTCGGTGGATAAAATATTACAACTGTGCCAGATGCTATTGCTGGCTTGGAGTGCGTTGGTTCGAGGCGTTGCCATTGGGGTAAATAAAACTGTCCGCCCAGGGTTGCTTTTTGATTGGGCTGATGTTGATTCTGACCTAACCCCCCAGCCCTCTTCTCTTGTAGGGAAGGGGGAGAAATTAAAGCCTCTCTCTTTGTAGGGGAGAGGTTCGGAGAGGGGTTTTCTAAATACTGTGGAAAGTCAGGATGTTGATTGGGCTGATCGCTGTTGCTAGCGGTTTCAGTGAAGTTAATTTTTTTTGACTCGTGAATCCAGTACGCTTCTTTGGCAAAGGGATAGGGTGGAAGGGATACTCGGTGATAAACTTGACCTTTGTAAATCTGCTGCCAGTCTAATTCAAAGCCTTTTAAATAAAGACCAGCAAGGGCCATGAGGTTATCTTTATAAGTGGTGCGATCGCTTCCATTTTCCAGGTTTTCTTTATTGTGAAGCTCTGCCACTGTCAAGTCAAAAACTTTTTTGCAAAATGCCTGTTCTTGTCGGCTCAATTTTTCCGCATTGCTAACAAGACCATCCAAATTTCCCTTCAGGGCATCTTGCAAAGCTTCAATGCAATCAACGACGAAAGCACAACGTTTCTTAAAATGGGCACGTCCGGTATTTAAAGTATAAGCGATCGCTCCTAAAGTTGCCCGCTCTTGATTGCGTGCCAAATACTCATTTAAATCCTTTACTTTATGTTTTAGCGCTTCATCAGTTTTCGCTGATAAACAAATTAAATAAAACGGTTTCTTACTGTCAGCAATTAGCTGCACGGGCGCTTCCCCAACAACAAGGTGGGCATTAGTACCGCTATGACCAAAAGAGTTTATAGCCGCCATTAATGGCTCACCGGGCTTAGCTTCCCAGTTTTGCAATTGCTCGACAATACACAGACCTGTATCGCTAAAATCGATCAGAGGGTTGAGTTTGTTAAAATTCACCAAACCCGGTAACTGTCGGTGTTTTATGGATAATAAAATCTTGATCAAACCTATGACACCTGCAGCCGCAGCCGTATGTCCTATATTTGATTTAACTGAACCTACTCCACAGCGGAAGTCTGGGCCTGCATCGAGCGCAGAAAACACTTTCTTGAGTGCATTTGCCTCAACCGGATCGCCCAATTTGGTTCCGGTGCCATGAGCCTCGATATAGCTAATTTTACTAATATCAATATTATATTCTTGATAAATTCGCTTTATTAATTTTTCTTGGGCGAGCCCGTTGGGTGCGGTAATGCCGTTGCTTCTACCGTCCTGATTAATGCCACTGCCTTTGATAACACCATAAATCAAATCACCATCATCCAGGGCATTCTGTAGTTTTTTTAACACCACCACGCCGACACCTTCCCCCAGAACGGTACCATTGGCAGCTTCGTCAAAGGTACGGCATTCCCCAGAAGCTGAGAGCATTTCAATGGATGACAGACAGACTAGTAACTCGCTATTGAGATTGGTAAACACTCCTCCAGCCAAGGCAATATCGTTCTCGCCATAACGAAGACTCTCACAAGCCAGATGAATGGCAACTAAGGAAGAGGAACAGCCGGAATTAATCACCATAGCTGGTCCCTGCAAATTGAGAAAATAAGAGATTCTGGAAGCAACAAGGGCTTCAGAGGAGCCAGTAAAACCCTGTTGGCTGTAACCATTGGGTTCGCACCCGACATAGATGCCGCAACGCCACTGTGAAAGATTTTCATTCACAATCCCAGCATCTTCCAGTGCTCGATAGGCTTCCTGCATGAACACCCGCTGAGAAGGATTCATCTCGGCGGCTTCTTTGGGAGAAATTTCAAAAAACAAAGGGTCAAAATAGGCTTGTTCTTCTAAAATGCCGCCCCATTTGCAATAACATTTTCCTGGTTGCGGCTCCGGGCTGTACATCTGACGATTCAGACGGCTTTCGGGCAGTTCGCCTACACTATGGATGCCTGCTTTCAAATTTTGCCAAAATTGCTGGGTGTTTGTCGCACCCGGAAACTGACCCGACATACCAATAATTGCTATGTCACGAAAATCTGTATTCCTCTTGCGATCGCCATTACTGTCAGGCTCTTGCAAGGAGTTATAAAGACCATTGCTGCATGGAATATCTGAGGTTTTGTTTTTTGCTTTTTCTGTTAATTTGATTTCGTTTATTTCGGTTTTGTTTTCTTGAATCTGAACTACTTTTTCTACGGTTTGTTTTAGTACGGATAGCTCGTTTTTATAGCGATGGACAATAAATTCGGTAAGACGTTCTACTGTAGTATAATTAAATAACTCTGAAGGGTTTAACTTAATTCCAAGCGCCTCATTAATTTTATCGACAAAGTTAAGCATGAGAATTGAATCCACACCATAATCTGAAAATGTGGTATGGGTGTTGAGTCGGCCTTGTTCGATTTTTATGCACAGGCTCAATTGTGTCATCAGGCTAGCTTCAACTGAGGCGGCGATTTCTGTTGATGAGAGCGTCGCTTGTCCTTTTTGCCTAACGGGGGTTATTGAGGTGGCTATCTTGGGTGTTATTAAAGGTGGACTTTCGATTTTACCATCACTTTGCGCGATGATAATTTGCTGCCCCAAAGCTTGAGCTTCTTCATCTAACAGGATGACATGGTGAAAATGCTGTTTTTCCAGTATTAGCTGCCAATTTTTAGCTGACAGAGCAGGCGACCCTGGCAGACGAATGGTTTCGTCATCATACAACCACCAGCCATCCAATAAACCAAAGGTCATCGTGAGAAAGGGCGAAACTTCCGTCAACTCATTTAATACCAAGAGCCCATCGCGCTTGAGCAATGTTTTAACATTTTGCAAGGTTCTACTGATGTTGTGTGTGGCGTGCAAAACGTTAGCTGCTACTACAATATCGATACTAGCGGGCTCGAACCCTTGTTCGGTCACAGCTTGTTCGATATTTAACAATTGGGTTTTTATAAAGGAATACTGCTTGCAAAAAGTTTCATCGGCGTGAATCAGGAAGCGTTTTGATATATCGGTATAAATATAGCGTAACCAATTTGAGTAGCTATTCAGGGCTTTAAATAAGAATTCACTGGTGCCACCAGTACCCGCGCCGATTTCCAAGATTTGTATTTTCTCTCCCACACTCAGGCTTGGTAACGCCTGTTGTACGGCAGCGGTCACAACGTCGGCCACCCGTAAGTTGAAATATTCAGCGGAGGGATGTTCTTTATAAATTGCTTCCACTCGTTCCATCGAGGAATGGGCGAATATAACTTCTGTGGCTGGTTTGCGTCCGGTCAAAATTTCCGGAAGTTCTTTCAGGCAGGGCACGAGGATATCCAGTTGCGGCTTTAATAGGGGATAGGATTTACGCAACCGATTTGCTTCCCCATCTATATCAATGGAGCGAATTTGTTTCTCAAGGACGTCGTATTTTTCTTTTAAAAGAATTTGTGAGCCGCAATCTTTAATTTTCCCTGCCCGAATAAGAATTTGAACGATCTCACCCCACAAACGACGGTACTTGTCCGGAATATCGATCTCCTTTCCCAGCTCTTCAGTATCACGTAAATCCGTCATGGATTCCAAAATACCAAGGGTTTTTAGGGCTTTAAAAATTCCATGGACTATTAATTCTTCTATCAATTTACGAGGGTGAGTTGACGATGCTTTCACTATTAACTCCCTTTTCTTTGATAAACCTTTTACTTTATGTAAGTAAATTGGCGTAAATAAACACAACTATCTATTAGGGCCGTTACTGGTTAGTGGGCTTTAAAGCTTTTAACAGGAGTGTACATAGTTAAGTTTTATTGTGCCGATTTACTGAAATGGGCGGGAATTAACAGAACTACGTTACAAAATGTAAATGTCTCTAAAACCCCAACTAATGACAAATGACCAAGGACAAAGGACAATCAAAACTGGTCAGCCTCAATCAACAAGCGGTTTAGCATGGAAGAACGATCTGGTAATGCAGCAATTAGAGTATTTTTCATAACTGAAACCCCTAAATTTTTCAAAATTTCATCCGATGCTTTAGTGACTACTACTTGTTCCGATTCGTGAGCCAATATTCTTTCTAAAGATTCCATTCCTTCCTCAGCACTCAGGCTGTAAATCCCCTTCTTTCTGAGGTAAGCTTCGTACTGTTCGTGTTTACTCTCAAAATCGGCTGGTTGCTTGCGTGACCAATAACCCCAGTTTATAGTCTTTACGGGATAAGCAACCTGCCTATTCATTTCACGGGCAAAGGCATCTTGGAACATACACCCCGCTATGTAACTACTCATATTTGCTGACATAAATTTTAAGCGTTGAGCAAAACTTTGCATAGAGGAGAAAAACACCAGAAAATCCAGTGGTTCGTTTTTAAGCACGGAGTAAAGAGCCAGCGCAGATTTTACCTTGCCATCAAAGGAACCAGCGCGGAACTGCTCTTCACTAAGATTCCTCATCGGCAAGCCTTGAGGAACCATCACCAGGTTAAATACACCATTAATGTTTTTCTTTTCTTGTTTAATCTCATTAAACACCGCTCTGGTTTCTTCCTCAGACCAAGTTTTCACACTCATGTATCGGGGACGAGAACCTAACGCAGCGATCGCTTCTATTTTGCTGTCTATCCGCTCATCCCGTTCCCGTCTCCCCAACCAGATAACCTCTGCTTGATAGGTTTGTACTAGGTATTGGGTAAGGAGACTACCTACGTGTCCCGCTCCGCCAGCTAGTACGTAAACGCCTTTGTGACGCAGGCAACTGCGTACCGGGTGGGGTAAATCCAACTGTTCCAGTTTTCTAACGTAAGTACTCCCGTTTCGCTCCACAATTACATTTAAAGTTTGGCGATCGCCGTTTTGCGCCAACAAAGGAGGAACAAGAGAACCCCCCGCGCTTCCAGAAGACAGCGAATTTTGGCGATCGTATAGATTAACCTGCCAGTGAACGTGCTCCTGAGCCAATGAAGTAACCAATCCTACAATAACAGATGCATAGGGGTCAACTCGCTCCTCTTCCTGCAAGGCATAGGCACCATTCGTCAACAATGTCCATTGCAAGGGCATCTCAGCATAACCCAACTGCTCCAATCTTCTTACCAAAGCCAGTAAACACATCACGTACCATGGCTCGCGAATAGTTTTTTGGGAACCATTTTGGGATAGAAGGAATGTTTCATTTGAGGTAGCGAGAAAACAAATATTGCTCAGTGGCGATGTAAGTTGCTTTAATTGATTTCCCAGGTAGTCAAATTGATAATTTTCTGCGTATGGAAGGCAAACAGAGAGAATCTCATGTTTCTGCTCCCGATAAATTTTCAGTAGGTTTTCCGCCTCTGATGCGTTTTCTTCATGGTAAATTAATAAAGTTGTGCCGTCAGTATCCCGTTCCTCAGACGTTGTATTCCTATAGGCCAAACGCTGCCAAACTGGAACATAAAGCAGCTTTTCCAAGTTAACCTTTTTCAAGGTTTTGAGTTTAATACCACTGTAACGAACCGCCACTTGACCCCGCCGATCTAAAATTTGCACATTGAGTTCCTGCTGCGCTCCTTGTACGACATAGACATAGGCTGGTTGCTCTGCATCATCCCATCGTTCCACTTTCTGTACGAAAAAGGGAATCCCACCTCCTTGTTGAGAGGAATCAATCCAACGACAAGCAAGTAAAGCCGCAACAAAAGTTGCAGGATGGAAAAGGTATTCAGCATTCTGTTGAATTGGTATATCAATGGCTATAAGTGCCTCCCTGCCTGCAGCCCAAGCTTCTGTTGCTCCTTGATAAAGAGTTCCCACAACCTGATTTGTTTCAAGTGATCGATATGGTTCTTTCGGTAACTCTTGTTTAAGCATAGCGTCTTTTAAGCGGTTAATATCTAGCACCCAGGGTGCTTCCAGAGCCTGCGTCCAATAGCCATAGCCACGACAGTAAACCGTGTTTTCATCCCCTGCATCACCCAAAACCCGGTATTGAAAAGTATCTTGTTCCACTTCCACCACCAGTTGCACGGGGTATTCATCAAGAACATAAAGTGGAGTGAGCCAGAATAAATCCTGTAAAACGGCAACCTTACCAGGTACTATCTGCTTTAAATTGGTCAACACCATTTCCAGGAAACCCACGGCCGGAAAAACAGGTTTGCTATCAATAGTGTGTTGCGCCAAAAGCAGTTCCGTAGACCTTAAGACTTTTTTAAAAATATAGTCTCGAACGTTACATATTTGCGCTACAATTTCCTCTTCTCTCTCACTTAAAAAATCTAATTCTTGGCGCTCTTGGCGTCTTGGCGGTTCATTCTTCATCCCCATCTCATGCAACGCCTCTTTTCCAGGTTGAGAAACCTCCACTGAAATCGATGAATCAAACCAGTAACAGTCTTTAGAAAAAGGATAGGTGGGTAAAGGAACTCGCTTAGGTTTCACCGCTCTCGGTAACTGAGCCCAGTCTAAAGTTATACCCGATACCCACCAAGAAGCCAACTTCTCCAGTTCCCGATTGTTCAAAGCAGTTAACAAGTCAACAGAAGAAACCGCAGAAGATTTCACCTCTGCTTCCTTAACTTCACTCAAATAAAAATTCCCATCATTCGTCCTATCTGCCAGAAAATCCAACAATTTTTGCTTCAAAATATCCTTGGTATCTACAGTAAAAGCCACCCGTTTTTCCATCGCTTCGCGTCCCACCTGTAGAGTGTATGCGATGTCAGAAAGAGCATAGGATGGTGCATTCAGCATAAAACGATAGAGATTTCTGGCAACTTCCTTGAGCCGTTCCTGATTTTTTGCTGATAGGAGAATTAAAGCCTCTCCTTCTTTCTTTGTTCCTGTATACTGTTTTTCATCTTCTTCTACATACTCCTCAACCACTATATGTGCATTGGTTCCGCTAAAGCCAAAGCTGCTAATAGCGGCTCGCCTCATCTCTCCTTCCCCAACAAACCAATCCTTAAGTTCTGTATTGACGTAAAAGGGGCTGTTTTCAAAATCGATATGTTCGTTGCTCTTTTCAAAATTCAACGATGGCACTAATTTGCGGTGCTTTAAACATAACAAGACCTTAATAAAACCCACAATTCCTGCTGCTGTAGCCGCATGACCGATGTTGCTTTTAACCGAGCCTATAGCGCAATAGCGTTTTTTATCGGTATAAGCTCGAAAGGCTTTGGTAAGGGCATCGATTTCGATAGGGTCACCCAACTTTGTTCCCGTACCGTGTGCTTCAATATAACCGATTGTGGCTGGGTCGAGATTTGCGTTCTGGTATACACTTTGTTCTAATTCACACTGGGAAGCCACGCTGGGGGCGGTAATACCGTAAGTCCGTCCGTCTTGATTGCAGCCCGACCCCAGGATAACCCCATAAATATGGTCCCCATCTCTGCAAGCCGCTTCAAGGGACTTTAAGACCACAGCCCCGACTCCTTCTCCAGGAACAAACCCATCCGCTCTTTCATCAAAGGTTTTACATTTTCCATCCGGTGCAAGCATCCTCGCATTACTTGCGACAATATGGAAATGAGGGGTCGTACCAATATAGACACCACCAGCGATGACCATATCGCTTTCACCCTGAAGGATACTCTGACAACCCAAGTGTATCGCCACCAGCGATGAGGAACAAGCTGTGTCAACTGTAATACTGGGTCCTTTGAGATTTAAGAAATAGGAAATGCGTGCAGCGATAAGGGAACCAGCATTACCCCAAAAAGATTGAGGCTCGCAGGGTACTCCCGCTTCACGCATTTTGATGCGATAATCACCAGGGTCCGCACCAACAAAAACACCACATTTTGTGTTAGATATCGATGCATTTGCATAGCCTGCATCTTCCAGGGCTTTCCATGCTTCTTCTAAAAAGAGCCTCTGTTGTGGATCGGTGAGCTCCGCCTCTCTACCCGACAATTTAAAAAAGAGGGCGTCAAATTTGTCGATATCGGTTAAGAATCCCCCCCATTTGCAGTAGGTTTTATCGAGATGCTGGGGATTGGAGTCGTAGTAGGCGTTGATGTCCCACCGCTCCGAAGGAACATCGGTAATGCTATCTTTCCCGTTAGCCAGGTTATTCCAAAATTCTTCTACAATGGAAGCTCCCGGAAAACGTCCGGACATACCGATAACGGCGATGGGCGAAACGGACTGCTTTTGTTTGGGAGGTGTTGAAATAAATTGCTTTGTTTTGGGAGGAACTGTGACAACAACTTTACCTATGTTTTCCCTTTGTTGCAAACAGTAATAAGCATCGCGAATGCGATCGAAGGAGAAACTGTGGCTTAAGGTTGGCACTATCTTTCTTTCTGCAAGGACTTGAGCCATAACTGCCAAGTGTTGTGTAAGCAGTTTTGGCTGTTTGGTATACAATCTGCTCATGTCAATTGACTGGAAAGTCTGATTATCTACCAAGTGAGACAAGTCAAGCTGTCGGGAATTCTTCAGCCCAGCCATAGCAATTTCGATATAGCGTCCGCCGGGAGCAAGAAGATTTAAACCTTTCTGGATTGCCTCATCGGACAAGGTATTAAAGACGACATCAACCCCTTGCCCGTTGGTCATCTCTAAAATTCTTTGGGTAAAATCTTCCGTGCGGTAATTGATAAGGTTATGAACGCCTTTCTTTCTTAAGTATTCCAATTTCGCCGGTGAACCAGCTGTTGCATAAATCTCTGCACCTTTTAAAGTGGCTAATTGAACCCCAATCAATCCGACGCCCCCCGCAGCGGTTTGAATGAGAACCTTTTCACCGGGTTTCACGTTGGCTAAGTTAAAGGCGTGGTTCATGGTTAAAAAAGCTACGGGGAAAGAACACGCCTCTTCGTGGGTTAAACCGGAAGGTTTTTTCACTGCATTCTCTTCCCTAACGACAACTAGCCCGGAGTGCCCTCCCATAGATGTCCCCATGACGGCGATCACTTCATCTCCAGGTTGAAAACGTCGTACTTTTGCCCCAGTACGCAAGACCACACCAGAAACTTCCGAACCCGGTGTAAATGGATAGGGGGGCAGATTGGGGTACAACCCGCGCAGGCACAGCACATCTGCAAAGTTGAGAGAGAAAGCCCTGACCTCGATTTCTATTTCTCCCTCACCAAGGACAGTGGCTTGGATGGCACGAATTTCTAAATCTTCAGGGGAACCCGGTTTTGTAACAAAAACAGCCTGATACGGAGAAGGCGATCGCTCCTCTTCAATTTTCTCTACCTGCGTGTTGTTGACCTTCAATGAATCAACGGTCTCCCATGTCTTACGAGAGACAGGTATTGAGGCTTCTGAAGGTTCAGGAAATTTCACGGCTTCCTCAGATTGTAGAGATTCTGGAGATTCTACAGGCTCTGGAGGTACCGAGGATTCTGGGGGCTCTGATAGTTCCGATTCTAACAATGCTTTAATCTGTGTACTGTACTCATCAAGAATGGCATTGGAAAAACCTTCTATATTGGCATGATCGAAGAGTGCTGTGGTTCTTAGCTGAAGTTTGAGAGTTTTATTAATTCTGTTGATGAGGTCTACCCCGGTAATGGAATCTACCCCGTAATCGGAGAGCGGTTTTTTGATATTGATATCTTCCGGGCTCACGTCTAAGGCTTGGACAAGGTTCTCGGCAATCTTCTCCTCAATATAGGTTTTGAGGTCAGTTGCCTTTCTGGCTCTTTCAGGTTTAGCCTGCTGAATGACTGGCGATCGCGACTTCACCGGGCTAGCTTTTGTTATGGTAGTCGTTGCTGTAGATTTGCGATCGCGCCGTATTATACCATTACTTTCTGCAATAATAACATCTTGACCAAAATCCCAACGCCCTTGAGAAGATTCGTTAAGGCTTAAAATAGAGCGGAACCCTTCCTCATGTAAAACCTCTCTCCACATAGCTAAGCTAAGGGTAGGACCACCGGCTAGCCGTCCCTCTTCATCATCGTAGAGCCACCACCCCTTCAGTAACCCAAAGGTATAGGTCAAGAAGTTTAGATTTTTTACCCCCTCATTGATAATGAGCCACCCATTGGTCTTAAGAAGGGCTTTGGCGTGACGAAGAGTATTATTTATTCTCCGTGTTGCGTGGAAGACATTGGTGGCAATAACGATGTCAAAATCGGACAATTCGTAACCTTGGGTTTTCACATCCTTTTCGATATCCAGTATTTTGAAATCCACAAAAGGATTGTCCGCCCCAAAAGCCTTCCTGCCATAATTGATTAGCCCTGGAGAAATATCGGTGTAGATATAGGAGAGATGTTCGCCGTATGCCCGCACCGCATCAAATACCATAGTACTGGTAGAGCCAGTTCCCGCACCCACTTCCAAAATCTTAATTTTTCCGTTTTTGCCTAATTTGGGAATGTGGTGACGAAGGTAGGCGGCGACGTTACTTGCCACACATTGGTTGTAGTGGTCAACCTGAGCGTTTCCTTTGTAAATACCCTCAACTCGTTCCATTGAGGAATTCGGAAACATAACGTCTGTCCCTGGGATTTCCCCACGAAGCACGTCCAAACAGGCATTCATGCAAACCCATACCAGGTTGATATGAGTTTTCATGTCAGGATAAAAGGAAAGCAATTGATTCTTTTCTTCTTCGACAAGTCTAATTGCTTCCCGCACCGAAGCAGTCTCTACTGCGGTGGCAGATACAATTTTTTGTCCTTGAATCCAAATCCATCCGGCACGAGAGAGAATGTTCAATAATTCATCGAATAAACGCCAATAGTCAGGTATAATGGATAGCCTGGTTCTCAACTGTTCTTTGTCGTATTCCTCGTAAGCATTGCGGAATATTCCTGCCTTATGGAAACACAGCAGGGTGAGATGTAACCCCAGGTGATCGATTTCAACAAAACACTGCTTGGTTATTTCCGATTCGTGAAATCCCCCTAGAGTACGGTCTATCAGGGTATTTAGGAGAGGGGGAGTTTCTTCGGGAGAGAAGGATAACTCTTGGCTGAAGTCAACATTAATTCCTGCAAGGAATTTTTCATTCGCGTTTATGGGCATGACTTGATTCAACGGATGGGACAGAACCCTAGTAATTGACTCCATTCCCTGTTCCGGTTGAATTGAGTAAAGACCACCCGCCGCCAACTTTTTGTTAAAGTCCTCGGAGGCGACAATTCCTACAGTTCCCCAGTAACCCCAGTTTATTACCTTGACAGGAAAACCTTTTTTCTTAGCGAGGCTGTGAGCATAGGCATCTTTGAACGTACAACCTGCCGCGTAATTCGCTTGACCTGCGTTGCCTGAAAAAGCGATCGCCGATGAGAAGAACAACATAAAGTCAAGAGATTCTTCGTGAAAGATTTTATGTAAGATAACACTGCCCCGTACTTTTATATCCAAAGCCATACGTAAAGTGGACTCATCCATGTTTTCCAGGGTCTTATCCTTTAAGATAATAGCCGAATGAAAAACTCCATGAATCTTTCCGTATCGGGTGCGAGCCTCTGCCACCGCCTTTTTCATACTATCCAAATCGGTGGCGTCGGCTTTTAAGTACAAAATGTTGCCACCTTTGGATTCTATAGTTCTAATTGTTTCTTTCTTTTGTGCGTCTAATTCGCTCCTGCCCACAAGAATTACTTTGGCTTGGACGGCTTCTGTTAGATAACGACAAAGTTCTAAACCGATACCACCGGCTCCTCCTAGAATGAAATAAACACCTTTTGTGCGAAAAGGCATTTTTGGAACGGAAGGCAGGTTGATAGGGAGCAATGTGCGTACATAACGTCTTCCTCTACGCAGTGCTACCACCTCACCTTGAGGATGAGGTGGTTCGGTTAGGATAGGAGCTACCCACGTCTGTCGTTTTTCCTCTGTTGCTTCAGTTGCAAAATCGTCAAGGTCGATGTCCAAGCAACTCACTTCCAGTTGCGGGTATTCTCTAGCCAGGGAAGAGGTAAAACCCTGTAAGCTGGCAGTAAGAGGGTTGATCGCCTCTTCCGATTTTATTTGATACGCTCTATTCGTAAGTACCTTTAGGCACAAGGGATTGGTAAAGTTGTGTGAAATAATTCCCTTAAAAAGTCGAAAAAGTGATACTATTCCTTGAAGCTGGCTTTCTTCCAGAACTTCAAGGTTGTCATCACCCCATTGTGTTTGGTTCCCACTCAAAAAGTAGATGGTGAGAGGAGACGAGCCGACCTTTTCCATTAAAGCAGGGATGCAGTGATTCCAGGCTAGCGGGTCGTCAGCTTTTACCTCCCAAAGGTTTTCCCCCAGTCTTCCAGATGCTAACCCCAATTGAACCCGAAAACATTTGTGGCTGCTGTGGGCACTGGTAATAGCATCTGCTAAAGGCAAACAAGACAGGGGATACACCAACAAACAGCTTTCTTCCGTTAGGTTTGGCAGGGGGGATTGATTGTTGTCTTCCAACCTCCAACTAGGGGCATAGAAAAATTCAGCTAAGGGGTCTTTGAGTTTTCTCAGGACAACGTCACTTAGCTTGAGGCACACCTGACCCCGTTCATCTGCAAGCACCACATTATACCGCGATTTACCCAAAATTTTGACATATGCGTAACCACGGGTTGGCAACGGGCGAATTCGCTCCACTTTTTCTACAGCATAAGGTAGCATCGGTTGTCCGCTTCTCGTTTGAAGAGCGTCGAAAAGACCGCCGATGACTTGGAGAGCGCTATCTACTATAGTGGGATGCAGTTGGTATCGTTTAAAGTCGCTTTCGCAAGCAGCAGGTAGCTGAAGCAAACCAATGGCTTCTTCATCGTTTCCCCAAATTTGTTCGAGCCCTTGGAACTGAATTCCATACTCAACACCCTTTTCCCGGCATATGGTGTAATGAGTTAGTTTGTCTATTGTTCTGCGGAAGCATCGTGTTTTGATATCTTCTACGGACAATGGTGGTTCTTTAGGAACCTCTTTTTCCTGAGCTAAAACGAACTCACCTTGGGCGTGGATCGTATCTCCGCAACGAATTTCAAAACCGAACTCTTTGTCCTTTTGAGTAATGACAATATTAATTTTTTTCCCTTTTTCAGGTATAATAACGGGCTGTAACCAAAGAACTTTGGCAACATCGTATTGTTCGTTTGGTCGAACCGAGGAAAAGGCTGCGATCGCAATTTCAAGAATTCCCACCCCAGGAAGAACGGGCTGATTTTTCACGCGATGGTCGCTAACAATCCAATCCGTATCGGACAAAGTCTTGTAAAATACAGCTCCAACGCCTACACTTGCTTGAACATCAAATCCATCTAATAAAGGATGTAAGGAAACAACTGGCGATTTTGCATCTTGAGACATCCCCACTTCGGGAATCCAATAGCGTTTCTGAGCGAAGGGATACGTTGGCAAAGAAGAACGGTGTGGCTTAGATTCACCATACAGGAACTGCCAATCAATGTTTGCACCTTTAGTCCACAGCACAGCTAATTTATCAAGCTCTCGATCGCGAAGCAATTGCTGAACAAAGCTTTCTCCGATTTTTCCTTGGAGAAGTGTTTCAATTTCTGTATCTGTGGTTTGCAAGCTACCTCGGTAACAGTATTCGCTTTCTGTCAATCCTTGGTAATACCGCAACAATTTTTCACGAAGTTCTTCCAGGCTAAATACAATCAAGGCTAATCGTTCTTCCATCGCCTCACGACCTACTTGTAAAGTATAGGCAATGCTTTGGAGCGACGGATGAGCATTGGAGGAGGGGGAACCAGGGATGAACTCAGCAAGTTTTCTGGCGTATTCCTTCAGGGAATTTTCATTCTTTGCTGACAAGAGAATCAAGACAGATTGTCCGTTTGTTTCGGCGCTTGGCTTTCCGTTGTTTCTGTCTGCATATTCCTCTAATATTAGATGTGCGTTTGCCCCACCCGCACCAAAGGAACTAATGCCTGCTCTCCGGGGATAAGTCTTTTCCCCATCCCCTTCCTTAATAATCGGTCTTTCCCATGTGTCTAGTTTTCGCTGTAGATAAAAGGGAGACTGCTCAAAACGGATGTTCGGATTGACAGTTTCCGAGTGGATGGAGGGTGGAAGTTGTTTGTGTTTCAGCTGTAGAACCACCTTCGTCAGGGCAGCTATACCGGCGGCGGCTTCTAAATGCCCGATATTAGCCTTTGCAGAACCAATGCTGCAAAATTGTGTGTCCTTCGTATCTTGCTGGTAAGCTTGTATTAAACCGGAAATTTCAATAGGGTCTCCCAACTCGGTACCAGTACCGTGTGCCTCTACATAACTAATAGTGCGGGCGTTGACATTTGCTTTTTCCAGAACTTCTTTAATCAATGCACCCTGCGCGTTGGGATTGGGTACGGTGTAGCCGTTGGTTTTCCCTCCGTGATTAAGGGAACTTCCTTTAATAACAGCATAAATATGGTCTTCATCCCTGATTGCCTTATCTAATGGTTTCAGCAGAATTGCCCCTATGCCTTCCCCCGGTACGTAACCGTCGCCTCCCTCGCCGAAGCTGCGACAACGTCCGTCACTGGAAGCAAATCCGTTTTGACCTAATTGCAGATATTTATTTGGGTGAAGAGATAAATTAACCCCCCCAGCTAAAGCTAAATCGCAGTCCCCACGTTTGATGGATTCGCATGCTAAATGGATAGCAGTTAGGGAGGAAGAGCACATCGTATCTACAGCCAGACTTGGGCCGCTAAAGTTAAAGAAGTAGGATACCCGATTGGCTATGGAGGAGAGAGAGTAACCGAGGAACATCGGCTTACCTTTGGCGGTTTCTTCCACTCCCAGCAACTGATATTCCAAATAAAGTGCTCCAACAAAAACGCCGACTTTTTCTTTTTGAAATTTATCCCTCGTATAGCCACTATCTTCGATGGTTTCCCAGGATACCTGTAAAAACAGGCGTTCCTGCGGGTCCATAATTTGAGCTTCTTTTGGAGCTATGTTAAAAAACAAGGGGTCGAAGCGATCGACATTATTGATGAAACCTCCCCACTTGCAATAGCTTTTTCCTCTTTTATTCTTCTCTGGGTCATAATACTGGCGGTAATCCCAACGTTCCCGAGGGATTTCGGTAACACAGTTTTTTCCTGTTTTTAGGTTTTCCCAAAAGGTTTCCACATTGTCTGCCTGGGGATAGCGACCGCTTATGCCTATAATCGCAATTTCTTGACATTGTTGGTTGGGCTGTTTGCTAACAGTTTTAACTGCAACTGTTGGTTGCACGACATCAAGCTTTTTTATGTCAGAATCGAAACTTTTGACGGTTTCCACTCCGTTACCCGACTTTTCATTTGACACCTTTTCCCAATTCTTGAGCAATGAGGTTTGATGGTGATCGATAAAATATTCAGTCAGTTCGGACAGATTTTGTCGCTCAAAGAATAGGGTTTTAGGCAATTCACCAAAATGGGCTTCTAGTTCCTGATTTAGGCTTAAGATGGCAACCGAATCAATTCCGTATCTCTCAAAAGGCGCTGAGGCTTGAATTTTGGCGACAGGAATTTTGAGGGCTTTTGACAGAATCTCTTTTAGATAACTCTCAATTTCTTTACGGAAATTCTCTAAATTTGTTGAAGTTGTGCGATCGCCGGATGGGTTATCTTTATCCTCTTCGTCTTGAGTTTTATCCTCCCCAGTAGCCGTTGCTGCTTCCCCCGTAGTTGGCAGCTCTTCCGGAATCCAGTACCGTTCTCTAGCAAACGGGTAAGTTGGTAAAGACATGATTTTGAGAGTTGAACCTGGGTACAGCGCCAACCAATCGATCTCCCCTCCCCCAATCCATAACTTAGCCAATTTGTCAAGTAAAATCTCTTTTTCGACACGCTCTTCTGCGATGGATGAACTAACCTCCCCTTTTATAGTTCCATAATAAACATGGGCTTGGTTCTCGCGACCTTCAATATAGTCCCTCAACTTTTCCCTTAATTCTTCGCTACTGGACACAATCAAGGACAGGCGTTCTTCCATAGCCAGCCGTCCCACTTGAAGCGTGTAGGCTAAACGCGATAGATCTACATTGTTTGCATCGTCAAGATAACGGCAGAAATTCCCCGCCATTTCTTTGAGCCGCTCTTTGTTCCTGGCGGACAGGACAATAAGTACGGCTTCTCCCTTTTTCCAAGAAGGGCAACTGGGAGTTAACTCCTCTTGATATTCTTCAACAACGATATGGCAATTCGAGCCGCTAAACCCAAAGGAATTGATAGCCGCTCTTCTAGAATAAGGGTAATTCGGCTGCCAATCACGCAACGTTTTGTTTATATAGAAGGGGCTTTCGGCAAAATCATTATGGGTATTCTCCTTTTCCACATAAAGAGTGGGAGGAATCATTTTGTGACGCAAGGAAAGGAGCACTTTAATCAAACTTACGACCCCCGCAGCCGCAGAGGTGTGCCCGATATTACTCTTAACCGAGGCAAGGGCACAGTACTGTTTCTTCGCAGTATAAGTACGGAATGCCTCTGTCAGCGCCTCCACTTCGATAGGATCGCCTAACTTAGTACCCGTTCCGTGGGCTTCAATATAGGAAATACTTTCGGGGTGAACACCGTACTGCTGGTATACCGCCAACTCCAGTTCTGACTGAGACTTGCCACTGGGCGCGGTAATTCCGTTGGTTTTTCCATCCTGATTCGTACCCGTTCCCTTGATAACCCCGTAGATTGTATCTCCATCCGCTATAGCCCGATTCAAAGGTTTCAGGGCTACCACAGCAACAGCCTCGCCCACAACAATGCCATCAGCACTGTCATCAAAAGCCCTGCATTTGCCTGTAGGCGAAACCATCCCTGCTTTACTCATTTCAACATAAAGCTGTTCCGACAGGTAAAGAGTTACGCCACCAACCAGCATGACATCTGCTTCCCCGTCCCGGAGACTTTTGCAAGCTAAGTGAACCGCCATTAAGGAGGAAGAACACGCGGTATCTACGGTCATGACCGGGCCTCTCAAGTTTAGAAAATAGGCGACACGAGAGGCAAGAATCGAGTTGGCATTGCCCAGCATGACTTGCCCGTGACTCTTAATTTGACCGTTTTTATATAGAAGTGCTTTATAATCGTTATAAATAACTCCCGCGAATACGCCGCACTTCACGCTCTTCAGCCTCTGTCCCACATAACCAGCGTCTTCGAGGGTATGCCAACAGGTTTCCAGAAAAAGACGTTGTTGTGGGTCCATGACCTCCGCTTCTACGGGGGAAATGTTAAAAAACAGGGGATCGAATTTATCAACATCCCGCAGGAATCCTCCCCATTTGCTATTGCTGCAATTTGGTTTTTGTGGGTCGGGGTCGTAATATTTTTGCACGTCCCAGCGACTTGGGGGCACATCTGTGATAGAATCTATACCTTGTCGGATATTTTCCCAGAATTCCGATAGGTTATCAGCCCCCGGAAAACGTCCGGACATCCCAATTACGGCAATATCCGTTGTGCTGTTTGTTTCGGAAGGCTTTGCCACGACTTGGGCGGGGATTTTCCCTGCTTCCTTGTTCGGAGTATTGCTTTCAGGAGCCTTCACTGTAACCTGAGCGGTGACTTTGTCTGCCTCTTTTGGAGCATCGCTTTTTAGGGTCGGGATTTTCAGTGTTTTACCATAGCAAGTAACAATAAACTGGCTGAGGTCTCTGATGCTTGAATAATCGTAGATGACTTGAATTTTTAATTTCAGGTCAAACTCGCGGTTGATTGCATCTATGAGTAACACACCTTGCAAGGAGCCCACTCCGTAATCGGCAAAGCGAGCCGTGACATCAATATCATCCGGCTTCATTTCCATCTCTCGGCTGGTTATCTCTACCAGTTTCTTTTCAAGAGATTTGTTATCAATTTCATCGCCTGCAGTTGTAATGAGGTTTTCTTCCAAAGAAGGAGTCTGTAAAAGGGCGGAGTGTGGGGGAACCGATTTTCTCTGGGCGGGTTGTTCCGGTGCTCGAGGGAGGCGATCGCTTGCCTCTTTATAAAACACGGGATAATCAAATTGACGCTGGTTAAATTCCAGTAACTCCTCTTTAGTCTCGTTAGGAGCCGCCTTTCCGATAGTTAAAAGAAGATAACGTAAAACTTTTTTCTTTATTCCCTGTCCAAAACTATACCAGCCACGGTATTCTTGTTCAAATTGTTTAATAACAGGATTAACGGAACATAAATACGCAAAATTACTTTCAAATTGAGGATCGTCCAGGAAATTGGAAATTTCAACGCTAATGTCTACGCACTCAATCAGCTTCAGTCCCACATCGCTCAAAATTTTACTGTACTGAGGCGCGGTGCTGGTAAACATTGCTAGTTTAGGCATATTGATTTCGGTCACCGTATTGGCGACACAATCTGCCAAAATAATGCGACCGTCTTGGTTTATATGTCGATAAATGTTTTCAAAAGTTCTTTGTTTGTGTTCGATATGGGGGAAAACTTCAAAGCCGATAAACAGGTCATAGCAATCTGGAAAAGGATCTTTGCTGCTATCTTTACAGACAATACGCAGGCGATTGTCCAAGCCTTTCTTTCGGACACGGTTAGCCCCCTCTTCTGCCTGGTTGGATGCGATGGTAAAACCGTCACCAGTTATATGGGGATAGGCTAGTGACAAATCTATTAAATCTGTTGCAAAACCACACCCAATATCCATAACTTTGTGGACTTTGGAAAAATCGATTCCATGATAAAGAATGTGTTTTGCTTCTTTTTGTTTGGAAGCTATAAGTGCCGCGTGTTCAGGATGTTTTTCCGGTTCATTATAAATCAACAACCAGGAAAACCCTTCTATCTTTTCCGCTAGAGGAGAAAAGATTAAATGGGAATCTTCTGTCCCCAATAACTCCTTCATGTAAGGAGTCATTTTATTATAGAAATTGGCAACCAATTCACCTGTTTCCACTGGTTCATTTTGTTGGGATAAAGCTTCACTATCTACCCAACAACGCTTTCGTTCAAATGGATAGGTTGGTAGGGAAATACGTCTGGCATTGGGATGTTGATTTAGCTGTTCCCAATTAATATCAATGTGATTTGTCCACCAGGCTGCTGCTATCCGCAAATCTTTATTTTCGTATAGCTGTTTTTGTTCGTCGGGTTTCACTTCTAAGCGATACCGAGATTCTTTCTTTCCTCCTCTAAAAATGGAAGAAGAAGCCGCCCCTGATTTCAGGTAAAAAATGAGCAGAGTTAAAAGTTCTGATTTGGTTTTTACTATTACCGCAAATCGTTCGTCAAAGCTCTCTCTACCTCTCTGCAAGGTGAAAGCGATATCAGCCAAAGAGACCGAAGTTTGAGAAGACAAATAATCTCTTAAAGACTTGAGATATACCCTAAGTTGTTCTTCTGTTCTAGCTGAAACGACAATCAGTTCTTCACCCACGATCTTCCTCCTTATATGCCCTTATATGCCTGAATTTGTCTGAAGCGGATCGTATTCCTCGACAATAAGATGGGACAGCATTCCGCCGCCGCCGCCAGAACTGATAGCAGCACGCCTGGGAAATTCCTTCCACAAGCCGTTTTTCTTGACCCGAATTCTCTCCCAAGGGCTCAGCTCTCGTTGGAGATAGAAAGGAGAACTTTCCAATTCGATGGCTGGATCGAGTTCTGACGAAAAGCGGGTTGGTAATAATTGGCGGTGTTTCATCTGAAGCAGTACTTTGGTTAACTGCGCTATACCAGAAGCTGTCTCCAAATGACCGATATTCGGTTTTAATGAGCCATAGGCACAGAAGTTCGTTTTATCAGTTAAGGAACGATAAGCCCGACTGATGCCCGCCCATTCGGCAGAATCTACCACGGCAGAGCCCATAGCCTGACTTTCAAAGTAACTGATGCTTTCAACACTGAACCCCGCATTTTTGACCACCTCTTTCACCAACAATTCTTGTGCATACGGTGAAGGCAGAAGAAAATCATTGCTTCGACCTTTATGAAGCATTGCGGAAGCCTTAATGACACCATAAATCTGATCTTTGTCTTGTTCAGCCTGTCGTAACGATTTTAATAAAACTGCCCCAGCTCCTTCTCCAGGAACAAACCCATCTCCATCCTTAGAAAACAAGCTGTAAGACGGTTGGGATGATAATAGTCTAAATTTGCTTAATACCAAGTACTTCGATGGATGCAAATATAAGTTGATTCCTCCTGCAATTGCCGTGTCGCACTCCCCGCGTTTGATACTCTCACAAGCCAAATGCACTGCCGCCAGCGAGGAGGAACAAGACGTATCTATTGCCATGCTGGGACCAGTGAAGTTGAAAAAATAAGAAATTCGGTTTGGTAAATTATACGTGGTAAAGTCGATTGGAGTATTGATATTTCCATTGATTTTTGTCAGCGGATACCCAAAGGCATTTGCTCCTAAATACACACCAACTTTTTGCTTACTCAGTGCCTGCCGAAGGTAACCGGCGTCTTCCAGGGTTGACCACACGACTTCAAGCATAATCCGCTCTTCCGGATTCATTGTTTTTGCTTCCAGAGGCGTTATCCCAAAGAAGATGGGATCGAATTTGTCTATATCTGTTAAAAAGCCTCCGCGTGTGCAGTACATTTTATTTTCACGCCCCTTTTCTGGATCGTAAAAATCTCGATAATCCCAACGCTCCCTCGGAATCTCAGTAATAGAACTGGTATCGGACTTCAGATTCTCCCAGAACTGGTCCGGATTTTCAGCTTGTGGATAACGTCCGTAGAGCCCCACAATGGCAATATCCTCTCCAGTGACTGCATCTTGCTTGGGAATATCTCCCACGTTATTGTTCTCGAGTATCAGAGTTTTTTTCTGGGGGTTTTTTGGTTCCGTGTCTTGAATTGAGCCACCTATTGCTTTTACAAGTTCCATCCGGCGATGAGATAACAAATAATCTGTCAATTCCCTGACCGTCTGGTATTCCAAAAGCAGGCTTTTCGACAAACCCCCGATCTGTTTTTCTAAAACGTGGTTAAAACGGTTGAGCAAAATCGAATCCATACCGTAATCCACAAAAGCTACGTCAGCATTAATTTCATCCTGGGGCATTTTAAGAATTTCAGCCATCATCTTTTGCAAAAAGCGCTCTGTTCTTTCGGACAAATCCGAAGAATCATTGTCGTCTTCGCTTGGGAAATCCTTTTGTTCTTGTACCTCTTCTATTTGTTGTTTCCTCCTGGTTAAGGCTGGAGTCATTGATCGCTCTATTTCTCGCTCTGTTTCAGACAAAGGGATAAATTCAACTCTGTTATTCCCCGACACTTCATGAGAAATCCGCTGTTTCACTAAACCGTTACTTTTGGAAATAATGATATGCTGGCGCAAGTTAGTAAAATCCTCTCGATCGGGGAGAAAAACGCATTTTTGAAAACCCTCTTTCTCCAGGACGTTTTCCCACATACTCGCGCTGAGTAATGGCGATCCCGGTAGCCTGAATGTTTCGTCTTCATAAAGCCACCAACCTGATAATAGACCAAAAGTTAGGGTGGCAAAATCCTGAACAGTGGTAGCTTCATTCAGTACGAGCAAACCATTTTTCTTTAACAGAGTCTTTGCATGGGCAAGAGTCCGACGAATATTTTGGGTAGCATGCAGCACATTGGTTGCCAACACTACATCGACGTTTCCTTGGCTAAAGCCCTGGGCAGACACCTCCTTTTCAATGTTGAGAACGCGGAATTCTGCAAAAGGATAGTTTGTTCCGAACTGTTCTCTTCCGTAGTTTACAAAAGCTAAAGAAATGTCAGTGTACACGTAGTGAATAAGGTTGCCGTAGGGTGAAAGCGCTTTTAATACATTTGCACTAGTTCCACCAGTTCCCGCTCCGATTTCGAGGATAGTAATTTTCTCATTGCCCTTCCTTTGTGCGAGACGAGCCCGAATATAGGAAACTACACTCTCTGCAACTAATTTGTTAAAATGATTTGCAATTGGGTTCCCTTTATAAATGCCCTCTACCAAATCCATAGAGGAATGAGGAAACATGACGTCAGTTGCTAAACATTCTCCTGTTAAAATTTCATAGAATTGGCTGAGACATTTTTCTAGTAAGCGTATGTGTGCTTGGAGATTGGGATAAGCGGACAACAACTGTAGTTTTTCTTTTTCAAGATCGTAAAGCTCGCCCTGTTGGTTGTTATCCCTTCTTAAAGAAACGTTGCCTTGAGGATCGGTTTGGGTAAAACCCGCTCGGATAAGGATAGATACTATACATTCATGTAAACGATAATACTGGGGTAGAATCCGAAGCGTTTCTTTATCAAGCCCTCCCATATCTTGCATGACTTTAAGTAAAAATCGTGCGCCCCACTCCTCCAATTGCGTGAGAGCTTTTCGGAATCTCAGTACCTCTGGGTCAAGGGTAGTAGATTGTTTGAGTGTCGATGCCAGGGTTTCAAGTAAAGACAGAGTGGATTTGGATTCAGGCAAGACCTCGACTTGATATTGGCGATCTACACCCAGGCTCTCCTGAAATGCGCTGTCGGTCTTCATTGCGATCGCTTGATTTGCTGGAGAACCAAATATCCGCCGGATAACTTCCATCCCTTCTTCGGGTTCAATGGAATATATGCCTTGCTTAGCCAAACGTTGTTGATAGGATTTTTGGGCTACTATTCCAACACTTCCCCAATATCCCCAATTAATGATATAGATCGGGCAAGTTTTTGTTACGTTTAAATAGTGAGCGTAGGCATCCTTAAACGCACAACCTGCACCATAATTGCTTTGCCCTGGGTTGCCCATAAAGGTTTGAATGGAGGAGAAGAACATGATAAAGTCCAAATCTTCATCTCTAACCACGCGGTGTAAAACGACACTTCCTTTTACCTTAGGATCTAAGGCAACTCGGAAAGCCGTTTCATCCATACTAGCCAAGCTCTTATCCTCCAATACCAGAGCTGAGTGGAAAACCCCATGAATCGAGCCGAACCGAGCTTTAGTTTGGGCAATAACTTGCTTCATACTATCGAAGTCCGTAGCATCTGCTTGCCCGTAAAACACGGTGCCCCCTCTGGATTCAATATCGGCAATCTGGTCTTTTTTCCAATCGTCTAGCTTGCTCCTGCCTATCAAAATCAACCGGGCTTGATAGTTTTCTGCTAAATATCGACTTAAAGTTAATCCAATTCCTCCCATTCCGCCCAAAATCACATACACACCATTTGTTCTGAGATGATCCTGTGGAGGTTGAGGAAGCACCAGTGGATAGAGTGTACGTACATACCGCTGTCCTGCTCTCAGCACTATCTCTTGTCCGCGATCGTTCGCTGGCTCGTCCAAAATTGATTTGATGAGAAATTCTTTTTGTTCCTGGGGATAATGTTCATCCAGGGCATTGGGGTCGATATCAAAACAACTTACCTTCAGTAACGGATATTCTTTAGCAAGTGTAATACTCATCCCATTCAAACTAGCTCCGAAGGGATATATCTTGGTATCGGGTACGATGGAGTGAACACCACAAGTAATTACTTTTAGAGACAGAGCCGAGCCTCCCAGCAAACGCTTGTGCAATGCTTTAAGCAGACGGAATAAAGAGAAAACTCCTAACTCTTGGCTTCGATCCAATTGGTCTATGTCATCACCATCGTCATCGTAAAAGTGTTGTATACCGCCCAGGAAATAGATAGTATCGAGATCGTCAAGACGACCAAGACCGGGCAACCACGCCTGTGGGTTTTTAATGTCCTCTGATTTTATCAACAGAACTTCATCGTTAGCATGAGCTTTCAGCAACAGGCTTTCAAGCCAAACGCCTTCAGGGGAAGTCACCACGAGTACTTTTTTTGTAGCAACCTGGAAAGGTTTGGTTTCGACTGTATCTTTTAATTGTTGCCCTAAAGATTGGGGTACCCATTCCGGTTGGTATAGCTCCAAATAGCGCGTCTCGCCATCCAAAATCTTGTTTTCAACTGCTGCGTTGTCTGTTGTGACCGGGGATTTATTCTCTTTTTGGCGATCGCCAGGAAGCCAATAACGTGTTTTGGCAAAGGGATAGGTCGGCAGTTCAATCCGCTTCGGAGTTTCCAAATATAAAAAATTCCAATCAATCCAACCACCGGAAATCCAGAGTTGAGCCACTTTTTCTAGTGCTTGTTGCCGGACAGCTTGCTGAACTAAACTGCTGTTGGTTGCTTTTTCTAACTGCCTATCAAATTTTGTGTGTGACGGCTTTGCACTGCCATACAACACTCCAGCTATTGGTAAAACTCCCCTATTCCAGGCATCTAATTTTTTTATCAAATCCTCAATGCTCGATACGACCAAAGCCAATCGTTCCTGCATGGCTTCCCTACCAATCTGGAGTGTATAAGCGACATCTCCTATGGCAACCCTTTGCTGAGTTTGAAGTTTGTTTTCTGTTAGATAATTAAAGAGATTTTTGACTACTTCTCCCAAGCGCTCTTTGTTTTTTGCCGAAAGAACGATTAAATAATCTTGATTCCGCTGCCGATGCGTTAGAGCACTAGAGGACTTTTTCTCCTGATACTCTTCCAAAATGACGTGCGCGTTCACGCCTCCAAAGCCAAAAGAACTTACCCCTGCCCGCCGAAGTAGTGGCTGTCCGTCAGCATTGCGTAGACGTTCCCAGGTTTTTGTACGGTCAACAATATAAAACGGGCTGTTTTCCAGGTTAATGTAAGGATTGAGTTCTTTGAAATGAAGAATACCGGGTAATTTCCCGTGTTTCATGGAAAGAACGACTTTTAGAAGGCCTGCGATGCCTGCAGCTGCTTCTAAATGACCGATTTGAGTCTTCACAGAACTAATTCCGCAATGGACTTGCTTTGGCTTTGGTGTTCCCCACCGCTTTTGTAATTCTGTAAATGATTTTTTCAAACCATTTATCTCAATCGGATCTCCTAAACTGGTACCGGTGCCATGTGCTTCGATATAACTAACGGTTGAAGGATCGACACCCGCTTTTTCATAGGCATCAATCAGTACCTGAGCTTGGGAGTTGGGGTCAGGCGCGGTCAGTGAATTCGCATGACCCCCATGATTCACGCCTGTACCACGAATAACGGCATGGATGATATTGCCATCCGCCTCTGCCTGCTTTAGAGGTTTTAACAAAATTGCCCCAACACCTTCTCCGCGAGCATAGCCATCCGCCCTGCTGTCGAAGGTTTTGCAGCGACCATCTTCGCTCAGCATTCCGGATTTACTAAAGGAGAGGGTGAAGTGGGGCGTAAGTATAATATTTACACCTCCGGCGATCGCCATATCGCAACTACCGTTACGGATGGCTTCGACAGCATAATTCACGGCTACCAGGGAACTGGAACAGGCTGTATCCACGGGTAAACTGGGTCCGCGTAAATCGAACAAATAGGAAACTCGGTTGGCTAGAACCGAAGGACAAGTTCCCGTGGATGTATGGGCTTCCACTGAAGGAGCATGAGCTTTCAGCAAATCACCGTAATCGGTATTTGCCACACCCACAAAAACCCCGGTCTTTGTACCTGCTAAAGCGGACATCTGCAACCCAGCATTTTCGACCGTTTTCCATACAGCCTGCAAGAAAAACCTCTGTTGTGGGTCCATCAATCTTGCTTCGTGGGGTGAGATACCGAAGAAAGAAGCATCAAAAGCATCAACCTCCGTCATGAATCCGCCCCATTTGGATTTAGTCTTGTTGTCCTCTGTCATGGGATCGCCATAATAGGTCTTCCAATCCCAGCGACTGGGAGGGACTTCAACAATCCAATCTTTCCCCTCTATAAGACCTTCCCAAAAAGATTCTAAATCTCGAGCACCAGCAAGTATACCGCTGATACCAATGATGGCAATTGGTTCATTCGGATTCTTCAATTCAGTGCTTTTAGGGTTAATTTGCTCCTTATAGGTCTCTTTGTTTACATTTGCAGGTTGGGGAAATTCTGTTTTCGAAACAAGTTCGTAATGTTGAATTAAGTGGCTCCGGAATGTCTGGCACAAATAGTTTGCAAGTTTCTCTAATGAATCATGCTCGAAAAAAAGGTCGGGCGTCACTTCCAGACCGAATGTTTCGTTAATAGGATTTACCAATTCCATAAAACTGATGGAATCAAATCCGTAATCACTCATATTCTTTGTTACTATAACCGCTTCCTTCGGCATCTTCAAAATAGAAGCAGCCATACCAACCAAATCCTTTAGCGTCGAGTCTAATAAAGCTTGGTCATCTAAAACATAGGACACTTCTATCGACGGCTGATTTTCGTGCTGAACCGATCGTAACAATTCCGTTTCTGGGACAAGCTCGTAATGTTGAATTAATTGGGTTCGGAATGTCTGGCACAAATAGTTTGCAAGTTTCTCTAATGAATCATGCTCGAAAAATAGGTCGGGTGTAACCTCAAGACTGAATGTTTCATTAATAGGATTTACCAATTCCATAAAACTAATGGAATCAAATCCGTAATCGCTCATATTCCTTGTTACTATAACCGCTTCCTTCGGCATCTTCAAAATAGAAGCGGCCATACCAACCAAATCCTTTAGCGTCGAGTCTAATAAAGCTTGGTCATCTAAAATATAGGAAGCTTCCACTGGAGGCTGATTTTTTTGGTTAACAGGTCGTAACAGGAAATTTTTTATTCTAACAAGTTCTTTTCCCATCTTATCCAGAATATAGGCATCATAGCGACCTTCAAGCCCCCGGTTATTCGTAGCCGTGCCTTTTTCTGAAGAAATCGCATATGCATAACAGGATTGGGATACTGGGCCTAAAATTTCGATCTCGCCAATTGTATAAGGAATATGTAATGAAGAGGAAGTCAAACCCCACGGACCGCCAAGCACTGTTTGCAAAGCACCATCCATTAAAGAAGGATGGAGCATGAACCTGTTTGCGTCCTCTTCTAAGGTATGAGGTAATTCGAGAACAGACAAAGCCTCCGTGTCGCTACTAAATAGCTCTTTTAGCGGTTGAAATCCAGTCCCTAAGTTAAGACCGAACACGCGTAGTCGAGCGTATATTTCTTCACCTGTTATGTGTTTTAAACAACCTTGTTTAATCGAATCGATATCTATTATCCGGGCATGGTTTACGTCTGCAACTTCTTCCTCATAAACCACTTTCCCCTGCGTATAAATCGAACTCTTGTCTGCTCCTTTTTCATCACAAATCTCAAATATGACGGCCTTATCAGTCCGTCGTAAATGTAATTCAACATTCAACGTGGAATTATTGACTCGGATCGGGCGGGCCCAAATAATTTGTCGGATTTTCCGCACTTTTTTTCCTTCAGCCATCTCTGCGGCAATCCGTGCCATTTCTATGGTGGCAACCCCTGGTAATACTTTTTCTCCATCAACAATATGGTCGCTTAAATAAAAGTCGTCGGCTTTCAATATACTCGTAAAAATCTGTTTTCCGTTTGCTGAAATATGGCGTTGAATTAAGGGATGGAGGTCAGGATTATTCTGTACCGGGTTGATATGTGGCGGTTTTATAATTTCTGGTTTTATATTTTCTGGTTTTCCATTCTCCAATTTTATATTTGGCAACCAGTAACTTTCTTCTGCAAAGGTATAAGTGGGTAAGTGCAAACGTTTTGGATAGTTTTCTGCAGGATATAAAGCTTCCCAGTTTATTTTGCAGCCCAATACCCACAGGCTAGCTATATCTTGCCAACATTGGTTTTTAGCCAAACTTTGAATAAACGCGGTTCCTTCTTTTCCCTCCAATGCCGGGACTTTTTTACCTGGTTCCGATCTCCCCTGAATACAAAGGTTTTCCTGTGTGCCTTGAATATAGGCGGAAAGCAGATCCGTTAACTCTTCTATTCCCGATACAACCCAGGCAACCTTTTCTTCCATTGACTCGCGACCTACTTGTAACGTGTAGGTTAAATCTCTGAGGGCGATCGCTTCTTGATGATTTTCGGTTTGATGCTTGAGGAAGTTGTGTAATTTTTTAGCATAAGCTTTTAGTTGCTTCTCATTTTTTGCCGACAACACCGCCAAACAGGGCTGTGAATTATTGATGCCCGGTTTTGAATTTCTAGCTTCGGAATGTTCGTATAAATACTCCTCAAGCACAAGATGTACGTTTGCTCCCCCAAACCCAAAAGAACTTAACCCTGCTCGCCTGGGTAATTCTCGACCTGCATCATCCCGCAGGCGTTGCCAAGTTTCACGGTCTTTAATAATACGAAATGGGCTTTGCTGTAAATCGATATAGGGATTTTGTTCTTTAAAATGCAGTGATTTAGGAAGGCAACCATACTTCATAGCCAACACAACCTTGAGCAAACCGGAAATTCCAGCAGCGGTCTCTAGGTGCCCAATATTTGTTTTTACCGCTCCCAAACCGCAGTGATGGTTCTTCCCTGCTCCTTCCTTCCCCCATTTTTTATAAATGGTTTGAAACGCTTCTTTCAAGGCATTAATTTCTATGGGATCGCCCAAACTAGTCCCGGTGCCATGAACCTCGATATAACCTAAAGAATCGGGGTCAATGTTGGCTTCATCATATGCCGCCAGTAACAATTCTTTTTGAGAATCCACACTTGGTGCGGTTAAAGAATTAGTACGACCGCTGTGATTTTCCGCCGAGCCGCGTATTATAGCATACACGCGATCTCCGTCTGCCAGCGCTTGACTCAGGGGACGAAGCAATACAATTCCAACCCCTTCTCCTCGAACATATCCGTTGGCAGAACTGTCAAATGTTTTGCATCGGCTATCTTCACTCAAGTAACCTCCTTTTTTCAATGCCATGTGAAACAAGGGGCTCAGCATGAGATTTACTCCTCCCGCCAGCGCCAATTCACAGGACTTTGTCTTTAGCGCCTGTATAGCCCGATGAACTGCCATCAAGGAACTCGAACACGCAGTGTCTACCACGAAGCTCGGTCCTTTAAAGTTCAACAAATAGGAAATCCGGTTGGCAATCACCGCAGTCGAATAGCCAGACAAGGTGTAGCCATCTATTTGTTGGTTTCGTTGTTGCTGCAATTCCCAATAATCAGAGCCAGTCGCGCCGATAAACACTCCCATCTCTTTAGCAGAAAAATCCGAAGGTTTATGACCTGAGTCTTCAATGGCTTCCCATACTGTTTGCAACAATAGCCTCTGACGCGGATCCATCAACTCGGCTTCTCTTGGTGACAATCCAAAGAAAGAAGGGTCAAATTTATCAACATTATCAATAAAGCCTCCTAAAACCTGTTTTACCCCAACTTCTCGCATTTTATGGCGATAATAATCGCTATCGTATCTATCTTGCGGCAATTCTCGGATGAGGTCTTTTCCTTGAAGTAAGGAATCCCAAAATGCTGTCAGTGTATTTCCGCCAGGCAGAATTCCGCCTATCCCTACAATTGCTATCGGATCGTCCGCTTTACTTGGAGTTGGCTTCCGGTACTCTTCAAATAAAGGTAAAACCTGCTTTTCTTTTCCGGATTCTTCTGAGTCAGAAGACAATGTTTTCAGATCTTGGTGATAATATTCCGTTAGGGTTTCTTGAAAATTATCCTCCAAATATTTGACAATTTTTTTAATGGATGAGTGCTGATAAAACATTGTCGGATTTGTTTTAATACCATACGTTCTATTCAGTTCCACACTCAAACTGGTAAAACGTAATGAATTATACCCATACTCTCCTATATTTAGGTTTACGTCCAAGAATGTATTGTCAAGCTTTAAAACTCTGGCGACTATTTGACGTAGGTCTTGTTCTAATATCTGACTAAAAGACCTTTCCGGAAGACCGTACTCTTTTTTTAGCTGATTCAGGGGAGATGTGGATAAGCATTTCCGATCTATCTTTCGATTCAACGTTTGTGGAAAGGCTCGCAAACCAATAAAGGTTGAGGGAATCATATACTGGGGCAACCAGTCTTTTAGTTCTTCCGCCCATTCCCTTGTATGGGGCAAGAGGTATCCCCGTTTGTATAGGATGAATGCTACCAGTCGCTTATCGAGTCCGTCTTCCCTCAACACGACTACCGCGTCGTCTACATTTTCCAATTTTCTGAGCGTACTTTCGATCTCCCCTAATTCAATCCGGAATCCTCTCAACTTTACTTGAAAATCGATGCGTCCGGCATAGATAATCCGCCCATCAGGCAAACGTCTCACTAAATCGCCACTTCGATACAAGCGTGACAAACCTTCTGAAGTAAAGGGATTGCTCACAAATTTCTTCTTGGTTTCTTCCGGTCGTCCCAGGTACCCTCTAGCCACCCCTTCGCCGCCAATATACAATTCCCCAAATTCCCCGTCAGGAACAGGGTTCTGTTTCTCATCAAGGATATAACATTGCGTATTTGCTATGGGGCGACCAATCGTTACTCGATCGCCGGAATTTATCTTGGCTACAGTAGACCAAATCGTTGTTTCCGTTGGCCCATATAGATTCCACAACTGTATTTCTTTCTTCAATAGCTGCTGCACTAATTCTTCACTCAGAGCTTCCCCACCACACAAAAGTTTTAGTGATTTTTTTGGTTCCCATCCTGCCGCCAACAACATCTGCCAAGTAGCTGGCGTTGCTTGCATCATGGTAATGGAGCCATTGCTCTCTATTTTTTCTCGTAAAAGCAAACCATCCCGCGTGACTGTGGTAGGAAGCACTTCCACACAACCCCCAGTAATGAGGGGCAAATACAGCTCCAGCGCCGAAATATCAAAACAAAAGGTAGTCAACGCCAATAAATAATCGTTTTGCCCGCAATTGAATTCAGTCGCCATTGAGCATAAAAAATTGGTCAAACTATGGTGCTCAATAGCAACCCCTTTTGGTTTGCCAGTAGACCCGGACGTATAAATAACATATGCCAGGGAATCTCCGCGATCGCAAGGCGGATTCTCTTCCTTCTCTCCTTCCCGTTCGCGCTGCTGCTCAATTTGCTCTGTTCTGTTTCTATCTTCTACATATAAGGTTTTGTTGTTGCCTGGGGGTAGGTTTTCTGCAATTTCTTTTTGGGTGATTACCCAGGGTACTCGAGCATCCTCAAGTATATAAGCGATCCGTTCCCGAGGATAAGAGGGGTCTAATGGCAAGTATGCGGCTCCGGCTTTCATTACACCAAGCAAGGATATCAGCATTTCTGGCGAAGGCTGAACAAAAAGGCCGACCAAGTCCCCTTCCTTTACTCCCCGACTGCCTATATAAATCGCTAACTGCTCGGTCTGTTCAACCAACTCTTGATAAGTCAATCTCTGGCTCTTGTAAATCAGTGCTGTAGCATTTGGTGTTTTTTGAGCTTGTTCCTCGAATAAATCCACCATCCTTTTTTCTCGTGGATATTCGATAGAAATAGTATATTTTTCTACAGAATGCATCGTTGTTTCCTCTGAAGTAACTGAGCGCTGAGATTCTGTTGTGAAATTATCGAGAGTGGTTTTTTCTACCGAAGGTAATCTAAAAATTACGTCAAAGTCGCCCATAGCATTGCTGCTCAACCAACTTATCGCCACAGCATAACCTTCTTTTTTAGCAAGAAGCTGCCAGTCCTGGGGGGATTCTCCAATCGTCCCCCATTCTTTTAGCAGGCGACGCAGATATTCAACAGTTTCATCACTTCCCGCCGATTTTATATAATTCAACGCCATTACGTCCTTTAAAACGCGACGATTGGGAACACCGACAATCCCCAAATATTGCGGTTGATCGTGACGCAGGATTTTCTGAACTCTTTCCTGATTTATGTTTTCCTTTTGCCAATCGACCCAAGGAATCTCAATCGATTTTGTCTTTTTCTCTCCCAGACGTAAAATTACATCATACCGAAACTTAGTTAATTCATTGAAAGTGTTGCCTTCCTTTAACAAAATTTCGACGTTACTAACTTCGGGAAACTCCTCTCCGATTTTGAGAAAAAATTCCGGAGCAACACAGAGTTCCTCTTCCTGAGCTGCGCGCATCCGTATTTGTTTCCACAATCGATCCAAAGAAGTTTCCTTTGATGCCTTAAATAAAGCGACAGAAGAATGATAGACTGGTAATAAAAGGGCGTTGCGGACATCACCAATAAAACAGGTTCCTCCTGAGTCTAGTTTTTCCACAACCCCTTTTATAACTTTCTTTAAATAAGCAAGACTAGGGAAATATTGAATAACGGAATTTAAAATCGCGGTGTCAAAGCTTTGTTCCGGCCATGAAGAAAAATCGTCAGCCGATCTGTGCGAGAGTTCTAACTGTTTGATATTTTCCCCGCATCGATTGTAGGATTCTTTAATATAGGCGAGGGCATTTTCGGAAAAATCCGTTCCATAGTAATAGAGAGCGTCAGGAAGAAGACGAGACAAAAGAAGCCCTGTCCCACAACCAATCTCCAGGATACGCGAGGGCTTACATTCTTCTTTGATTCTGCGAACCGTACAATCAACCCATTCTCTCATCTCGTCATTGGACATCCTATTTCCGGTATAACTATTTTTCCAACACTTTATGTTAAAGAATGGGTCTTGTCCTGGGTCTTTTGTGTCTTCCTCATATACTTGATCATAAACAAACCTCCATTGCTCGACTCGATCCTCATCCGAGTCTCTTGTGTCTTCGGATGCGTTGTTGAGAAGCGAAACATCATTGTCTACGGAGCCAGTGGTTATTTCCAGCGTCATGAGAAACGATTCAAAATTCCGAACAAATTTTTCCGCTTCGGATCGCTCCAATACTTTGGCATTGAACTTTATATAACAAGAGAGTTTTTTATTTGCGATGAGAAAAATGACATCGCCTCCCTCCGGTTTATAATCTTCCGGATTGTCTATTTGTAGCGCAACAACAGGGAAAGACAATGATTTGCGATCTGTTTGAGACTGAAGAGAGGGATATCGGCTCCGAAGATCTCGCGCGTGGGTATGCTTTTGCCTCGTCGATTTTAGGGTTTTCTTACAATAGGAAAAAAATTCCGCAAAGGTTTTGCCAAACTTCGTGTCTACCCGGAGGGGCACATAGGGGGCGAAGAAACCCATCGATTCATCAAAGGTTTCAATCAGCCCTTGCTCTCCATACCCGATATCAAAACATGGCTGTTGACCGATCTTAGCAAGGTGGTAAAAGAAGGCAGCCGCCAAAAAATCACGATAATTTTCGGATTTATGATTATCGAAGAAAGCCGATAATTTTGGGGGAATTTTTAGGGGTAAAGTTTCATAAAAGATGGTGCGATCGCTAAGATTAATGGGTGTATTTTCAGGATAACGCCAATTTAGCCTCAGAGGCTGATAATCCTCCCATTGTTTGAGCCAAGCAGCTTCATGCGGCGCAATCTTCTTAAGAAAAACATCTATCTTCTTAGCAATTCGGGTGTCTAATTCCGTAAGGATCGTACCCTTATGGAGACCAACACGTTCAACGAAATCTCCTATTGATAATGTTTCCCCCTCAATTGTCAGGATTTGTTCAAGCAAAATGTCCCCATTCTCTGCAGCGACTTGGATCGCACGCTCGCCTATATTGACAACCTCTCCAGGTTGCGCTTTCTTCTCCGACGGAAGAACGGAACAAGCTTTTATAATAAAAAACTCTTCCTTTGCAAGGAACTTGGCGACACCAAAGGGGTTGGGGTAGGGTCCCAAGTTCAAAGCCCGGATTAAATTATGAATTTGCTCTGCGGTTGCTTTCCATGAAACAATACCCCCATGTGGCAGACGTTTATAGCGGGGAAAATAGCTTCGCAGAGCTAAATTTTGTTCTTTAATATCTACAGTTCCACGAACAAAATCATCGATTAATTCCCCGAAGGATTGGATACCAGCTTGATAGCACTTCATATTAACTTCAAGTGCCGTTTCATTTTGGTCAATATCAATAACGTGTTGTTTTAAAATTCCTCCAGCATCCGCCTTTGGCGTCATCACATGCCAACTCACTCCGTGCTGCTTTTCCCCGTTCATAATGGCCCATGAGGTCGCATGGAAACCAGCATATTTAGGTAGTAAAGAGTCGTGAAAATTCACGGGTTGTCTACTTGGCAATGACAAAACCTCATTGGGGATTAAGGAAAAGCTGTAGATACTAAATAAATAATCGAAAGGAGTCTTTTTAAGAGCCTCTACCCAATTCTCGGTTGGATCGGTCAGAGGGATTTTTTGCTCCCCCGCCCACTGGGCAATTAACGGGTTTGCGGAGACAATTCCACAAATTTCGTGCCCTTGTTCAATAAGATATTCACTGCATGGAAGTAATAATGTTCCCTCTCCAAGCATATAACATCGGAGCTTTTGAGGATTGTTTTCAGGTCCGAGCAACAGCCTTGACCTCGTCTGTGCACCTAGAAAAACTCTATCTGATGCTGATATGTGTGCTGAGTGTAACACGTTTTTATCTTTCAATGGCATTACGAAGCGCAACGGAAACTGTTCTCGTCCCGTCATCACCGTTGGACGTAAATCCTCAAGCGTTATCGCGGAGCTCTGAGGTTGGTCAAGGAATGTTACCCAATCCTTTAACAGACGATCCAGAGTTTGGCAAAATTTTGCTGACAAGGTCAAGAGGTGCTTGTCACTCGTGTTCTTCTGATACATAGATTGAGGTGTTAAAACGTTCTACAGTGGTGTAATTAAATAACTCTGAGGGGTTTGACTAAATTTCAAGAGCCTGATTAATTAGACATCTCCGAAAAAAGCTAAAACCTCTCCATGGCTGGCTTTTAACAGGCGAGCGCTAAGTTCAAACATCAGCCATTCTCGATGCAAAAACCAGCTTTTGAGACAGTTCCTGTTGGAAATAAAGCAAAAAGAACAAGTTGCTACGTAGATTTTAGCCATGTTATTTTTCACTATTTCAGAGTGGTAAAACTAACGCTTTAATTCGGAATCTTACAAGTCCAGATATTATGAAAATACCTGCTCATCTTTACGTGGATTTAACCTAAATCGTTCGGATGCAACTCTAAAGATTTTAACTAACCGAATCAAATGTTCGACAAATATCCGGTTGGAAACCATTTCTTTGTTTTTCTCTTTTTGTGACTGGCTTAATTCTCCTTTTTTCGGCTTTTTCGTGGGAGTCTGAATTGATAGTTCTCCTTGATAACGTTTATCTCCTTTAAACCTTTGACTTTAATCAAAGGTTTTTTGACTTTCACGGAACAAACTTATGTCACTTTTTTATCTAGGTTGAGCCGCAATTATATCAACAATATCTTGACCGTTTGGTAAAACAATTATTTGATTTTTAAAAGTATGTTTTTTCTTCTTACCTGATTAATATTTTTTCTGCTCTTTATACTCTCCTGATCATTTCCTAGCTCATATCTTGCACCTATCCGTATAACCCTGGGCTTAGTCAAAAGCAGCGCAATAAAGTTACATCACTTTTCTGAGCTTTTATCAGTTAAATAAGGACTTCAGGCTTAGTACTAAGTGTGAGAATAACATCAATTTTTCTTGGTGCAAGATGTCAGCTAGGCTGCTCACAGCTATCTACTATTAGTTCGTACTCGGTTAAATTTTATTGAGCTATCTCGTAATTACTTACGTTTTTTTACCTGTTCAAGTAAACGTATTGGCGAACGCTCTTATTCTCAAACAGTTGATTCATCGGTGAGGAGTTAAAAATATTTTCTATCAGGACTCGCATCATTACACTGACGGGGCTGGCTTTTACAAAAGCATCAAATATGGGAGATAGCATCAGCGCTGAAGTACAATTTTGGTCTTACCTCCTTAGAGAAATCACATAGTGTACTATTTGTCAATATTCAGAGGTCTGGTATACTGCTCTTGTAAACGAACTAATTCACAAATACAACTTGTTACCCCCTATACATAATTGCATTGGGCACAATATGTATACTATTTGTGAAATATTATTTAACATATAACTCAGGACTTAGAGGGTCTTTATAAAATAAATCTTAAGCAGTTGAAGAACTACGATTGCGAACTAATTGACGCAACATTAGATGCGTCATAGCGGCGTATATCATGGTTGATAGGGTCGAGGGGAACATTACTGTTCCACCCCTCCCATCCGAAACCGTGCTTGAAAGTTGTCCCTTCACACGGCTACTCAATGTGTTTCCCTTTTGTCATTGCGGGACTTCTGGCTGCCATCAGTGGCAGTTTTGACATCGTGGCAATGGCGATGTAGTAATTGGAGATTTTTCCATTCCTTTTTACCTCCGCAAGAAACGGGATTAATGTGGTCTATCTCCAATAAATCACCTTCAGTAAAATGTAAGCCACATCCCATACATTTACCTTTTTGTTGCTTAAGGAGGTTCCCTGACGGGGTGACAGGCGATCGCAAAGGATGACTGTAGAAGAGTGTGACGGTTTTAGGGTAGAAAAAGATAGGTCAAGTATTGTCAACAAGACCTATCTAATGAAAATTCTGCCTAAATTTTACCAAAACTGCTTCCAAGAACTACTCACACCCACGCAGTACACGATGCTGCAAATCTTGGTAATGTTATTGCAATTTCACAAAACTGTCACTATTGACTGGAGTTTAGACTAGTTCGCGGTGCGAAACTGCAAACCTTTACGGCGATTGATGTGTACGAAATATAAGCGCACGTAGCCAAAAATTGAGCCAGATTAATATAGTACATTAGAACTAGTAAAAAAGCAATCAAGGATGCGATCGCAAAGTGCTGCTCGCCGACAATTTTCCGGGGACGTCGTTTCGCTTATCTGACATCTTGTACCAAGAAAAATTGATGTCAATTAATAACTCA